>VYLE01000595.1_pt1 | contig 16760 bp, 14 predicted proteins | sample 5114391 | NCBI WGS metagenome assembly VYLE01 (sample SAMN12291771, study PRJNA351875) | freshwater metagenome | isolation source: freshwater lake | place: USA: Michigan, Kent Lake | collected 2013-08-15
GCCGCGGCACGAGCGCCACCGGCCACTGCGAAGAGAGCGTGTCCTCGCGGGGCACGTTGCGGGCGTCCAGCGCCGCCTCGCGTCGCGCGCGCGCCGCGGCAGCAAGTAAGGCCAGCTGCGCACGCGCCGCGCGCAGCGAAGGGGCGGTCGTCGCATGCGCTGGCAGCGCGGGAGTGTCTGACGTCATGGCCACGTGGCGGGAGCAGGGGAAACACCAACGGGCCACCGGTCGCTTGACCGATGGCCCGTCGTCAGTTCGCTGAAGTCGCGGCTCAGCCGCGGAGCTTCACGACCTGCTCGGCCGCGGGGCCCTTCTGGCCCTGCACGATGTCGAATTCGACACGCTCGCCCTCGGCCAAGGTGCGGAAGCCGCCGCCCTGAATGGCCGAGTGGTGGACGAAGCAATCCTTCGAGCCGTCGTCGGGCGTGATGAAGCCAAAGCCCTTCGCGTCGTTGAACCACTTCACCTTGCCGGTCGTACGCATGGCACTGCTCCTGTGTGTTACTGGGTGTTCGGAGTCCGGCCCTGCCGTACGCACCGAGCACTCGTGTTGATTCGCGGACCGTTCCCCCGCGCGGGTTAGTCGTCGTCGTGCAACGGCGACCAAGCATCCACATCGCAATGCGCGTGTACGAAGAAGGGACCCGCGTAGAGCCAGGTCCCCGAAGTCGCCTGCGTCTGCGTTTCCCGCGCCGTGGCGCGCCCATCATGATCTGAGTGCTGCAAGACGTTAGCGCGGCCGGAACAACGCGTCAATACTGAATTCCGGCCCCCCGGTCACGCTCGGGTTACACTCCCGGATAGGACGGCGTCCGACTGCCGTGGGTCACAGCCGCGTTCCGTTCTCCGGTATCCTCCACCCGCCCCGCACATGCTCGCGCCCTTGCCTGCTTCCGCGAACCGTATGCGCCGCACCCTCGCCGTCCTGCTGCCGGTGACCATGGTGGCCGTGACCGAGTTGCCGGCACAGCCCCCCATACCGCCCACGCGGCGCATGTCGGCGGCGGACATCGACACCGTCACGCTGGCTCGCCCCTCCATCCGTCAGCCCTACGGCGCGGATTCCCTGCAATGGGGCGAGCTGCGCCTCCCGGATCGTCAGGGGCGCGCGGCACGGGCTCCGGTAGCGGTGCTGCTGCACGGCGGGTGCTGGATCGCGTCCTTCGCCACGCTGCGCAACACGGCACCATTGGCCGACGCACTGGCGGCTGGTGGCATGGCGACCTGGAACGTGGAGTATCGGCGCAGCGATAGCCCGGGCGGAGGCTGGCCCAACACCTTCCTCGACGTGGCAGCCGCGGTGGATCACCTGCGCGTGCTCGCCCGCTCCTTCCCCATCGACACGGCGCGCGTGGTGATCGTCGGGCATTCCGCCGGTGGGCAACTGGCGCTCTGGGCTGCCAGTCGGGGCGCCCTGGCGCCCGCGTCACCGCTGTACCGGGCCGATCCATTGCGGCCGGCGGCCGTAGTCTCGCTGGGCGGAATCACCGACCTCGACGAGTTCGCCCAACGCGCCGCCTCCGGGTGCGGCCGTGGCGTGCCCCGCCTACTCGGCGGCCCCCCGGCGGAACTCCCCGACCGGCTCGCGGCCTCCTCACCGATTCGCCGCCTCCCCCTTGGTACGCCCACACTGCACATCGCCGGTGAGCAGGATGGCATTGCCCCCGATAGCGTCCGCCAGGGCTACGTCCAGGCTGCCCGCGCCGCCGGCGATGCGCCATCGGTGAACCGGACGGTGCCCGGCGGGCACTTCGAGCTCCTGGACCCGCGCACCGAGGCCGGACGCACCGTCGTGCGCGAGTTGCTCTCGCTCCTCCCATCGACGCGTCCGGGCGGTTGATCGCCGCGCCTGTCGTCCCGCGCGCCGCAGCGCTTCGCTTTACAGACGGTCGGGCGGGCGTCATCGTCTACCTACGTCGTTCACCCAATCCGGAGTTGCCCAGATGAAGGACAATCAGTTCAAGTCGCTGCTGAAGAAGACCCAGGCCAAGGCCGCGCAGGTGAAGAAGCCCACCAAGCAGGCGTACGATCCCACATTGGCGGCCACCCGCGGAAACGACCAGGCCGACGATTCGGAAGCGAAGGAGATCTTCAAGGAAATGAAGCGCCGCGAGTTCTGAACAACGGGAAACCCGGGTTGGGTAGTCGCCCGTACGTACCACCGTGAGCGGCACGCCCGGTGCGTGAACGGGCGCCGCGGTTACCAGTGCAACGCGCCGATGCCATCGACCAGTGTCTCGCCCTTCGGGTGGGCGAACGGTTCGACAGCGCCGCGCGATTCGTGCACGCACTCGAACGCACACCGGACGGTGGCGAGCTGCCAAACGAGGCACGGGCCACGCGCCATGCCATCGGCGGTGCCATGAGCCTTGTCGACTGGACGCTCGCCATCGCCTATGCCGGCCTGTTCCTCGTGATGGGGAGCTTTCGCAGACGTTCGGCCGCACCGTCATGATCGGCATCGTGGAGGCCCTGGCGCCTCCTCCGGCCTCGCCAGATCGCCCGGTCGGTTTTCTGCAGGGAGTCTCGCTCCTCATCGCCGGATCGTTACTCGCCCTCGCAGCAGGTCGATCCCTTGGGTTTGCCTTCGGCGCTCCAACTGCCGGGCAACGTGATCACGTGGGTGGCACCGCCGCTGCTCATTCACCGCGCCACGACCGGTATGCGTCACCTGAACGGCCATTGCGGTTGGCTCTGTGCGTTCGTTCGTCGGCCCCTTGCGCAGCGCATCGTGCGCTGGCTCGCAGGCACCGGTGCCCGCGACACGACGCTTGCGATGCCAGCGTCGGCATCACCTACCGAAGTCCTGCTCGGCGAGGCGGCCAACGCCATCTTCGAGCGCCTGCCGCGCGACGTGCGCCTGCCGCTCGCGGCGCTCCCCGACGCGACCGCCGCACTCGCGCGCGAAGCCATGGCTCTCCGCGCCAGAGCCGAGGCGCTGTCGGCGGAGCACCGTCGCCTGCGCAACGCGCCGCACGATGCCGCCATGCTTGCCGATGTCGAACAGCAGCGGGCGACCGTACGGGCGCGCCTCGGCACCGCCATCGCCGGATTGAAGAACATCCGCCTCGACCTGCTGCGGCTCCAAGCCGATCGCACGCTGCCCGGATCACTCACCGAACAGTTGGACACCGTGCGTGAGCTGCAGCGCCAGGTGGATGCCGCGGCGGAGATACAGCGCGTGCTCCGTACGCCGGCGGCGGAACGGACACCGGTACAGTCGTTGTCCGCTCGTGGTGTAAGATAGAAGGCGGTCGCGACGCAGGAGGCACGCGCTCCCACCCTTCCCCACCATCATGACGGATTTCGAAACCCTCGGCGCTTTCTACCTCGGCAAGCGCTACGACATTCCCGCGCGCGCCCGTCGCGACGACTTCGTGTTGTACGACGCCAAGGATCTCACCACCCACGCCGTGATCATCGGCATGACCGGCAGCGGCAAGACCGGTCTCGGGGTGGGACTGCTCGAAGAGGCGCTCATCGACAAGGTGCCGGTGATTGCCGTGGACCCCAAGGGCGACCTGGGTAACCTCGCGTTGCGCTTCCCCGCCCTCGGCGCGAGCGACTTCCGGCCGTGGGTGGATCCGCAGCAGGCCACCAACGCCGGCATGACCGCCGACCAGTACGCCGCCCAGCAGGCCGACCTGTGGAAGACCGGACTCGCCGGCTGGGTGCAGGACGGCGCGCGCATTGCGCGCTATCGCGACGCGGCCGACATCACCATCTACACGCCCGGGTCGACCGCGGGGCGACCGCTGTCGCTGCTCAAGGCATTCGATGCCCCTCCCGCCGCCGTGCGCGACGATGCCGAGGCGCTGCAGGAGCGGGTCAACGCCACCGCCACCTCGTTGCTCGCGCTGCTTGGCATTGACGCCGATCCCATCTCGAGCCGCGAACACATTCTCGTGGCCAACCTGCTGCACCACGCCTGGCGCGCGGGGCGCAGCCTCGATCTCGCCGGGCTCATTGGCGGCATCCAGAACCCCCCGTTCACCACGGTGGGCGTCATGCCGTTGGATACGGTGTTCCCGCCCAAGGAGCGCATGACGCTGGCCATGCAGCTCAACAACCTGCTCGCGGCCCCAGGCTTCCAGACGTGGATGCAGGGCGAACCGCTCGACACGGCCACGCTGCTCTACGACCCCAACGGCAAGCCGCGCGGCAGCGTGATTTCCATCGCCCATTTGAACGATGCCGAGCGCATGTTCTTCATGACGCTGCTGCTGTCGGACATTCTGGCGTGGGTGCGCACGCAGCCGGGAACCGGGTCACTGCGCGCCGTTCTCTACATCGACGAGCTGTTCGGCTACATGCCGCCGGTGGCCAACCCGCCCAGCAAGGTGCTGCTGCTCACGCTGCTCAAGCAGGCGCGCGCGTACGGGCTGGGGGTGGTGCTGGCCACGCAGAACCCCGTCGATCTCGACTATCGCGGTCTGTCGAACACGGGGACGTGGTTCATTGGCCGTCTGCAGACCGAGCGCGACAAGATGCGAGTCATGGAGGGACTCGAAGGCGTGAGCGGCGGCCAGCCGTTCGACAAGGGCGCCATGGAGCAGACCATTGCGGGGCTCGGCAAGCGCGTGTTTCTGCTGCACAGCGTGCACGAGCCGGCCCCCATCACCTTCGAGACGCGCTGGACGCTGTCGTATCTCGCCGGCCCCATGACCCGCGAGCAGATTCGCAGCGTGACGGCATTGGCCCCGGCGGCGGCGCCCATGGCGGCGCCGGCGTCGGCACCGGCGATGAGTACCGCGGCGACCGGTGGCGGGTTCGCGTCGCTCGATGTGCGTGCGGCCGTGGCGCCCGTGCTGCCCCCTGATGTCCCGCAGTATTTCCTGCCGCCGACCAGAGCCGGCGCCCTGCTCTACAACCCGGTGGTGTTGGGGGTCGCCGATGTGAGCTTCGCCAACGCCAGGCTGGGCGTCACCGAACAGCGCCGTGTCATGCTCATGACGTCGGTGGACGACGGACCCATCGCGCTCGAGTGGGATGCCGCCGAGCGGGTGGCGCTGGAGCCGTCGGCCCTCGCGCAGCGACCGCATGAAGGCGCGGCATTTGGCGCGTTGCCCGCGGTGGCCACGAAGGCCAAGAGCTATACGGTATGGAGCAAGACGCTGCAGAGGTGGGTGGTGGCCAACGAAACGGTAACGTTGTTCAAGTGCGCGGCGTTCAAGGCCACCTCACAGCCGGGCGAGAGCGAAGGGCAGTTCCGCGTTCGCCTGCAGGTCATGGCGCACGAAACGCGCGACGCGAAGATCGAGGTCCTGCGCGGCAAGTACACCACGCGGCTGTCGGCGCTACAGGACAAGCTGCGGCGCGCGGAGCAGGCCGTGCAGCGCGAAGCCCAGCAGGCCTCGCAGGCCAAGATGGACACCGCCATTTCGGTGGGTGGCGCCATCCTTGGCGCCATCTTCGGGCGCGGCAAGGTGGGCGTGGGCACACTGGGCAAGGTGGCCACCGCAACGCGCGGGGCGGGTCGCGCCGCACAACAGGCGGGCGACGTGACCCGCGCACAGGAATCAGTCGAGGCTGTTCGGCAGCAGTACGCCGACCTCGAAGCCAGGCTGCAGGCCGAGGTGGACGCCCTTGGCGCGGCCTACGATGCGCAGCAGGAGGCGCTGGAGGAGGTCGTCGTGAAGGCCAAGGCCGCCGACGTGCACGTGCAACTGTGCGTCCTGCTCTGGGTGCCGTACGTCAAGGAGACCAACGGCATGGTAAGCAAGGCGTGGGGGTGACCCGTTACACCAGGCTGACGACGTACATCACCGTGTAGGCGAGAACAAAGGCCAGGCCGCTCTGGGCGAGCGAGTTGGAGTCGAGACGCAGGGCACGGGCAACCGAACGGCGGGTCTGCTGCGGCATGGGAGTCTCCGGTGCGGGATCGGGGGTGAGAGGAAGACGCACCACCCGCACCGGAGGTCACATCACGACTTCTTCAGGATGTTGAGCGACCAGTCGTAGCTGCGCGGCTGCACGATGGCTTTCCCCTCCGTCAGCCGCTTCTTCTGCGGCTCCGTAGGGCGCAGCGTGATGTACGGCGCCACGAACAGCACCGATTCCTGCCGCGTCGATCCGAAATCCCGCTCGTAGGCGATGAACAGCTGGTTGACCCCCAGCACCCCATTGCGGTACCACGTCCGCGTCGTGTCGGAGAGCAGGCGACGCGCCTGATCTTCCAGCTGCTCGACAAGGCGAGCCCCGGTGTACGCTTCGCTGCGTAGCGGCGGCGCACCCATGGCCGCAGGCACGAGCGCGAAGTGCACGCGCGGCTCGTGGAACTCCTTGCGCAGGACGCGGTGCAGCAGTTGGTCGAGGCTGTACACCTGCCCGCCGGCACGCACCAGTCGCTCGTTCCACGGCCCCTTGAGCTGCAGGACACCCAATGTGCGGTTGATGTTGCGGATCGACGTCCGCTCGCCGTGCGTGATGATGAGCTGGATCGTGTACGCGTTGTACACGTTGATCCAGTAGGCCAGTCGATCGTCCTCACTCAGTGTTGCCGGACGTACCGCATCGAGCGACGCGAGGTATCGGGCAAACTCGGGCGCCGCGGCGAAGGCGTCGTAGTCCACCAAACCGTCTTGCACGTGCGCGCGCAGCAAGCGGTCGAAGGGGTCGTGCAGCGAGGCCTGCGCACGAAGCGGCGGGCACAGCACGACCATGGCCGTCAGGGCGAGCAGGAATGGGGCCACACGCCGGATACGCGTTGTGCCGGGCATTATGCTTCACCCATGTCGACGGATTGGCTGCTGGGTACATGGCGCCTCGTGCGCGCCGACGAACCGCTGGACTTTGCGCCGGGTGTGCGCATGGAGTTTCTCCCCGGTGGTGTATTGCGCTACCACGTGGACGTGGGCGGCGTCGATCAGACCATCGACCTGCTCTATCGCGTGGAGGGCGAGGTGCTGCATACCGAGAATCCGGCGGCACCGCACGCCATGTCCGTACGGCTCAGCCACGGGGCAGGTGACAGCCTCCTCTTCGACTTTGGCGGTCCGCGGGCGCTGCTGGTGCGCGAGGTGCGCGGCGCCGGCGCCGCGGCATCGTGACGATCGGTACGTGAAGGCGCTCACATCCAGAAGACGTACTGCTTCGTCGCCACCGCATAGGCCGCCAGCGCGGCGTTGGTGGCCACGTGCGCCAGCACCAGGTCTCCCAGCGATCGTGTCGTCCACATGTACCAGTTGAAGATGAGCCCGCACATCAGCGCCACGTCCCAGTACGGGCCGTGCTGCGCGGCAAAGAGCAGCGCCGTGGCCACGAACGCCACCGTGTTGTAGCTCCCCATGGGTACGGCATCCCAGTTGTTCCGCAGCACCCAGCGGGGGAGGAAGCCGCGCCAGAAGATTTCCTCCACCAGGGGCACGAGCAGCACCGCGCGCGCAATACGCAGCGACAGGAGCAGCGGACTTGCCAGCCAAATGTCGGGCAGCGTGCTCACGGTTTCGCCCGTGATGCCGTTCTGAAACAGGCTCTGCTCGCGGTACCCCGGCCACACCACCCCTGGCAGTAGCCAGAGCCCGGCCACCAGCAAGCCCACCGTGATGCTCGACAGCCAGCGCGTCACGCGCAGCGACGCCACAATACCGCGCGACACAGTCAGCAGCACCACCGCCAGCAGGCCAAAGCGCAGCAGTTCCAAACGCAGCTGGTCGAGCGGCACCAACGGCCATACCAGCATCCACAGCAGAAAGACGGCAAACGGCGCCACCCACGGGCGTGCCGAGGGTGGAGCCGCGAAGGCAGTAGGCAGGTTGGCGACATCCATGCCTCAACTTACATGCGAAACGCCCGACGTCACGTGAGAGGCGACGCCCATGGCACGCGCGCCGCCTTACGGGCCGTACACGATGGGCGCCGTCCCCTGCCGGATGTCGCGCGCACCGGCAGCGACGCCTGCTCCCACGGCAAGGGCCGCCGTGAGCGCCGTCCCCACGCCGACGAGCGGGAGCAGACCGGCGGCGGCGCTCCCCACCAGGAACACAGCGCCACCGGCAAGCCACGGCGCCAGCGATTTCTGCACGGCATCCACATACCGCAGGCGGGTGCGCACGAAACGGCGGGTGGATCCGTGCAGCACGATAGCCAGTATGCTGGCGATGGCGAACGAAACGAGCAGGGAGATCATGGATCCTCCGGAGTGGCAACGTGGGCGCGCGGGCCGTGAGATGTCGGTTCAGGCCGGACGCGCGGGGCTGCTCATCCTAACGGCGCCACGCCGCGCAGGTTTCACCCGGGCGGACGGCGCGGTGGCATGGTCACCTTGGTGTACGAGCCGGGCACCGCAAACAGGTCGTTGGATAGGCGCTTGCGCTCCACCGTGGTCACTTCCAGCGGCACCGAGCCGTCGGCCATGGTGACCTTGAGAGGAAACTCCGCCCCCAGCTGCCGCTGCCACGGCGCCAGCGCCCCGGCTCGCAGGCTTTCCATGGGATTTACGAACCGACCGAGCTCCCGCGTGAGGCACAGGTCCGTGGCCGTGCCGCCGCTGCTCACAAGCACATGCTCGCAGGTCAGCCCCGCCACCTGCTCCCGACGTCCGGTGCGCGTGACCTTCACACTGTCGGCGGCGGCGGCCGAGGAGCGCGCCCGGTCGGCGATACTGTCGGGGAGGCTCATCTCCACATAGCTGCTCTGCGCGGCCAGCAGCATGTACAGCTTCTTTTCCGCTGGCGACACGATCATGGCCGCGCCGCCCATGGGTCCACCCATGTTCACGCGCATCTTGCCGCCGCGAACGAGGTACTCCACGACTTGTGACACCGCGCCCTGCGGGCCGCGCGACACCATGCGCATGGTGATGCTCCCCTCGAACGCCTGCGCGTGCAGACGCGGGGCGGCCAGCAGCGCCCCGGCCATCGTCGCACCGGCAACCATTCCCCTGCAGAGCATCAGGCCAGCCCCTTGTGAATGGCGGTCAGCACCAGTTCGGCGAACCGGTCGATCTCATCGAGAGAGGTGTACACGTTCGGCGTCACGCGGATCCCCTTGAACTCCGGATGCACGATGGGCGTCTGCACCACGCGATGCTTGCTGTACAGCCAGTCGCCGAGTTTCGCCGGGTCGAGTCCGTCCACATCGAAGAAGCCGAGCCCGCCGCCCCACGGAGAATCGAGCGGCGTGAGCACGCGCACCCGTCCGGCACCCTCCGCCAGGAGGCGCTTCGCCCACCGGTCGCGCAGGTACACCAGACGCGCCGACTTGCGCGCGGCGCCCAGCGCCCGGTGGAAGGCCAGTGACACCGACACCGCATTGTGGTTCGCCGCGGGATGCGTCCCCACCTCCTCGTACTTGCGGATGTCGGCCGCCTGGCCGTCGTTCTCGGCGTAGAGCGGCCAGACACGCGGGATACGGTCGCGCCGCACATAGAGGAAACCGGTACCGATGGGCGCCAGCAGCCACTTGTGCAGGCTCGTGCCGTAGTAGTCGCACCCCAGCTCGTCGCGCGTGAACGGGAACTGCGCGAACGCATGCGCGCCGTCGACGAACGTTTCGACCCCACGCGCCCGCGCCATGGCCACCAGTTCCTTCACGGGCAGGATCTGGCCGGTGAGGTTGGTGATGTGCGTGATCTCCATGACCCGTGTCCGCGGGGTGATGCCGGCGGCAAAGGCATCGACGATCTGCTGCGGCGTGGTGCAGGGCACGGGGAACGAGATCTCCTTCACCACGATCCCCTGACGCCGCGCCCGCTGCTTCCACCCGTTGATCATGCGGCCGTAGTTCTGGTTGCTCAGCAGGACCTCGTCGCCGGGCTTGAGATCGATGCCGTGAATGAGCGTCAGCAATGCCTCCGAGGCGTTGCGCGTCACGGCCAGCTCCTCGGGGTCGCATCCAAACTCGCGCGCCAGCTCGCGGCGTACCACCTCGATGCGCGGTTCGAGGTCGCGCCACATGTGGATCACGGGCAGCTCGTTGCTGTAGCGGAGGTCCCGTTCGAGCTGCGCCATGACATGCGTGGGAGCCGGGGAGCACCCGCCGTTGTTCAGGTTGATCCAGGTGCGATCGAGGTCGAAGGCCCGTTGCACGGGCTCCCAGAACTCTTCGTCGGCGGCGAACCGCTGCGCCTCCTCCGCGCTCCCCTGCCAGCCCCCGGTGGCCGGATCAACGAGGGCACGCCCTCGGCTTCGGGCCACGTCGGCGGCGTCGAGCAGACGGCGTATGGCCCCGGGCGCGAAGCGGGGAGCGGAGAGCGCCGGGAGGGCGGAGGTCCCGGCAAGCGCGGCAACGAAGAGGCGGCGGTCCATACCACAACATGCCGCACGCAACGACGCCCCGCGAGAGCAGCAGCAGCTCTCGCGGGGCGTTCCGATGGCCGTTTCGTGGGGCTAGAGTCCCATGGCCGAGCGGCGCGGCGGCATCGGCTGCGGCTGCGGCCGTACCTCGTGCGTGCGCGAACGAAAGCGCGGCAGGATGATTTCGAAGCGCGCGCCCACCTCGCGGTACCGGTCGAGACGCAGCTGGCCGCCGTGCAATTCCACGGCCCGCCGCGCCGTGACCAACCCGAGACCACTCGCACCTTCCGCCGTCCGTGTGGACGTCATGGGCAGGAAGATCCAGTCGGCCTGCTCCTCCGGCACACCAGGCCCCTCATCCTCGACGCCCACGAGGACCACGTCGTCAGTGTGGCGGACCGTCACGTGAATGGCGCCCCCACTGCGCTGGGCATCCCACGCGTTCATCACGAGCGCCGTGAGCACCTGCTGCAACTGCGCTTCGCTGCCGCGCACCATGACGTCACTGGCGCCGGTGTCAGCCGTGAGCGTGATGTGCGGCGGCACCATCTGTCGGAACAGTGCGAGGTGCCCATCCACCAGCGCGCGCATCTCCACCAGCGCCGCCGGATGCTCCTGCTCCGTGGCAATCGCCTGCAGCGCCTCCAGCAGCTGCTCGCTCTGGGCAAGGGTACCGCGCAGCAGCGCCGCATGAGTGGACGACAGCATTACGTCGCCCCCCGCGCGCCCGCCACGGGCCGCCCCCACCGCCTGACTGCCCGCAGCCAGTACGCCGCGCAACCGGCCCGTCAGGTCGATCATCTGCTGGCGCTCGAGGGCACGCCACCGGTTGGAGCGCAGCTGCTCGTCGGCCCGCCGCCGCTGGCGCAGGTCGGTGATCTGCGCCACGACCAGCGGTCCCTGCGATGAATCCTCGAGGCGTACGAGACGCACATGCACGGGGATGCCGCGCATCGAGGAAAACCCCATCGAGCATTCCAGCTCCACCACCGCGCCGGCCGGAGACGCGAACAGCGACACCACGGCTTCGGCGAGACTGTCACGGTCCGACGGGACGAGCAGATGGGCGAGGTCGTTCCCCACCGGCGAGCTGCGCTGCCCCGTCATCTCGCGCCAGAGCGTCTGCAACGCGCTGTTTGCCTCGTACACGCGTCCGTCCCGGTCGATGAGCGCCACGCTCAACTGGATCGCGTCGAGCACGGTGGTGGACGGCGCGATCTCCCGAGCGCGGCGGCGCATGGACGAGGCAATCACCCGACGCAGCGCCTGCACTGTGGCCAACACCTGCTCGATGGGAGCGCTTTCGTCGAGCACCGCGTCGGCGCCGGCGGCCATCAGCTCGGTGGGAGTCCCCTGCAGCGACAGCGGCGACTGCCACGCGAGAATCGGCACCGGCTCGTGATGCGCGTCGAACAGCGCGCGCACAGCACGAATGAGCTTGCCCCCGAGCAAGGTGTCCGATGCGCTCACGATCACCACATCGGGGTCCATGAGACGCATGGCATCCGATACGTCGAACTCGTCGCACGCCGTGATAACGCGCGCCGCCCCCCCGTGCGTCAGGTGCGCGCGCCGGGCGGCGCACCGCACCGAGTCGGCATCCACAAGGACCACCGCGTACCCTGACGTCCCGTCGGGGGCCCGGCCATGTGCCGAAGGCTCCGGCGCATACACGCCGGCGCTGATCCAATCAGGGGTGTGCAGCGGTGCAGGGGGGGAAGTCGAGGCGCGAGTGGCGGTGACGATCGCGCTCCGCAAGACGCCATCGTCGGCGGCTTTCGACGGATTCATGCTGCCCGAGGGGTTGGAGGGAGGAACCGACACAACGGTGCGTAGTGGTACCAAGCTCCGCCAGACTGGTTCCGGGAAATCTACACGTTTCTTTTCGCGAAACCTCCATGAGGACAGCGATTTGGCGTGAAGTTGCTCACAAAGTACCTCAGGTCACGGCGATCTCAACCATTTGGAACCGGTCGCGTCCGGCGCATTCGCGGCGTATCGTGCCCCCATGCGCAGCTTTCGACTTTCCCGCCGGGCCGTGTTGGCCACGGCGTTGCTGGCCAGCCTAGCGGCCTGTGCTCAGCCGCTGACCATCGCCCCGAGCGACGCCGCCACCGTGCTCGCGCGCCGCTCGATCCCCGCCGCCAACCCCGGCGACCCTGGCCCGCACGCGGTGCGCTTCCTGTACTACGGCAGTGGCAAGGATCGCCGGCGCCCCGAGTACCGCGACTCCATCACCTACCGCACAGCCCCGGTGGACGCATCGCCGTTCGCGCGCACCGAGCCAGCCAACGCCAGGGCGCGCAAGAAGTACTGGGGGTACGACAACACGGCGTTTCCGCTCAATGCGCGGGTGTGGTATCCCGAAGGGAACGGTCCCTTCCCGCTCGTGCTCGTGGTACACGGCAATCACAACATGCGCGAGTTCTCCGACCCCGGCTATCAGTGGCTGGGCGAGCTGCTCGCCTCACGCGGCTTCGTGCTCGCGTCGATCGACGAGAACTTCCTCAACGGCAACCTGCGTGGCGAGAACGATGCGCGCGGCTGGATGCTGCTCAAGCACCTCGAGGTGTTCCGCGCCCTCAACGACAGCGCCGGCAAGCCGCTCTTCGGCAAGCTCGACCTGTCGCGCATCGCGCTCATGGGCCATTCGCGTGGCGGTGAGGCCGTGGCCATTGCCGGGGCCTTCAACCGACTGCCGCACTACCCCGACGACGCCACCATCCGCTTCAACTTCAACTTCGCCATCAAGTCACTCGTGGCCATCGCCCCGGTCGATGGGCAGTACCGCCCGGCGGAGCAGCCCACGCCGGTGAGCGACTACAGCTACCTCGTCATTCATGGGTCGCACGATGGCGATGTGTCGAGCTTCATGGGGCTCACCCAGTACAACCGCTTTCGCTTCACGCGGCCGGGGCCCGAATTCAAGAGCGCCATCTGGATGCACCGCGCCAATCACGGGCAGTGGAACACCGAGTGGAACAACAAGGACAACGGCAGCTACTCCGTGCGCGCGCTGCAGCTCGACGCGCTGGTGAGCGGGGAGGAGCAGCGGCGCTTCGGACGGGTGGTGATTGGCGGGTTTCTCGAGGCGACGCTCCATGGACGTGACGAGTACCGGCCGCTCTTCCGCGATCACCGCACGGCCGGCGATTGGCTGCCGCCCGAGATGTACATCACGCGCTATGCCGACGCGAACACGCGCTGGCTCGCCACCTTTGACGAGGACGTCGATGTAACGACGGGCACGGCCCCCGGTGTCCGCATCACCGCCGATTCGGTGAGCACCTGGAAGGAAGCCGACGCCCCGGCGCGTTCACGCGCATCGACCTTCCGCAGCAACAACGCCACCTTCGGCTGGAACAATACGGCCATCGGCAAGGACAGTACGCTCACGCGATGGCCCGCGCGGGTAACCGTGACCGTGCCCGACTCCCTGCGCCGCGCCTGGTCGGTGTCGTCGTCCGCTTCGCTGCTGCTCACCATCGGCAGTACCGACCAGAAGCCGGGCCCCCGCAAGGTGCCGCGTGACACCGCACGCCGCGACAGCACGGCGCGCGACAGCACCCGCACGGCCTCCCGTCGCCCCGCGCCGCCGCGACCGAAGAAGTCGGCCAAGGATACGGTTGCGCCAGACCTCACCGTGGAGCTGGAAGACGCCAGCGGGCACATCGCGCGCATGCCCCTCTCCACCTTCGGCCCCGTCCGCATGCCCTTCGAGAGCTACATCTATCGGCGGCGCAATCGCGACAAGACGCAGTTTCCCACGCTCGCCGAACCGGTCATGCAGACCTACACGATGCCGCTCGCCCGCTTCCGCGACGCGAATACCGCGTTCGACCCGGCAACGCTGCGCGCCATCCGTCTCGTCTTCGACCGCAAGAAGGTCGGCGCCATCACGCTCGACGACGTGGGCATCTCGTCGCGCTGACCGCCGGCTGGCGGCAGCGCACCGTGCGCTTCAGAACGTGGTGCGCACTCCGAAGGTGAGCGTGCGCCCGGCAATCACGGTGGCGTTGTCGGGGGCACCCGTCTGCACGTCGAGCAGGTTTTCCCCCGCCGCCATGAGTGCCAGGTCACCGCGCAGCCGGAACTGCATGCCGGCGCGCCAGCGCGTCACGCCACCGTAGCGCATCCAGAACTGGCGCAGGTTGTTCCCTTCCAGACCGCGCGGCGATTGCTCACCGGCTGCCAGCAGCGTCCCCACGGCCGTTCGGTCGTAGCCCATCCAATCGGCGGCGTGCATCGCCGTGCTCGTGAGCATCCAGCGCCCACGGGTCCACGCCGCCGACACACTCACGGTGTGCTCCGGCACATCCAGCATGCGGTCGCCCGTGCGCAGGTCACCGCGATATCCCGGTGCCAGCCGCGTCACGCGGCTGTCCACCTGCGTCATGGTCGCCGCCAGTGACAGCGTCCGGACCCGCGCTGTCGCCGCCACCTCCCAGCCCCGGTTGCTGATGGCGCCCACGTTCTGCAGCGTGAAGGCCATCGTGCGTGTCAGGCCCCCGGCACTATTCACGGCGGTCACCACGCGCGACACCGGCTGGATGAGACCGGTGGCGCTCTGGTCGAACCGCGTCACATGCACCGCCACGCGACCGCCGAGCATGAGGTCCACGCCAAGCTCCGTGCCCGACTGCTGCTCGGGGTCGAGGGCGGACAGCAGCGCCCCTTGCCCCTGTCCCATCCACGACGATGAGCGCAGCAGCGTGCGGGCCGGGCGAATGCCGGTGCCAAAGGCGCTGCGCACCTTGACCACCGTGTTCCCGACTTCGCGCACGTATGCGGCTCCCAGCATGGGCAGCGCCGAATGCTGGGCATTGGGGGTCGCGCCGTGGATGCGCTCTCCGCGGACACCCGCCGAAGCGAACCAGCGATCCTGCCACGCGAACTGCACCTGGGTGAGCAGGCCGGCGTTGTCGTACATGGTTTGCGACGAACCCGAGGCGGCGGCGCCACGCAGCCCCGCGAACGCGGTGGTGCCGCTGGGGCCACCGCTCCCCGGTCCCAACGTCGGGAGTGGCGTGGCCGCACCACCTGCCCCTGCCATCGCGCCGCGGGTCACCTCGTGCGTGAACGCCTGCTCGGCCCCCAGTGTGAGCGTGAGCAGCGCCCCCGGTGCCACATCGAATCGCCCCACCGTACGCAAACGTAGCGACGCACGATCGGCGGCCCCTTCCAAGCTCCCGACCGCCGCCGCCGCCGACAGCTGCTGCGGTCCCACGAGCGAATACGGCGACAGTCCGCGCAGCCGATAGCCATCGACCCCCGCGATGACCGTGTGCGTCCAGTGCATGGAGGGCATCACGGCAATGCTGCCCCCCAGCGTGTACTGCGCCATGGCCTGACCACTTACACTGTCCTGCGCCAATGGCATCGCCGAGGCGGCGTTGGCACGTTGCATCGAGAAGCGGCTGAACCCCGTGTAGATGGAGCGCTGCCGCGAAAAGCGTCCGTCGGCATCGAGCAGGAGGCGGCGCTCCGACGCGCCCGGCACGTAGGCGCCCGCGGTGCTGACGTTCACCCCGAGCCCCGCATTGCGCGCCGCCGACCCGCGCCGCATCGACAGGGAGTGCTCCTGCACGAACGGATCGCGCGCCGCGAATGCGCTGCTCGTCACCCCCGCCGCGGCCTGCAGCTGTACCTCACGCTGCCCATCCGGCGTCCCGTCGTGACGCGTGAGAATGTTCACCACGCCGCTGATGGCATCCGCGCCGTACAGCGCGGCACCCTGTGGGCCGCGAATCACTTCCACCCGCGCCACGCGTGCCGGGTCCAGCTGGGTCACGAGCAGCGGGTTCGCCACCTCGATGCCGTCGAGATAGACCTTGGGAGCGCTCACGCCAAACGAACTGGCCCCGCGGATGCTGCCGTAGCGCGCCGTCACCGAACCGGCAGGCGTCGTCCAGCTCCACACCCCGGGCACCGACAGCTCCAGCGCTTCGCCAAGGGTACTCACGCCATGCTCGGCCAGCTGTGCGCCATCGACCACATTGAGCGCGAACGGTGACCCGCGTTGTGCGGCCCCATCGGGAGAGCCGGTCACGACGACACGATCGAGCAGGCTGGTGCGGCGCGACACCGTGGCGACCGGCACATCGGTGGACGCACGCGATGGGGCCAGCACGACCTGTGCACTGCCCAGCACGATGGGGCTGAGCAGCGACCCCTCAAGCAGGTAATCGAGCACCGCGCCCACCGGGACGCGCTCGAGGGCCAGACAGACCCGCTTTGTCGTGGGCAGCAGATCGGCACTGTAGGAAAGGTCGAGACGCGCCACGCCTGCGAGATGGTCCACGGCATCGCGCACCGTGAGGTCGGACACGCGCAGCGACACCAGCCGGTCGAGCGGCGGCGCCCACAAGGCAGCGCGATCGGCCGCGGGTACGCGCACGGTACACGACGGGTCCGTGTACCCGGCACGCGTGCGAGCGCCGGGACTCGCCTGCGCCGTGCGCCCGGGGAGCACGCCCCACACCGCCAGGAGAGCGACCGCCGCGCGCACGGCACGGCCACGACGG
>VYLE01000596.1_pt1 | contig 16740 bp, 16 predicted proteins | sample 5114391 | NCBI WGS metagenome assembly VYLE01 (sample SAMN12291771, study PRJNA351875) | freshwater metagenome | isolation source: freshwater lake | place: USA: Michigan, Kent Lake | collected 2013-08-15
GCACAGCCATGCCCAGGCCCAGGCCGCCGCCCCCGCCGACACCGGCGCGCAAGGAGCCGCCGCGCTCCAGGCCCCGGTGACCACGACCAGCTCGACCGCCAGCGCCTCGACCGCCACCCTCACCGCCACCGCGGCGACCGCGACCACCGTGCCGATCAGCGGCGTGCCGATCGAGCTCGCGGCGGCCGCGCGCGCCGGCAAGACCCGCTTCGACATCAGCCTCGATCCGGTCGATCTCGGCCGCATCGACGTGCGCATCCATGTCGACCGCAACGGCCAGGTCACCTCGCATCTGACGGTGGAGAAGCCGGAGACGCTGCAGATGCTGCGCCAGGACGCGCCGCAATTGCAGCGCGCGCTCGACGATGCCGGGCTCAAGACCGGCAGCAACGGGCTGTCCTTCAGCCTGCGCGACCAGAGCTCGTCGGGCCAGAATTCCGGCCAGGGCAACGACAATGGCGGCAATGCCCGCCGGCTGATCATCAGCGAAGACGAATCGGTTGCCGCGATCCCGGTCGGGCGCGGCTATGGCCGCATGCTCGGATCGAGCAGCGGCGTCGACATCAGAGTGTAGGGAGTTAAAGGGTCATGGCCACCACCAATGCCGTCACTGCCCCGACGCCGGTCTCCGGGACCACCCAGACCTCGTCGTCCTCGTCGTCGACGAACTCGTTGAGTTCGACCACGGGCACGACGCTGGCCGGCAATTTCCAGACCTTCCTGACGCTGCTGACGACGCAGCTGCAGAACCAGAACCCGCTCGATCCGCTCGACACCAACCAGTTCACCCAGCAGCTGGTGCAGTTCGCCGGCGTCGAGCAGCAGCTCAAGACCAACGATTCGCTGTCGCAGCTCGTCACGCTGCAGAAGACCACCCAGGCGACCGAGGCGCTCGGCTTCGTCGGCAAGACCGCCCTCGTCGACGGCTCGACCGCGACCATGACCAAATCGTCGGCGACCTGGCATCTCAACGTGCCCACCGATTCGACGGTGGAGATCTCGATCGCCAATTCCTCCGGTCAGACGGTGTTCACCGGCAAATATTCCACCGCCGCCGGCAGCGACATTCCGTTCACCTGGAACGGCCAGGGCAATGACGGCACGCAATGGCCCGACGGCAAGTACACGATCTCGGCGACCGGCAAGGACGTCGCCAACAACAATGTCGGCGTCGCGGCGCAGGTGCAGGGCACGATCTCCTCGGTGGACCTGACCCAGTCGCCCCCGCTGCTCAACATCGACGGCAACAGCTATACGCTCAGCCAGGTCAAGAGCATCATCGCGGCCAGCAATTGAGGGCGATGACGCCGCAACATTCCCGGCGTCATCCCGGCGCAGGCCGGGGTCGCTGACCACGGTGTGAGCGGCGGCTCACGCCGAGTCATTCCCCCCTGCTGGGGGTCTGGTCCCGGCCGGCGCCGGGACGACTATCAGGGCCTTGTCGACCCCGCGCGCGGGCCCGTTTCGTTCGTAAAGTCTTAACGAAGACCCCCTCGACCGGCCGGGACGCAACCGTTCCGCCGGCCGGGTTGGCGGCGTTCCCGCTCATTTCAACGAGAATTGTATTGATGCCTTAGGCTTAGCGGATTTTTAAGCCGCCGGGCGTAGGGTTGTGTCGTGAGTTCAGTGGTTGAGAGTTTGTGAGTACGCCATGACAGAACCCCATCGCCCGAGGGTAAAATACGTCATCGGGCCGGACGGCAGTCCGCTGACGATCGCAGACCTGCCAGCACCCGGCACCAAACGCTGGGTCATCCGCCGGAAGGCCGAAGTCGTCGCAGCCGTTCGAGGCGGACTTCTGTCGCTCGAGGAGGCCTGCAGCCGTTACACCCTGACGGTAGACGAATTCCTTTCCTGGCAGTTCTCCATCGACCAGCACGGTCTGGCGGGCCTTCGCACCACCCGCATCCAGCAATATCGCCAGTAAGCGATCGAGAGAATCTGCGGCTTTTGACGAAAATCGGCCTTGCCCCGCGAGGCCGATTTTTTTCATGCCGGCAGAAAGCGCGCCTTTTGTCCGACCTCTTAACCGCCGTTAACCATATCGAAACCATCACCTAGGCAATAATTGCCCAGTCGACCGCGCCGGCGTGCGGATCGAATCTGGTGGGGCGGTTGCTTGCAAGGTCTTGCGGACTTTCTGAAGAGTATCGGCGCCGCCCGGTTCGGGGCGATGATCGCGGTCACCGCCGCGCTCATCGGCTTCTTCGCGTTCGTCATCATGCGGGTGACGACGCCGCAGATGACCACCCTGTTCACGGACCTGTCCGTGGAAGATTCCTCCAGCATCATCAAGGACCTCGAACGGCAGGGCATCCAGTTCGAGATCCGCAATGAGGGCACCGTCATCATGGTGCCCAAGGACAAGGTCACCCGCCTCAGGATGAAGCTCGCCGAGGGCGGCCTGCCCAAGGGCGGCGGCGTCGGCTACGAGGTGTTCGACAAGTCGGACGCGCTCGGCACCACCTCCTTCGTCCAGAACATCAACCATCTCCGCGCCCTGGAGGGCGAACTCTCCCGCACCATCAAGGCCATCGACCGCATCCAGGCCGCCCGCGTCCACCTCGTGCTGCCGGAACGTCCGCTGTTCGCGCGCGAGGCGCCGGAGCCGTCGGCCTCGATCGTGGTGCGGGTCCGCGGCTCGCTCGAGGCCCAGCAGATCCGCGCCATCCGCCACCTCGTCGCCTCCGCCGTCAACGGGCTGAAGCCGCAGCGGGTCTCGATCGTCGACGAAGCCGGCCAGCTGCTCGCCGACGGCGCCGCCAGCGACGCCGACCAGGCCATCGGCGACGAGCGCCGCACCGCCTTCGAGAAGCGGATGCGCAAGCAGGTCGAGGACATCGTCTCCTCGGTGGTCGGCTCGGGCCGCGCGCGCGTCCAGCTCTCGGCCGATTTCGACTTCAACAAGATCACGCAGACCTCGGACAAGTACGACCCCGAAGGCCGCGTGCTCCGCTCCAGCCAGACCCGCGAAGAGCAGAGCATGACCGCCGACAACAACGGCCAGGTCACCGTCAACAACGAGCTGCCGGGCAACCAGCAGAACAGCGGCTCGACGGCCAAGGACCAGAGCAAGAAGACCGAGGAGACCAACAATTACGAGATCTCCCGCACCACCAAGACGGAGGTGACGGAGGTCGGACGGGTCAACCGCATCTCGGTCGCCGTGCTGGTCGACGGCATCTACAGCAAGAACGACAAGGGCGAGCTGGCCTATCAGGACCGCACCAAGGAGCAGCTCGACCGCATCGCCGCCCTGGTGCGCTCGGCAATCGGCTTCGACCAGAAGCGCGGCGACCAGGTCGAGGTGGTCAATCTGCGCTTCGCCGACGCCCCCTCCACCGCCCCGATCAGCGAGCCCGCCGGCTTCCTCGGCATGCTGCAGTTCACCAAGGACGACGTCATGTACTTCGTCGAGCTGGGCGTGATGATGCTGCTCGGCCTCGTCGTGCTGTTCCTGGTGATCCGCCCGCTGGTCAAGCGCATCCTCGCCTCCGACGAGGTCGCCGCCGCCATCTCCGGCGTGCTGACCGGCCCGTCCGGCTCCGACGAATCCGCCGCGGGTTCGAGCGGAACCCCGGCGCTGCCGGGCGCCGCCGCCAGCGCCATCGACGTCGCCACCATCCAGGGCCAGGTCCATGCCCAGTCCATTCATCGCGTCGGCGAACTGGCCGATCGCAATCCCAACGAAACCGTCGCCATCCTCCGCCAGTGGCTGAGCGAACCCGCCAAATAATCGAACCGGACAACCGCGCCAAGCGAATCGAGAAGTGACCTGACATGGCCGCCGAGATCCAGAACGCCAACTCGAACGACATCACCAGCGTGATTTCCACGCTCGGCCAGCGCGCCGGCAGCCGCACGGGCAAATCCGAGACGGTCGCCGGTCCCAAGCGCGCCGCGATCCTGATGCTGGCCCTGGGCGAGCAGTATGGCGGCAAGATCTGGAGCATGCTCGACGACGACGAGGTGCGCCAGCTGTCGCTCGAGATGTCGACGCTCGGCACCGTCGAGGTCGATACGGTCGAGGACATGCTGCTCGAATTCGTCTCGCGCATGTCGGCCTCGGGCGCCCTGATGGGCAATTTCGACGCCACCGAGCGGCTGCTGCAGCAATACCTGCCGCCCGAGCGCGTCAACGGCATCATGGACGAGATCCGCGGACCTGCCGGCCGCAACATGTGGGAGAAGCTCTCCAACGTGCAGGAAGAGGTGCTCGCCAACTACCTCAAGAACGAATATCCGCAGACCATCGCCGTGGTGCTGTCGAAGCTGAAGCCCGAACACGCCGCCCGCGTGCTCGGCATCCTCCCCGAAGAGCTCGCGCTCGACGTCGTCAACCGCATGCTGAAGATGGAGGCGGTGCAGAAGGAGGTGATCGAGAGCGTGGAGAAGACGCTGCGCACCGAATTCATGTCCAACCTGTCGCAGACCCGCCGCCGCGACGCCCACGAGGTGATGGCCGAAATCTTCAACAATTTCGACCGCCAGACCGAGACCCGCTTCATCACCTCGCTGGAAGAGGACAACCGCGAGGCCGCCGAGCGCATCAAGGCGCTGATGTTCACCTTCGACGATCTCGTCAAGCTCGATTCCGGCTCGGCGCAGACGCTGATGCGCAACGTCGACAAGGACAAGCTCGGTGTCGCGCTCAAGAGCGCCAACGAGGACGTCCGCAACTTCTTCTTCGGCAACATGTCCTCGCGCGCGGCCAAGATGCTGCAGGACGACATGGCGGCGATGGGCCCGGTCCGCCTGCGCGATGTCGACGAGGCACAGGCGCTGCTGGTCAACCTCGCCAAGGATCTCGCCGCCAAGGGCGAGATCATGCTGACCAAGAACCGCGCCGACGACGAACTGGTGTATTGATGGCAGCTCCCGCGAAATTCCTGTTCGACACCGACTTCGCGGCGCCCGAGCGCACCCGCGAGAAGGCGGCGACCGCGGCCGAGATCGCCCAGAAGGTCGCAGAGGCCGAGGCGCGCGCCTACCAGGACGGCTTTGCCGCCGGCCAGCGCGAGGCCAAGGCCGAGAGCGACCGCCGCGTCGCGCTCGCCCTCGAGGAAATGACGATCGCGATGCGGGGCATCGCCTCGGGCATCGGCAGCATCGAATCGAAGATGGAAACGGAAGCCGTCGAGGTCGCGGTCGCCGTGGCGCGCAAGCTGTGCGCCGACCTCGTCGCCGCCGAACCGCTCGGCGAGATCATGGCGCTGGTGCGCGACTGCTTCTCGCATCTGGTCGCGACCCCGCACCTCGTCGTGCGCATCAACGATTCGCTCTACGACAGCGCGCGCGAGAAGATCGAGCGTCTCGCCAAGCAGAGCGGCTTCGAGGGCCGGCTGGTGATCCTGGCCGAGCCCGAGATCGCCACCGGCGACTGCCGGATCGAATGGGCCGACGGCGGCGTCGTGCTGGAGCGCAGCGCCATCACGGCCAAGATCGATGAAATGGTCGGACGCTACATCGCGTCCCGCAAGGGGAGTTAAACCATGAGCGATACCGACGGACAGGTCCCGCTTCCCGATCTCAACGGCCCGCTGCCGCCCACCGGCACCGACGTCGACTACAACGAGGACGAATATGCGGCGCGCGTCGCCGCCGATCTCGAGGCCGTGTTCGACGTGCCGGTACAGGTCTCGGCGGTGCTCGGCCGCTCCAAGATGGATGTCGGCGAACTGCTCAAGCTCGGTCCCGGCACCGTGCTGGAGCTCGACCGAAGGGTCGGCGAGGCGATCGACATCTACGTCAACAACAAGCTGGTCGCGCGCGGCGAAGTCGTCCTGGTCGAGGACAAGCTCGGCGTGACCATGACCGAAATCATCAAGGCGGAACGCGGCTAACGCAACGCAGGGAATGACGCGCGACGGCGCGAACAGACGGACAGGAGACTGACATGCGGCTTCTCATCGTTGGCACATTGAAGGGCCAGCTCACCACCGCCACCAAGATCGCGATGGAGAACGGCGCCACCGTGACCCATGCCGAGGATCTCGAACAGGCGATGCGGGTGCTGCGCGGCGGCAAGGGCGCCGACCTCCTGCTGGTCGACGTCGCCCTCGACATCCGCGACCTCGTGATGCGGCTGGAGGCCGAGCACATCCACGCCCCGATCGTCGCCTGCGGCATCACCAACGACGCCCGCGCCGCGGTTGCCGCGATCCATGCCGGTGCCAAGGAATACATCCCGCTGCCGCCGGATCCGGAGCTGATCGCCGCGGTGCTCGCCGCGGTCGCCAACGATTCCCGCGAACTGGTCTGGCGCGACGAGGCCATGGCCAAGGTGATCAAGCTGGCCCAGCAGATCGCCGGCTCCGACGCCTCCGTGATGATCACCGGCGAATCCGGCACCGGCAAGGAGGTGCTGGCCCGCTACGTCCACACCCGCTCGGCCCGCGCCAAGCGGCCGTTCATCTCGATCAATTGCGCGGCGATCCCCGAGCATCTCCTGGAGTCCGAACTGTTCGGCCACGAGAAGGGCGCCTTCACGGGCGCGATCGCCCGCCGCATCGGCAAGTTCGAGGAAGCCACCGGCGGCACGCTGCTGCTCGACGAAATCTCGGAAATGGACGTCCGCCTGCAATCCAAGCTGCTCCGCGCCATCCAGGAGCGCGTGATCGACCGCGTCGGCGGCACCAAGCCGGTGCCGGTCGACATCCGCATCATCGCGACGTCAAACCGCAACCTCGCGGAGGCGGTGCGCGAGGGCACGTTCCGCGAGGACCTTCTGTTCCGCCTCAACGTCGTCAACCTGAAGATCCCGCCGCTGCGCGAGCGCCCCGCGGACATTCTCGAACTCGCCCAGCACTTCGTGAAGAAATATGCGGATGCGAACGGCGTTCCGCTGCGGCCGATTTCGGCCGAAGCACGCCATGTGCTCTCCACCAATCGCTGGCAGGGCAACGTCCGTGAGCTCGAGAACACCATGCACCGCGCGGTGCTGATGGCGCAGGGCGACGAAATCGGCTCCGACGCGATCATCACGCCGGACGGCGACCGCCTCGACCTCGCCAAGACCCCGCCCGCGGTGGCCCATGCCACCATGGCCGCCGAGCAGGTGACCCGCGCGCTGGTCGGCCGCACCGTCGCCGACGTCGAACGCGACCTGATCCTGGAGACGCTGAAGCACTGCCTCGGCAATCGCACGCACGCCGCCAACATCCTCGGCATCTCGATCCGCACGCTGCGCAACAAGCTCAACGAATATGCCGACGGCGGCATCCCGATCCCCCCCGCCGGTACGCCCGGCGAATATCCGCGGATGCCGATGGTGGGCGCGTAGACGGCTCCACGCCGGTTGAGACTGCAAATGCCCGGGCCCAACCCGGGCATTTTGCTTGAATGCAAGCTGCCAATCTCGTCACTGCGAGCGCAGCGAAGCAATCCAGAATCGTTCCGCGGAAACCAGACTGGATTGCTTCGCTACGCTCGCACTGACGGCGGAGAGAGAACTCCTCGCATAACGGGGCCGCATCCCGCGACTAGGTCACGCCCGCGCGACGCCCTATAAGCGCCTTCGAGAACCACGCGAGGGACACATGTCTGAAGCTCAAATCACGGACTGGCTGGCGTCGCAGCGGCAGGCGATGATCGACCTGTTGCGCGACGTCGTGAACATCGATTCCGGGTCCTACGACAAGGAAGGCGTCGACGCGGTCGGTGCGCGGTTCGAGCGGCATTTCGCCGAGCACGGCATTCCGTTCCGGCGCGAAGCCCATGACAGTTTCGGCGATGCGATCCACGCCGAGGTCGCCAAGCCCGGCAGCAACGAGAAGCCGGTGCTGTTGATGGGCCATCGCGACACCGTGTTCGGCAAGGGCGAGGCCGGACGGCGTCCCTTCACGATCCAGGGCAACCGCGCCTATGGCCCCGGCGTCGCCGACATGAAGGCCGGCGTCGTCATGAACATCTTCGTGGCGACCGCCTTCCACAAATTCGGTGGCAGCCCGCACCCGATCAAGCTGCTGATCACCTCGGACGAGGAGATCGGGTCACCCTCCTCGCGACCGGTGATCGAGCGCGAAGGACGGGCCGCACGCGCGGTGTTCAATTCCGAGCCGGGCCGTCCCACCGGGAACGTCGTGACCGGCCGCAAGGGCGGCATCTTCATGCACATGGCGATCACCGGAAAGGCGGCGCATTCGGGCGCCAATTTCGCCGCCGGCGTCAGCGCGATCGGCGAGCTCGCGCACAAGATCGTGCAGATCCATGCGCTCACCAATCTCGACAAGGGAATCACGCTCAATGTCGGACTGGTCGCGGGCGGCCAGTCCGTGAACACCACGGCGCCTTTCGCCGAAGGCCAGATCGATTTTCGCTATGTCGATCCCGCCGACCGCGGCATCGTGATGGCCGCAATCGAGACCATCGTGGCGACCTCCTATGTGCCGGGCACCAGCGCGACGCTCACGATCAGGGGCGAATTCGTGCCCGTGGTGCAGAGCGAGGCGTCCAGGGCGCTGTTCGAGACCTACCAGGCTTCCGCGCGACAGGCCGGCCTCACCACGCTTCAGGGTGAATTCTCCGGCGGATGCGCCGATTCCGGTTTCACCGCCGCGGTCGGCACGCCGACCATCTGCGGCCTCGGTCCCGTCGGAGGCCTTGCACATTCCCCGGAGGAATATCTCGAGCTCGACAGCATCGTACCGCGCGCGCAGGCGCTGGCGCTGGCGATCATGCGGGGTTGAACGCCGCTCACTCCGTCATGCCCGGGCAGGACGCAGCGAGATAGCCGTCACGAATAACTCGGCGCGTCGGGCTTGCGGAAGATGTGGATGGGATCGCCCGGAATGATCACGGGCTGGCCGCTGAAGGTCGCGTAGGCGAACAGGGCCAGATAAGCGATCGCGAGCGCGCCGACCAGATAGAAAGCCCAGGTCGCGATCCGCTTCATCCTTGCGCTCCGTTGCCTTGCCCGAAGGGAAGGCTCGCAGCGCTTCTAGAGCGGTGAGGCGAAAAAGACCAGCCCGGGAGGGCCGGCCGTCGCACGATCACGCGCCGCGGCGGCCCTGCGCGGGAAGGCTGACGTCGGCGAGCCGGGCGGCGTCCTCGTCCTGGTCGACCGCCAGATAGCGGCCGTGCCAATAAGCGAGCGCGGCGGTGCGGGACGAACTCCTGATATTCCTGATGCGCCCGATGACGATGCCGTGCGAATGCCGCTCGACGATCTCCTCGACCTCGCAATCGAAAGTCGACAGGGCCCCCACCAGCAGCGGCACGCCGGAGACCGCGGTCACCCATTGCGCGCCGGCGAAGCGGTCGGCGCCCTTCAGCCCGCCCTTGCCGGCAAAGCGTTCGGCGATGTCGAGCTGTTCGGCATTGAGGATGTTGACGCCGAAGGCGCCGTAGCGCTGGATCAGCGGGAAGGACGAGGCGTCGCGGTTGATGCTGACCAGCAGCGTCGGCGGTTCGACCGAGAGCGAGGTCACCGACGTCACCGTCATGCCGGTGATGTCCTTGCCTCGTCCGGCCGTGATGACACTGACGCCACCGGCGAGGTGGCGCATGGCGCCGCGGAAATCGGCGGCGGAGACGGGCGTTTCGGTCATGATCTCGCGGGGTACTTGGTTCATGGCATATGCATCCCCGAAGACCGGGTTCCTCTTAATCTAGCTACGATCGTCGGCCGACAAAAGGTGGCTCAGGATCGAACCTTCCAGGGCGGCAAGCTCGGCAGAGCCCCGCTCGCGCGGGCGAGGCGTGTTAACCATGACGTCATGGGCGATGCGGCCCTCCTCGATCACCAGCACGCGGTCGGCGAGCGCGACCGCTTCGGCGACGTCGTGGGTGACCAGAATGGCGGTGAAGCCCTGGTCGCGCCAGACCCGTTCGAGCAGCCCCTGCATCGAGATCCGGGTCAGCGCATCCAGCGCGCCGAGCGGCTCGTCCAGGGCCAGCACGCGCGGCCGGGAGACCAGCGCCCTCGCCAGCGCCACGCGCTGCTTCTGGCCGCCCGACAGCACCGCGGGCCATTGGTCGCGCTTGTCCGTCAGACCGACCTCGGTCAGTGCCTTCTCGGCCCGCGCATGCGCATCGGCGGAGGCGCGATCGCGGCCGAGACCGACTTCGACATTCGACAGCACACGCGCCCAGGGCAGGAGCCGGGGCTCCTGGAACATGACGCGGATGTCCTCGGCCTTGATCTCCTGACCGAAGCCGATGCTGCCGCCATCGATCTTCTCGAGGCCAGCGATCAGACGAAGCAGGGTGCTCTTGCCGCAGCCGCTCTTGCCGACGATCGCGACGAACTGGCCGGCGGGAATGTGAAGGTCGATGCCGCGCAGGACTTCGTTGTCGCCGAAGGATTTGCGCAGGCCGCGGATAGTCAGCGGCAGGCCAGTTGCCTGTTCGGCGCGGTCCTCGCGCACGACGCGGGCGTGAGCGGCGACGTGGGCACGGCCGGCGCGTTCGGTGTCCGGAAGAGCTGTGCGAAGGGCTGTCTGCATGGGATTCTCGGTCTGTCTGCTCAGCGTTTCTGGAAAGCGGGGTGCCAGGAGAGCGTCAGGCGCTCCAGCACGCGGGAGGCGCTGTCGGCGAGCTTGCCGAGCAGGGCATAGATCAGGATCGAGAGAACGACGACGTCGATCAGCATGAATTCGCGGGCCTGCATCGCCATGTAGCCGAGGCCGGAGGATGCCGCGATGGTCTCGGCGACGATCAGGGTCAGCCACATGATGCCGAGCGCGAAACGGATGCCGACGAAGATCGAGGGCAGCGCGCCGGGGAAGATCACGCGGCGGAACAGTTCGCCGTCGGTCATGCCGTAGATGCGGCCCATCTCGATCAGTTGCGGATCGACGGTGCGAATGCCGTGCAGCGTGTTGAGGTAGATCGGGAAGAATACGCCGAGCGCCACCAGGAACAGCTTCGCGCTCTCGTCGATGCCGAACCACAGGATCACGAGCGGGATCAGCGCCAGATGCGGCACGTTGCGCACCATCTGCAGCGTCGTGTCGGTCAGCCTGGCCGAGAGCTGCGACAGGCCGTTGGCGAGACCGAAGGCGAAACCGATGCCGCCGCCGATCAGAAAGCCGATCGAGGCGCGCCAGAACGACACCCAGATGTTGCGGACGAGTTCGCCCGAGAGCAGCAGCTTCCAGCCGGCGAGCACGACGTCGCTCGGTGCCGGCAGCACGCGCACCGGCACGAAGCCGGTGACGCTCGCGACCTGCCAGATCGCGACGATGGCGAGCGGCACGATCCACTGGATCAGGCCGTCGACCCGCGGCAGGCGGAAGCTGCGCGGAAGGGAGACGCTGTCGATCAGGCTCATGACTGGGACACCCGGTGCTGCGGACGGAAGTCGCTGCCGACCGTCTCGCCGAAGGGACCGCCGTTGTAGTGAAGACGGGTGACGTTGCTGCCCTGCTCCAGCGACAGCAGCGGGAACACCAGTTCGGCGAAGCGATAGGCTTCCTCCAGATGCGGATAGCCCGACAGGATGAAGGTATCGATGCCGAGATCCTGGTATTCCCTGATGCGGGCCGCGACCGTCTGGGCATCGCCAACCAGCGCCGTACCGGCGCCGCCGCGCACGAGGCCGACGCCGGCCCACAGGTTCGGCGCGATCTCGAGCTTGTCGCGCTTGCCGCCATGCAGCTGCGCCATGCGCTGCTGGCCGACCGAATCCATGCGGGCGAAGTTCTTCTGCGCCAGCGCGATGGTGTCGTCGCTGACATGCTTGATCAGCTCGTCGGCCGCGCGCCAGGCTTCCTCATTGGTCTCGCGCACGATCACGTGCAGGCGGATGCCGAAGGAGAGCTTGCGGCCGCGGGCGTCGGCAACCGCCTTCACCTTGGCGATCTTCTCGGCGACCAGCGCCGGCGGCTCGCCCCAGGTCAGGTATTTGTCGACGGCGTCGACCGCGACGTCGATGCCGGCATCGGAGGAGCCGCCGAAATAGAGCGGCGGGCGGGGCGACTGCACCGGGGGGAACAACAGCTTGCCGCCCTCGACATGGATGTGCTTGCCCTCGACATTGACGGTCTCGCCGGCGAGCAGGCTGCTGTAGACGCTGAGGAACTCGCGGGTGACCTCGTAGCGCTCGTCATGGCCGAGGAAGATGCCGTCGCCCTTGTTCTCGACGGGATCGCCGCCGGTGACGACATTGACCAGCAGCCGGCCATTGGTGACGCGGTCCAGCGTCGATGTCATGCGCGCGGCGACGCTCGGCGATTGCAGGCCGGGCCTCACGGCCACGAGATAGCGCAGGCGCTCGGTGAAGGGCGCGACCGCGGAGGCGACGATCCAGGAATCTTCGCAGGACCGTCCGGTCGGCAGCAGCACGCCGAAATAGCCGAGCTGGTCGGCCGCCTGCGCGACCTGGCGCAGATAGTTGAAATTGACCTCGCGGCCGCCGATGCCGGTGCCGAGATAACGGCCGTCGCCGTGGGTCGGCAGGAACCAGAGGATTTGGCTGTTGAGTTGGCTCATGGATCGAAACTCCGGGAACTAGCCGTAGGTCGTGCCGACGGCGGCCGCGACGATGCCGATCGACAACACGATGGCGTCGATGACGCGTCGAACGATGCGTTTCATGGAAAGACCTCTGCGGATGGGAATATCGGTCGGCACAATCAGGCTGCCGGGTTGCGCCAGACGATGTCGCGAATCGCGACCGGCTTCGGGATCAGGCCGAGCTTGTAGAAGCGGTCGGCGACACCCTGCTGAGTCACGGCAATGTCCTCGGTGACGGGCCCGACGCGGAACGACGAGCGGTTGGCGGCCACCGTCTGGATGTCGAGCGGAATGCCGGTCACCGCGGCGAGCGCCTTGGCGACCTCGTCGCGGTTCTGCTCGGCCCAGGAGGCGGTGGCGGTGGTGACGTCGATGATCTGCTGGAGGATCGCGCCGTGCCTTGCGGCGAAGTCGCGATTGGCGATGTAGAACGAATTCGTCTTGGTGACCTCGTGGGCGTTGACGAGGATGCGGCCGCCCTGCTTGGTCTCGCCGATCGCGAAGTAGGGATCCCAGATCGACCAGGCGTCGATGCTGCCATTGGCGAAGGCGGGGCCGGCGTCGGGCGGCGTGAGATAGACCGGCGTGATGTCGGCATAGGAGAGGCCCGCCTTCTCCAGCGTCTGCACCACGATGTTGTGGGCGCTGGAGCCCTTGGTGAAGCCGATTCGCCTGCCCTTGAGCTCGGCGATCGTGCGGATCGGCGAGTCCCTGGGAACCAGGATGCCCTGGCCGTTGGTGATGGGCTGGCCGGCGGCATAGACGATCGCCGCACCCGCGGCCTGCGCAAACACTGGCGGGGAATCGCCGACCGCGCCGTAATCGACGCTGCCGACATTCATCGCCTCCATCATCGGCGGGCCCGAGGAGAACTCGACCCATTTCACCTCGATGCCCTGCGACGAGAAATGTTTTTCCAGATTGGCGCGCTGCCGCGTGATGACCAGCACGCCGTTCTTCTGATAGCCGATACGAATTTCCTTCGGGGCGCCCTGCGCGATCGCAGGCGCACCCAGCGCGGCGAGCGCGGCGGTTCCGGCAGACAGTTTCAGGAAGTCCCGACGTTGCATTCCACAACTCCCGGCCAGCACGGCCGCGTTTCCGGTGCGTCGTGAAATGATGGTGCGGGTCAGGAGGGCTGTCGAGACATCGGGAAAAATAGCGATGCGCGCACTGCTTTCGTGGCGAGGCGCATGATTAATCTTTCAAGCCAAGGGCCCGATGCAGGCTGATTTTTCCGCACGGGAATGTGAGTGCGACACGCTGCAACAGCCGGCGGTCCCGGCAGCGCCGCCAAACGCGCGAAAACAACCCCATGCAAAGGAGCCGGGGGTGCGGCATCAATGAATTACGAATTATCCGAATTTCATTTGACCTGTCGGGCAAAACAGGAGCATGATGACATCATCGCGGCGTCGGGAGCTGGGGGACGGATCTCCTGCCACCACCTCGCTGTCATCAACCGCGAAAGCGGGGGAACCGAGTAGTCCGGAGATACAGACGCTTCTCACGACCGCCGCGGCTTACTGGATCGCCCGCTTTCGCGGGCGATGACACCGCCGTTGTGGCAAGCACGTGCCGAAGCACGGACATCTTCGAGCTAGTGCCACCGCACCGGCAGATTCTGCAGGCCCCTGAACGCCCAGCCGCCGATCCGCACAGGCTCGTCATCGGCGAGTTCCAGGCGGCTGGCGCGCGCGAACACGGTCGGTAGCGCGACGTCGGCGATCATGGCGCGCGAGGCGAAGGCGCCGGCGCAGAAATGCGGGCCGGCTCCGAAGGCGACACTCTTCGAAGTGTCGCGCCGCACGTCGAATTCGTCCGCGCGCGCGAAATGCGCCTCGTCGCGGTTGGCGGAGCCGAACATCAGGAATGCGCGCTCGTCGGTCTCGAACGCCACGTCGCGGATCGACCATGGCTTTGCGATGCGGCGCGGCGACATGCCGATCGGCGAGATCCAGCGGGCATATTCCTCGAAGGCCTGCAGCCAGGTCACCTCGCCGCTGCGCACGCGATCGAGCTGATCGGGATGGGTCAGCAGTGCCCATACCGTGCCGGCGATCGCCTTGCGCGGCTCGTTCTGGCCGCCCGAGATCGCGAGCTTGACGTTGGCACGCACGCTCTCCATCGGCATGCCTGAGGCGAGCAGCACGCCGAGGATGCTCTGGTCGGGATGTTTGCGCATCACCGGCAGGATGTCGTCGATCGCGGCATCGATGCCCGACGTCGCCGCATGACAGCGCGCCTCGACCTCGGGGTCGCCGGCATAATTGGCGATGCCCTCGATCATGCCCTGCGACCACGCATCCATGTCCTGGTAGCCGATATTGGTGAGGCCGGTGATCGACTTCAGACATTCTCCGGAGAACGGCAGCGCGAAATCGCGCATGAAGTCGATCCGGCTGCCCGGTGCGATGGAATCGATGATGCGGTCGGCATGGGCCTGGAACAGCGCGGTCCAGTAGCCCTTCACCGTCTTCGGCGACACCGTGGGGAACATCGCGCGGCGCTCGGCGAGATGCGCCTCGCCGTCCTTGCGCATCATGTTGTGGCCCATCAGGCGGTTCATCAATCCGGCCGGCTGGTGCGAGGAGAACACGTCGACCTGCTTCTCCGACACCGAGATGTCGTCGCGGCGCGTCAGCAGCGTCGCGCCGAGCTGCGGCACGAAGGCGATCGGCGCCTCCTGCCGCATCGTCGCGAGCACCGGATAGGGGTCGGCCCAGAAGGCGGCAGGGTCGATGTCGATGCGCGGCGCGGTGCTCAAGGCGGCGTTTCCCGGGCTTGTTGGTTGTTGCGATCAGAGTAGCGCAATCCGGCGCCGGCGTCTGTCCCGCGATGACATCGAGACCGCCAAAATTTGCCGGGGTGGCCGACTGCTGTACACTCGGCCCGTCCATCGAGATCGGGGCCATCATGACCACACTCTTCATTGCAGGCGCGACTGGGCTGGTCGGCGGCCGCGCGATGGCGCTCGCTCTGGCGGATCCTCGCATCACGCGCGTCATCGCCCCGACGCGGCGGGCGGTCGCTGCGCAGGACAGGCTGGTCAATCCCCGGCTCGATGATCTCGCGGCCGATCCCGGTCACGCGGACTGGCGCGCGGATGCCGCCATTTGCGCGCTCGGAACGACGCGGGCGGCGGCGGGATCGGCTGCGGCCTTTCGGGCGGTCGACTACGATCTGGTGCTGCTGGTGGCGCGGCGGCTGCGCGAGGCCGGCGTGGGCCGCTTCGCGCTGGTGTCGGCCCTCGGCGCCGACCCGCGCTCGCCGTTCCTGTATCCACGCACGAAGGGCGAGGTCGAGCAGGCGATTGGCGCACTCGGCTTCCCGTCGCTGACGATCCTGCGTCCAGGTTTCCTGGATGGGGAGCGTGCCGAAAGCAGGCCGATGGAACGCATGGTGGGGACCCTTCTGCGTTTCGCATCCCCGCTGTTGCCGCGTGTCGCGCGGGTCAGTCCGGTGGCCACTGTGGCGCGACGGCTGATCGAGGCGGCCGTTGCCGGTGAACCCGGGACGCATGTCATCGGCGCTGCGGACCTCTCGGAGATCAGCGGCTGACAGCTCCAAGGCTGCCGACCTGCACTACTGCGCCTCGGCGATCCGCGGCCGGGAGGACGGCATCTGCGCATTGGCCGCCAGCGCCCGCTTCGACAGCGCGGCCGAATCCAGCAGGCGGAACGCGGCGTCACGCGGCGCCTCAGGGGACGGCCGGCGGGGCGAGCCCGACGGCAGCACGATCACCTTGGCGCCGACCTTCACGCGGTCATAGAGATCCGTGACGTCGTCATTGGTCAGCCGGATGCAGCCGGACGAGACCTTCTTCCCGATCGTGTCAGGATTGTTGGTGCCGTGAATGCGGTATTCAGTCTCGCCGAGATACATCGCGCGCGCGCCGAGCGGATTGCCGGGACCGCCCGCCATGAACCGCGGCAGATAGGGCTGGCGCCCGATCATCTCGGTCGGCGGATGCCAGTCCGGCCATTCGGCCTTGCGCGCCACGGTCTGCTCGCCGGACCAGGTGAAGCCTTCGCGGCCGACGCCGATGCCGTAGCGCAGGGCCTGCCTGTCGTTCAGGACGAGATAGAGAAAGGTGTTTCCGGTATCGATGATGACCGTGCCGGCGGGCTGCCGGCTGGCATAGTCGACCACCTGCCGCACGAGGGCGCCGGGGGCATCGGCACTGGCCTTGGGCGGCTCGACCAGGGGCGCGGGAGCAGGGACCGGCGCCGGCGCGGGAGCCGGCGCTGCGGCGGCGCGAACCGGAGGCGCCACATAGACCGG
>VYLE01000597.1_pt1 | contig 16736 bp, 14 predicted proteins | sample 5114391 | NCBI WGS metagenome assembly VYLE01 (sample SAMN12291771, study PRJNA351875) | freshwater metagenome | isolation source: freshwater lake | place: USA: Michigan, Kent Lake | collected 2013-08-15
ATGCCGGCGGCGTTCGCGACCCCCTGGCCGAGCAGCCCCGTGGTCACCTCCACGCCATGCTCGGGCGCGCGTTCCGGATGGCCCTCGCAATGCGAGCCGAGCTCGCGGAAGCGGCGCAGCTGCTCGATGCCCATGCCGGGATGGCCGGTCAGATGCAGCAGCGAATAGAGCAGCATCGAGCCATGCCCGGCGCTCAGCACGAAGCGGTCGCGATCGAACCAGAGCGGATCGGCGGCGAGGAACTTCAGGTGCCGCGTCCAGAGCGTGGTGCAGATCTCGGCAGCCCCCAGCGGCGTGCCGGGATGGCCCTCGCCGACGCGCTCGATCGCATCCATGGACAGGAAGCGGATGGCCTGCGCCATGCGGCGCGGATCCGGGGCAGTCTCCGGCGTGGTCATGGGCGGTCCTCCGCCCCCTGCTTCCGCTGCATCCCGTTCACCGTCCAGCGAGAAATTTGCGCCGACCGGTGAGCCTGATTAACCTGTTGACCATGCAGCGGCACCTTCCCCTGTCCGCGTTGCGCGCCTTCGAGGCCGCTGCGCGCACCGGGTCCTTCCGCGCCGCCGCGGGCGATCTGGGGCTGACACCTTCAGCCGTGAGCCACGCCATCCGCGGGCTCGAAGCCTCGCTCGGCGTGCCGCTGTTCCGGCGCGAGGGCCGCGCGATCCGCGCCACGCCGGAGGGCGAGACGCTGATGCGCCATGTCGAACGCGGCTTCGGCGAGTTGCGCCTGGGCCTGGCCGGCATCGCCGCGCGCGGACCGAAGCTGCTGCGGCTGCACTGCGCGCCAAGCTTCGCCGCGCAATGGCTGGTGCCGCGCCTCAAGCGCCTGCTGGCCGAGGCGAACGGGCTCGAGGTGCGGATCGCCGCGGGGGCCGACTACACGCGCTTCGCCTCGGACGAGTTCGACGCCGACATCGTCTATGGCGCGCCCTCGGCGGCCTTCTATGGCAGCCAGGCGCTGGTGACGCTGCCGCTGGGCACGGAGGTCATCACGCCGCTCTGCGCGCCGGCCCTGGCACCCGCGATCCGCGATGCGGCCTCGCTGCGCGAACAGGTGCTGATCGAGAGCGCGGTGAAGCGCGTGCGCTGGCCGGCCTGGTTCGCCGCCAATGGGCTGATCGCGCCCGAGCCGCGCGGCCCGCGCTTCGACCGCTCCTTCCTCTCCCTCCGCGCCGCGGTGGATGGGCTTGGCGTGGCGCTGGAATCGACGCGCCTCGCCGAGCGTGAACTGGCCGAGGGCAGCCTGGTCCGCCCGCTCGCGGGGGTGTGCGAGGACGTGGTCTATACCGGCCATTGGCTCGTCTTCCCGCAGGCGAAGCGCTATGCGCAGGGGGTGATTGCCTTCGCGGAATGGCTGGCCGCCGAGCTGGGCCTGCAGCTCGACCTGGAAGCGCCGACCCGCATCGAGTGAATGCACTTCACCTATGCGCGAGAAAATCGCGCTTGTCGGTGAATGCGCGGCGTGTGACCCCTCGGCGAACGACAAGGCGGGGGGATCAATGCTGCTCCAGGGCAAGGTGGCCGCGATCAGCGGTGCGGCGAGTGCGCGCGGAATCGGGCGGGCCACGGCGAAGCTCTTCGCCGAGCATGGCGCGAAGATCGCCATCCTCGACCTCGATGCGGCGGGCGCGCAGGCGGCCGCGGCGGAACTCGGCCCCGAGCATCTCGGCCTGGGCTGCGACGTCACCGACCCGGCGAGCTGCCAGACGGCGGCGGCGGCGGTGCTGGCGCGCTACGGCCAGTGCGACATCCTGCTCAACAATGCGGGCATCACCCAGCCGCTGAAGGTGATGGACATCTCGCCCGCGAACTGGGGCAAGGTGATCGACGTCAATCTCTCGGGCGTGCTGTATCTCAGCCAGGCCTTCATCCCGCACATGCGCGCGCGCCGGCAGGGCAGCATCGCCTGCATGTCCTCGGTCTCGGCGCAGCGCGGCGGCGGCATCTTCGGCGGGCCGCACTACTCGGCGGCGAAGGCGGGCGTGCTGGGCCTCGCGAAGGCCATGGCGCGCGAACTCGGGGCGGATGGCATCCGCGTGAACTGCGTCACCCCCGGCCTGATCCAGACCGACATCACCGGCGGAAAGCTGACGGATGAGATGCGCGTCGAGATCAAGAAGGGCATCCCGCTGAACCGCCTGGGCGAGGCCACGGACGTGGCGGGCGTCTATCTGTTCCTGGCCTCGGACCTGTCCTCCTACATCACGGGCGCGGTGATCGACGTGAATGGCGGGATGCTGATCCACGGATGAGCGCCGCCCTTCCCAACGCGCCGAGCCTCGCGCAGCGCGCCCGCAACATCCGCCGCCACGCGCTGCGGATGGGCGAGGTGCAGGGCCAGGGCTACATCGCCCAGGCGCTCGGCATCGCCGATGTGCTGGCCGTCGCCTGGTTCCACGCGCTGCGCCATCGGCCCGAGGAGCCGGAGTGGGAGGGGCGGGACCGCTTCCTGCTCTCCATCGGCCACTACGCCATCGCCTTCTATGCGGGGCTGATCGAGGCGGGGGTGATCCCCGAGAGCGAAATCGAGACCTACGGCACGGATGACAGCCGCCTGCCGATGTCCGGCATGGCCGCCTATACGCCGGGCATGGAGATGAGCGGTGGCTCGCTCGGCCTCGGGCTTGGCATCGCCGTGGGGCGTTGCCTCGGCCTGAAGCGCAAGGGCAGCGACAGCATCGTGCTCAACCTGATGTCCGATGGCGAGCTGGATGAAGGGCCGACCTGGGAGGCCGCGATGTCCGCCGCGCATTATCAGCTGAACAACCTGATCTGCCTGGTGGATGTGAACCGCATGCAGGCGGATGGCGTCTCCACCGGCGTGCTGAACTTCGAGCCGCTGGCCGACAAATGGGCCGCCTTCGGCTGGCATGTGCAGCGGGTGGATGGCAACGACATCCCCGCCCTGGTCGCCGCCTTCGACACGGCGCGCGGCACCGCCGAACCCAAGCCGCGTGTCATCATCTGCGACACGAAGATGGCCAAGGGCGTGCCCTTCCTGGAGGCCCGGGAAAAATCGCACTTCCTGCGCGTCGAGGCGCATGAATGGGCATTGGCGCTGGCCGCGCTCGATGCGGGAGTGCGCGCATGAGGCGCCGGCAACACCCCATCGCGGCGGCCGACCCGAACAAGCCGCGGCTGACCACCTCGGCGATGATCGCCTCGCTGGCCGGCGAGGACCAGCGCACCAGCGCCGCCCCGTTCGGCCGCGCACTGGTGGAACTGGGCAGCACCCGCCCGGAGATCCTGGGCCTCACCGCCGATCTGGCGAAGTACACCGACCTGCACATCTTCGCGCAGGCCCATCCCGACCGCTTCTACCAGATGGGCATGGCCGAACAGCTGCTGATGCTGGCGGCGGCGGGCCTGGCGCATGAGGGCTTCATCCCCTTCGTCACCACCTATGCCGCCTTCGCCTCGCGCCGCACCTTCGACTTCATCAGCCAGGGCATCGCCGAGGAAGGCCTGCCGGTGAAGATCTGCTGCGCCCTGCCCGGCCTGACCACCGGCTACGGCCCGAGCCACCAGGCGACTGAGGATCTCGCGATCTTCCGCGCCATGCCCGACCTGGTGATCGTTGACCCTTGCGATGCGCTGGACATCGAGCAGGCGGTGCCGCAGATCGCGGCCCATGACGGGCCCGTCTACATGCGGCTGCTGCGCGGCAACGTGCCGCTGGTGCTGGACGAGTACGCCTACAGCTTTGAACTCGGCCGCGCGAAGCTGCTGCGCGACGGCGCCGATGTGCTGCTCATCTCCTCCGGATTCATGACGATGCGTGCGCTGGAGACGGCGAAGCTGCTCACCGCCGACAGGGTGGGTGTGGCGGTGCTGCATTGCCCGACCATCAAGCCGCTCGACACGGCGACGCTGCTGCAGGAGGTGGGCCGCAAGCCGCGCCTGACCGTGGTGGCCGAAAACCACAGCATCATCGGCGGGCTGGGCGAGGCGGTGGCAGCCCTGCTGCTGAACGAGGGCACCATCCCGCCCCGCTTTCGCCAGATCGCTTTGCCCGACGCCTTCCTCGATGCCGGCGCGCTGCCCACGCTGCATGAGCGCTACGGCATCTCGGCCGGGGCGATGGCGAAGCGCATCAAGGGGTGGCTCGGCTGATGCTGCCGCTGCGCTCCATCGCCGTCTTCCACGCGGCGGCGCGGGCGGGCAGCCTGACGCGCGCGGCGCTGGAACTGGGGGTCACGCCCTCGGCCGTGTCGCAGCAGATCTCGGCGCTTGAGGTGCAACTCGGCACGGCGCTGATGACGCGCCAGGGCCGGCGCATCGCCCTGACCGAGGCGGGCCAGCGCTACCTCGAGATGATCGCGCCGCATGTCGAGCACATCACCGAGGCGACGCGCTATGTGCGCGGCAGCCTCTCCTCCGCCTCGCTGATCCTGCGCGCCACGCCGAGCTTCGCGACCAAATGGCTTCTGCCGCGCCTGCCGGGCTTCCTCGACGCGCATCCGGAGATCGAGCTGCGTGTCGATGCGACCAATGAGCCCACCGACTTCACGCGTGAGGGCGTGGACCTGGAAGTGCGCCATGGCGAGGGCGAGTGGCCCGGACTGGTGGTGGAGCCGGTGGCGGAGGAACGCTTCCTGCCCGTCTGTGCCCCCGCCTTGGCCGCAGCGGGCAGCCTGCGGGCGGAGCAACTCGGCGCGCAGCGGCTGATCCATTCGGTGAAGTCGCAGGTGAAATGGGCCGCCTGGTTCGCCGCCGCCGGTACGCCGATGCCGGCCTGCCGCCGCGTGCTGTTCGACCGCAGCCACATGGCGGTGGATGCGGCGATCGCGGGCATGGGCATCGCGCTGGAGAGCACGCTGATGCTGGGCACGGCGCTGCGCGACGGGCGGCTCGTCTGCCCGGTCACGGCGCCGCCCGAGATCCGCCGCACCACGCAATGGCTGGTCTGCCCGCCGGACCGGCTGCGGCATCGCCGTGTGCGCGCCTTTGCCGATTGGCTGCGCGCTGAGGCGCAGGCCTGGCAGGACCAGACTTTAGGAGAACTGATGCAAACGACCGAAAAACTCGTTTGTTCCTAATGAATGGCCACTCCTAGCCTCACGGCCACGACAGACCGAGGGAGGGAAAATTGAATCTTTCGACGTTGCTGGCCGCGCGCGGCCGCCCGGTGCGCGTTGGCCTGATCGGGGCCGGCAAGTTCGGCTCCATGGTGCTGGCCCAGGCGCAGCGCATCCCTGGCTTCCATGTGGTCGGCGTCGCGGATCTCGATGTCGGCAAGGCGCGCGCCTCGCTCGCCCGCGTCGGCTGGCCGGCCGAGCGCTATGCGGCCAGGAGCCTGGAAGACGCGCATCACAGCGGCGGCACCTGCGTGCTGCAGGATGCCGGCGCGCTGGCCGCCTTCGACGGGATCGATTGCATCATCGAGGCCACGGGCCACCCCATCGCCGGCGTGCGTCATGCGCTCGCCGCCATCGCGGGCGGCAAGCATGTGATCATGGTGAATGTCGAGGCCGACGTGCTCTGTGGCCCGCTGCTGGCCGAGAAGGCACGCGCGAAGGGGCTGGTCTACTCCATGGCCTATGGCGACCAGCCCGCCATCATCTGCGAACTCGTGGACTGGGTGCACAGCTGCGGCTTCGAGCTGGTCTCGGCCGGCAAGGGCATGAACTTCGCGCCCCATTACCGCCATTCCACCCCCGACACGGTCTGGGGCTTCTTCGGCTGGAGCGCCGAGGAAGTGGCGAAGGGCGACTTCAACCCGAAGATGTACAACTCCTTCACCGACGGCACCAAGGCGGCGATCGAGATGGCCGCGGTGGCGAATGGCACGGGCCTCGACTGCCCCGATGAGGGCCTGGCCTTCCCGCCCACCGGGCTGCACGACCTGGCCCAGGTCTTCAAGCCGCGCGCCGAGGGCGGGCGCCTGCCGCGCGCGGGCCTGGTGGACATCGCCGCCAGCCGCGAGCCGGACGGGCGCGTGGTGCACAACAACATCCAGTACGGCGTGTTCGTGACCTTCCGTGCCAACAACGAGTATACCCGCGCCTGCTTCGAGCAATACGGGCTGCTGGTGGACAAGTCCGGCTGGTACGGCTCGATGTGGCGGCCCTTCCACATGATCGGCCTCGAGACCAGCGTCTCCGTGCTCTCGGCCGTGCTGCGCGGCGAGCCCACCGGCACGCCGCGCGAATTCCGCGGCGATGCAGTGTCGATCGCCAAGCGCGACCTGCGGCCGGGCGAGATGCTGGATGGCGAGGGCGGCTTCACCGTCTGGGCCGATGCCATCCCCGCCACACGCAGCCTCGCCGCGCGCGCCCTGCCCATCGGGCTCGCGCACAATGTGAAGCTGCGCCGCCCGGTCGCGCAGGGCAGCCTCGTCTCCTTCGACGATGTCGAGATCAGCCACGATCTCGACGTGCTGGCGCTGCGCCAGGAGATGGAGCGCGGTGGCGCGCCGCGGACGGCGACGGCGGCATGAGCGGCCCCGGACCAGAGTAGATCGCTGCAACCAACCCGACCCCTCGAAGGGGCGGATATCGACAGGGAGGAACCAATGAGCATCAACATCAACCGCCGCGCAGTCCTGGCCGGCGCCGCCATCCTTGCGGCACCGGCCACGCTGCGCGCCCAGGGCCAGGTGCGCCTGACCCTGGCGCATGGCACCGCCGCCGCCAACCCGCGCGGCGTCACCGCCGAGCGCATGGCCGTGCGGCTGCGCGAACTCTCGGGCGGGCGCATCGAAATGCGCGTCGCCCACGCCGCGCAGCTTGGCGACGACGTCGCCATGCTCACCGCGCTGCGCACCGGCACGCTGGACATGAGCGTGAACAGCCAGGGCCCGACCTCGGCGCTGGTGCCGGAAATCGCGGCGCTCGGCCTGCCCTTCCTCTTCCCCGACTCCGCCGCCGCCTATCGCGTGGTGGATGGCGCGGTGGGGCAGGAGCTGGCGCAGAAGCTCGGCGCCGTCGGACTGCACTCGCTGGGCTTCTGGGACAATGGCATCCGCCACATCACCAACCGCCGCCGCGCGATCAACCGGCCCGACGATCTGCGTGGCCTGCGCATCCGCACCCCGGCGGACCCGGCGACGATCGACACCTTCCAGGCGCTGGGCGCGGCGACGCAGCAGATCAACTTCTCCGAGCTTTACGTCGCGCTCCAGCAGGGCGTGGTGGATGGGCAGGAAAACCCGCTGGCCAATATCCACGCCTCGAAGCTGCATGAGGTGAACCGCTTCATCTCGTTGACTGCGCATAAGTGGGAGTGCTCGCCCTTCCTGGCCTCGCGCCTTGCCTGGGGCCGGCTGAACGAGGCCGACCGCGCCCTGCTCACCCAGGCCGCGCGGGAGGCGACGGAGCACAACCGCATGCTCATGCAGCAGGCCGATGTGCAGCTGCTGGCGGAATACCGCACGATGTCCTCGGTGGAGGTGAATGTGGCCGACCAGGCCGCCTTCCGCGCCGCCACCGCGGGCGTGCTGGATGCCTGGCAGAACCGGCCCATCGGCGGCTTCGTGCGCCAGTTGCGCGCCGCGGTGTCCTGACATGGACGGCCTGCGCATCGCCGGGCGTGTGGATGCGGCGGTGCGCGGGCTATGCCAGGTTGTGCTGGTGCTCACCGGCATCGCGTTGATGGTCGCACTCGGCGCCAATGTCATCGCCCGCTACATCTTCGATGCCGGCGGCTTCGACTGGGCGCAGGAAGTGCCGGAGCGCCTGTTCCCCTGGTTCATCATGGCCGGCGTCGCGCTGGCCGTGCAGACCGGCGGGCACGTGGCGGTGGAGACGGCGCTCTACCTGCTGCCGCGCCGCGGCGCGCAGGCGCTTCTGCTGGCCGGCCATGCGCTGGTCGTGGTCGCCTATGTCGTGCTGGCGCGATCGGCACTGGAGGTCGCGGAGATCGCGGCCATCGAACGCTCGCCCGTGCTCGGTCTCTCCGGCGCGCATGGCTACTGGGCGGTCGCGGCAGGCTGCGCGCTGCTGGTGGTGGGGACGGTGACGAACATGCTCCGCGTGGCGCTGCTGGGGCCCGAGGGCCTGCCGCGCGGGGGCGAGGGGAATGCGGTGACGTGAGCCTCGTCCTGGTGCTGGCCTTCCTGGCCCTGATGATGGCCGCGCTGCCGGTGGCGCATGCGCTGGTCATCGCCTCCGGCCTCGCGGTGATGTGGGACGGGCAGATACCGCTGATGCTGATCGCGCAGCAGATGTTCGCCCAGACCCAATCCTTCCCGATGCTCGCCCTGCCCTTCTTCATCCTGGCCGGCGCGCTGATGATGGATGGCAGGCTGGGGCAGGAACTGCTGCGCTTCGCGGGCGAGGCGATGATGCCCTTCCGCGGCGGGCCGTTGCAGGCAACCGTGGTGGGTTCGGTGGTGTTCGGCGGCGTGTCGGGCTCGGCCGTCGCCAATGCCTCGGCGCTGGGCTCGGTGCTGATCCCCTGGCAGCGGCGGCTGGGCTATGCGCCGGGGCTTTGCGCGGCGAACAACGCGACCTCCTCGGTCATCGATATCCTGATCCCGCCCTCCATCCCGATGATCCTGTACTCGGTCGTCTCGGGCGTCTCGGTGGGGGCGCTGTTCCTGGCGGGCGTGCTGCCGGGGCTGATGATGGCCGGCGGCTTCCTCGTGGTGTGCTGGTGGAAGGGCCGCCCGCCCGAGGCCGATGCGCGGGTCGATATCCGGCGCCTCGCGCGGCTGGGTCTGCTGGCCTCACCGGCGCTGCTGCTGCCGATCCTCATCCTGCTCGCGCTGCGCTTCGGCTTCGCCACGCCCACCGAGATCGCGGTGATGGCGGTGTTCTACGCCATCGCGGCCTCCATCCTGATCTACCGGGACATGACCTGGCAGCGCTTCCTGCGCGCCTTCGTGGATGCCGGGATCGCCACGGGCATCGTCATGCTGGTCATCATGGGCAGCGCCGCGGCGTCGTGGATCCTGACCTACGACCAGGTGCCGCAGCGCTTCGCGGAGTGGATCGCGCTGACGCTGCAGCACCCGATCCTCATCATCCTGGCGATGAACCTGATCATGCTGGTGATCGGCGGGCCGCTCGACCTGCCGCCGGCGATCCTGTTGCTGACGCCGGTCTTCCTGCCGCTCGCGGCGCAGATCGGCATGGATCCCCTGCAACTCGGGCTGATGATGGTGATCAACCTCGGCATCGGGCTGTACACGCCGCCGGTGGGCACCACGCTGTTCATCTCCTCCACCATCGCGCGCGCGCAGATGGGCGAGACGGTGAAGGCGATGTGGCCCTTCTTCTTCGTGGCGCTGGGCGTGCTGTTCGCGATCAGCTACATCCCCGCGCTCACGATCCGCTTCTGAAGTCATGGCCGTCGAGCCCGAAGGCGATGCTGCTGGTGTCGAGCGAGGCATCGGCGCGGTCGCCTCGCCGCGCCCCCCGGCACAGTGACGTCGACGTTCGCCACTGACCTTCCCCGCTGACTGGGATCCGGGTGGGATGAGGATTTGGCCTCCTTCGAAGGAGGCGTGGATGCCGAGGAGGGGTCATACGGCGGAGCGGATCATTGGGCTGCTGCGGCAGGCCGAGGTGGGGTTGGCGCAGGGCCGGACGGTGGGGGTGATCTGCCGTGGGCTGGGCGTGTCCGAGGCGGGTTTCCACCGCTGGCGATCTGAATACGGCGACCTGAAGGTGGACCAGGCGCGCCGGCTGAAGGCGATGGAGCGCGAGAATGCGCGGCTGAAGCGTGCGGTGGCGGAGCTGACGCTCGACCGGCAGATCATGAAAGAAGCCGCGGCGGGAAACTTCTAGGCCGCGAGCGCCGCCAGCCGCACTCGACGCAGCGCAAGGTGCGGATGGTGCAGTCCGACGCGGCCGCGCTGACCGCGGCGACCGTCGCCCTGGCGGCGGAGCATGACGCTCGAGACCTCGACGGCGACCTGCTGGCGGCCGACGCGTCCGAAGGGATCGCTCGCGAAGTCGTAGGCGCGCATGCGAAGCGTTTTCCCGCCGACTGCTTCCTTGGTGCTTCCGTGCACACTTGCAGCACGCGCCGGCCGAAAAACGCCTCTGCTAGCGCGTTGATCAGTGTAGCGAATTTGGCGGACCCGATACGATTCGAACGTACGACCTCTGCCTTCGGAGGGCAGTCACAGTCGTTCCGGATCAATCTCCAACATTCCCTGGCGATCCGCAAACCTATAGTTTTCAATATTTTCCAGTCCCCGATGTTCCCTGGACGTTGGTCGCCTTCCCTGTGTCGTGGTAGCTATGTGGTAGCTACAGACTGTAGCTACCAAATTGGAGCCGGGGATGGCGGGGAAGAAGTTTGGACTGCAGCAAATCGCTGCGCTTGTGCCTGGCCAGTTGCTTTGGGATGGCGGCGAAGGTGGCGTGAAGGGCTTTGGCGCGCGGCGCCAGCAGGATGCAGTCGCCTACGTGCTGAAGTACCGAACGACCGAGGGACGGCAGCGTTGGTTCACCATCGGTCGGCATGGATCACCGTGGACCCCAGCAACGGCACGCGCTGAAGCACAGCGACTGCTAGCTAAGGTCAGCGATGAACGAGACCCCGCACTCGAAAAGGCCGAGAAGCGCAAGGCCGAGACCGTTGCACAGCTGTGCGACCAGTATCTTTCGGATGCAGACGAGGGCCGTCTCGTGGTGCGGCGGAAGCGCAAAAAGGCCAGCACGATTGCAACAGATCGCGGTCGTATCGAGCGGCACATCAAGCCGCTTCTCGGGCATTTGAAGGTTCGCGCGGTCAAGCAGCAGGACGTTTTCCGCTTCATGAACGACGTGGCCACGGGGAAGTCGGCCGCGCGGACCAAGACGAAGGCGCGGGGCGTTGCCCACGTGACAGGTGGCGAGGGCACAGCATCGCGTACCGTCGGGTTGCTGGGCGGCATCTTCACCTATGCGGTGCAGCGGGGCATGTGCAGCACCAACCCCGTGCATGGGGTCGAGCGATTCCCCGACCAGGTGCGCGAGCGTCGTCTTTCCGACACTGAATACCTTGCGTTGGGCAAGGCGCTTGATGTGGCCGAAGCCGCGGCAAGGCAGGCAGATGATTGCCGGCGAGCATGCGGCAGGGCTGATCCGATCAGGCGCAGCGAGATTTGGTGGCCCGCGCTTCAATGCATTCGCTTTTTGGCCCTCACGGGGTGGCGGCGCGGCGAGGCCCTGTCACTGCGATGGAATGACATTGATTTCAGAAAGCGCACTGCGCTGTTGCTGGACACCAAGACTGGTGTCAGCGCCCGCGTCCTTTCGGATGCCACGAGCCAGTCGCTGCAAATGATGGAGCATCTGGGCGACCTTGTGTTTCCCGCTGCTGGCGGCGGCGTCATGGGGGGCATGACCTTCAATCGCTATTTCGATCGGCTGAAGGACCTTGGCCGCCTTGAGGCCGACGTGACTCCGCATGTCCTGCGGCACAGTTTTGCTAGCGTTGCGCGCGACCTCGAGTATTCCGACAGCACCGTCGCCGCACTTCTGGGGCATGGTCGGCACAGTGTGACGGCAGGTTACATGCACGCGAGCGACTCGGCGCTGCAGACAGCTGCTACCGCCGTGGCTGGCAAAATCGCCAACCTCATGACTAAGGCGGCCGAAGGTGCTGATCTGCCCAGATCCAACGCATAACGCGAGCCCAAATGCTCCATGCCAAGTGTGAACCTGGCGACGCTCGCCGATCCGCACGGTCCAACATCTTGACGATGACAGCTTTCACTCGGCAACCATGAGCTGCTTGGCGCGTACGAGCGCGTTTTTAGCAGACGCGAAGGCATGGGGTACGCTGACAGATGGCCGTTAAAAAGTCTGAGCTCTACTCCTCCCTCTGGGCATCCTGTGACGAGCTTCGCGGCGGCATGGATGCCAGCCAGTACAAGGACTACGTCCTCGTCCTGTTGTTCGTGAAATACGTCAGCGATCGCTTCGCCGGACAGCCCTTCGCGGCCATCACCGTGCCCGAGGGCGCAAGCTTCGCGGACATGGTCGCCCTGAAGGGCAAGCCCGACGTCGGCGACCAGATCAACAAGAAGATTCTGGGGCCGCTCGCCCAGGCCAACAACCTGGCCGACATGCCGGACTTCAACGACACGACGAAGCTCGGCAGCGGCAAGGAGATGCAGGATCGCCTGACCAACCTGATCAGCATCTTCGAGAATCCAGCGCTAGACTTTTCAAAGAACCGCGCCGACGGCGACGACCTGCTAGGGGACGCCTACGAGTACCTCATGCGGCACTTTGCGACTGAGAGCGGCAAGAGCAAGGGCCAATTCTACACCCCCGCCGAAGTCAGCCGCGTCATCGCGCGCATCCTCGGCATCCGCCACGCCAACGCATCCGCCAGCACCACCGTGCATGACCCCGCCTGCGGCTCGGGTTCGCTGCTGCTGAAGGTGGCGGACGAAGCAGCACAGGGCACCGACGTCCGCGTCACGCTCTACGGCCAGGAGAAAGACGCCTCCACCGCCAACCTGGCGCGGATGAACATGATCCTTCACGACTACGCCACGGCCGAGATCGTCCAGGGCAATACCCTGGCCGACCCGAAATTCCTCGAAGGCGGTGCGCTGAAGACCTTCGACTACGTCGTCGCCAATCCACCTTTTTCCGACAAGCGGTGGTCAACCGGGCTCGACCCCGAGCACGACCCGCACGGGCGTTTCTCGGCCCACGGCGTGCCGCCGGCGAAGCAGGGCGACTACGCCTATCTGCTGCACATCCTCCGCTCGATAAAACCGAGCGGCCAGGGGTGCTGCATTCTGCCGCATGGCGTGCTGTTCCGCGGCAACGCGGAAGGCGCCATTCGCCGCAACCTGATTCAGCGCGGGGTCATCAAGGGCATCATCGGGCTACCAGCCAACCTGTTTTTCGGCACTGGCATTCCCGCCTGCATCGTCGTGCTCGACAAGGCCGGCGCCGCTTCGCGCAAAGGCATCTTCATGATCGATGCCAGCAAGGGCTTTCGGAAGGATGGGCCGAAGAATCGCCTGCGCGAGCAGGACATCCACAAGATCGTGGACATCTTCACCCGCCAGGTGGAGCTGCCCGCCTATTCCCGCCTGGTGCCGGTGGCCGAGATCGCCGATGCGCGGAATGATTACAACCTCAACCTGCCGCGCTACATCGACACCAGCGACCCGGAGGACATCCAGGACATCGGCGGCCATCTCCAGGGCGGCATTCCGGAGCGCGACATCGCGGCGCTGGAGCAGTTCTGGGCTGTCATTCCCGGCGTGCGCGCCGCCCTGTTCGAAGCAGACCGGCCTGTTTATGTGCGGCTGCGCGTGCCGATGGCCGAGATCAAGCCCGCCATCTTCGGCCATCCCGAATTCACCACCTTCACCGCCACCGTCATGGAAACCTTCGCTGCTTGGCGGGCAGCGACGGCACCGCAGTTGAAGGCCTTCGGCAAGGACGGCCACCCCAAGGCGCTGATCGAGACCACTTCCGAAAGCCTATTGGAGGCGTTTCGGGCAGCTCCCCTGCTCGATGCCTATGACATCTATCAGCACCTGATGGACTACGCGGCCGACACACTGCAGGACGATGCCTACCTGATCGCCGAGGAGGGCTGGCTGGCGGCCGCGAAGCCGAGGCTGATCGTCGAGGACAAGGCGAAGAAGACCAAGGCGCGGCCGGACTTCGCGATCGGCCGCCGGAAATACCAGGCCGAGCTGATCCCGCCCGCCCTCATCATCGCGCGGTATTTCGCCGCCGAGCAGCAGGCGATCGAAGCGCTGGAGGTGTCGCACGCAGCGCTGGAGCAGCGGATGGAGGAGATGGTGGAGGAGCAGGGCGGCGAGGGTGGCCTGCTGGAGGAGGCGAAGAACGAGAAGGACAAGCTGACAAAGGCCTCGGCCACCGCGCGGCTGAAGGAAATCCGAACCGACCGCGACGCCGCCGAGGAACGGCAGGCCGTGCAGGAATATCTGGCGCTGATCGAGCAGGAGGCCGTTGTGGCGGCCAAGCTGAAGGCGGCACAGGATGCGCTGATGGAAAAGGTGCTGGCGAAATACGCCAAGCTGACCGAGGACGAGATCAAGGCACTGGTGGTGGACGATAAGTGGCTGGCGACAGTGAGCGCGGCTGTCCAGGGCGAGTTGGATCGGGTGTCGCAGGCGCTGACCGGGCGAGTTCGGCAACTTGCTGAGCGTTACGCTGCGCCGCTACCGATTCTCAGCGAGGAAGTAGAGACGCTCGACGCCCGAGTGGATGAGCACCTTAAAAAGATGGGGGCGTCATGGAAGTGAAGCCCGGCTACAAGCTGACAGAGGTCGGTCTCATTCCGGAGGAATGGGATGCCAAACGCCTCGACGAATTGGGGAAATGGAAAGGCGGTATGACGCCTTCGATGCAAAACCCCTGCTATTGGCGTGATGGAAGTGTGCCATGGATTTCGTCTGGCGACGTTAAGTCGGTCGAGTTGAAAAGTACGGGGTCCTACATCACGAGCGAAGCTGTAAGGCGAGGCACGACGACGATGCTGCCAGCCGGATCAATCGTGCTTGTGACCAGAAGTGGAATTCTCAGAAAACACCTTCCGGTCGCTACGAACGTCGTTCCGATGGCGATCAATCAGGACATCAAGGCGCTTATTCCGGAACGAGATATCAACTCTTCCTTTGTTCTTCAGGCTCTGACTGAATGCGGCCCTCGCATCCTCTCGACTTGTATGAAGGCGGGGACAACGGTCGAGAGCGTTGAGTTCAAGTGGCTCAAAGCGTTCGCTATACCGGTCCCACCCCTACCTGAACAACGCGCCATCGCCGAGGCGTTGAGCGATGTGGATGCGCTGCTGGGCGCGCTAGACCGGCTCATAGCCAAGAAGCGCGACATCAAACAGGCCGCCATGCAGCAACTCCTCACCGGCCAAACCCGCCTGCCGGGGTTCACCGGGGAGTGGGTCGTGAAGCGGTTGGGCGACCATGTGCGTTTCCTCCGCAACGGAGTGAACTCCCGCGCCGAGCTGCGGCCCGAAGGTCCGGTGAAGTATCTCCATTACGGCGATGTCCATGGGAACGAGGGCGCGTTCATGTCACCGATCATGCTGCCGAGCCTTCCCGTGGAGAAAGCGGCATCGCTCGATCGGTTGCGGGACGGAGACCTCGTCTTTGCCGATGCGTCGGAGGACTTGGATGGCGTCAGCAAGTCGGTTGAGCTGCGTTATGTCGGCACCGTTGAAGTTGTGTCCGGACAGCACACGATCGCGGCACGCTTCGACCACTCGGTGCTGGCCGATGGCTTCAAGGGCCTGCTTCAGTTCTGCCCAACCTTCGCGGCGCATCTCCGTCGCCTCGCCTCTGGCACGAAGGTATATGCAACAAACCGGGCGCACATCGCATCGGCAGAAGTTCTGCTGCCACACGCCGACGAGCAAGCCGCAATCGCCACAGTCCTCTCCGACATGGACGCAGAAATCGAAGCCCTCGAAAAACGCCGCGCCAAGACCACCGCGCTTAAGCAGGGCATGATGCAGGAACTCCTCACCGGCCGGACGCGCCTGGTGTGAACGGCATCGGAAAACCCGAGCGCGTCACCCAGAACCGCGTCGTCGCGCTGTTCCGCGACAAGCTCGGCTACCGCTATCTCGGCGACTGGTCGGACCGGCCGAACAATCGCCCCATCGAAGAAGCCCAGCTGACGTCCTGGCTTACTGCGCGCGGTCACAGCGCGGCCCAGATCAGCCGCGTGTTCGATCTGCTCGGGCGCGAGGCGAACAACCCCACCCGCAGCCTCTACGAAACCAACCAGGCCGTGTACGGCCTGCTGCGCTACGGCGTACCGGTGAAGACCGAGGCCGGGCAGAACACCGAAACCATCGCGTTGATCGACTGGACCAACCCTGAAGCCAACGACTTCGCCATCGCCGAGGAAGTCACGCTCAAGGGCCCGCTCGAACGCCGGCCCGACCTGGTGCTCTACGTCAACGGCCTCGCGCTGGGCGTGGTGGAGTTCAAGCGTAGCGCCGTCAGCATCGGTGATGGCATCCGCCAGCTCATCTCCAACCAGGCGCCGGAGTTCAACGCCTGGTTCTTCAGCACCGCACAGCTCCTTCTCGCCGGCAACGACACCGAAGGCCTGCGCTACGGCACCATTGGCACGCCGGAAAAGATGTACCTCGCCTGGAAGGAGGACGAGGCCGACAACGCCGGCTACAAGCTCGACAAATACCTCGCCAAGATTTGCGCCAAGCCCAGGCTGCTGGAACTGATCCGCGACTTCGTGCTGTTCGATGGCGGGGTGAAAAAGCTGCCCCGCGTGCACCAGTATTTCGGCATCAAGGCCGCGCAGGAAAACGCGCTGGCGTATCGCGGTGGCATCATCTGGCACACCCAGGGCAGCGGCAAAAGCATCGTCATGGTGCTGCTGGCCAGGTGGATCCTGGAGAACAAGCCGAAGGCGCGCGTCCTGATCGTCACCGACCGGGATGAGCTGGACAAGCAGATCGAGCGCGTCTTCCGTGAAAGCGGGGAGGCGATCGCGCGTACCCAAAGTGGTGCCGACCTCATGGCCCAGCTCGGCCAGGCCGCGCCACGCCTGCTGTGCTCCCTGGTGCACAAATTCGGCCGCCGCGGCGTGGACGATTTCGACGCGCTGATCGAGGAACTACGGGCACAGCCGAGTCCTGCCGTGGGCGAGCTGTTCATCTTCGTGGACGAATGCCACCGCACGCAAAGCGGCAAGCTGCATAAGACCATGAAGGCGCTGCTGCCCGGCGCGGTTTTCATCGGCTTCACCGGCACGCCGCTGCTGAAGCAGGACAAGGCGACCAGCAACGAGATTTTCGGCGGCTACATCCAC
>VYLE01001058.1_pt1 | contig 16689 bp, 20 predicted proteins | sample 5114391 | NCBI WGS metagenome assembly VYLE01 (sample SAMN12291771, study PRJNA351875) | freshwater metagenome | isolation source: freshwater lake | place: USA: Michigan, Kent Lake | collected 2013-08-15
TATGAATGTTTGAATGATGCCCATTTGAAACATAAAAAAGAACTGGATTCCTTGCTGACTCTACGATTTCAGAAGTTTAATAAATCTCAGATTATGAACGTCTAAAGTATAGTTGCTCTGATATGATATAAAGTAGCTATACAGCAGATAGCGTCTCAGTCTGACCTCCAACTGGGAAAACCATCCATTACGTTATTGGTCTGCTATCTCATAGCGAGATCGCAACCGATGTAACTGATTAAAAAATCCCTAAATAGCTATCAACCAAGTCATTGTTACTTCACAAAATTTTTAATTGTGTTATTCAAAAAAAGGATTTAGCCATGCCTAAAATAAAATTGCCTGAAGCAGATTTGATAAGACTGAGAAATTTTCTGGGGGGTCTCAAAGATGAAAATGATAAAAAAATAACTCAAGATGATATGGCAAAAGCTCTGAATTATGGCGACAAAAAAACTATCTACCGCCATGTTTTTGACCGCAACAGTCAAGAAGTAAACAGTGATACTGTTGAACTGATTTGCAAATGCTTTAATATAGATCTTGCCCAGGGTGTTGATCTGGATTTGTGGGAACAACTGAAAAGAAATGTTAAAGCCAAAAATTTAACAGTAAAAATTAGTTACCCTCCTGAGTTCAAATCTTTAATTGAGTCTCGTACTAAGCGATTTGTGGGACGGGAGTTTGTAACTCAAGCTTTCGACGAATTTCAGAAAAATAACGATCGCGGTTACTTTACCGTATTGGGGGAACCGGGTACAGGGAAAAGTGCGATCGCCGCTAATTATGTTGTAAACAATCCGGCGATCTGTTATTTTCATATTGCTAGTCAAGGAAATAATACTCCTGAGAAGTTTTTAAACAGTATTCGAGAGCAACTTATTCAGCATTACAAATTATCTAACGTCAATAGTGCTAATTTAGCCACCTTAGTCAACTTAGCGGCAGAGAAGTTATCATCCAGTGAATCTTTAGTGATTGTGGTGGATGCTTTAGATGAAGTGATACAAGAGGTTGGGGCAGAGAATATTTTATTTTTACCAAGAAACTTACCCCAAAATGTCTATTTCTTTTTAACCAGAAGGCATTATCGAACGGATGGAGAAAGAAGGCTTTTTACAGAAGTAGATACCCCTCAACATGAATTGGATTTACGTCAAAAGATGGATATTTCTCAAGATGATATTAAAAAATGTATTCGGTTATTCCTGAATGAAGATGAACAATTCAGCCCTAAGTTACAATTATGGTTAAATCGTAATTCCTATTCACAAGATGATTTTATTAAGAAGGTATCTGAAAGGGTTGTTGATAACTTTGTGTATTTAATTTGTTTAATGGACGCACTCACCAGAGAACAATATACTAATTTTAATTTAAATGATTTACCTACAACTCTCAAAGATTATTATGATTTGCATTGGGAAAGAATGGGAATGAATCGTCCAGAAAACATTGATAAAAAGAAAATCTTATATTTATTCAAGGAAGTTAAACAAAAGAAAGGAAATATTTATGATGAATTTATTGTGGAGATATTTACCATTGACATTGATATTTTAGATCAAGTAATAACGGAGTGGTATCAATATTTGCGAGAGGAAGAAAATGAGGATTTAATTTATTATGATTTTTATCATCAAAGTTTTTTTGAATATTTAACTAAAAGAAAAGAATTAAATAGTGAGCAGAAAATTTTTCGGGAAGTCAATGAAGCTCTAAATCGTCGCTGGGAACAAAATGATCCTGATGAATACCAGTTTAATTAGCACTTAATGAACTTGTAAACCACATTTCCTATCTAAAAATGGATAAAAAAGAACGACAATTATATTTGGCGACAGTTCCCAGTAGTGCCTTTGAGTCTGGGAATCTCAAGCGTTACTATGGATGTTTAACCTGTTATCCTTTTATTTCTGATAAATTAAATCATCCGAGTTTTGATGTGCAAGATGTCATAAATGACTATGATTATATTTATCAATCTGATTTACGAAACCATCCTGATTATGATGCTGAAAGAACGGAAGCCTTAAAGCTAATTCAAGAAACTTTCAGGTTATCTGCTCATATTTTAAGGGAGCATCCTGAGCAGTTAATTTCTCAGTTATTAGGTAGATTATTTTACCCATCTTTGTTAGAAAATTCTTATATTCAATCTTTTCTAGAGCAGGCAAAAGCGAAGATAGTTCCACCTGCTTTAATTCCTTATTTGGGGAGTTTACAACCACCAGGTACTGGTTTAATTCGGACTCTTGCTGGTCATAATGGATTTGTTAATGCAGTAGCTATAACCCCAGATGGAACAAAAATCGTTTCTGGTGGTAGCATAGATGGAACAATCAAAATATGGGATTTAGCTAAAGGGCAAGAATTACTTTCTTTTAGGGTTACAGAATTTGATGCCAGTGTCTCTTCACTAGCAATTTTTCCAGACGGAATGAAAATCATTGCTGGTGGTCATTTTCTTCTTAAGATATGGAATTTAATAACAGGAGATGAACTATACAACCTAGTTAGTAACACATTTCCGGGAGCATATTTAGTAATAATCACACCAGATGGAAGCAAAATTATTAATAGCACTGACTATGACGGTACAATTAGAGTATGGAGCGTATTAACAGAACAAGAACTATTCAATTTTCAACTATTCAATTTTCAGAGTTATCAGCATAGAATTAACTCCTTAAAAATTACATCTGATAGCAGTAAAATCATTGCTGGTAGTAGTAATGGGACAATCGTAGTCAAGGATTTGGTTAAATTGTCAAGATTCCCCTTCAAAATATTATTTTTATTAACTAAAAAATTTAAACAATTAAGGGAAGTGTTTTCACTAATAACTTTAAATACTATCTTTGGACACAAAAGTAGTGTAAATACGTTAGTTATTACCCCCGATGATAGTAAATTCATTTCTGGTAGTAGTGATTCGACAATCAAGATATGGGATTTAGCTACTGGTAAGGAATTGCAAACTTTAACCGGACACTCGAAAGGAGTAAATACATTAGCAATTACACCCGATGGGAGTAAACTCGTTTCTGGCAGTTGTGATTCAACAATCAAGATATGGGATTTAACGAGGGAAAAACTTTCATTTTTTCCCACCAACCACAATTCTGATGTATCTAAATTGTTGGTTATGTCAAATAATAGAAGACTTGTTTCCGCTAGTTATGATTCAACAATTAAAGTGTGGGATTTTTTAAAAGGACAGGAAATAGAAACTTTGACAGGTCATGGTAAAGAGATTAAAAACGCAGTAGTTAGTTCAGATGATTTACTTGCTATTTCTAGCAGCGAAGATCAAACAATTAAAGTATGGGATATAGTTAAAGGTAATGAATTATTTACATTTTCTAATGATAGTGTAGTAGAGAAAGTTATTTATAATAATCAAATAATCTTAGGTGGATCAGCTGGTAATATTATTATAGTTGATCTTATAAAAAATAAACCATTTACCTTGTTGAACGGTTTTTGTCATTATTTTAAACACTCGGAAATAGTCATAACCCGTGACAGGAAATATTCACTTTTCCAAGATCGGGAAGGACTAAAAATGTGGAGTTTAGCTAGAGGAAAAGAACTGGGGAAAGTTGCCACTTATTGGGGGACTATGGTAACTATGTTAACAATCTCCAGTGACAATAGCAGAATTATTATTGGTTACAATAACGGAACGCTACAAATATCCCAATTTTGTCTTAGATGGAGACTACACTTCAAAGCTGATCAGCAAAAAGCATCAATTATCGAATACGCTCATAAAGATAGGATCACATCAATAGCTATAACCCCTGATAATTGCTATATTATTTCTGGTAGTTTAGATAAACTTATTAAAGTATGGCATTTAGATATGGGAGAATGCCTTTATACTTTTATCAATGATACCCCTATTACCGCCATTGTTATTTCTCCTGATGGGAAAAAAGTAATCGCGGGAGATGAAGCAGGTCGGTTACATTTTTTAGAATTAATTGTTTAATCTCTAGTGCGAGCTAGGGAAGAATTATTTGCGCTCAATCTGTTTAACCCGAAATAGATTTAGGATTTTGGCGATCGCCTCTAGCTCTTGAAAAACAGGATAATTCCGTGAGTAATAATAGAGTAGAGAGTTTATTTGAATAGACATAGACGAAAGACCTGCAAATTGTCTAAATCGAGATATCTAGCTGACATCGTGACTGTGAATTTCTCCACAGTCAATACTAAAAATTTATTTAGAATCATATAGGACTTACGCAAGATGTGACTGAAAACCTTATTCTTGCGTAGGGGTAATTCATGAATTACCCCTACTTTCGTTCCCTTTTGCGTAAGTCCTGTCATACTGTTTGACCTAGAGTAACACATAAGTTACTATAGCAGTATGTCTATTATCAAAGTTCAAGAATATCTTCAAGAAGATGGTTCAAGTCCTTACCAAGAATGGTTTAATAGCTTGGATACCCAAGCAGCTGCGAAGGTAACAGTTGCTAAGTCTCGTTTGGAATTAGGCAATACATCAAATGTTAAATGGTTTGATGGAATTGGGGAATATAAGATTGATTGGGGTCCAGGATACCGAATTTATCTAGCTCAAGATGGTAAACAGCTTATAGTTTTATTTGGTGGGGGAACAAAGAAAAATCAGCAATCTGATATTAATCGTGCTAGAGAATTATACCAAGAGTACAAAAGACGAAAAAAAGAAATTAGCAAAGAGCAAAAATTTGACAATGATAGTAGAGAGAAAAGGTAGTTATTATGGCACTAACTAGAGACTTTAAAGAAACCGTTAATGCACGAGTGCAAAGAGATTCTGAGTTTGCGATCGCTTTACTTGATGAAGCTATTTCTCTTTTCCTGAATGGTGAACCAGAAACAGCAAGACTGATTTTGAGAGATATTGTCAATGCAACAGTAGGTTTTGAACAGTTAGCAATTGAAACTTCTAAACCTAGTAAAAGTTTACATCGGATGTTATCAGCCAAGGGTAATCCAACGATGGATAATTTGACTGCTATTTTCAATGTTTTGCGGAAAAAACTGAATGTTGATATTAATGTAAAAACGACGGTTATTTACCATTAAAATTCCATTATCTTGAATAAAATAGCGATGGTGCGAAGCGAACTGACAAGTCAGCGCTTGCGCTATCGCATTTCCTCACATTGACAAAAAAAGACGATTCCTACGGAGTTCTTCGCTATTAAACCAGCGAGTCATAGGATTTTATGATTCACTGGAAATTTTGATTGTAGATGATTTTGGGGTTAAGGTGTTGGAATAGATCAACATTTACGCCCGAATTACAGTAATTCTATACTGATTTTCCGTCACCAACACCTCAGTTGATAACCTTTCTTCCATTGGTAAAGCATTTTTACGCCTATCAAAGATAAATAACCAACCAAAATCTAACCCCAAACGCCCTAAATAAGATTCTAATTGTTCAATTCCATCAGCTTGAGGATCGCGCTTTTTATCCCGCCATACTTTCAATTCAATCCCTAAAATTACATCTTTATAACGCAGACATAAATCCATTCTATCGCTACCAATTGCATATTCCCTTTCTAAAACTCCCCCACCATTAACCACACGATGTAAAAAAGCCATTAATACAATATGTGGGGCAATTTCATGGTAAGCAGCACTACTTAATAATGGTTCGACCTGTTGTCGCCAAAACTTGAGAAATGCTGTTAATAAAGCATCAACATTTAATTCACCTGTTGTAGTCAACCAACTAGGACTAATTAAAGGTAAACTGTCCTGAGTTCCTTGTACTAAAACGCGGGGAATAACTTCACGATATATGGGGTTAGAAATAACTAATCCCCCCATCGGATCACGTCGTAATAATCCTAAATCTATTAAATATTGCCTATCATCTGCCAGGGTATCGGGTAAGGTTTGCCCTGCTAAAATTGGTTCAATAATGTTTTTAACTCGTTTTTCTCTGAGTCTTTCCGCTAAACTATCTAAATGAGTATCTTGACGAGCAATTAATATCTCCTTAGCTGTTAAGATATGTTCTTTAGTAATAGCAATAATTCTATTTTTTACCATTTTTTCTACAATTTCTTTAGCTAAAGCATTGACTAGCCAAGGTTGTCCTTGAGTTAAATCAAACGCTGTTTCGATAGCTTCTGGTGTGAAAATTTGTCCTGTTGCTGCTGTATGTTGTTGATATAATTCTCCTACTTCTGCAAGATTAAAATTTCTCATAGTCAGAGAAGCAACTTTTATATTAAAAGGACTAGATGTATTTAATCTATCACTACCTCCCGATGCTACTTTATAATCTCTCACATCTCGTAAACCAATTAATCCTACTGATGAGGGAAAATTTTCTGGACGTTTAGGAAAACCATCTCTTAACTGTCGTAAAACTGATATTAATGTTTGGTCTTGTAAAGAGTCAATTTCATCTATAAATAATACTATGGGACGATTGATAGCTTTTGCCCAACTTCTTAAAAAAGCCTTAATTCTGCTTCCTGGTTCTTCCTGTTGCCATTGTTTAGCAGCTGGTTGTAATTCTTCAGGTAAACTATCCTCAATTGTATTATACCATGCCCCTAAAATTGCTAATTCTGCGGCAGTAGGATCATAATTAAATGCACTTCCTACTTCTACGGATACCATGACTGCGGCATAATTTCCAGTATCAGTCAATTGTTTTGCTAGGGATAACATAGCGGTGGTTTTCCCCGTTTGTCGTGGTGCGTGAAGAACAAAATAACTACGTTGTTGAATTAGCTCCTCTAAATCTGGTAATCTGACTGTGGGAGAGAGCATATAGTGGATATCGTCTGAACAGGGACTTGCAATATTAAACCAGCGAGTCATAGAATTTTGGTAATAGATGAACTCTTTAAGTTTAGACATTTTTTATGCTCCCGATACATTATTAAAACCACTAAATTTGCTAATGAGAGTTGGTTAATTCGGCAATTAATTGTTCAGGAGTGATAATTCGTGGTGTGACAATGGGGAAATCTTGAGGATTACGGGTAATAATTGCATCCAATTTATTAACTACCGCAGTAGAGTATTGAATAGAATCTTCAAAATCCTGAAAATTGGTTGTGAAAGCCATTATAATTGCAGCCTGATTTACTGTAGCAATTTGACAAAAAGTAATTAACTGCTTTAAATAAGTAAGCGTCCAATCTCGACCTCTTGCTTTACGGATAATATAATACAAATCACTAAAAGTTGAGGCGGAAATATAACCTGCAATTGTGCCTTTTTCAATTAGTGATAAAACTTGTTCACTTGCATTCCAAAAAGGTTCTCTTTCTAAGGCATTATCAATAATGATATTAGTATCTATCAGGATTTTCACAGGTTATATTTCTCCTTTAAATATTCATATTTAGCTTGATCTGGATCAAAGTCTGCCGGAATGGCAGGGGCATTTTCAAATAAACCCTGAAATGCTTTGATCCTAGATTTTCTTTTTGGTGTTTCTGGTGCTGGTTCAGTGGTTGGGGTTGTGGTATGATCAAGGGTGTCTGTGGCTGCCCAAACTACAATTTCCACATTTCCGGGGGGTAAATTCAATGGTTCGGTAATCAGCAAGTTACCAGATTGATCAATTTTTCCTTTGAGTTTGTATGCTTGCATGATGTTTTTTATGATACTCTGTTTTTATATCATATCATAGTGAACAAAATTCACGCTCTAAATTTGGGTTTAAATTATGATAACTACACTCATCGAACGAGAAACAGAACCAATTTTAATTAGTGACTTAACCTGGAGAGAATTTAAAGCTGTTGAACAGCTAATTGATCGCCCAGGGTTAAGGTTATCTTTTTTAGATGGAGTTTTGGAGATTAGAAAAATGCCAGGGAAAAAACACGAAACCATCAAAGAACGTATTGGTGCTTTACTAGAAATTTATTTAGAATTTTTGGGATTAGATTTTACTCCTACTGGTTCTGTCACCTTAGAAAATGAATTTGAAAAGGTTAAAAGAGAAGGTGATAAATCCTATGAGTTGGGAGCCAATAGAAAACATCCTGATTTAGTGATTGAGGTGGTTGTTAGTAGTGGAGGAATTAATAAACTAGAAGCATACAAACGGTTAAAAATTCCTGAAGTTTGGTTTTGGATGAATGATGAGTTATTGTTTTATAGTTTAGGAAATGAGGGATATGAAGCTGTTAGTAAATCGCAACTTTTACCGAGTTTAGATGTAGGTTTATTGATGCGCTGTATTAATACAGAAAATCATGCTCAAGCACTGCGGGAATTTAGAGCAGGGATAAAAATTATTGAATCAACATAACAATATAAAATGGTAATTTTTTCTGCCTATCTAAAGATTATGGGTTAACTTAACAGTTGCAGAATGCCGAGAATTAAATTCTCAATATTTTATCACAAGGGAACAAGTTTTTAACCGTTTCATCGCCTCCGTATTATTAGAAGAAAGACGAGCAGGTAATACTAAATCCGTTGAGTATATGTTACATATCAGGACAGGCAAGAGGCAACCCCCCCAACCCCCGCCCCCCCCGATGTCGGGTAGGGTTGATTCATGAATCAACCCTACCTTGAATCAACCCTAGGACAAGGGGGGGTAGGAGGAATAGATAATCAGTCTTTAATAACTGGATTTAGTATAAGTATTTCATATATGTTGATTGAGAAACCCTTACCCGGTAATACTTCTATGTTTAGTCATTGTCAATAAGGTTGTCCTTATTGCGGTGACTAATTAGGGTTTGCTGAATAATGGTAAAACCCTTTTAAAATAAGGCTTTTGACCTGTTAAAGTCCGATGTTAGTGCAAGAAAATAGGATTGGGACTTTCAAAAACCTTGCATTATCCACCGGCTCCTGACGACCGGCTCCTGACTCCTACCCCCAGGAAAAACTTTTTCAGCAGACCCTAATTACCTGGCAAGTTCGCAGCTTTCTTTTCACTGATTACTGTTTACTATTCACTGTTCACTGATTACTGTTCACTGAAAAATCAACTCAATAACCAATCTAGATGATTCTGTAAACATTGCTTGAGGTCGTAGCGTTGCTTGATAGTTTCCCTAGCATTTAAACGCAGATTTTGCCAACCCTGGGGATAATCTAACACTTCATCGACGCGATCGGCTATTTGTTGGGGAGAAAAGAAATCCACTAATAAACCATTTTCCCCATCAGTAATTAATTCTCGCACGGGGGGAGTATCGGAACCAATCACGACGCAACCCATGGCCATGGCCTCTAACATTGACCAAGAAAGCACAAAAGGACGAGTAAGATAGATATGGGCGGCCGATGCCTGTAAAACCCGTTTATATTGACCGTAGGGCAGAGAACCGGTAAAATGCACCCGGGATAAATCCAAAGAAAGGCTTTCTAACATCAATTGTTTATAGGTTTTGCCGTCCGGTAGAGTTTTCCCATAAGCAACCCGATCCTCACCGACAATCACCACATGACAGTTAGGCCGACGGGCTAAAATTAGGGAAACAGCCGTCATAAATTGGGGAAAACCGCGATAGGGTTCCATTCCCCGGGTTGCATAGGTGACAATCTCCTTAACACCGGATAAATCTAAACCTATCTCTGGAATCACTAACTGCACATCGGGACGGGGACAGAAATAGTCTGTATCGATGCCATCGTGTAAAACCGTGAGTTTCGAGTTAAATTCTGGGGGAAATTGTTGTTTTTGCCAGATAGTCGGCGATAAACCTCGATCGCAACTGACCAGATCGATGAGTATCGGGGCATTTTTAATTCTAATCCGGGCCTCGGCATCAGCATTAAGGGGATCCGCCGGATCAAAATCAGCATCGGAACCATGGGCATGATAAAACCATTCAAAATAGGCTAAAAACTTAGTTTTCGGGAAAATATCCTTGATAAATAGGCCCGGCCCCCAGCCGGAATGTGCATAGACAATATCGGGATAAAAACCTTGATTTTTCAGTTGTTGGCAAACACCATAAACCGCTTGACCTTGTAAAACCGCACTTTCGAGGGGACGGACATAATGATGGGTTTGGGGAGAAACAGCGCGACTTTCCTTGTAAATAAATTTTTTTACCCCCGCTATCTCTCCCTCTTGCCTGGTAGTGCCGAAAATCACTTGATTTCCGGGGTCTTGAGCCAAAACCGTGCTTAAATGGCGAAATTGGGCGGGAAAATTGGAATGAAGGAATAAAAATTTCATCGCGGGTAAAGGTTTAGAAAAAGCGATCGCTAATCGTACATTGTCCCTGAAAACGGAGCAGATGATCGCATAATACCAAAGCCATCATCGCTTCTACCATCGGGACCGCTCGGGGTAAAACACAAGGATCGTGTCTTCCTTTGGCTGCCAGGGTGGTTTCTTCCCCGCTGCGCGTCACGGTTTTTTGTTCTTTACCGATAGTCGCGGTCGGTTTAAAAGCGATGCGGATAATAATATTTTCACCGTTACTGATTCCCCCTTGAATGCCCCCCGAACGATTGCTATTGGTGCGAATTTCCCCGTTATCATCGATAAAATACTCGTCATTGTGTTCGCTGCCGGTTAAGAAGGTTCCCGCGAATCCCGATCCGATTTCAAATCCCTTACTCGCGGGTAAGGACATCATCCCCTTAGCTAAATCGGCTTCTAGCTTATCAAAAACGGGTTCTCCTAGACCTTTCGGCACATTTCTGGCTACACATTCCACCACACCGCCGATCGAGTCCTTATCCAGGCGAATTTGGTCGATCAGGGCGATCATTTGGGCGGCCGTTTCCTCGTTGGGACAACGCACTATATTACTTTCCACCTCGTCGAGGGTGACGGTGTTGGGGTCGATGATTGCCTCAATATCTTTAATTCGCTTCACATAGCCGATAATCTCGACATTATAGACAGATTTAAGGATTTTTTTAGCGATCGCTCCTGCGGCCACCCGGCCGATGGTTTCCCGGGCCGAGGATCTGCCTCCTCCTTTCCAGTTGCGAATGCCGTATTTTGCCTCGTAGGTAGCATCCGCGTGGGAAGGTCGGAATTTCTCGGCCATTTCGTTGTAATCTTGCGAGCGAGCATCCTGATTCCGCACTAAAATAGCGATCGGTGTACCGAGGGTTTTGCCTTCAAAAACGCCCGAAATTATCTCACAAATGTCATTTTCCCGGCGCGGGGTCACGATTCTGCTTTGTCCCGGTTTGCGACGGTCTAAATCGATTTGAATCTCCTCTTCGGAAATTTCTAAGCGCGGAGGACAACCATCGATAACCACTCCTACCCCACCCCCGTGAGATTCTCCAAAAGTGGAAACCCGAAATAGTCGTCCGAAAGTGTTACCCATAATCTCAATATTTATTAAGCCTCAAGGTTTTATTGTACCTGAGCGGTTATCAGTTTTTCGGGAATAGGGCTTGGGGGTTGGGAATTATGAATTATGAATTATGAATTATGAATTAAGTAGCTGGTTATAATTAAATTAAAAAGGCTCTTCGTTATTTGGTATGGTTCAATAGGGGAGCATAAATCGACTAAATCCTTATCTGGCAAGAGACTTAATTGATTAGTTCGCTCTAGATCGAAAACAATTGACAAAAATCGCCAAATGTCTTTCTCTATAAGAGTTAGAGTTTCATTCCTTATAATCCTGTACGTTGCATAAGACAAACCGAAGAACCATTAAAAATGGATTTTAGGTTCGATCCCCCCTGCCCCCCTTGATAAGGGGGGTGCCGATAGGCGGGGGGATTCCCCCTGCCCCCCTTGATAAGGGGGGTGCCGATAGGCGGGGGGATTCCCCCTGCCCCCCTTGATAAGGGGGGTGTCTGACAACTTTTAACGCCTACCTACTTATGAATTGGGTAGTGGGGTAGTGGGGAATTTAGCTGAAATTTCCCTATCTCCCCATCTCCTGTCTTCAGGTTAAGCTCCCAAAAAAAGGCTATTCTTTACCTTATATTCCTCGGCAGAAATTTCATGACTCCCTTGTTAGTTCACACTTACCCTTCTCTTGTCAAGGGTATTTTAATTAAACGTTACAAACGCTTTTTTGCCGATATACAATTGGACAACGGAGAATTAATTACGGCCCATTGCGCTAATACCGGACCGATGACAGATGTATGCTTAGAAGGTCAACCGGTTTATCTTTCTCGCAGTGATAACCCGAAGCGAAAATTAGCTTATACCTGGGAGATGATTCAACTGGGGGAGACTTGGGTGGGAGTTAATACCAATCTTCCTAATCAGGTGGTGAAAAATGCCCTGTTGCAAGGAGTTTTTCCCGATTTGGTCAAAAATGACACCGAAGTGCGGTCGGAAGTGGCCTACGGTCAAAATAACGGCAGTAGAATTGATTTTCTTTTGACCCATGGGGATAATTCCCTCACCTATATCGAGGTCAAAAATACCACTTGGAATCAGGGAGAAACGGCACTTTTTCCCGATACTGTCACCACGCGAGGACAGAAGCATTTACAGGAATTAATGGCTTTATTGCCGGCAGCGGAGGCGATTATGCTCTACTTTATTAATCGGGGTGATTGTGACCGATTTGCTCCGGGGGATAGTAAAGATGCTAAATACGGGCAGTTATTGCGTCAAGCAGTGGCTAAAGGAGTCAAGGTTTTACCCTGTCGCTTCCAAGTGACACCCACGGGAATTAATTATTTAGGTTTAGCAGAATTGCAGCTGTGAAACGAGTAGTTGAGAGCGGCCGGCTTTTGACAAAATCCCCCGAACCGCAACTGACCTTTAAAAACCTAGAGACACAGTTAGTTACCTGTGCCTCTACGGGGGATTTTTGTCGATACATATTTGAGGTAATTTGTCAAGGTTTTTGATAACTAATTCCGTGGCGCATTTTCTCTAATTTCTGTTGCACCTGAGCATCGAGAGAATGGAATAAAAAACGCCCTTTGGGACTTTGAGAAGAACTCTGGGATTGTCTCAGACGACGACCGGTTAAATCCACCTCGATTTCGAGACGTTGAGCGGAAATCCACTGGGCCCCATAACCCATAACGGTCATTTTTTGGGCATTATCAGAGGTAGCGACGATAATCCGTCCGATAGCTGGGGCGCGATCGTGCCAAAAATCGGCGCAGGTTTTCTCGATATAGGTGTCGGCGGTTTGAGCGTGAGCGGTAAAATAAACCGATAAATGGTTAGTGTAGCGTTCTTGGCTGCCGGGGGTATCTTGAAGGTAGGAATCGAAGACGATTTGGGTTTGATAACCCTGGTGGTGGGTGTAACCGATTAGGGTTTCAATTAACTTGTCTCGCGCCGGTTCGAGACCGTGGCGATCGCTAATTTTTTTCAGGGACGGCCAAGCGCCGATGACGTTGTAGCCGTCAACCAGCAGAAGGGAACGATCAGAGGAATTAACCATGGCTTTGAGAGTGATTGGTGTGGCATTAAGGGCAGTTCTAAAAAACAGCATCCTAATGATATTAACAAAAAATTTAAGATTCTCCCGCCGCACTTGCCAATAATCTCGCTTTTAATTCTAGGGCATTTCCCTGATCCGTTACCTTGCCCCCCTCTAACAAAAATGCTCCATCGCTGTAATCCAATTCATCAAGGCGATGAGTCACCCAAAGGGCTGTAATACCTCGGTTTTTGACCAAGTTCTGCACTTGAGAGACTAATTCTAGCTGGGTATCCCCATCCAAAAGGGCGGTGGGTTCATCAAAGAGCAAAACCTCGCAATGACGAGCTAAAGCCCCGGCAATGGCGATTCTTTGCTTTTGTCCGCCACTGAGAGCATATATCGGTCGTTTTTCCATTTCTAATAAATTCACCGCCCCTAGGGATTCCCGCACCCGGGCCCGAATTGCCGGCGTGGATAAACCCTCGGATACCAACCCAAAAGCCACATCTGCCCCCACTGTTGGCATAACTAACTGATGGTCGGGATTTTGAAAAACAAAACCGAGGGGGTTAGGTATCTCTATTTCCCCGCGACTAGGTTTTAATAATCCCGCTAAGAGCCGCAGCAGGGTTGATTTACCGCTGCCATTTGTCCCCAACAACATCCAAAATTCTCCTCTGGGAACTTGCAAAGAGCAGCCATTTAATACTGATTTCCCATTCGGCCAGCTAAAGCAGAGGTCTGTTACTTTTATAGTCATGAATTATCAGCCTTTTCAGTTATCAGTTATCAGTTATCAGTTATCAGTTAAGTAGGTACGCGTTAAAAGTTGTCAGACACCCCCCTTATCAAGCTATCCCTTATAGGGATCTTTCTTAACAATTTTTGCAGTAAGCACTCCAACCCTTATCCTGACTTGATTTCAGTTTTTTCTTTGTCAGTAAGGGTGTCAACAAGGAATATTGGTTTGAAATGTTAAGAAAGATGTGACTAAAGGACAGCTTATCAAGGGGGGCAGGGGGGATCCCCCCGCCTATCGGCACCCCCCTTGATAAGGGGGGCAGGGGGGATATGAGAACTTTTAACACCTACCTACTTATTCTGTGGCTAAAGCGACAAACCCCGGCGCTCTACCGGTGGAGGCAGCCCCAGATTTTTGTGAAACAATCACCGCACTGATCTGATCGCTCAAAACCGCCACCTTTTTATCGGTTTGTTTTTCACAGGTTAATTCTAATAATTCCGGATTCGGCGATCGCATAGCGTTAATAATTGTTTGATACAAAGCGTCTGCTGCTGCTTCTTCCTTGCGCTGCACGGAAAGGGGGATGGGGGAGAGTTTCAGGGTAATATCGATCGAATACATAGTTTAGCGTTCCCTTCCAAAAAACAAGTCAAAAACCATTGTATAGCAGGGCTTGGGTGTTGGGGTTTTAGGGTATTAGTGATCAGATGTGGGTTTTCAGTTCACTGATTGCTGTTCACTGTGCAGATAACCCTAGCATCATCACCGATTAACTCTCGGCAGTCGGTGTGCAGAGGCGTTGTTATGCCCCAGGACCGAGCAGGAATATCAAGCGACCGATCTTGTTCTGGGTTCGGGAATCACTTCACCTTCTGTCCGCCAGGCTTCCAAGTACATTTCAATCACTTCTTCACCGTTGTGGATGGCCTCTTGACGAGTTTTGCCATGAGTACAAGGCATGACGACAAGATCAGAAAACTCTGGGATCGTTACTAGGAAAAGCTGATCCTCATCAGACCACTGAACAATCATGCTGTATTTATTCATTAATCTCCATCCTCTCGCAACTCTTTCAGTTCAGTCAGTAGTTTTGCCAGTTGTTTTTCTAGGTAAAGTGGGACATCATCTCCATCTTTGCCTGGGATTGTCAGTGTTTTTCCGATCAAAGGATGTCTCCAACGTTCATGGCTACCCTTGCCGCGTTTGGGTAAGTAAACAAATCCTTCACGGACAATTTGAGCTTTCAACTCTCGGATCTTTCTAGGCATGGAAGCATCTGATCATTCCACTCTATTCTCTCACTTCTCTCTTCTTTAAGCCATGTTTAGGAAATGGAACAGTAGTTGCACGTCCATCTTCAGGACAGAATTGTTTATGGGAGCCTTTCTGACGTACCTCAACAAAGCCAAGACTTTCTAAGATACGAACCACTTCCTGTGGTTTCAGAACAGGTATATTGCCGATGGTTACTGTGTACCAACAAATACTGTTTTAAATTTTGTTTGTTCATCCTCAAGGAGCATTTCTATCACTTCACAAAGATTTGTCTGTAATTTATCTAAAGTTTCACCTTGAGAATGTACTCCGGGGAACCCAGGGACATAACCAACATAGAGATTAGTATCAAAATCTTTTTCTACAACAGCAGTAAATGTGTTCATAACCGATACCTAATTTTTAGGCTGACCAGAATAAAAAATAATTATGACATAAATATATAAGGAGAGCGCTAACAAATCTTGGTGCGTTCCCAGGAATTTATTGGCGGAGTAATTCGGAGTTGTCGTGGGGAACGCACCCTACAGCGATGGCTAATCTTGGTAATGATAGCGACAGGAAATAATTGTTAGATAATGATCATCGACAACATAAACAAGACGATGAGCTTCATCCGTACGGGACCAAAAACCTGACAAATTCTCTCTCAAGGGTTCAGGTTTACCGATTCCTTCAAAGGGATTGGATAGAGTATCTTGGATGAGCAGATTGATTCTTTTCAGGGTTTTCTTGTCCTGAGATTGCCAATAAAGATAATCTTTTCATGCTTTACTACCCCAAGCCAACTTACGCATCGATTAAATCATGTTCTTGTGTTTTACCTGCTTGATATTCTGCGATCGCTTCTTGCAAATGTTGAGCATTAGCTGCAGATATTAAGAGATAAACTGTTTCCATCAGACTGTCATAATAACTTTTAGACATGATGACAACATCTTCTGTATCTCCTCTGACAATGAAAGTACAGTTTTTATCATTGGCTACTGTATCTATTACAGATTTAAAGTTTTTTCGGGCTTCACTAAAGTTGACAATGTTGACGCTCATCAGAGTTGTACATGGTTAAGTACAATTGTTATTATAGTTCTGTCCAAATCTGGTCGGCAAAACCCAAAGGCTTCGGGGAACGCACCCTCAAGCTATACTTTGCACGGCTACAACTTGCATTTTTTACTCAAAGACAATAATATAGTTTAAGAGTCATAATTAGAAGCAAAGCAGTCATTGAAAACATGATTAACCTAGAATTCACGGAAGAAGAAAAGAACTCACTGTCTTAGGAAAGATTTCATCATCCCCATCCCCGGGTTCAACTGAAGATGGAAGTTCTCTGGT
>VYLE01001305.1_pt1 | contig 16647 bp, 13 predicted proteins | sample 5114391 | NCBI WGS metagenome assembly VYLE01 (sample SAMN12291771, study PRJNA351875) | freshwater metagenome | isolation source: freshwater lake | place: USA: Michigan, Kent Lake | collected 2013-08-15
CGTGCAGCGGGTCACGCTGGTGGATCTGGACGAGGGCATGACCGACTTGTTTCAGTCGCATCCGCGGCTCACGGCACTCAACGCAGGCTCGCTGAACGATCCGCGAGTAACGGTGATCAATGCGGACGCCTTCACGTGGCTCGCCGCCAATGCGGCGCAGTTCGATTTCGTGATCGTCGATTTCCCGGATCCGTCCAACTATCACGTGGGCAAGCTGTACACGAGCGCCTTCTATCGCCTCGTGAAGCAGCACCTCGCGCCCGGTGCCTTCATTGCCGTGCAGAGCACGTCGCCCATGTTCGCGCGGCAGTCATACTGGAGCATCGTGACGACGCTGGAGGGCGCTGGCCTTCGCACCTGGCCGTATCATGTGTACGTGCCGAGCTTCGGCGAGTGGGGCTTCGTGATTGCGGGGGTCAATAGCTATGCCCCCCCGGCACGGCTGCCCGCAGGCTTGCGCTACCTCACGGCCCGGGCCGTGCCCACGCTCTTCGACTTTCCGGCGGACATGCAGCGCGTGCCCGCCGAGGCCAATCGACTCAACGATCAGGTGCTCGTGCGCTACTACGAGCACGAGTTCGATGCCATCAATCGTTAAACACACCATGCGGGGCCTCGCGTGACCACGCGGCGAGCGTTCGTGCAGTGCGCCGCGCAGGCGGCGGCGCTGACGATCGGTGCGCCGCTCGTCGCGCACGCGGCCCCCGCGCTCGTGGGGCTTGCGCCAAAGGGGCGTGTCATCGGGGGCGGCTTCGTGGACGACGATGCGGCCGCGGGCCACGCGCTGCGTGACGGCGTTACCGTGCCCACGGGGCCCCGAACGGAGCGCGCGGTATCGGTGGCCATCGTGGGTGGTGGCATTGGCGGGTTGAGCGCCGCGTGGCGGCTCGATGCGCGCGGTCTCACCGACTGGACGCTGCTGGAGCTCGGTACCCAGCTGGGCGGCAATGCCCGCTCGGCGGAGTACCCCGGACTCGACGGCCTGCGTGCACCGTGGGGAGCGCACTACCTCCCCGTTCCCGATGCGAGCGCCGTGCACGTGCGCGAGCTCTGTCGCGAGCTGGGGCTGCTGTCGCCGGCGGGTGAGTGGGACGAGACGGTGCTCTGCCACGCGCCGCAGGAGCGCCTCTGGCAGCACGGCCGCTGGCGCGAGGGGCTCGATCCCCTGGATGCGGCTACCGCTGCCGAGCGGCGGCAGTTCGCCCAGTTCGAATCGCTGGTCGCGGAGTGGCGCGCGAGTGGCATGTTCAGCGTGCCGTCGGCGCAGGGCCATGCGGTACGCGAGGAGGCCAGACGGCAGGGTGGGGCGGCAGGCCGGCGTGCCGCCGAGGTGGACGCCCTCGACCGGCTCACCGCCGACCAGTGGCTGCGCTCGCTCCGGCTCGATGCTCCGGCGCTGCGCTGGTGGGTGGAGTACGGCACACGCGACGACTACGGGGCGTCGCTGCAGCAGGCCAGCGCGTGGGCGGCCATGCACTTTTTCGCGGCGCGCGGCGACGAGGAGCAGGGGCCGCTCACCTGGCCGGAGGGAAACGACTATCTCGTGCGCGCCTTGACTCGGCGGTTGGCGCAGCGCGGTGATGCGCGCGGGCACGCGCGCCTGCAATCGTCATCCCCCGTACTGCAGCTGACACGTCGAGGGACCGGCTGGCAGCTCGAAACGCCACGCGAGCGCATCATTGCCGAGGCGGTGGTGTGGGCCGCGCCGTTGTTCGTGCTCCCCCGCGTGTTGCGCAGCGCGGTGCTGCCAGTGCGCATCGAGTACGCGCCGTGGATGGTCGCCAACCTTGTGCTCGACCGGCCTCCAGCGGAGCGCGGTGCACCCATGGCGTGGGACAACGTGATCTACGGAAGCAGCGCGCTGGGCTACGTGAACGCGCAGCATCAACAGCTTGGCACCCCGCAAACGACGCAGCTGTGGACCTGGTATCACGCGCTCACCGACCGACCGGCACTCGCGGCACGCCAGCAGCTGCGCGACACGCCATGGAGCGCGTGGCGCGATCACATCATTGCCGACCTCCAGCGTGCCCACCCTGACATCGCGCAACGGCTGGTGCGCATCGACATCAGGCGCTGGGGGCACGCGATGGCGCGCCCCGTCCCCGGTGCACTGGCGCGCGTCCAGGCGCTGCGGGAGTGGGAGCCCGGGCCGCGGTTGTTCATGGCACACGCGGACCTCAGTAACTTAAGTCTCTTCGAGGAAGCGCAGTGGCATGGCGTGGCGGCGGCCGATCGGGTCGTGCGCGCACTGCAGTGACGCCGCGCCTCGTTGCTGGTGCCGGCCCCGACTATCGCCCATGAACTCCGACGCCTTCGCCTGGCCTGAACCGGCACCATCCCTGGCCCGAGCCGTGGGGGAGGAGTTTCTCCTTCAGCGTGAAATCGGGCGCGGGGGAATGGGCGTGGTGTATCTGGCCGAGGATACCCAGCTGCAGCGGCACGTAGCCATCAAGACACTCCCGCCACACCTCGCGGCCGACCCGGCAGTGCGCGAGCGATTCCTGCGGGAAGCGCGTACGGCCGCCGCGCTGTCGCATCCCAACATCGTCCCCATCTACTCGGCCGCCGAGCGCAACGCGGTGGTCTACTTCACCATGGGGTACGTGAAGGGCGAATCGCTCGCCGAACGGCTCGCGCGCACGGGCCCCCTCGACGTGCCGAGCGCGCTCGCCGTCATGCGACAGCTGGCGCTGGCCCTCGAGGCCGCGCATGCGCTGGGGGTCGTGCATCGCGACATCAAGGCGGAGAACGTGCTGCTCGACGAGGCGGGTCGTGCCGTGGTGACCGACTTCGGCATTGCGCGCGTGAGCGAGGCGCAGCCGCTGACTGCCACCGGCACGGTGCTGGGTAGCGTCCACTACATGAGCCCCGAGCAGGTGGTTGGCGACACGCTCGATGGCCGAAGTGATTTGTATGCGCTTGGCGTGTTGCTCTTTCACTTGCTCACGCGGCGGTTTCCCTTCGAGCGTACGACGCCGTCGGCGGTACTGGTGGCACATGTGAACAGTGCGCCGCCGCGTGTGCAGTCTCTGCGTGCCGATGTCGCCGATGACGTGGATGCACTGGTGCAGGCGCTGCTCGAGAAGCAGGTCGGGGACCGCATTGCGTCGGCGCGTCTGCTGCTCGAGCGTCTTGATGCCTTGCGCGTGGCACCCGCGAGTACGCCGCCCGCGCAGGTTCTTGCGCACGGCGAGGCGCCGCTGTCGTCGACGGAGGCCAATGCCGTGTGGGCGCGCGCTGCGGCGTTGCAGGCCAACACCGGGTACCATGTGCCGCCGCCGTCATTCCCAGCGCCTGCCTCCGGCGAGCCGCTCACGCGCGGCTACGATGTGGAGGCCGTGAAAGAGGCGGCGGTGGAAGCGGGAATCCCGACGAAGTATGTCGAGCGCGCGTTGGCGGAGCGCCACGCCGCGAGTCGCGTGGTCACGGTCGCGAAGGGCACCCGGATGCAGAAGGCGCCCAATCCGATCCTCGGCGCGTATACCAAACTCGAGTTCGAGAGCGTGGTGCACGGCGAGCTTTCACTCGAGGCCTTCGAGGATCTTGCCGACATTGCCCGCCGCGCCCTGGGTGACCTCATCACCATCAGCGCGGTGGGGCGCACGCTCACGATGTCCACCAGTGCGGCCCGTCCGGGGCAGAACGGCATGATGCGCCTGCTGCAGATCACCGTGGCCGTGCGAAACGGCAGAACCACCATTCGTGCCTATGAGGACATCAGCGGCGTTGCCGGGGGCCTGTATGGAGGGCTCGGCGCCGGACTCGGCGTGGCCTTGGGGAGCGTGACCATGGCAGTCCTGTCCAAGTCCGCCGGCGCGCTCGTGGGACTGGGGGCGCTGTTGGGTATCCTTGGCAGTGCCCTCGGCGGGGCACGGTATGCATTCACCCTGTCTTCCGCGAGCAAGCAGCGAGAGCTGCACGACCTCGTGCTGGAGTTGGGCCGCTTCGCGGAGGCGCACGTGGCGCAACAGGCGCGGACGGGGCGCCCCTCGGCTGTGGGGCCGGCGGATGGCGGAGGCACTTCCGCCGGCCGCTAAATTGCTGGAATGACCAGGAAGCGATTGATCGTCGTCGGGGATCGTGTCCTCGTAAAGCTCGAGGATGGGGAGCAGCGCTCCAAGGTGGGGCTGTACCTGCCCCCTACGGCCGTGGACAACCAGGCGGTGCAGGGTGGGGAGATCGTGGCCACCGGGCCAGGACTCGCCCTGCCAGATCTCGCCGACCAGGGCGATGAGCCCTGGCGCATTGGCGGACAGGCGGGGCGCGAGGCGCGCTACGTGCCCATGCAGGCCCAGGTGGGCGACTACGCGCTCTTTTTCCGCAAGGCCGCCGTGGAGATCACCTTCGAAGACGCACAGTATCTCGTGGTCCCGCAGGCCGCCATTCTGGCGCTGGTGCGGGAACCGCGAGAGGATATCCCGGAGTATTGAGTCAGAGCAGGAAGCAGGAGGCAGGAAGTCCACACGGCGGAGTGCTTATGCATCGTCCTTCTGATCCCTTCCTCCTGCTCCCCCGCGTTTTGGTTTCTCGCCGCCCATTTGCACCCACACGGAGTTTGCACCGATGATGTACCCCGAACAGCTGCTCATTCCCATGCGCCAGGAGCTCACGCGGCTCGGCGTCGAAGAGCTCAAGACCGTGGCCGAGGTCGACGCGAAATTCGCCGAGCATACGGGCACAGCGCTCGTAGTCGTGAACTCCGTGTGCGGGTGCGCGGCCCGCAATGCCCGTCCGGCGGTGGCCATGGCGCTCCAGCACCGCGTGAAGCCGGAGGTGGCCACCACGGTGTTCGCCGGGCAGGATACGGAGGCCACCGAGCGTGCGCGCAGCTACTTCGTGGGGTACCGGCCGTCGTCTCCCAGCATCGCCCTGCTCAAGGACGGTGACGTGGTCTTCATGCTCGAGCGCCATCAGATCGAGGGGCGCAGCGCGCAGGAGATCGCGGCCGACCTCACGCAGGCCTTCGACCAGCACTGCGCGTCCTTGTGACCCCAGGCCGCGGGCGCTGAATCGCGTTCCCTGCGCGGCCCGGGGAATGCCGGGTGGCTTACCCGTTCACCCGGATCCAGCGAACGATCTCGGCAAGGGACGGCCGCTTGCCATACATGAGCAGCGCCGTGCGATAGAGCCGCGCCGCCGCCACCATGGCGGCGAGGGCCGAGATTACGAGGAGCACGATGGAGAGCAGCAATTCGCTCGCCGGCACCGACGCCAGCCCAAGCCGCAGCGGCATGAGAATGGGCGACGAGAATGGCACGATGCTCATCGTGCGGGCAATGGGGCCATCGGGGTCGGTCAGCGCGGGCTGCAGCAACGCCATACTCCCCACCAACAGCAAGACCACCGGGGTCTGCGCCTGCTGCGCCTCCTGCTCGGAGCTCACGATGGAACCCACCGCGGCGAAGAGCGCCGCGTACAGGATGTACCCAAACACGAAATAGGCGAGCAGTGGGGCCAGTTCGAACAGGGTGACCGCGGGGAGCGTTATGCTCGTGCTCGTGACCCCGAGCGCGCCCAGCAGGCGCCCGCGATTGGCCAGCAGCGTCACCGCGCTGGCGGTCCAGAAGCCCAGCTGCACGAGCGCCACGCCGCCAATACCGAGCACCTTGCCCGTGAGCAACACGCGCGGCGACACGCTCGCCAGCACCAGCTCCGAGACGCGCGACTGCTTCTCCTCGGTCACGCCCCGCAGCACGATCTGGCCATACAGCACGATGATCAGGTACAGCAGCAGCGCCACGCCAGCGCCAAACAGCAGATTCACCTGCGCCGACCCGCTGCGGCCATCCCTCATGACGCGTTCCACGGTGGCCGTTATGCGCAGCTTCGCAATGCGCTGCGCCTGCTCGAGGTCGATGCCCGCATCGGCCACGCGCCGCCGCAGGAGCTCACGCTCGGCAGCCGCCTGCACGCGCTCGGAGGTGACGATCGGCGCCCCGCCGGCCAGGAGCAGCCGCATGCTGCCTACGGCCAGGGTGTTGGCGTCGATCACCGCCACCGCCGGCAGCGCGTTGCTCCCCAGGCGCGTGCGCAACGAGTCCAGCACCTTCCCGGAGTCGGTGGCCGTTGCGGCAATGACGGTGGCCCGCTGCCCGGTCGCCATGAGGCCGCCCGCGAGTTCCGTGGCAATGCCGTCCCCCATCGTCGTGCCGGAGACGTCGACAATCACCATGGACGAGAAGTCCACCGAGCGCGACGACATGTAGGCCAGGTACGGCGGGCCGATGAACAGCGCCGTGGCGCCCACCCGCTCGAGGAAGATGCGATGCAGTGAGGCTTCCGTGCGGTCGAAGCGCACCAACTCCACCTCGTGGGCCAGCAGCGCCTTGAGCAGTTGCTGGGAGTGCACGCCGGGCACGAGATCCACTTCCACCTGCTGGCCATGATCATCGAGATGGGCTACCAGCGACGGGTCGGCCAGCACGGCGCGCGCGCGATCGCGCCCGTCGTCGGCGAATTGAATGAACACCCGCCCCGGCCCGCCGAACTCCGCCTTCAGCGCCTTGAGCGACCCGTTGGCCACCACTTCCCCTCGGGCGATGATGGCCACGGCATCGCACATGCGCTCAGCGGCATCCATGACATGGGTGCTGAAAATGACCGTGCGCCCTTCGCGCCGCAGATCGAGTACGGTATCCTTGAGCGCCTGCGCGTTCACCGGATCGAGTCCGCTGAACGGCTCGTCGAGGATGACCAGCTCCGGATCGTGCAGCATGGTGCCGGCAAACTGCACCTTCTGCTGCATGCCGCGAGACAGATCTTCCACCTTGGCCGTGCTCCAGTCCTGCTGCGCGGTGCGCAGCCCGAGGCGCTCCAGCCACCGGTCAATACGCCGGTCGGCCTCTCGCGTTTCGAGCCCCTTGAGCCGGCCGAGAAAGCGAAGGACGCGCCGCACCTGCATCTTGCGATACAGGCCGCGCTCTTCGGGGAGATAGCCCAGACGGTCGGTGATCCCCGGGTCGGTATTGGGGCGCCCCAGCACCTCGATGCGTCCCGCGTCGGGGATCATGAGGTTGAGGATCATGCGAATGGTCGTCGTCTTGCCGGCGCCGTTGGGGCCGAGCAATCCGAAGATCGTGCCGGTGGGAACGAGCAGCGACACATCGCGCACGGCAACGTGGTTCGCATACGCCTTGCGCACCTGTTCGACGCGAATGGCAACCGATGATGCAGACACCAGGGCAGGTCGTGGAGGAAGAGCGGTCAGCAGGCGGTGAGGATCCCGCCGCGAGTATGCTGGAAGCTAACAGCGCGTCCTCCGGGATGTGGCTGGTGATTGCGGCGGGCGTGGGCGCGGCATTTCTCTCGCTGCTCACCGACGCCGCGCTGCCGCTGCATCAGCGCGTGGGCGGCTCGTGGTTTGCCCCCTCATGGCTACCGGAAATCCTCCGCGCCGTGGTCTGGCGACAAGCAGGGAGCATCGGACTCGCCCTGCTGCACGCGGGACTCATGGGCGCATCCCTGCTGGCCGTGTGGGATCTGGCGCGCCGGGACCGCTGGACGCTGTGGGGTACGCGTCTCGTCCTCGCGTTGCACGTGCTGCTTTGGGGGATCGTACAGCCAGCCACGATCCCGGAACTGGCGCTGGCCATAGCCCTGCCCATGGCCTGGAGTGCCGCCCTGCGCCTGCGCGACGGCACATGGGGGGCGGGTACGCTGATGGCCGCCTTGGCCGCCACCCTGGCCGTGAACAGCCATCGCCTGTTCCCGCTGGGCATGCTGCCGGTCGCCTTCCTGCTGGCCGATCGCCGGCAGGCGTCGCCCCACGCCCTGTGGCGCTTCGTCGTCGCTACGCTGCTTGGCTGGTGTGCCACGCCACACCTGCGCGATCTGCCGAACATCGGCTCGCTCAACGTCGCGCGCACGGCGCTCGCTGGTGGAGGGGCAGCCATACGGGAGCATGAGCCCGGTTTCGTGTGGCTGGCGCACGCCCCAGCGGGCATGCTGCTCGTGACCCTCCTGCTGCTGGTGCTGCCGCTGCTCCCGGCCAGTATGGGGCAACACGCGGGCAGGCTGCGCTGGCTTACCATGGCGTGGCTGGCGGGGCTGCTGCTCTTCACCCTGGCGGCGCCCGGGCTGTTGCTCTGGTGGCTCCTGGCCTTGCCCCTCGTTGCAGCCACCATGGGTGCGATTCCGCGACCCACCCGGGAGTGCCTGCGCCGGGTGCTGAGCGCCGCCTGGTGGTGCGTGCTGTTGACCATACCACTGCAGACGTGGCCGGCGCAGCGGTCGCGCAACACCACGTACCTGCTTGCCGCGCTGCAGCCGCTGCTTCAGGTTCCGCGCATGCCGAGCACGTGTCGCTGGTCCCCCTGCTCGTTCGTCTGTCGTACGCCCGCTTGCACTCTCTGAAATGCCCTGGTCGCTGCCGGTCGTGGGTGTATCCGCTCGATGTGCGCCGTGAGCGCCGCGCCTGCCGTTCGAGCGGTCGAGCAACCTGCGCTTTCATTTTCCCGCCACGAACTCGCCGGCGCCTTTGGTGACCTCGGCACCGACCTCCCGCTGCTTGTGGGGGTGGTGTTGGCCACCGGAATGGACGCCCCCTCCGTGTTCGTCACCTTCGGTGTGCTGCAAGTTCTCTCCGGGCTCGCCTACCGGCTCCCCATGCCGGTGCAGCCCCTCAAGGCGATGGCCGCCATCGCCATTGCCGGGAAGATCGCGCCGCCGCTGCTCGCCGCCGGTGGGCTCATCGTCGGCGTCACCATGCTGGTACTCGCCAACTCCGGCGCCCTCGAATGGATGGCCCGTACCGTCCCCAAGGCCGTCGTGCGCGGCATTCAGGTGGGACTCGGCCTGCAGCTGCTCATGCTCGCCGTCACCCGGTTCCTGCCGTCCGGCGGATGGCTGGGGTGGGCGCTGGCCGCCGCGGCGGTCGCCGTCGTCGTGGGGTTCCGGCACAACCGCCTGGTACCGCCGGGGCTGCTCGTCCTCGCGCTCGGTCTGGCGGTTGCCGCCGTTACCTGGCCGGCCGACCTCCCGGGTCCGTGGGGCTTTCGCCTCCCCAGCCTCCCGACACGCTGGCCCACGACGGAGGAGTTCGGGCGCGCCGCCCTCCTGCTGGCGCTCCCGCAGATTGCCCTCTCGCTGGGCAACTCGGTGCTCGCCACCCGGCAGGTGGTGACCGACTTCTTCCCCGACCGCGAACCACTCTCGGTGCGCCGCATCGGCACCACCTACGGGCTCATGAACCTGCTGGCGGCACCGGTGGGTGGCTTGCCCGTCTGTCACGGCTCCGGCGGGATCGTGGGCCACTATGTGTTTGGAGCCCGCACCGGCGGCAGTGCCGTGATCTATGGCATCACCCTGGTGCTGGCCGGCCTGTTTCTCGTGGGTGACCCGGCGGCCTTCCAGCGGCTGGTCCCCGGGCCCATTCTTGGAGCGCTGCTCTCCTGCTGGTGCGCGACCTGTGGCGGTGGCCGTCGGCCTTCGCGCTGGCGTTGATCTGCGGCGCCACGGCCGCCTTCGCGCCCTACGGATATGCGCTCGCCCTCGTGCTCGGCACGCTGACCAGCCTCCCCCTCCGGCACCGGTGGCCGCCACAGGCCGCCGCAGGCCGCCCCTGACGGGCGGCGCATGGTGCCCGCAGCCGCCAAGGGCGATCCGTCACCCGGCGGATGATTGGCTCAGAAGAACCAGCGCCGAAGCCCCGTGCGATCGGCCCGACCGGCACCGGCCAGTCGGCGATTGGCTTCGCGCACCGCTTCATCTTCGCCGAAGAATTCCACGCCGGCCACGATGACGCCCGTGAGCGAGGCGAACGCAAGGAAGAGGGCGGCCGGGGCACCGATCCACCGGTGCCACTGGCGCCAGAAGGCAGGAGTTGGCATGCTGGCGAAACGCACCGTGACGCGCTTCCGTTGGGTGTGTATCCTTTACAGCGACACCGGGTACGATGCTCCGCCGCACCCGGCGCTTCCCTCATGACCGACCCATTTCCCAGAGTCCCGCCATGTCCTTGCCCCGTCGCCTTCTCGCCTCGCTTTCGCTCGTTGCCGCCGTGGCCAGCGTTGCTGCGGCCGCCCCGCGCATCATCGCTGACCTTACCGGCAAGTGGAATGTGTCTGTCGCCACGCCCGGCGGTGAGCAGCCCTCGGTCATGACGATCACCCAGAAGGGCGACTCCGTTACGGGGACGCTCGAGTCGGAACTCGGCACGGCGCCCATGGCGGGCGTGGTGAAGGGCGACACGCTGCGCTTCGCCTTCCAGTTGGACATGGGTGGCCAGCAGCTGGTCATCAACGGGGTCGGCGCCATCAAGGACAAGGACAACATGAACGGCGCCCTCGATGTCTCGGGCATGGGTGTCATGCCCTTCACCGCCGTTCGCCAGCCGTAACACCGAGCGCGCGCCAGCGCTCGACCATCCGCACGAACTCGGCGCGATAGCCGCCCCGATCTTCTCCCAGCGCCGCGCGGGCCTGCTCCAGGACCTGCGCGGCGCTGCTGTTTCCCTTGTACTCGCTGTCGCGCAGCAGCATGCCGAAGCTCGCCACCGCGGCAATGAACCGGGCATCGGTGCTCGGGCGCGCCGAGATTCGCGACGGTACAGCGTGCGACAGCAGCTGGCTGGCCGAATTGCCGGGACGCTTGTAGCGCAGCTTCACGAAGAGCAGTTCGTCGCTCGGGCCGCGGGTGGTGCTCCGCACGGTGGCGTCGGGCGCCACGTAGCGCAGCGAGTCCATGCCCCGCACTGGCACGGTGCCGTGCACTCCGACGGGCACGACCTCGTACAGTGCCGTGACCTGATGGCCGGTGCCAATGTCGCCGGCGTCCTTGGCATCGTCGTTGAAGTCTTCGGTGGCCAGCAGGCGGTTCTCGTACCCGATGAGCCGGTACGCCTGTACCCGTGAGGGATTGAACTCCACTTGCAGCTTCACGTCGTTGGCCACCGTGAGCAGCGTGGCACCCATCTCTTCCACGAGCAGCTTGCGGGCTTCGGCCGGCGAGTCCACGTAGCCGGCGTTGCCGTTCCCCACCTTGGCCAGCTTTTCCATCTTCGCTGCCTGGTAGTTGCCGGTGCCGAAGCCGAGCACCGTGAGGTAGGTGCCGTCGCGGCGGCGCTGCTCCACGAGCCGCTCGAGTTCGGCGTCGCTGCTCACCCCCACGTTGAAGTCGCCGTCGGTGGCCAGAATCACCCGGTTGTTGCCGCGCTCCAGGAAATGCTCGCGCGCTGTGCGGTACGCCAGTTCGATGCCCGCCCCGCCGGCGGTGGATCCACCCGCCTCGAGCCGATCGATGGCGTCGGCAATGCGCGCCTTCTCGTCGCCACTCGTGCTGGGCAGCACCAGGCCGGCGGCACCGGCATAGGCCACGATGGCGACGCGATCCTGTGGTCGCAGCTCGTTCACGAGCAGGCGCAGCGACTGCTTCACGAGGGGCAGCTTGTTCCACTCGTTCATCGAGCCGGATACGTCGATGAGGAAGACGAGATTGTTGGGGGGCAGATTGGCCGTTTCGATGCGCCGGGCCTGAAGCGCAATGCGAACCAGCCGGTGCTGCGGCTGCCAGGGGGCCGTCATGACCTCACTGGTGATGGCGACCGGATCGGAGCCGCGCGGCTCGGGCAGTTCGTACGGGAAGTAGTTGATGAGCTCCTCGATACGCACCGCGTCCTTGGGTGGGCGCTGGCCGCTGGTGAGGAAGCGGCGCACGTTGCCGTAGCTCGCCCGGTCCACATCGATGGAAAAGGTGGACAGCGGGTTGGTGCGCACGCCGAGGAACGGATTGTCCTCGATGCGGTCGTACTGCTCGCGACTGGCACCGGTACGGGCGTCGCGCACGGTGCCGCTCGTGGGCATCGCCATGTCTCGCGTGGGGGCGCTGGCCAGCTGCCCCATGCGGGAGATGGCCGCACCCGCCGTCGGCGGCGCCGCCACCGGCATGACCGTCGCGGGAAGCGCCGCCGACTTGTGCTGTTCGGCCGGGGCGCTGATTGTGGCCGCCTCGAGTGCCGACACCGACGGCGCGGTCGCCGAAGGCGAGGAAACGACGGGCGGCGCGGTCACCGGCTTCGCGACCGCCGGCGGCGCGGCCACCGTTGGCGTGTCCGCTGACGGCGAGGCTACGTCCCTCTTGGCCACGGGCGATGCCGCGGCCGGTGGCACCGATGCCTCGCGTGGTGGTTGCCGCAACAGCACGGTGCCCCCGATGACCACGAACAGCCCTGCCGCGGCGCGCCACCACCATTGGGGGCGCATCCCCACCACCACACGTGCGGCCGCAGCGCGGGTCTCTACCGCCGCCGGCGCGGTGGAGGGGAACGTGTTCGGCATTGCGCTCTGCACGCCGTCGGCACTCACATCGAGCGCCCCCAGCACGCGGCTGCTCGCGGCCACCAGCCCGCGCGCCTCCGCCACCATCGCCGCGCACGCGGCACAGGCCGTGACGTGCCGTTCCACCTGCGCGGCGGCAGCCGCATCGAACGCCTCGTCCAGCCAGGCGTGCACCGTCCCTTCGTCCACGTGCCCTGCGTCGTCGAACACGGGCAGCAGGCGCTCATCGGAAACCACGAATTCGTCACGCGACATCTGACCCCTCCATCGCCGCGCGCGGTACGCGCTGCAGCGTCTCGTAGACCTCGACCAGGCGACGGCGGGCGCGCGACAGCGTGGTGCCCACGCTCCCGACGCTCAGCCCCAACGCCGACGCGATTTCGTGATAGTCCAGCCCCTCTTCCCGCATCAGCAGCGCCAGGCGGTCTCGCTCGGCGAGCGCGTCCACGGCCTGCTGGGCGAGCACCCGTTCGCGCATCGCCTCGGTGTTACGTTCCCCGGCCAGCACGTCGGGCTCCTCCGGGTCGCGGGCGTCCGCCTCGCTCTTCAACAGGGCGAGCCGCTTCCGTTCACGGGCCCCCCGGCGCGCTTCGTCGCGCACCAGGTTCGTGGCCACCGTGAACAGCCAGGCGCGCTCACGCGACACCGGGCCGTGGCGCATGGCCCGCAGGAACGTCTCCTGCGCCAGTTCCTCGGCGAGATCACGATCACCCAGGCGTCGCGCCAGATAGCGCACGATGGGCCCGTGGTACTCCCGGAACAGTCGTTCGAGATTGTCCATGGGTAGGAATGGTGGATGACACAGTTCGACCCGGGTGCCACGACTCAGTCACCAGAAGGACGCCACCCACGCCGGAACTTGCACACCGGATGACGGCGGGGGATCCTTCGGGAGCGCCGCGCCACGGGATTCCCCGGCCGGTAGCGGCTCCCATCGTCACATCCCTGCGCCCGCGTTGCCCTTCATGCCTCGACAACTCCCCGTAGCCCTGCTGTCCTTCGCGATCGGCCTCGGCGCCACCTGGGTGGGCGCGCGAGGTGTCGGCGAGGTCCCCCCGCTGGGCGCCCTGCTCTCGCCGGCCGTCGGGCTCTGGGCGAATACCACGAACGACCTCCCGGCGGAGGCCAGCGCGAGGATCCCGGGACTCGCTGACGCCGTGGACATCCGCTACGACGCGCGCAGCGTGCCGCACATCTTCGCCAAGACGGAGCTCGATGCCGTGCGGGCGCTGGGGTACGTCGTGGCGCGAGACCGGCTGTTCCAGCTGGAGCTCCAGTCGCGGGCCGGCGAGGGGACGCTCACGGAACTCGTAGGCGATGTCGCGCTGCCCGCCGATCAGGAAACGCGCCAGTTGGGCATGCCGCGCGCAGCCGAGCAACGCATGCAGCGCATGGACACCACCGGCACGCTGTACCGCATCCTGTCCGCGTATGCGGAGGGGATCAACGCGTATCGCACGTCGCTCTCCACGGCGCAGCTGCCCGTGGAGTACAAGCTGCTGCAGCGAGCGCCGCGCCCATGGCTGCCGGTGCATTCCATGCACCTGCTCAATCGCATGGGGTACACGTTGGCCCATTCGCCCATCGAGCTCGACCTGCTCGAGGCCCGCGCGCTGGTGGGCGACAGCGCGGCGCGGGCGTTCTGGGACACCTCCTCGCCCGTGCAGGAGCCCATTCAGCCCGCGCCTCGTACTGCGCCGCGCGAGGCATTCGCCGCGCTGCCGTCACCGGGTTCGCCTGATACGGCCGCGCTGCGCAGGCTGGCCGCCCTGGGCACAGGTGCCGGGGCGTTGCGCTGGCAGCGGGATCTGGCGCTGCCCGCCGAGGCGCGGTTTGCGGTGCAGCAGGAGCGCGCCTTTGCTTCGAACAACTGGGCCGTGAGCCCGCAGCGCAGCACCAGTGGCAAGGCACTGCTCGCGGGTGACCCGCATCTCGAACTCACCCTGCCCAGCATCTGGTTCGAGGTGCACCTCGTGGTGCCCGGCCAGATGGATGTGGGCGGCGTCACCATTCCCGGCCTGCCGGGGGTGACGATTGGCTACACCCGCGCCTTCGCGTGGAGCTTCACCAACACCGGCGCCGATGTCATGGACTTCTGGCGTGAAACGGTGAACAACGCGGCCGCGCCAACGTCGTACGAACTCGATGGACAGCCCGTTCCGCTCGAGAGCCGGGTGGAGGTCTATCGCAACAAGCAGGGCACGGTGATCGATACGGACACGGTGTACTACACGCATCGTGGTCCCATGCGCCGGCAGGGAACGGAGTGGCTGTCCATGCGCTGGACGGTGCTCGAAGCCGGCAACGAGTTGGTCGGTTTCTACAGCGGGCTGCGGGCCACGAGTGCCACGGCGTTCCTCGATTCGCTCGCGGCGTATTACCAGGCGCCCGCGCAGAACATGATCGTGGCCGACACCGCGGGTACGATTGCCATCCGCTCCACGGGACGGCATCCCATTCGCGCCAACCGGGGGCGCGGAACCGAAATTCTCGATGGTCGCACGCGCGCCAACGACTGGATGGGCTTCCGTACCGTGGCGCAGTATCCGCAGAGCTTCAATCCCGCGCAGGGTTATCTGGCGTCGGCCAATCAGGAACCGGTCGATCCCGCGCTCGACTCGCTGTATCTGGGCACCGACGCGCACTATGAGATCTGGCGCGCCCTGCAGATCAACCGCTTGCTGCGCGCGGACAGCGCCATGACCCCCGACAAGATGCGGGCGTTCCACACCGATCCGGGGAGTGTGCGTGCCGATCGTCTCGCGCCGGTGCTGGTGGCCGCGGCACAGGCACGGGTGAAGCAGGGAGACACGTCGACCAGCTTGGCCGCCGCCGAGGCGGTGCTGCGCACGTGGGACCGGCGCTATACGCGCGACAACACCGGAGCGCGTCTGTTCGAGACGACGCTGGCCCGGGTGTCCGCGCTATTGTGGGATGAGTTCGCTCCGCCGGGGAAGTCGGCACCTTCGGTACGCCCGTCGGAGTCACGGCTGCTGCAGTTGGTGGAGGACTCAACCAGTCCGTGGTGGGACGATCGCCGCACGACCGACGTGCGCGAGGACCGCGATGCACTGCTCGCGCGCGCCTTGACCGCTGCGTATGACACGCTGCGGGCCGATTTCGGTGATCCGGCGAAGTCGCCGTGGACATGGGGAAGGGTGGCCCCCGCACGGCCGCGGCATCTGCTGCGACTCGACGGGTTCTCCGCACCGCCCACGCCCATCGATGGGGGACGTGGTACGCTCAATCCCTCGGTGGGCTCGGCGTACGCCAACTTCGGCGCCAGCTGGCGCATGGTCGCGGAGCTCGACGGGACGCCGCGCATCCACGCGGTGTATCCGGGCGGGCAGAGTGGCAACCCGGCGAGTCCGCGCTATCTCGACCGGTTCGCCATGTGGAGCAACGGCGCGCTCGACAGCGTGCGCACGCCGCGCACGGCGAGTGACCTCCCGGCGTCGGATGTGCGCGCCGTGCTCACGCTCACCCGCTGAGGAACCGGACCATGTCGACGAGCTTCGTGTTTCTCGCCGCGCTGCTGCTGCAGATCGCCGCGCAGGCGTTGGGTGGGGTGTGGGGAGCAGCCGTTGGTGGCTTGCTCATTGGCGTTGCCGTGCGTCGCGGAGGGGCGTTCCGCATCGGCTTCGCATCGGCAGCGCTGGCAGCCGTGCTTCTGCTGGGATGGGTGTCTCTGCGCGGCGGCGACGTCATGGCGTTCGCCGGCATGCTCGGCGGCAACTTCAAGCTGCCGGGATGGGGCATTCTCGTCGCCACACTCGCGCTTCCGGCGCTCCAGGCGGGCGGCATTGCCGGCGGCGTCTCGCGACTGCTGCGCAACGATCGCGTGAACGCCTGACCTGCGGTCGGGGGTGGTTGGGGTCGGGGCACAGCCACCACGGTCGGGGTACTGCCACGGCAGTCGGGGCCCTGCCACTGCGGTCGGGGTCTTTCGGGCAGTCGGGGTCGTGGCCGGGCCCGGGGTAGGGCGGGGGCAGCCGGTCGAGGTCGGGGCGCGTGGGTACGGCGGCGCGGGTTTGGGTTGGGGTCGGGGAGGCGCGCGACGCTGCGCTTGCGCTGGGTCGGGGTCGACTGCGATACGGCGGTCGGGGGACCGGTTGTGGTCGGGGGGCGCGACGCTGCGCTGGCTTGGTCGGGGTCGGGGGGGCGCCGGCTCCGCGGTGGTGATCGGCATCCCGTTGCCGAGGCGCCCATCGTTGTGTGCGCGTGTGTGTGCGCCGGCCGCCAGTGTGGCCAACGGCGACCTGCTGGCGTCACGTGGTGCCTTGTGTGCTACAGGCGCACCGGCGAGCATACACGAAATCGCTCTTTCTCCTTCATTCTGCTCAATGCCGGCGAAGAAGACTCCGCCCACCAG
>VYLE01000598.1_pt1 | contig 16551 bp, 13 predicted proteins | sample 5114391 | NCBI WGS metagenome assembly VYLE01 (sample SAMN12291771, study PRJNA351875) | freshwater metagenome | isolation source: freshwater lake | place: USA: Michigan, Kent Lake | collected 2013-08-15
CGGGAAAGGCCACCTCCACCCCCGGGGCCGCCACGCGGACGTGCGCCGCGAGGGCGACCTCCAAGCCGCCCCCAAGCGCGGCGCCCTGCAGGGCCGCCACGACCGGCTTCTGGCACTGCTCCAGACGGTCGCACACCGCAGTGAGCAGCGGATCCAAACGAGGACCGCCGAACTCACGGATGTCCGCACCGCCGATGAACACCGGGCCCGTGCTGCGCAGGATCATGGCCTGCAGTGAAGCCGTGCTGTCGAGCAACTCCGCGGCGTGCATGAGCCCCACGCGCACGGCGTGACTCAACGCATTCACCGGCGGATGGTCGATAGTGACCTCGAGGATACCATCGGCCACGGCCCACCGCACGGGCAAGGCAGCTGCTCCCGCGGTCTCCGACATCAGGCCTCCGGCACCACGGCGGTGACCTCGATCTCAACCCGCGCCCGCGGTTCCATGAGCGCGCACACCTGCACTGCCGTCATCGCGATGGTGTAGTGCCCGACAAGCTCGCGGAACGCGGCGCCAACCCGTGGCAACGCGGCCTGATATTCGGCGCGATCGACCACGTACCAGGTCATGCGCACGATGTGTTCGGGACCGGCACCGCCAGCGCGGAGCACCGCCACCACATTCCGCAACGCCTGCGTGGCCTGCTCGGCGAAATCGTCGCTGTGAAACCGCTCCTGCGCATCCCAGCCGATCATCCCCGCCACGAAGATCTGTCGGCCGGTGGCGGCCACGCCGTTGGCGTAGCCGCGTGGTCGCGTCCATCCTTCCGGCAGCAAGGCGTCGCTCATACCGATGACTCCTGAAAACGGGTGATGGCGGCACGCAGATCATCGGGGAGGGGCATGGACCGATGCGTATCGAGACTCGTGCACACGATGACCTGCCGAGCCTCCACCCGCACCCCAGCGGGGCCGACGATGGCGAACTGCAGCGTCAACGACTTCTCGCCAACGCGTTCCACGCTGAGGTGCACCATGATGTCATCGCCCATACGGCTGATGGCGCGAAAGTCGGTTTCCCAGCGCACCGATGGCAATCCCACACGGCGCGGACCGAGCAGCTCGGCGTAGGGGATGCCGAGGGCGTCGGTGATCCAGCGCTCCACATGGTCCTGGAAGAGCAGGAACACCTGGGGAAAGAACATGATGCCCGCGGGGTCACAGGCACTGAACGGCACGCGCACGGGGCGCTCGAACGTCCTGGGCGTCACGGCGCGATCTCCAGCGGCAGCGTATCGCACTCGGGAAGCCTGAAGCGTTGCAGCTTGCCCGTGGCTGTACGCGGCAACTGCGCCACGAACGCCACGGCACGCGGATACTTGTACGGCGCGATGTGCTGCTTGACGTACTCCTGCAGGGTGCGAACCGTATGCGCCGTGCGCGGTATGCCGTCACGGAGCACGACCCACGCCTTCACCACGTTGCCGCGCTCGTCGTCGGGGATCCCGTACACCCCACACTCCGCGACGTCCTGATGCTGCAGCAGGCACGCCTCCACTTCGGGACCGGAGATGTTGTATCCCGACGAGATGATGAGGTCGTCGGTTCGGGCGTGATAATGGAAGTAGCCGTCCGCATCACAGACATACGCGTCGCCGGTGTAGTTCCATCCGTCGCGCACATATGTGCGCTGGCGCGGATCATTGAGATACCGGCATCCGGTGGGCCCCTTCACGCGCAGGTGCCCAACCACGCCGGTGGGTACCGGCACCCCGTTGTCATCCACGACTTCGGCTCGATAGCCGGGCACCGGCTTGCCGGTAGCCCCCGGTCGGGCCGCGGCCTCATCGGCACTGATGAAGATGTGCAGGAGCTCCGTGGCACCGATCCCGTCGATCAGCTCGATGCCGGTTGCTTCGCGCCAGAGCGTACGGGTGGCCGCCGGCAACGCTTCACCGGCCGACACGCACTTGCGGAGCGGCAGCGCCCGCAGATCATGCCCCAGGGCAGCCAACGCGCGGTACGAGGTTGGCGCCGTGAACAGTATCGTGGCCCCGAAATCACGCAGCCCCTCGTACAACTGCGCCGGCGCGGCCTTCTCGAGCAGCACGGTACTCGCCCCCACCGACATGGGGAACAGGACCAGACCACCCAGGCCGAAGGTGAACGCCAGCGGTGGGCTGCCGATGAAGACATCGTCGGCCGTGGGTCGCAGCACGTGTGGCGGCCAGCAGCGGCAGATCGCCAGAATGTCACGATGGAAGTGCATGGTGGCCTTGGGCACACCGGTCGTGCCCGAGGTGAAGCCGAGCAGACAGGTATCGTCGCTCGCGGTATCCACGTTCGCGTAGCGGCCATCGTAACGAGCCATTGCCTGCTCGAGCCCGTTCGGCCCGGCCTCGTTGAAGCAGCGTACCGTGTGCAGGGTCGGCTCCATGCGGGCCGCCTCGTGCAACTCGGCGGCCAACGTGGCGTCACACAGGGCATGCGTTGCGCGACTGATGCGCACGATGGTCGCCAACTCGCCAGCGCGCAGCATGGGCATGGTGGTGACCGCAATCGCCCCCACTTTCATGACCGCGAACCAGCACGCCACCAGCATGGGATTGTTCGGCGCCCGCAACAGAACGCGATTGCCGGGAACGACGCCCATGTCCCGAGTGAGCACGTGCGCGATACGGTCGGCACGATCGAGCAGGTCGCGATAGCTCCACTGCACGGTGTACGTGCGCAGACAGCTCCGGTCACCCCACCCGCGTTCGTACACGGCATCGTCGAGCAACGCCGTGGCGCAGTTGAGCTGCGCGGGAAACTGGAGCGACGGCAGTTCGAACAGATATTCCGGCTGCGTCTCGAGCGGCGGCAGCGAGTCGCGAGCGAAGGTATCGATGTGCGCGCTGGGCATGGTGGTCAGGCGGTGGTGGCCGACGACATCGCGGCGTACGACTTGAGTAGCTCACGGGCGATGATGAGCTGCTGCACTTCACTCGCCCCTTCGTAGATGCGCAGGGCGCGAATTTCCCGATACAGTCGTTCGACCGGCATGTCCTGCACGACGCCCATGCCGCCCCACAGCTGCACCGCGGCGTCGATGACGTGCTGTGCCCCCTCGGTGGCAACGTACTTGGCCATGGCCGCTTCGCTGGTCACGGTACGCCCCTGGTCACGCTGCCACGCCGCCCGATAGGTGAGCAGCGCCGCGCTGTCCACGTGCATGGCCATATCGGCAAGCTTCGCCTGCGTGAGCTGGAAATCGGCGAGCACCCCGCCGAACATGCGGCGCGTGGTCACGCGCTCGAGTGCTTCCTGCAGCGCTCGCCGGGCAAAGCCCAGCGCGGCCGCTGCCACCGAGGTGCGAAACACGTCGAGGGTGCGCATGGCCAACTTGAATCCGCTTCCGGCCTCACCCAGACGCTGCGACACCGGCACACGACAGTCGGCGAAGTGGAGCCGAGCCAGCGGGTGCGGCGCAATGACCTCGATGCGCTCCGCGATCGTGAGCCCCGGCGTGTCGGCATCGACGATGAACGCCGAGATGCCACGCGCACCGGCCGCTTCGCCCGTGCGCGCGAACACGACGTAGAAGTCGGCGATGCCCCCGTTGGAGATCCAGGTCTTCTCGCCGTGCAGCACGTACGTATCGCCCTCCAGGGTGGCCCGGCACTGCAGGGCCGCGACGTCGGACCCGGAGTCGGGCTCCGAGAGCGCGAAGGCCGCAATGGCCTCACCGCGCGCGACCCGCGGCAGGTAGCGCTCCCGCTGCCCGGCCGAGCCATCGAGACTGATGGCCCCAGAGCCGAGCCCCTGCATCGCGAAGGCGAAGTCGGCGAGGCCGTTGTGCCGGGCCAGCGTTTCGCGGAGCAGACAGAGGGCACGGGTATCGATGACGTCGGCGGCCCCGCCGTGCGCCATCCCCGCCACCGCGTGGGAAAGCCAGCCGTGCGCACCGAGCAGGCGCACGAGCGTCCGGCAGTCGGCATCGGCGTTGCCGGTATGCACGTGTGCCACGTGGGTAGCGGCCCATTCGTCCACGCGCGCGGCCAGAACGGCGTGCGCTGGCGCGAAGAACGGCCAGTCGAGATGTTCGCGGTGCGGCACGCTCATCGTCCGGTGAACACGGGCTTCTCCTTCGCGACGAAGGCGTGGTACGCCGCACGGAAGTCCTGCGTGAGCATGCACAGGGCCTGCGCCTGCGCCTCGGCTTCGATGGCCTGCTCGATGGTCATGCCCCACTCCTGGTGCAGCATGGTCTTGGTGAGCCCATTCGCGAAGGTGGGGCCGCGTGTGAGCGCCGTGGCGGTGACGATCGCCTCGTTCAGCAGCGCGTCGGGACTCGCCAGCCGATTGAAGAACCCCCACCGTTCCCCCTCCTCCCCGGACATGCTGCGCCCGGTGAAGAGCAGCTCGCTCGCGCGCCCCTGCCCGATGATGCGCGGCAGCATGGCACACGCACCCATGTCGCAGCCAGCCAGCCCCACCCGATTGAAGAGGAAGGCCGTCTTGGCGCGGGCCGTACCGATGCGCAGATCCGACGCCATCGCCATGATGGCGCCGGCGCCGGCACACACCCCGTCGACCGCAGCCACGATGGGCTGCGGACAGGCGCGCATGGCGAGGACGAGATCGCCAGTCATGCGGGTGAAGCGCAGGAGATCGGGCGCCTCCATGGCCACGAGCGGCGCGATGATCTCGTGCACATCACCACCCGAACAGAAGTTGCCACCGGCACCGGTAAGGACCACGGCGTGCACATCGTGAGCGAAGCGGAGGGCGCGGAACGTATCGCGCAACTCTGCGTAACTCTCGAAGGTGAGCGGGTTTTTTCGTTCGGGGCGGTTTAGCGTCACCGTGGCGACACCCGCAGCGACCTCCCAGTGGAAGTGGGTCGGGGCATGCGCCGCCATGGAAACGCGGGTGCCGGCATCGAACCCCGGCGGCAGTGCAGTCATGAGGCGCGCTCCTTGCGCGGAAGGGTCGACGTGGCGCGCGGCGACAGATGGGCGCGCAAACGGCCGAGTTGTTCGTACAGCATGTCGCAGTGTGCGCCATCGAAACCGGCGAACAGTTCCACCAGCCACTCCTCGTGCTCGGCGGCCATGCGCAGGAACTGCGTGCGCCCCTGCGGCGTGAGCGACACGAGTGTCGACCGCCGATCGGAGGGATCCGTGATGCGCTCCACCCAACCGTCACCCACCAGCTGTTCCGTGAGCAACGTGACGTTGCCACCCGTCACCATGAGATTGCGCGAGAGCGCATTGAGACGTAGCCCCTGCGGATGCCGCTCGAGCTGGGCGAGGTAGTCGAAGCGAGGCAGCGTGATGCCGAACCGCTCACGAAGACGCGCGCGAATCTCCTGCTCGATCTGCGTACTGCACGAGAGGAGTCGCAGCCAGAGCCGCACGGCCGAGTGATCGGACGACTGGACCCGCGCCTCCTGGCCCAGTTGCTCCTCGTCCACGACGTGGACGTGGGCGAATCGTTTGCGTGGTACCATGGGCTACATGACCTCGCCGCCACTCACGGAGATCGCCTGACCGGTAATCGATGCGGCGCCGTCCGAGCACAGCCACGACACGGCGGCGGCCACGTCGTGCGGCGTGATGAAACGGCGCTGCGGATTGAGGGCGGCCAGCTGCGCCCGGGCGTCTGCCTCACTGCGGCCGGTCTTCTCCACGATATTGGCCACGCTGCGGGCGAGCATGTCGGTATCGGTATAGCCGGGGCACACCGCGTTCACGGTCACGCCTGCCGATGCCACCTCGAGCGCGAGGGATCGGGTGAATCCCACGACGCCGTGCTTGGCCGCGGTGTACGCCGCAACATAGGCATAGCCGCGCTGTCCGGCGGTGCTGGCGACGTTCACCACGCGCCCCCAGCCGGCGTGACGCATGCCATCGATGACAGCGCGGGTACAGAAGAAGGTGCCGCTCAGGTTGACCGCCAGCATGCGTTCCCACAGCTCGTCGGTGGTACGCGACACCGGCGCACTCTCGGCCTGCCCGGCGTTGTTCACGAGCACGTGCACCGGGGGAAGCGCGGCAAACGTCTCCCTCACCGCCTCACTGTCGGCGACATCGCACACCGCCACCCGACAGTCGGCACCGATGCTCCCGGCCAGGTCATGCAACGCAACCGTCGTGCGTCCGAGCAGCGTAACGGTGTACCCGTCGGCCGACAGCTGCCGCGCAATGGCCGCTCCTATACCCCCGGCCGCGCCCGTGACCACCGCGTGCGGCGTCGCGGGTCTGTTCGTGGACGTGGTCATGCCTGCCCCGGTGGCGAGGCTGGCGTCACGGGGAATCCGCCAGCGGGCGGCGGGGCCTGCTGCGCCTTCTCTCTGGCAAAACCGGCCTCGAGCTGCGCCTTCGCCGAGCGGTACGGCTGGGGCCACGCGATCGCCTTGTAGCCGATGCGGGCCGCTTCGGTGAGCGTCCACGCCGGATTGGCGAGATGCGGCCGCGCCACGGCACACAGGTCTGCGCGTCCGGCCGCAATGATGGAGTTCACATGATCGGCCTCGCTGATGGCACCCACGGCGATCGTGGCGATGCCAGCCTCCTGGCGAATGCGATCGGCGAACGGCGTCTGATACATGCGGCCGTACGTGGGACGTTCGCGCTTGCTCACCTGCCCCGAGGAACAGTCGATGAGATCGGCGCCTGCGGCCTTGAAGGCGCGCGCGATTTCCACGGCGTCTGCCGGGGTGATGCCACCCTCCACCCAATCGTGTGCCGAAATGCGCACCGACATGGGCAGATGCGCGGGCCACTCGGCGCGTACGGCTGTGAACACTTCCAGCGGGAAGCGCAAACGGTTTTCGAGAGTGCCGCCGTACTCATCGGTGCGCTGGTTGGTGAGCGGCGAGATGAAGCTCGAGAGCAGGTAGCCGTGCGCGCAATGCAGCTCCAGCCAGTCGAAGCCGGCCGTCGCCGCACGACGCGTGGCCGCCACGAACTGGTCGCGCACCACGGCCATTTCCTCGCGGGTGATCGCGCGCGCCTGCTGGCTCACCTCCGGGAGGTACTGCTGCGACGACGCGCTCACGAGCGGCCAATTGGCCTCGGCGCCGTCGTCGGGAAGCGGGAGATCGATCCCGTCCCATGCCCGCCGCGTGGAGCCCTTGGCGCCGCTGTGCCCCAGCTGCATGGCAATACGCGCGTCGGTGTGCTCATGCACCCACTGCACGATGCGCTGCCACGCATGCATCTGCTCGTCGTTCCAGAGCCCCGGACACCCCGGCGTGATGCGCGCCTCGGGACTCGGACAGGTCATTTCAGCGAAGACCATACCCGCCCCGCCCATGGCGCGAGCCCCGAGGTGCACGAGGTGATAGTCGCCGGCAATGCCGTCCACGGCGGAGTACTGCGCCATGGGCGACACGACCACGCGGTTCCTGAGCGTCACCGAGCGCACCCGATACGGCGTGAACATGGGTGGCGTGGGCGCTCCGTCGCCATCCACTCCACCGGCCGCCGCCAGGGCGCGCGCAGCGAGCCACTGCTCGTACCCCTCAAGCCAGCCCTTGTCGCGCAGACGGAGATTTTCGTGACTGATGCGCTGGCTGCGGGTAAGCATGGAATACATAAACTGCTCGGGCTCGAGCTGATCGCAGTAGCGGGTTCCGCACACCTCGAACCATTCCATGGCGTTCCACGCGGCGTTCTGGATACGCAGCGTTTCCACCCGGCGCAGCTCCTGGAAGTGCGCCAGCACCTCGGAAATGTGGGCCGGCGTATCGCCGCGCAGCTGGAACTGTCGCACCAGCTCAATGGCATCCTCGAGCGCGAGCTTGGTGCCCGACCCGATAGCGAAATGCGCCGTGTGCACGGCATCGCCCATGAGCACCACGTGACGGCCATTGGCGTTGCGCACCCACCACTGATTGCACACGACCCGCTGAAAGTTGAGCCATGCCGACCCGCGCAGATGGCGCGCATTCGTCATGAGGCGCTCGCCCTCCAGTGATTCGGCGAACAGCTGCTCGCAGAACTTCATCGAGGCGTCCTGATCCGCGGCGTCGAGACCATGCGCACGCCACACCGACTCCGGGCATTCGACGATGAACGTGGTGGTGTTGGCGTCGAACTTGTAGATGTGCGCCTGGAACCACCCGTGCTCGGTGCGCTGGAAATCGAAGGTGAACGCGTCGAACAGCTTGTGCGTCCCGAGCCAGATGAAGCGATTGGGGCGCGTCACGATATCCGGCTGGAACACATCGGCGTACGCGCTGCGGATACGCGAATTGATGCCGTCGGCGGCGATGATGAGATCGGCATCGGGATACGACAGATCCGACTCCACCTCGGCCTCGAAATGCAACTCCACGCCAAGCGCCTCGCACCGCGCCTGCAGAATGTTCAGCAGCTTCTTGCGGCCAATGCCCACGAAGCCGTGCCCACCCGAGCGAATCCGGCGGCCCTTGAATCGGAGTTCGATGTCGTCCCAATGGCTGAACGACTGCTCGATCTCGTCACAGGTGGGCGCGTCCCACCGCCGCATGTTCTCCATGGTGGCGTCGGAAAACACCACCCCCCACCCGAAGGTGTCGTACGGCTTGTTGCGCTCCACCACCGTGATGTGGTGGGCGGGGTTCAGCTTCTTCATCAGCAGGGCGAAGTAGAGCCCGGCCGGCCCTCCGCCAATACACACGATGCGCATGCCCTACGGTACGATCATTTACTTGAAACCTCAAGTAATTGACCGTAACCGCGAACGGCCCCAGGGCCGTTCAGCGGGTCATCGCGTCCAGCAACTCCTTCAGCACCTTGGCTGCCACCATGCCGGTCATGCCGGTGGGGTCCCGCAGCGGGTTGTATTCCACGAGGTCGGCCGCCACGACCTCGCCGTCCATGGCCTGCAGCATGGTCAGCAACTCCCGCGTGGAGAGCCCGCCGGGCTCCCAATGCGAGACACCCGGCGCGAAGGCCGGGTCGAGCACATCGAGATCGAGGGAGACGTACACCGGCCCGCTCACCTGCGGGCGCGCACCGGCGGCCACCGCCCCCATGTCGATCACCTCCACCCCGAACCGCGCGGCCTGTTCGCGCTGATGCGCCGTGAGCGTGCGGATCCCCACCTGCACGAGTCGCGACACCAGCCCCTCCTCCATGATGCGGGCGAAGGGACAGGCGTGGGAGAACCGATCCCCGTTGAGCGCGTCGTACAGGTCGGCGTGCGCGTCGAAGTGCAGCAGGGTGAAGGGGCCACCCGCGGCCGCGACCGCGCGCACCACCGGATAGGTGACCGAGTGATCGCCCCCCAACACCAGGGGCCTCCCACCCGCTCTGAGCACGGTCGCGACCCCCGCCTCGATGTCGGCCCGCACGGTGAGCGAGGACGACCACGCCAGATCCCCCGCATCGTGCCACCACGTGGTATCCGCCAGCGACCGGCCACTCTCCGTGGAAAGGTTGCTGGAGGGCGAGTACAGCGCTTCACGAATGCGCGGCGGCGCCTGCGACGGCCCTCGCATGTACGACGAGCCCGCGTCGTACGGCACGCCGAGCAGCGTGGGGATCCCGCTCATCATTCGCGCGCCGGCTCAGGTCACCGCGTGACGCACCTGATGCGCGGGCGCGCGCCACGCCTCGGTGCGCAGCACGTCTTCCAGGACATCGACCGCAGCCGCGATGTCGGCGAATCGCAGATAGAGCGGCGTGATGCCGAAGCGCATGATGTCGGGGGCGCGGAAATCGCCGATCACCCCTCGCGCGATGAGGGCCTGCATGATCGCGTAGCCGTCGGCATGCCGGAACGACACGTGGCTGCCCCGCGGCGCTCCACGCCGCGGCCCGACCAGCGTCACACCATACGACGCACATCGGGCCTCGACCAGATCGATGAACAGTTCGCACAACGCGCGCGACTTGACGGCGACCTGCTGCATATCCACGCTCAGGTGGAGATCCACCCCGCTTTCGAGGGCCGCCACGGCGAGAATGGGGGGGGTGCCACAGAGGAAGCGCGCAATCCCCGGTGCCGGTTCGTATTCGTCCACGAACGCGAACGGGCGCGCATGCCCCATCCACCCGCCAAGGGGCGAACGCAGCGCTGCGTGGTGCCGTTCGGCCACGAAGAGAAACGCCGGCGCGCCAGGCCCGCCGTTGAGGAACTTGTAGCCGCACCCCACGGCCATATCGGCACGGCACGCATTGAGCGCCAACGGCACGGCACCCGCTGAATGGCTCAGGTCCCAGAGCACCAGGGCCCCCTTCGCCTGCGCGGCCGCCGTGATCGCGGCCATGTCGAACATGTCGGCCGTCTTGTAGTGCACGTGCGTGAGCATCACCAGCGCCGTGTCCTCGGTGATGCGCGAAACGATCTCCTCGCGCGGCGCGAGCTCAAGCCGGTGGCCCGTCCCCAGCGTGGTGATCGCCGTCTCCACCATGTAGAGGTCGGTGGGAAAGTTGCCAGGCTCCGACAGCACCACCGGCTGGCCACGCTGCGCGCCCAACGCGGCCACGATGAGCTTGTACAGATTCACCGACGTGGAGTCGGCCACCACCACTTCATGCGCCTCAGCTCCAACCAGCCGCGCGATCTTCGCGCCAACCCGCTGCGGCGCGCCGATCCAGTCGGCGCTGTTCCAGCTGCGGATGAGCCCCGTGCCCCATTCGTCGTGCATCACCTGCGCGACCCGCGCCGGCGTGTCCCTGGGGAGCGCACCCAGCGAGTTGCCATCGAGATAGATCACACCGTCGGGCAACGTGAACTGCGCGCGATACGTGGCCAACGCATCCGCCGCGTCGCGGGCGGCGATGTCCGGGGATGGCGAAACGGCACTGATGGTCATGCGAAGCGATGGGCTGACGATGTACGGAGAGTGAAGCGGGCAAGAAGCACGTCAGACACGCGCGTCAGTGGTTGAGCGGTGCGCACCACCAAGAAACTTGTCGAGAGCGGTGCCGCCGGTGCCGACATTGTCGCGCCCCGATGCCGATGGCGCCATGATATAGTCGTGGGCCAGTCGCATGTGCGCGTCACGGAAGGCCGCGATACGCGCGAGGGCATCGTTGTACGCCCCCTGCAGGGCAACGCTGCCATCCTTTACCCGCTCGCGCACACGGGTGTCGCGCTCGGTGTCTTCCACGAACGCCCGATGCCGGGGAGGCATGAAGCCACGCACAGTACGCAGATACGCACCGGCGGGATGATCGGCGTGGTGCACGCCGAGCATGGCGTCGAACAGCTGCAGCAGCGCACTCTGCGCCGCACTGCCGCCAATGAGACGCTGCGGCTCCTCGGAGACGCCCTCATAGACCACACCGGGCTGGGGCCATCCGGCCACGAAGGGGCGGACGCGCAGGTAGTACGTGGACGGGTCGCACCATGTGCGCACCTGCTCGAGCGCCGCGTGCACGGCGCCCATGCCCTCGGCGAACGCCTCAAGTGATGCGGCAAGCTCGCGGTCGCTCCCCTCGCGCGAGCAGCGCACCGTGTTGGCCACCACCGGCAGCAGCGGCGCGCCGGCCAGCTCCACCCCCATGCTCGCGACGAAGAACCAGTCTTCGTCCACCCCGCCGAGGAAGCGGATGATGGTCCGCGCGTTGTCCACCGACAGCGGCTGCGTGGGGTCCACGAGTCGCCAGTTGGTGAGCGTGGTCGTGGCGTAATGCGCGATGGGCGGACGTCCCATCTGCGCCGCAAGTGTGCACAGCGGGACCGCCACGGACGGCGGGAGGCGCAGGTCGCTCTCGTCACCGCCCCACACGAACGCGTTGGCGAAGTGGGTGAGCAACAGCAGGGCCCGTTCGCGATCGCCCACGGACACCAGGGGGGCGATATCGAGCATTGGGAGGGCGCGCAGCACGCCACGCAGGCGCCGCGAGCGAATCAGCGCCGACAGGTCGGGCACCAGGGCGTCCCACCGGGCGAACGCCTCCGGCAAGCGTGACGGCAGCGGGACTGGTGGCACGAAGCCCGTGACCGGGTCCACGTGATAGTGGGAGAGCGTCATCCGAAGAATCGTAGGGCGCTCCCGGGTTTCATGTCATTCGGGGTTTCTTCACCCACGTCCTGCTCCCCGCTCCCTGCTCCCTGCTTTATTAAGGGCATGACCACTATCACCCAAGCCGACTTCATCCAGTCCATCGCGGACGCGCTCCAGCACATCTCGTACTATCACCCGCTGGACTACATCCACGCGCTGGCGGACGCGTACGAAAAGGAACAGAGCCCGGCGGCGAAAGACGCCATCGCCCAGATCCTCACCAACTCGCGCATGTGCGCGGAGGGACACCGTCCCATCTGCCAGGACACGGGCAGCGTGGTGGTCTTCCTCAAGGTGGGCATGGACGTACGCTGGAACGCGACCCTGTCCATTCAGGAAATGGTCGACGAAGGGGTCCGCCGCGCGTACCTCCTTCCCGAGAACATTTTGCGGGCGAGCATCGTGGCCGACCCGGCCTTCGGGCGGAAGAATACGCGCGACAACACCCCAGCCGTGGTGCACGTGGAGCTCGTCCCCGGCGACAAGGTCGAGGTAAAACTGGGTGCCAAGGGCGGCGGCTCGGAGAACAAGAGCAAGTTCGCCATGCTCAACCCCAGCGACAGCATCGTGGATTGGGTACTCAAGACGGTGCCGCTTATGGGCGCCGGCTGGTGCCCCCCGGGCATGCTGGGCATCGGCATTGGCGGTAGCGCCGAGAAGGCCATGCTCATGGCGAAGGAGTCGCTCATGGAGCACATCGACATGGCGCAGCTCAAGCAGCGCGGGCCGCAGAACAAGATCGAGGAGCTGCGCATCGAGCTGCACGACAAGATCAACGCCCTCGGCATCGGAGCGCAGGGACTCGGTGGGCTCAGCACGGTACTGGACGTGAAGATCTGGGATTATCCCACGCACGCCGCATCCAAGCCCATCGCCATGATCCCCAACTGCGCCGCCACCCGCCACGCGCACTTCTGGCTGGATGGCAGCGGGGTGGCGCAGCTGCCGGTGCCCAAGCTGAGCGACTGGCCCGACATCACGTGGCGCCCCGATGTGAACGCCAAGCGCGTGGATCTCGACACGCTCACGCCGGAGATCGTCGCCACGTGGAAGGCGGGTGACCGGCTGCTGCTCAACGGCAAGATGCTCACCGGCCGCGACGCGGCGCACAAGCGCATTGCCGATCTGTTTGCGAGTGGGGAGGGACTCCCCGACGGCGTCGATTTCACGAATCGCGTGATCTACTACGTGGGCCCGGTGGACCCGGTGCGCGAGGAGGCGGTGGGCCCGGCTGGCCCCACCACGGCCACCCGCATGGACAAGTTCACGGAGATGATGCTGGCCAAGACCGGACTCATTGCCATGGTGGGCAAGGCCGAGCGTGGACCAGCCGGGCTCGAGGCCATCCGCAAGCACAAGGCGGCCTATCTCATGGCGGTGGGTGGTGCGGCCTATCTGGTCTCCAAGGCCATCCGCTCGTCACGCGTCGTGGCGTTCGCCGACCTGGGCATGGAAGCCATCTACGAGTTCGACGTGCAGGATATGCCGGTTACCGTGGCGGTGGATGCCACCGGCGACAACGTGCACGAAACCGGACCGTCGGTGTGGAAGGACAAGATCGCCAAGGGTCTGCCGATTCTGGCGTAACGCCGCAACGTACCCACAACTCGAAACCCGAACCCACAGCCCGGAACCGATCAGTTTCGAGGTGTGAGTTTGAGTTTCGGGTGATGAGTTTTTCTCACTTCATTCTCTCGCATGCGACACTTCACCACCGCGCTCACCGCGCTCGTGTTCGCCGCCGCCCCGCTCGCGGCGCAGCAGCCCACCCAGTACCCCACCAGCTGGGATCCCAAGCTGCTCGAGCGCCCCGATGTGAAGTCGGCCATGGCCATGCTCGAAAAGAACTTTCCGCAACAGCTCGAGGAGTGGGTGCGCCTCACCGAGATGCCCGGCAAGTCGGGGCAGGAGCAGGCGCGCGGCGCCTACGTGAAGGCGGCGTTCGAAAAGGAAGGACTCAAGCCCACCGTCGACTCCATCGGCAACGTCGTGGCCATCCGCAAGGGAACGGGGGGCGGCCCGACCATCGTCATCATGGCGCACATGGACGTGGTCTTCCCCAATGACACCCCCAAGAAGGTCCGACGCAGCGGCGATACGCTCTTTGCGCCCGGCGTGGGTGACAACACCGCCTCCGTGGGCAACATGCTGGCCACGCTGCGCACCATGAATGCCACGAAGTTCACGAGCAAGGGCGACATCGTCTTCATTGGCACCACGCAGGAGGAGCTGGGGCTCAAGGGCGCCGAGTACTGGCTGCGCACCAACCCCCGCCCCGACCTGCTCATCGTGCCTGACGGCGCGTTCGGCAGCGTGGCCTACGGCGCGCTGGGCATCTACTGGACCAAGTACGTGTTCACCGGTCCTGGCGCGCACACGCTCGCGTCGCGCGGCCGGCCGACACCCGTGCGCGCCGTCGCGGCCGCCATTGATCGGCTGTACCAACTGCAGTTCCCCGCCCTCCCCGATGGCGCCGTGATGAACATCGGGCAGATCCATGGCGGCAACATCTTCAATGCCGTTCCGCAGGAGCTCTACTTCACGGTCGACCTGCGCAGCAGCGACCCGGTCCTGCTCGACTCCCTCGATCACACCATCACGCGTGTCACGCAGGAGGTGGCGAACGAGTACAAGGTCGGGTTGCGTGTCGAGATCGAGCAGAAGAACCAGGCGGGCGGCACCGAGAAGCAACTGGCCGGCGCTCGTGCGCACCCGCTCGTGCAGACCGCCATCGACATCAACCGGGCACTCGGCATCAGCACCGGCATGCCCGGGGCCATGGAAGCGGTTGCCACCGGCGCCACCGACGCCAACCCGGGGGTCGTGCGCAAGATCCCCTCCATTGCCATCGGTGGCTCGAAGGCCAACGGCGCGCATCAGCTCACCGAATACGCACTGGCCTCGACCGCACTCCCCAGCACCAAGCTGCTCTATCTGCTGACCGCCACCTTCGCCGATGGCGTGAAGGTGGTGCCGCCCGCCAAGATCGTTCCCTGAACGCCATGGAGCACGGCCGGCGCCTCGTCCTCGGCCTTCTTCTCCCGGCAGTACTGGCCGGCACCCCGGCCGCGGCGCAGCCCACGCCACCGTCGGTGCCGGTCGCGGCGCACGGCGCGGCCCGCACGAGCGTGCGCACGCTCCTGTGGGCCGTCGACGGACTGAGTTACGACGCGTTCACGGAAGCGCGACGCCGTGGGCTCTTTCGCGCCTTCCCGCACGCCGGCCGACACGTGGCGCCCTACCCGTCCATGAGTCATCCGGCCTGGACCGAGGTGATGGGCGCGAACCGGGTGTTCGGTGCCCGCGGCACGCTCCGCTCCGTCGAAGCGAGCTGGTTCGATCTCGACGCCATGCAGGTGAGCGACGACCCGCGTCAGGTCTTTGCGCGACAGGCGAGCCCGTTCAACTACATGCGCGCCTTCGACTGGTTCTTCGATCCCATCACCGAGCCCCTCTTGTACTTCGAGGGCGATTGGCTGGCCGATCGGGAGCTCGCCGACGCCGAGCGCGATGTACTGGAGCGTTTCACGGGTGACCATCACGTGGTGTTTCTCGGGGGCGCCGACGCCATCGCGCATACCCACCTCGGTGGCCTGCACCGCTATCTCACGCGGCTCGACGCCATGATGACGCGCGTGAGCGATTCGCTGGCGGCGCGGGGCGACACGGCGGTGCGGCAGTTCATCGTCTCCGACCACGGCAACGCGGGAGCCTTTCGCGAAGGACAGCCGGAGCGCCGGCTCACCCCCGTGTCGCTCGATGCGGCACTGCGCCACGCTGGGCTTGTGCACCGGGATACGGGGCGCCTCGCGCGCGTCAACGAGGTGAGCGTGGTCACGCTGGCACTGGCCAGCATGGTCAATGTCTATTTCGCCGACCTGCAACGCCGCCGCACCTTCGCCAACGCCGCGCTGCGCCTGCCGGGGGTGGACCTGATCACCTGGCTCGAGGTGGGGGCCGATGACCGCTTCGTGATCATCAGCAGCGCCGACCGCGGCGAGGCCCGGCTGCACTGGCGAAGCGACGGCGCCGTGCAGTACCGGCGCGTGACCGGGAATCCCCTCGCCATCCCCGATTCCCTGGTCTCGCATGACGGCGCGGTGCGCTGGGTACCAGACGCGGTCATGCGTGCCGTCACCATGGCGGGGCCGTACCCCGACGCGCCGTTTCGGCTCATCCGCAGCGCCGACAAGCAGGTGGAAAACGCCCCCGATCTCGTGGTGAACCTGCGCGATGGCTACTGCTGGGCCGGGTCGCTGGGGCGATTCGTGCAGATGGTGCGCACGCACGGTGCGCTGAGTGCCCGCTCCACGCTCGGACTCGTCGCCAGCACGCACACCGTGGTGCCCGCCTACGTGCGAAGCCACGACGTGCTGCAGGTGGCCGGCCTCTCCGAGCGCCAGCTCTTTCACCGGGCGCTGGCCCGTGCGCCACACGACGCCGGGGCCGTGGCCGACAGTCTCGCCTCGGCGCCGCGGCAAATCGCCACCGGTCGTGACGACGACAGCCCCGATGCCACATTCCTGCGCCGGGTCAGGCCCATCACGCGCTCGGCGGAATACTTCGATCAGGAAACCGCGCGTGCGCTGGCCGCCGCCGTGCGCCCCACCGCAGCCGCG
>VYLE01000601.1_pt1 | contig 16352 bp, 13 predicted proteins | sample 5114391 | NCBI WGS metagenome assembly VYLE01 (sample SAMN12291771, study PRJNA351875) | freshwater metagenome | isolation source: freshwater lake | place: USA: Michigan, Kent Lake | collected 2013-08-15
AAGTTATCGGATGACACAGATAGCGTATTTGCGGCGGACGAATCAGTGCAACAATTGGCTAACCAGTTTGATTAGTCGATTCACGAAGGAACACATCCAATGAGCGTTGCAACAATTTTAGACCGTCTGCGCAGGCGGAAAAACGACACGGTTTCCGATGTTTGGCTGGAGCACAAAAAGACCGTGTTGCTGCCGTTAGCGAAAAACGAGGAGGTTGACCTAGATGCAGTCGAACAAGCGATGGCAGACCTAGGTTGGGATGAGGCAGCATTGCAAAAAGAGGTCAGCGTACTGCAGCGCAGACTTGCCACCTTGGAACAGATGAAAACGTCCGAGTCCAACAGCCGACGGTTACAAACAATCGAGCGTGAAATCGAAAAGTTGGACCGAGAGTTTGCCCAGGTTCGCGAACAGTTTACTGCGAAAATGACACCGCTCCTCAGTCAGCGAAACGTCCTATCATCAGGACCGGCAGTTACCGTGATGGAAAACGAGTTGCGTCAGACGGTGCAGAATCCAAAACTACGGGCAGCACTGGCAGAAAACGTAGAGAACAGAAATGCAATTTCACCGCGAATATCAGAACTTCGTGAACAACTCCATCGCAACGCTTCCGGCGGTTTCGCCACACTTAGGTGGCGGGTTGACAAGTGCCGTGATGACATTGCAAAGTTATCATCGTCAGAAAAAGGACCGGTCCAGCAAATTGCCGACAATCTCTTGAGGTACGCAACAAACGACCGCAGCGGCTCGGAGAAACAGAAACAATTGGCATCGCTACGGGGGCAACTGGAACGGCTAGAACAGCAAGAATCGCGGATGGCTGCCGAGCTTGATGAGCTGGAACGTCAACAGGCTGTTCTGCTTGATGAGGAACGACGGCTTAGTCGCGAATGCCTGGAGCCGTAACAATGGACCGTGTGACATTCGAAACCATTGTGAGGTCACGAACTGCATTAAAAGGCAGCGTGACTATCTTGGCAAGCGAATTACGTCCAGCATACTCGCATCATGGGCCAGTGTATATCGCTATGTCTGGTTATCAATCGCGAGCTGGGCGCCATGCAATCCAACTTGTGGATCATGACATTGAGCACGATGACCCGCTCAACACCGTCAGGTCCGTGGTTGGATCAATAAAGAATGCAGCCGTTCGCGGTGCAGAACTAGTTGGCGTTATCGCGTTCGCTTCCGATGATGAGTCACAACAAGTAAAATCCGAGTTCGATAGTGGGATTCGTCGAACTGTACAACCGTTCGTCCACGTCGTTTGTGGTTGCCAACTTCGCAATGGTGAGCGATGGAGCGACACAATCACAGGTCCGGCGTTAATCGCGGTTGATTGGCGATTGGCGTACGCGTTGACGTCAAAGGAATGGTAAGGACAGCTCCGGGACCCGCAGTTGCATCGCCCCCCCCCATGCCTCAAAATACCATGCTCAACAAACAAAACGACAAGACGGTTGATTACGAGTTTGACATCGAGCCAACAGCAATGGATTCCGAGCCGACTAGCCACCGACCTGGAAGCAAGGGAAAAGTTGAGACGATGCGTTTAAGGTTTGAGCGTGGCGTATGGCTGCACCATCCCCATGACAACCAACAAGTGTTGCCACAGGCAGGTAGGCGTTAGCATCGCGAGATTTGCCACAGGACGCGTTGTGTCGCGTTGCCTAGTGTGATTAGACGTCCAGCGTTACGGACGCGTCAGAGAGGCGTTTACGTGCCTCAGATAGCCCTCTCTTTGTTGTGCCATATTTATGTTGCTGGTTCGGTGCAACTGAGTTGTTAAAGGTCATACACTGAAATACACCGCAACGCCCCCGCAACTACCCTTATTCGCTATTCCATCTTGCGACACTGGTTGCATTTTGGTACTATGGAAAACGCAGGAAACGTAATGTTTTTAAGCTTTTTTAAGACCTGGAAGATTATTTTCCTAAAGCTGAGGTCACAGGTTCGAACCCTGTCGGGGGTACTAGGGTTTTTCTTGATGAAACCTATCTTGGGCTTCGGCTTCAAATGTTGCCCAGTGCCGCTTCTAGCATCAAAAATTTGGTTGATCACATCCTCGCCTAAATGGGCAAAAATTGTGGGGCAAAATGATAATCTGCCTATGTCAGATTGCATCCAACCGAGTCGCCTTGGAATGAGCGGTCGCATCGTAAAGGCAGGACGGTGCAGCTTACATATGGTAAAGCAATGCCAGGATGCTGGATTACCCGTCCCTTCGTGAAGTTCCAATTCCAAACTCCGCGTTACTGTTGTTTTCCAAACCCGGAACGTCAATCAATTGATCCGACTACTAAACAGTGAGATTCTTTGACGTGATTTGCAAGCAGCCATGGATCATCAAGGATGATGAGTATTACTGAAAAGCTTAATTGCTCCCAAGCCTGAGTGCCGGTCCCATTGAGATGACGATTCCCGACAAGACCAACAGTAACAAGCAACAGTACCGACTTAATGCACTCCGAAAAACCTTCATCGCCAGCCATGCCCACATAGGCTCGTAACAGGTATCCTTACTTGCCTTAAGCATGCGCGGTCGTATGAAAGTTTTTCCATGCGTCGAGCGTGGTCATATCACGAAAGTAGAAGACTTGAACAAGCTTTTGCAATCGCTGGATTGGATCTTGAACAATTTTGATAAGCGACCAGCGTTTTCTGAAAAGGTAAATTCTAAGCATGTCTGCAAGAAGCTATATCTTCAATTGCAGTAGCATGGCCTAAGTAGATTCGATCGTTAGGAGTGTCCTCAGGCCTTACCAGTCTTGGCCACTTTGATTGCTATTTATCTACCTGATTTACAAGAAGAACCGGTTGAGACTGTATTGCAGCAAGCTAATCGACGATGTGCCGACAGGGCGATTACGTAGTTTGGTAGGCAATCGCTTTTTTCGACGTGGCTATTGCAAATATAGGTAGCCAATTTGTTACTGCGTATCAATCAAGAGTTTAGCAAGATCCTGTGCTGATTCGAACGCGAGTTTCCAAACGCAGATTTTTTAAGGATGCATGGTTTTGTTTCGAAGCGGCTGTCCTACAGGGATTTATGGGAGTTTCTAATTCGCGTTGCGTGAAACTTTGGTTAACCTCGCATTCGCTGGTTTGTTCGGAACCTGGGGCCTCTTACAATCGCAGCCAATCAGCCGTTACGGTTTTTGTCACCATGTACTCAGGTAATCTTATGAAATGGCGAATTAAAGTCACCGCAAGCCTTATCCTTTCGATGGTTCCGTTTGGGATTGGTATTTCTCAGGACAAAGCAGCCAATCCTCAGGAGCTTCTCAAAAACGGTCGCACAGGACTACCTGGCCTACAGCCCAATAATGAAATCCTACTTCCGAATGGCTGGTCATTAACGCCACAAGGAACACAAGTTCCTTTGGGTGATTTTCCTGTCCGTATCGAGATAGATCCATCCGGGAAGTTCGCTGTTGTTCTTCATTGTGGATATGGAGACCATGAGGTACGAGTGATCTCGCTCGAAACAAGTCAGCAAATCAGCTCGGCTCGTATCGACCAATCATTCTATGGATTGTCTTTTATCAACGACGGCAAACAACTTGCAATTAGTGGCGGAGAAGATGAAAAGGTATACGTTTTTCCGTTTGCCGACGGCTATCTCGGAAAGCCGTCCGTACTGACGGTCGGGGCAAAGGAAGATAAGTTCGTCGTATCAGGTCTGGCTACTTCCGGAAATGAGTTATTGGTCTGCGGATTGCTGGCCAATGAAATGAAAATCATCGATGGAATGACAGGTGAGTTGCGTAAGCGAGTTAAGTTTGCCGATGAAGCTTACCCGTATACTGCAATAGTTGATGAAGTAAACGGTTTCGCTTATGTCAGTCTATGGGGTAAATCTCAAGTCGTAAAAGTGAAGATCGTGACGGGGGAAATTGTCGCGACGATACCAACACTCAGTCATCCTACCGAGATGGTGCTATTGGATAGAGGGAAGTATCTCTATGTGACATGTTCGAATCAGAACGGCGTCGTTCTAATTGATACGGCCACTGGGGAGCAAAAAGAAGTACTATCAACAGCATTGTACGCTAAGGCATCGAATGGCAGCACACCGATGAGTCTTTGCGTTTCTCCAGATACGAACGTACTATTGGTAGCCAATGCGGACAATAACAACTTGGCAGTTTTTGATATTCGTGAGCGAGGCAAGAGTTCGTCGTTGGGATTTATTCCTGTGGGTTGGTATCCCACCAGCGTTCGAATGGCACAAGAAGGAAACGCTATTTTAGTCGCCAATGGTAAAGGGCTAACCTCGCGTACTAACGTCCATGGCGCAAATCCGAATTTGCAGCCACCTAAAACAGTTCGCGAGTATATCGGTGGTTTGATGCAAGGAGCATTGAGCATCATCGATACCCCGAATCCCGCTGAGATGGCCAAGATGACTCGATTGGCTTTTGAAAACACGCCTCTTAATGAAAAAGAAACACCAAACGCGATAGAAGTCTCAAAGGATAATCCTATTCCCACTCTTGTAGGCCAAGCAAGTCCCATCAAGCATTGTGTCTATATCATCAAAGAGAATCGGACGTATGATCAAGTGTTCGGCGATATTCCCAAAGGAAACGGCGATCCGAGTCTTTGCATTTTTCCGCAGCTTGTCACTCCCAACCATCATGCATTAGCAGATCAATACGTTTTACTCGATAATTTCTATGTCGAGAGTGAGGTTAGTGCTGACGGCCACGAGTGGACGATGGCCGCTTACGCTACTGACTTTGTCGAGAAAACATGGCCACTTACCTATCGCGGCGGTCGAGGAAAATTGAAATATCCTGCGGAAGGTAAGTTCAAAATCGCTGAGCCCTCGAGTGGTTACTTTTGGGATAAATGTAAGGAGAAGAATGTCAGCTACTTTAGTTTCGGTGAGTTTGTAGATAACGGCCCAACGATTAATGATCCGTCGATCACGCAAATTGAGGCACTTCAAGGGCATTATGATCCCAGGTTTCGATCGTACGACTTGGATTATCCTGATGTATTGCGAGCAAAGCGATTTCTGGAGAAATGGAGTGAATTCGAATCGGCAGGTAGCCTACCTCAATTTATAGTTATGAGGCTGCCCAATGATCATACCTATGGGACTCGTGCGGGAAAGCCTACGCCGACGGCGATGGTTGCAGACAACGACCTAGCTTTGGGGATGATTATCGAGGGATTATCTAACTCCCAATCATGGTCGAAAACGGCTGTGTTCGTAGTGGAGGATGATGCACAAAACGGCGCGGATCATGTGGATGCACATCGCACTGTTGCGTTGGTCGTAAGTCCCTATTCGCGAATGGGTTCCGTGGATTCCACTTTGTACTCCACATCCAGTATGCTGAGGACCATGGGGTTAATTTTGGGGTTAGACCCAATGACTCAGTTCGATGCAGCAGCGACTCCGATGTATCGCTCATTTACGTCGAAGCCCGACTTAACCCCTTATGTTTCCCTGCCTGCCAACGTCGATCTAAAGGAGGTCAATCTGGCTACGGCGTGGGGATCCAAGCTATCGGAGCAAATGGACCTAAGCAAAGAGGATGCAGCCGACGACTTGCTTTTTGGCGATATTGTATGGCGCAGTGTTAAGGGAGCGGATCATCCTATGCCTCCACCGGTGCGAGCCGGTTATGTGTTTCGAGAAGTAGAAGACTAACGCACCATCTACGGCCTAGTTTATCTTTGAGAAGCGTTTTGCATCCAATTCGAGTACCGTGTGCTTTCGACGCGGTATTCGTCAATGATTCGGAAGTGCAAGTAGGTGACAGAATTGATCGTACACTGTGGCGTTAATCGGAAAACGCAAGCTGCCGCTTCGGAATCATCGTAAGTTACTGTTACTGCGAATATCCGGGATTGATAGTTCCTTCAAAATGATACTTTGTGATCGCATATCTACGGTAATCCAAAAATGATTAGATTGCGCATCGTGTACGATGAACCAATCATAGCCTTGGCCTACTTCATCAAATTTTATCGAGAGTGTCGTACCTAAACATTGGCTCAATCGTTTTATCATTTGATTGAGCGAGGAAGTATCTCCTCGAAAGTACAGAGTTGAAATCCAGTTGATGAAGTGCCCTTTTACGAACACCGTGCCCGGGGTCTCTAACGCACGCTCGATTTCAAGTCGTGCTGAAGTCGGGTAGTCTGAGGAAAAAGCGATCCCGGTCGCCTTGGTGATCTGACCTCGCATCGCATAAGCGCGGACACCAAAACTTGTTGTAAGCAATCCACTTAGTAATACGGCAAGAAAAACTCTCTGTTTAAACATATTCCACCTTAAATAATCTGGAAGCGGCTGGACGCGAGTCGTTTTGAGTTGCTGTTATTCTATGACGCTTGAATAGAGTGGTTCTTAGGAGGAATTTCGAAAAAAGTTGGAAGAGTCTGTCGGCGGAGAAACAAATTCGCGAATGGCAATATTGGCATCACCAATAAGTGAAACGCCTTTCAACTCAGGCGACAGGTGGGGCGTTGTCGTTCCCGATTTATACCAAAGCAGAACGGTCCATATCCGAGTAGGGATAGTGGCCTGCTTCTTTAAGCTTTTCTAAGAGTGCTTTGCCACCGTGTTCTCGGGCGTAGTTCATTTCGGAGCGGTGTATCTCGATGATCAATAACAAGCCAAATTCAGCATGTTCGCCGTCAAAACCGTACGAGTCAAAGATCAAACACTTGCCGCCAACCGTATTCATGTCTGCTGGAAACTCACAGGTTTCGTGCGGATTCAAAGTCGCCTGGGCGCTGTAGGGGGCTATATGGTTGAGGACCGCATTGATCGATTTGTGAATGCGGCCGAAAGGAGTCGATTCGTCTTTCGCATTTTCCAGCGATAGCGATTGGCGTGTGAACATTACCAACTCATAGGTGTCAAAAATATTGTTGTTTGATCCTTTACCCGGGAGTTCGCAAAGTTCCTTGATTGCAATCGCGGTGCCGGTTATGCCGTTGGGAAAGTAGTATAAATCCAGGCCACCTCCGATCGCGTAAGGAATGAGGGCATGCATCACCATGTCATGTTCGCGACCGAGAATATCGACCATGAGGGAGGTCTTCTTTTCATACCAATCTTGTGCGAGCTTATTTTCCGATTCGTTGGTCATTGTTTCATGCTCCTCATCGTCCTCGAGCTCTTCGGCTACAGATGAGTAACCGTACAACATTAATAGTCCACCGATTCCCACGAAAAGTCGACTGTTCGTGTAACCATCGATCACAATGCGATAAAGGGAGAACAAAACAAATCCTATCCCGATGGCGACATAGATCCAAAGTGCCGCACGTACACGAAACCACAGAAGTACCCCTGTAGTCAATGTGGCAATTGACAGTATCCCTGTGAGTATGGGGAAATGCGCTGTCTGTAACCATACTAATCTAGCGAGGTATCCTCCTCCCAACATGAATGTAATGGAGTAAAACGCCAGCCAAGGTGATGGGAGGAAGCGGTTAGCCCACGTCGTTTGCTTCTTTTTACGGGAGATCGCTTCTTGTTGTTGCATAATCCTGCTAAGTCTGTTTCGGGTTCTTTGGCATTATGTGGTTGTAGCAAAATGTTGTCCAAGCTTCGGCGTGAGAATTCTAAACGATGTGGAATGATGTTTCTGGAACAAAGGCATCGAATAAAGGGAATCCTCGCGTCGTTTACTAGGAGCGAAAAGTGAATCAACCGACGCATTCACAGCACTAGAAAGCTCTTTTCTACTCGCAAAAACTTGACCCATGATTCGCCCTTCGCTATGGTGACGTTCCTGCCCTTGCTGGCAGTGCATGGTGCTCCGACACGGGATTGAGGTGTTGAATGCTTAAATTTCTTGTTTGCTTTGGCTATTTTTTGCTAGTTTCGTTCGTTAGCAACTCCTCCGCAAAAGAACCGAATGATCTCATACACTTGCAACGATTCTACGACTCGGCTAATGATCAGCACCTCTATTCCGTCTCCTCGAATGAAGCTACCGCGTTTAAGCAGCGACCGGGTTTTCAGGAGCAGCAGGTTATCGGTCGTGTATCGTCTAAACCTCTCCAGGGAACGACGAGGCTCTGGCGAGCTGTGTTTGATAACAACACTCGTTATTCCTACTACACAGGCCCTGAGGATGCGACTCCTGAAAACGCGTTAGACAAATCCGGATTCGAAGCGTATGTGTGGATCGAGCCGGGTGATGGTCGCATTCCTGTTTACTACAATGCACGAAAGGATGGGACCGACCAGTTTTATTCCCACGTTCTAGATCAAGTGCGCGGGTATTCTAAGAGCAGCCCGAGCGCGAAGCGTAGACTCCGAGTCGCGTTCCAGGATAACGCCATCGCGTTTTGGGTGTATCCTCCCATCGTTCAAACGATCGTGTCTGAGGCTGTATTTGATTCATCACAAGCAATGTCCAAGACCTCAAAGGCGGGGGCGCGCGAAACTCCGAGTACTAAAGATTCGAGTACTAAGCTGCCGAGCACCGCGAAGGAGCAGACGCTGGACGATTCGAAACTGGTACAGTTTCAAGAGTTGATGTTGGATGCCGAGGTTACGGATCTGCAGCTCACGAGTGATGGCAAGTATTTGTTGGTCGCCCACCAATCGATCAACACCGTCTCGGTGGTCGATGTGGTGTCTCAAAGATCTGTGCGCAAGATTTTAACTCCTTCTCCTCGCTCGATCGTTTGCCGAGGGGATGCCATTTACATTGCCAATTATGGTTCTGGGACGATAAGTGTATTTTCGATTGCTGGTGATTGGAAGCAAACGAATGAGCTTCGCGTACCCAAGCTGAATATCGTGTACATTTCCATGTCACAAGGTCCAAGCAATAGCAATTTATTGTTAGCTACTTGCCACGGTGAAGGAGTAGAAGGCTCTTATAAGGATTGTCACAATTATGCGATCGAGGTCACTAGCGATCGCTCTCGCGAAATATCACAGCGGTCCCTAATTCTCGCTTCGAAAGATGGCAGATCTGTGGTGAGCGTCGAGTCGTTTGGCTTGAGTTCGGCTGGGACATTGCAGGTGTTTGACTTTAATGCATTCATTAAGGAAGAGCGGTCGGCCAAACACCGTGTATGGCGAGATGTTGGTGACAAGACCTTCGCCCGCGAAGCGTTCTTGGCTGGCTTCTGGATTTCTCCGTCGAGTGTTTTTGCGGGCGAAACACTTGAACCGCTAGAATCAAGTCAAAGTGCAATGCAGATACCTGATTATACCCAGCCTATCGTTTATACCGTTGACAGTAAGCTTATTCGAGCCAGACGATTAGATGGCACACTTGGTGAGATCGGCAAACGCAATATCAAGCTACCGAACGAAGCTGGTAGTTTTGCGTCGATGACTAGTTGGCTTACGCGAACACGCAAGTATTTGCTCGACTTGCCAGTAGCGGTCACTCACGGTAACCGACTGCATCTGTTTTTTACGTCGGCAGAAACAGGCCGTTTGATGTCAGCCGAGACCGAGGCTTTCGCACTCCCCTCGGAGACATTAAAGTCCATGGGAAGTAGCGGGATGGCGGCCGCTTCCATGGGCAACGATTCTGGCAACGCAATGAAGTCAGATAATGAAGCGATATTTGCTGATGCTAGCCAAACGCCCAAAACCGCCCTAGATCAACAATACCAAAATGGATTCCCTGCATGGGTGGCCGCTGGGAGTACCATTCAACATCAATTCCGAATTCAAAACGGTGCGAAACTACAGTTGATGAATGCTATCCCAGGAGCGAGTTTAACGCCTGATGGGCGATTCAACTGGGCTGTCTCGCCAGAGTCGACGGGATTTGTGGATCTGAAACTGCGTATCGAATCGAATGGCCAGTACCAGTTTGCGAGGCTATCCAGCGAGGTGGTTGAACGCGAGTTGTTTGATGAGCTACGAGGTAATCTTGCAAGTTGGGAAACTCACCAGAGAGTCAATCATGGAAAAGAAGTTACGAACATTCGGCTTTCGAGGGATCGGAAGCACTTGTTGATACTATGCGGGAATCGTGTTGTTCTGTTGAGCCCCGACGGCAGCCGTAAAATCAAAGACGTAACGCTAAAGAACAAGTACGAATTCGTCGATATTCGCGGCCCGCATTTAATCGCTGTATCCAAGGATAGCATGGACGCTTTTCGACTCAGCGATTTGGTTCAAGAAGCGAGCGTCGACCTTAGACAATTTCGACTCCCAATTAAGAAAGTGACTGATCTCACATTACACCCCACATCTCGACAAGCGTTTGTTTGTATCGAGCTACGAAATATGGTACCTCGTTATCAATTGCTGAGGTTTGATGAATCGAAGTCGGTGGTGAATGATCACGACCTTCCCGCTAAATGGACCGCTGTCTCTCCAGATGGAAAAATGTTGTTTGCGGGGTATTCGGAGATCATTGATGCTGGGCAATCCCTCCATTGGCATCCACGAGGAGTAGAGATCGTTAATCACTATGGCACGATCGACCTACTGTATCGCGTTCAGTTGGCGAACCAATTAAATGTTGAACAGGTAGTACCCAAACCGGGAGTCAATGGACGTGGAGTTCGACTGTCCTCAGGTGGCCAGCGAGTTGTTTATCTTTCCACTCGTGGCGATGCAAATCTCGCAAACTCCTTGGTAGCCTGGGATGGGAAAGACTTCGATGCTCAAAAAGCGATTTTCAGTTTAAGTGACGACTGTCAACCGGATAAACTTTGTTTCCATCCGAAAAAGTCCGTTGCAGCAATCCCAACTAAGGGATCAGCAGTGCTCTACAGCGCAGTGGATGGAACGAGATTGCAAAGTGGCCTTTTGATACCTCGATCTGGAATCGGGCCGCACGAAATACTAGACATGCAATTCTCGCCGGACGGAAATCATTTGGTGCTTCTTTGCAAGGCAGGGGAGGAGTACTTTACCAAGTCGATAACAATTAAATGGTCCTCCGGGGATACGTTAGCAGATGAAGAGGTGATCAGGTACTTGCATCGCGAAATCGTAAAATCCAAACCAATTTCCAGAGGGCTGCTTACGTCTCTAAAGATCCCACCCAAGACAGGCGAGTCGTTAACTCCTCGAACGATCGGGCGAAAATCTCTCCCCTCGGTGGTGTCCATCAGTACTGATGGAGGAATTGGTACTGGCTTTTTTGTTGGACAAACTGGATATGTGTTGACAAATGAACACGTGATTCGTTCTGCAAAGCAAATACAGATTCGTTTTCAGGACGAAAATGGCAAGGAACAAACCGCGATCGCACAGGTCATTCGAAGCGATCCGAAAAAGGATCTTGCCATTCTCAAAGCGGATGTAAAACGCAATGTACTAGCGGTTGAAATTTCGATTCGACCACAAACCGAAATTGGGGAACCGGTAACGGTAATTGGCAGTCCCGGGCTCGGTTCTGCGGTTCTAGATCAATCGATGACTACTGGTATCGTCAGCAATCCTCGTCGCGAGATAGATGGAGAAATGTTCATACAAACCGATGCGCCCGTAAACCCTGGAAGCTCTGGTAGTCCTATGTTTGATGAATTTGGACAAGTTATCGGTTTGGTTACGCTGAAAGGAAACATTGAGGGCGCGGGTTTTGCGGTACCCGCTATCGTACTGCGAGACTTTCTAGAAACCAGTCAAGAGGAATCCCCGGTTCGGATGGAAGCCGTGAAGTATCGAACCTTTAAAGATAAGACCGGTAAGTTCTCTGTGGAAGCGTCAGTCGAAGACGTTGACAAAGATAAGGGGACAGTGAGTTTACGCAAGAAGGATGGTCAGGTCATCGCGGTACCCATTGATCACTTAGATATCGAAGACCAAGAGTTCCTCAAGGGTTTTTCGCTCTCGACCTCAAAGTGAAAGAATCCATGCAACACCCAGGTGTGATGGGTCACGTTCATTTAAAGCTGGCGATTCAGCCCCGTGATTTTGCATCGCGATAACAACCACGGTCACAACCCGTTCCACGCTACAACGAAGGGCCATTTGAAGGCACGATAGAATTTTTTAATAGCGATTTATGATCATCGATCGAGAGCCGCATCGACTTGGGAAGCAGTAAGAGGGTTCAGCCACAAGGGGCACAAAATTTCATAAGAGATGAGCCGTTCGTGGGGTGAAACAAGAACCATGGTATGTTGGTCGCCGGTTGCTGATAAGACTGAATCTGTCGACCCGTTTTCTCGACTTCCTTTCATGTATTCGCTATCGCATATTCGCCATCGCACTTTCAAGATGATCGCCCTGAGATCATTCGCGATTTGATCCATCACTTCCCCATGGAGACTATCGTTTATCAAAGCGATAAAGTGCTGTGCGCCGAACATGTACCATCGATTCTCGATCCGAATTTAAATCCTGCTATTCGCATGTTGGGACATGTCGCGAGAGGAAATGATCTTGGGAGAGTTCGGCCTGACGAAGAAGTACTGGCCATCTTTCAAGGCCCCTCGCTGTTCGTTTCGCCAAATAGGTATGCAACAAAGACCGACGGCGGAAAGGTTTTGCCGACCTGGAATTATGTCGTCATCCATGCGACTTGCAAGCTGCACGCCATACAAGATCCCGATCGATTGCTAGAAATCGTTACCAGGATGACTCACCATATGGAATCGGCCTAAAGAGATCCATGGCGAGGCACCGACGCACCGGAGGCTTACATCGATCGAATGCTCTCCGGCGTCTTAGGCCTGGAATTCGAAGTGCTGCGATGGCATGGTAAATGGAAGGTAAGTCAAAACCAACCAGAAGCCAACCAGCATTCGTTGGTCAATCGGCTGCTAACCGAAGGTTCCGATCGCGCCAAGAAGATGGCAAACGTCATCTCTCGATTTGGCAGCGCCTAGTAGGAGTAAGGATTCTGCCCAGAGACAAAGACATTCTCCCGATCGATTCGAAAACCAATGGGGGGGGCGACGATGAGTAATGGCTTGAAGGGGGTGGTTATTGGGGCTGTACTGGTTGTGTTGGGAGCCCTCGTGATGTTTCTGTGCATTGGTACGATCGAATTTCGCGAATTGGGTTGGGCCTTGGGATTCGCTATCTTGGTCTCATCTGTTTTATACATTCCCGTTTTTTGTTTCCATTACTACGAAACCGGTTCACTCCACCAGGCGTTTTTTAAAGGCTTCGAGTTTTGGATCCATTCCGTATCGGAAATTTTCAGCTCTGTCAGCTAGGGCACGCCAAAAAAAAGAGCCCTTGGTTCTCTATCGCGAGTAAAAAAGCCAATCTTATTTGTGGTGGAATCGCGAATTGTGAAGGTTAAGAGTCGGATTGTTAAGAACGTGTTAATTCCGAATCCGCATCAATAGTACGACTCAATTTTCTTAACTACAATCCTGCCGATGATTCAACCCGCGGGGCAGATCTCTAGACCGTTTGCCTCCTTCCTTTCCGTGTTGATACACCAGGATTCATTTTGTTGAGACCACTAAGCCTAGCTAGACGCGCCGGATTTTGCGGACTCGCACTTGTGTATGGCTTGTGGCTTGGGGGGCCGCTATCTCAAGCGGGCGAGCCTGGTCAATTGATGGTGGTGGTTGAGCAGACCTCCATTCGCGTTGGCACTGATGAATTGGAAACGCTTCCACGCGGATTTCCTTTTGTGGCTAGCAAGGTCGAAGGAGATTGGCTTGCAGTCGCCAACCGCCGATCCGGTTGGGTGCGGCGAGCCGATGTGTTGCCTCTAACGGAGGCGATTTCCCACTTTTCCAAGTTGTTGGATCGCGAGCCAAAGGATGAGACGCTGCATCTAATTCGCGGCGTCTTAATGCAGAAGGCGGGTGATCATGATCGAGCGATCGCTGATTTTACAGATGTCCTCAAGCTGAATTCCCGCAATCGACTGGCCTACAGCAATCGAGCGATTGCTTGGAAGCAAAAGGGGCAGATCGAGCTTGCTCTGGGTGACTACAACGAAGCGTTGCGTTTAGATCCACAGTCAGCCATGACATGGCACAATCGCGGTGCAATTTGGGCAGCAGAGGGCGAATACAAGAAAGCGATTGCTGATTTCCAAGAAGCGATTCGCTTAGAACCAAAGTTGCCCGATGCCTACAACGCCCTGGCTTGGGTTCAAGCGACTTGCGAAGACGAATCGCTGCGCGATGGTAAAGCCGCATTGGAAAATGCGAAGCGAGCTTGCGAGCTTTGTGATTATGGTAGGTGGTCGTGCTTAGGGACTTTAGCGGCCGCCTATGCTGAGCTTGGAGATTTTGCACAGGCGGTTGAATGGAAGCAAAAGTGTTTAGCTATCGCTCCGGCAGATCGTAAAGGAGAGTTGCAGACGCGGCTGATCAATTATCAAGCTTCGTTGGAACGTGCTGACACATCCAAAAGTCCAGTTGTTTCGCTGGCTCGTCAGTAGTTGACTTGAAGCTGCATACGCAGCAGTTGGCCTGCGAATTGATCGTACGAGCGCCTTCCTCCCCCCAGAGTTTGGAGACTCGTGCGATCCGTGAATGTGTACATCATATTGAATCGCATTTCTGGTTTTGGCTCCCACTCGAATCCAACGTCAAATTCTGATATGTAAGTTTCAGGGGCGTTGGTCGCGGATTTGTAACCCCCGTCATAGAAAGAGTATCTGCCAAAGGGGATCCATGTTCCGTGGAAGTCCTCGAGTTGATACATGAGCATAGCGTAGCCTCCACTAAGGGACTCCACCCCTACTGCCGTTTGTGCTGCGTTGAGTTCAGGTCCTCGGCCAACCGTCCATTCTACTTGCAATCCCCAGGGCTGAGGATAGTAGACGGCCGTCCATGCCAATCGTTGGTCCGTGAGTCCATCGCGACCACCAGCATCTCGGGTGCCGATTGGAACGACCGCTGGCCCGGCCCCTAGCGGATGAATAGCGGAACCCAGTACCACATATTCTCCCGTGTATCCTTGCATTGCCAATTCAATTATCTGGCCGGAAGCGAGTTTGAATGGCCAAGTAAAGCGACCAATGAGGTGTACGCTGTCGTTCTGTTCTCGGAGCGAACCCCCTTGACCGTTGTAGATCCCTACACCGAAGGCGCCGTAGTTACCCGAGCCCTTGAGACCTTTTTCTTGTATTTCCTGAAAGACATCCTGTACGTAGGTTGGGGTCCAGTAGTAAAAAATCCCGAGGTCACGTTCGTTACGTGCGGCGCTATTCAGCGCATCATTTCGATCCAATGGAATACGTCGGGAGCTGGATTGCATGTTTTCCCAACCGTAGGGAATTTTCGATTGGCCAACGCGGATTCGATTGACTTTCTCTTTATCTAGATAGATATCGCCATACCAGTCCCTTATCTGAGCGAATTGAATTGCGTCCGGGCTACCTGTTGGAGTGCTGGCAAAATCGGGCTGTAGATAGACGAAGAGATTTTCGGAGACATTGGAAGCCAAAACCAGGCGAGCTCGACGAATAAAAAAGCTCTGACCATCCCCGACGGACCCGTCCCCTGCATGCGTAGCAGGAGCGGAACCAGGTTCCGTTAACATTGTTTGGTTGTATCGGAATTGTGCGTAGCCGGTGATCGACATCTTGTCGAACCATCGCTTCTTCTCCGAGTCCCCTTTGGGTTTGTCTGGGATGAGCCCCAGATCGAGCTCAGGTCCGAGCTTTTGTAGAGGCAATTCGGGCATTTCCTCGATCTGAAAAAAGCGGGCGGGAATAACGGAATTATCAGATTCAATTGGCGGAAGGGTTTCTTCTTGTGCGAAGGAATTGGTCGCACAAAGAAAAGTCACCAACAAGACCACTAGGCCAACATGACAGACGCGAATGATAGTTTTTCGAAAGGAACCATCCAAATTACCTTTATATAAATCATCAACGCCACAAACAATGTCATGCAAAAGCGTGAGCCACCACGTGACAAAGACATGTTTCAAATGACTGAGAGAAAGATAACGTCGCATGCGCGGGGAGGTTAGCTCGCAATGAGACCTGCTGTCAATCCAGATCTTCATCGTATCTTAACTTTATAGGGTGTGGTCTCAAGCCATTCGAATCGCCCCCAAGAAAAGCCCGTTTTACTTGTGCTGCATTCCCCAAGGTTGGCTTAACAAACAAAGTGTAACCTTAGCAGAGCTTGCTTCCTACCCAAATCCCCTGGTCTAACACCAGGCCGGAGCTAAACACGTTAGCCGCAAGTTTTTCTCCGCGCCTCGATCGCATAAAAATCCTGCCAATTGAACGATCATCATCTAAAGAGATTGATCCAGACAAACAAGGAATCATTAGGCAATGCGTTCTTCGAAAGCCCAGGCGATATGGTCGTTCTTCAGAAGAAGTGCTTCGGCGTGCAAGCCTGGGCCGAATGCGATCGCGATGCAATAGGGTGCACTCATGTCGCGAACGGGCATTTGATCCAGAATGAATAACACCGTCGGCGATGACATGTTGCCGTGCTCGGATAAG
>VYLE01001606.1_pt1 | contig 16346 bp, 14 predicted proteins | sample 5114391 | NCBI WGS metagenome assembly VYLE01 (sample SAMN12291771, study PRJNA351875) | freshwater metagenome | isolation source: freshwater lake | place: USA: Michigan, Kent Lake | collected 2013-08-15
GATCCAATAAACGCTTGGGGAGAGAATACCTCTACTTTTTCAGAAGCAATTCTGTCTAAGCAAGTAATCTCTGTGAACCAAGAATCCCCGTCTCTTTAGAGCGGGGAGTGTCAATGGACTCTGGAAATATTACCCGCTTTAATCCAACCTTCGCGACCATCGGACAGACGTATGCGCTGCCATTGGCCATCGCTGCTGGTTCCCACCACACTAACTTTAGTATTATAATCCAGACCGCCGAGACGAGTCGATTCACTGGTAGGTTGAGAGCGCAGACTTAAACCGCTTTGCCATGTCACCCGCGCTTGATAACCCTCGGATGTGGCTTCTCTTTTTCTTGCTTCGGGACTGGGTTTCGGGGAAGCTTTTGGTGCTGGTGCAGCTGTGGGAGACTCTTTCACCTCAGCTTGGGGTTGTTCTTGGACGGGAGTAGTAGGGATGGGAGAAGGTTTGACGGCGGTTTTTTCTTCCTTAGTTTCCTCTTTTTTCTCCTCGGTAAAGACGGGTTTAGGAGGATTAGAATTCATACCGGAGAGAAGCATATAGGCGACAGCAGTAGCCCCACCGACCAAAATCGCCACTCCCATGACAAAACCGAGCATAAATTGCAATAAACCAGATAAACGCTTCATATTGGTGCTAAATTAACTGCTAGAATTGACATTAAAACGATCATCGCGAGAGGCTAGACGAGCTTTACCGGACTTTGCCCAATCCTGTAGAAATTGAATCTGTTCTTGGGCAGTCCGAGCTAGGGGGATAATCTGACTAGCGGCCTCAAGCACATCATCGGTGCTAAAGTCGCGATTTTGACTAAAACCGATGTGCATCGCTTCCACGATGGTTTGTTCGATTTCTGCCCCCGAAAAATCGGGAGTTTCGTAGGCTAATCGCTTTATATCATAACTTTTCAGATTATGGGGCCGAACTTTCCCTAAATGAACGCTAAAAATCTCCTCGCGGGACTTTTGGCTAGGTAGTCCGACAAAAAATATCTCATCGAAGCGTCCTTTTCGCAACATTTCCGGGGGCAGAGATTGGATGTTATTAGCTGTAGCGACGACAAAAACCGGCGATTGTTTCTCGGCTAACCAAGTGATAAAAGTCCCGAAAACCCGCCCGGTGGTTCCCCCGTCACCTTTTCCCTCCGCTCCGGCGAAAGCTTTATCGATTTCGTCTATCCACAGCACACAGGGAGCTAAAGCTTCGGCGAGATTAATCATCTGACGGGTACGCGATTCCGATTCTCCCACCAATCCGCCAAATAAACGCCCCACGTCTAGACGCAGCAGCGGTAAGTGCCAATGATGGGAAATAGCTTTCGCTGTCAGGGATTTACCCGTCCCTTGAATTCCCACCAATAGTAAACCCCGGGGATTGGGTAAACCGTAGGCGCGGGCGCGTTCACTAAAGGCACCACCGCGACGAATCAGCCAATCTTTGAGATTATCTAGGCCGCCGATGTCAGAAATCTGCTCTGTGGCGGGATAAAAGTCCAATATCTGGGTTTGACGAATCGATTGGCGTTTTTCTGCCAAAATTAATTCCACGTCCTCTGGCTCAATTTTGCCGTGACTGGCTAAACATTTGGCTAAAACCCGACGAATTCTCTCTAGGGATAATCCTTGGGCAGAAAGCACTAATTCATCGAGGAGTGGTTCTTTGACGGGTTGTCCGGTGGCAGCGATTAATCGCTGGATTTCCTGTTTAATTTCTTCGCCACTGGGGAGGGGAAAATCGACGACGGTGATTACTTCGGTTAGATCCGAGGGGATAGACAGTTCGGGAGCGACGATAATTAGGTTTTTGGGCTGAGATTTCAGAGAACGGGCCAGATTTCGCAATTTTCTGGCGATGGAAATATCTTCTAAAAAGCGCTGGAAATCGCGTAAAATTATGATGGCGGCGATGTTAGGCGGCAGCTTTTCGACGAATTCAAGAGCTTGGAGGGGATTACGCCGAGCAAAGTTCTCATTATTGGGATTATCTTGATAACCATCCACGAAATCCCAGACATAGACAGCACGGTTATGGCTCTGTTTGGCAATATCGGCGATCGCTTTTTCGAGACGTTCCTCTTCTAGGGTGGTAATATAGATGAGAGGATAGCGCGCCCGCAGCAGTAATTCAAATTCTTCACCAAAGCTCATAGCTATTCGTCTATAGTTTTTGCTATTTAGGGCTTGCTGAATAAATCTAAAAACCTTGCTGGATAAGACTTTTAGACTTTTTGTCAATCCAAAAGTACCGGACCTGGGAGTGAGCGGGGGGAAAATTCAGGTACTTTTTCCCTGAAAATCTGCCCCCACGAAAAACTTTTTCAGCAAACCCTATTTATATCGTCATCAGAAAATATAGCAGTTAGCCGTCTATTAGATATTTTAGTACAAATGCTCGGACTTGTGTTCTAAATGTTCCACAAGTGCTTCGCCATCGTTCCGCTTATCTTCATGAGACCCCTGTTTAATTCTATTTTTTTACCCTTAAGTATTTCTACTTATTTCTAAAGTTAGATGCTCCCGTGTTTTCTTAAATGTATGGTAGAGGCATCTTGCCTTAGTCGGGATTAACCTTCTGTTAACTAAATTAACAGAAGGTTAATTAGATTAAGCTTTAGCTAATTAAATTAAATTAGCCTACCAGGGGTGACAAAAGTTAGTCACTGGTTCGCCCCTTCTTTGCTGTCAATTAATTTCAGCCTTTCTCACAACCATTCCCTAGGGGGGTTAAATTCATGTTTAAACTAGCTTCAGACTTTTTATCTTTAGATTTTCTCCGCCAACAAAATCAGAAAAATAAGCCAGAAAGTCAATTTAACTCTTTGCCAATTTCTCAAATCACGAAAGAGGGTAAAGTTTTAGCGATAATTCTCCGACGAGAGTTTAACCAAGAGGGGATTCATTTCCTAACTCCCGATGATTTTTCCCAACAGTTGGCCTATATGAGACACCCGACGGGAAAAAGTATTATGCCCCACGTTCATAACAAAGTACAACGGGAAGTATTTTTTACCCAGGAAGTCTTAATTATCAAAAGAGGAAAACTGCGGGTAGATTTCTATGATGACGACCAACAATATCTAGAAAGTCATATATTGAGAGATGGGGATGTGGTTTTGTTGATCCAAGGTGGTCATGGTTTCCAAGTCTTAGAAGAAGTAGAAATGATTGAAGTAAAACAAGGTCCCTACGTTGGTAATCAGGATAAAACTCGCTTTACAGGAATTGAGGAAACTGTGGTTAAAATGGCGGGAGCAGAGATAGCATGAGTAGCTTTATTCCCGTCAATGAGCCACTACTTGCGGGCAAGGAAAAACAGTATCTTAACGAATGTATTGATAGCGGTTGGATTTCTTCGGAAGGTCCCTTCGTTCAGAAGTTTGAAGAAAATTTTGCCCTCGCTGTTGGGCGAAAGTATGCCGTTTCCGTGTGCAATGGTTCTATGGCCTTAGAAGCGGCCATCGTCGCTTTAGGAATTGGTTCGGGGGATGAGGTGATTCTCCCCACTTTTACCATCATTTCCTGCGGAGCTGCCATTGTCAAAGCCGGGGCGATTCCCGTGGTCGTGGACTGCGAAGCGCAGACTTGGAACATGGATATCGGGCAGATAGAGGCAAAAATCACGCCCCGCACTAAAGCGATAATGGTGGTTCATATCTACGGATTACCGGTGGCAATGACTCCAGTTTTAGAATTAGCTCAAAAATACGGTTTAAAAATTATTGAAGATGCGGCGGAAATGCACGGTCAAACCTATCAAGGTAAACCCTGTGGTAGTTTCGGTGATATCAGTATCTTTAGTTTCTATTCCAACAAACATATTACCACTGGGGAAGGGGGCATGATTGTCACCAACCAAGAGGATATTTTTGAGCGTTGTCGTTCCCTGAGAAATTTATATTTTCAGCCCCAACGACGTTTTATTCACGAAGAACTGGGCTGGAATCTGAGGATGACTAATCTGCAAGCGGCAGTGGGTTTAGCACAATTAGAACAGCTAGAAACTTTTGTCCAGCGCAAGAGAAAAATGGGCAGACGCTACAGGGAATTATTGCAAAATATCCCCTGTCTAGAATTGCCTCTACCTCAAACTGATTATGCCGAAAATATTTATTGGGTTTATGGTATTGTTCTCAAAGATGAGGTTAACTTTGATGCTATGGAAGCGATGAAACGCCTCAAAGAACATCAGATTGGTACGCGTCCTTTTTTCTGGTGTATGCACGAACAACCGGTATTTCACAAAATGGGATTATTGCAAAATGTTTCCTGTCCCGTGGCTGAAAGACTGGCGCGCAGGGGTTTTTATCTGCCTAGCGGTTTAGCTCTCACGGACGAGCAAATTGAGCGAGTGGCCCAAGCAGTTCAGCAAGTTTTTGCTGAGGCTGAGTAGGGATGAAAAATTGATGAAAATTTTTTGAATAAAAACCGACTTTTATGATAATTGGCACGGAGTTTTTATCTTGGGTAGTAATTGCCTCTGGTTGCTTTTATTCCCTATATCTATGTATTTCAGTTCCCAAGGATGTTTTTTTTAATGGCGATGGGGCGCTGAAAGCTTTACTAGCTCGTCAGCTAAGTAATGGTCCATGGCGATTTGACTTAGTTGAGCGCGCAGAAGCTTGGGTTACTCGTCTTTGGCAAGAGGGTTTATACAGTTATCGCCCCCCTTTTGTTTACTACTTAAATCAACGTTATTATATCTCCTTTCCTTTTCCATTCTCTTTGCTAACTTCCCTTTTTTATAAACTTTGGGGTTATCGTGGGTTTTACTTGATTCCCCTCCTATCAATTTGGGTATTGTGGCTCAGTTTTTCAAGAGCAATTCCCGCTTTTTCCCTAGACAGTTGGGGGAGTCTTTTGGGATTAGTTATTTTGATTTTTGCTTCGCCCTTAACTCTATACAGTGCCATATATTGTGAACATACCCTCGCTGTTACTTTAGGATTTTTGGGAATTGTTATCGCTTTTTTTCTACCCGATACAGCTAATAGTGGCTGGCTGCCCAATTTATTAGGCGGATTTCTAGTGGGTTTATCAGTATGGTTCCGCTCCGAATGTCTGGCCCTAGTGGCAACTTTAACTTTATTAGTTTTCTTGGGTTTAACTCCAGAACAAACCTCAATTTTTGCTTGGTATTCAACCGAGCAAAATCTTAATGTTTCTGATTTTCTGCTAACTAATCGAATAGCTTTTAGTTTTGTACTAGGTATGATTGTTAGTGTGTTTTTACTGTGGTTGTGCAATAAGTTAATTTATAATCGTTTTCTAGGAGTTCACGCTCTGTTAGTCCTTGAGGAGTTTTCTTGGAAAAAACGTATTCAAGAAGCCCTGACCAGTTTTTATCAGTTGAATAGCTCTTTTTTGCTGCATTTTCCTATCTGTATAATTCCCTTAGCTTACTTGCTCACTTGGAGCGGTCAACAATTGAATTTTGCCAGGGATATTCCCGTAACTTTAATTAGTATAATGGCGATTATCATCTTGGCTGTTCTCGTCAATCTTCGCTGGCAAGGAATGGTCAAAACCAAGGCGTTAGTCAAGGACAATATAATTTACTTGCTGATACTTTTAGCCAGTTGTTATCTATTTGACATCGCCAATATATCTCTAGATAAACAAATGCTTTTTGTCTATGATCTCTATTTTATCTACACAGTAGGGGTGTCTTGTTTAGTCGATATTGCCCCGGGAGAAGTCATGGTGGGAGGTAAACAATGGGGACCGAGATATTTATTGCCTCTTATCCCCTTTGTTACCTTATTAACGGTGGAACAAGTAAAAATTGTCGGAGCGAACCAAGAAGTTTTACTAGCCAAGGGAAGCTGGGTTTTACTGTTAATCTTACTGGCAATAGCTGTCTATAAAAACATTTATCAAGGTGGAGAATTTTTCTATAAAACCCATCAGGGGATAGCACCAGCTATCAAAAGCATAGAAGAGAATCCTAATTCTATTGTTGTCTTTTCTCATCAATATGCGGCACAAGTTTTGGGTTTTGGTTTGGAGAAACAAAAAACTTTCTTCCGTGTAGAAGATAGTCAAGCCATGGTTAAACTATGCCAAGAATTAGTCGGTCAAGGATTGTCTAGTTTTCCCTACGTTTGCTATCCCTATCGCCCTTGTCAACTCTTAGAATCCCCACCGGAAGAACTGGAATTTAGCCAAGATGGACAAAAGTTTCAAATTGGCATAAATCGCTCTGGAATCATTGGTAAGTATCCTTTCTATGAAATAGTTATATCTGCTTCTGAGACAGGTTTACTATCCAAAAAATCCGAGGATAAGCCCACAATTACCCCAGCAGCTAATGATTTAGTCTGTACGATTTTACCCACTTATAACGAGCGAGATAATATTAGTCAATTAATTGAACGTTTACTAGCTAGTGTTCCTAGTCCTTATTTAGTGCTAGTGGTGGATGATAATTCTCCCGATGAAACTTGGCAGATAGTAGAAGATTTAGCCAAACAATATCCCACTCCTCCCCAAGATTCGCAATTCCAATCGGGGGTAATTTTGTGTCGCAGAATCAACGAGAAAGGGTTAACTTCGGCTCTACAGAGAGGTATTGACGATGCGATTAATCTGTATGGGGCTAAAATTATTACTTGGATGGATTGTGATTTATCTATGCCTCCAGAAGCTCTGCCACAATTAATCACACCGATTCGAACTAAAAAAGCTGATATGGTTGTAGGTTCTCGTTGGATTCCGGGGGGTGATGATGTTGCCCACGGACTGATGGCCCGGATGTTAAGCTGGATTATTAATCGCATGGCCATCGTGATGCTAGGCAATCAAGTTCACGACTATACCAGTGGTTTTATTGCCGTTCGTTCTCAGGTTTTAGAAAAAATTCGCTTAAAGGGAGATTATGGAGAATACTGCATTGATTTATTAACCCGTGCCAATCGTTTAGGTTATAAGTTAGTGGAAGTTCCTTATCTTTGCGTTCCCCGCATTTATGGTGAGAGTAAAACTGGAATTAATCTCTGGGATTATTTGTCAAAAGGACGGAAATATGTGGCAACTATTTGGCAATTATGGCAAGAAAGATAAGACAATTATCTCTTTTTTTAACTAGAATTAGTGATTCTCTTGATTCAACTCTAGGAGCTAAACTTATGAAGAAAATGTTTACTTTTTGGCCTTGGTTAGCTACCGTTGGGGTGGCCTGGTCTTTGGGTTTTTTTTATAACGTATACTACGGTGGTGAATTAAAGTGGCTCCTACAAATGTACGAACAAAAAGTATCTTTTGCCAAGCAGATAGATGCACCGAGACGAATAATTTTTGCGGGGGGGTCGGGAGTACAATATAGTATTAACTCTCAATTCCTCGAACAGGAGCTAAAAATCCCAGTTTTTAACTTTGGTTTACAGGGAGATTTGGGATTAAATGTCATTTGCCCAATTATTTTAGAACAGGTACGTCCGGGGGATATAGTGGTTCTCATTCCTGAATATTTGATGTTACTGGATGATGATGGTATTGGTTATGGTGATGGTTTATTTGGTTCGGTTCCCTTTAGTGTTGCCATTGGAAAACCGGGTTTAGGAAATATACCCTTAGAACAATTAGTTTCCGAGACTTGGTTAATGGGAGTTCCTAGTTTACGCGCTATAGTAAAAACTGCCGTTGATGTTATACAAACAGGAAAAGCTAGGGGTTATTTATCAGATCCAATCACAGAAAAAGGAGATCCTACCGTAGTCAAACATCGTACAGGTAAATGGTGGACTAGAACATTTGATCGACCTGTTTCGCAACACTCCCTCAAACGCATCGCTCAATTTCAAGAGGAGTTAAAAGCTAAAGGTGCTGATTTAGTAGTTTCTCTCTCTTGGGTTTATGCTAAGACCGATGAAACTACCGTCAAAAATGTTAAAAAAACTATTGAAGAATTGTCTAATATAGTGCCTTTAATCTACAATCCAAAAACTCTTAATCTGCAAACAGATTCTAGTTTATTTGCCGATACCCATGAGCATTTATTACCGGAAGCAAGAATAAGACGCTCTAGGGAACTGGTGCAACAACTGCGTCCTATAATTCAGGAAACAACTACTCAAAATCATCGAATTATTTCTATTCTCAATCGATAATTTAAAAGTTGATCGACTTTTTGGCTCTTCTCGACTTTGTGTGATAATTTTTGCTTATGTAATCGTGAAATGCTTATCGGGCAACACTTTTAGGACTATTTTGTCGAAGAAACTATCAGTATAGACCTCGTTTCCAGCCACTTTTTGTACTAGCAGTAATTTGGGATGGAGATAGCAGGGAATTGATTTAACCGGCAAAATTACCGTAAATTTCCCTGAATTTATTCAATTTTATTTTTTGGAATTGTTCTTCCTTCAACAAAGGTTCTTTTCCTCTCGGATGTTCCTGACTCTTTTTCTTGAGATTTTAACTCCTTCTTTTCCTAATTCGTTAAAGCTTTTGATAATTTGGGTTCTTCGGTTTGTGTTATGCAATGGACGGGAGTTATAAGGGGTGAAACCCTTATATAGAAAGACATTGCTTCGATTTTTGCCAATTGTTTTCAATCTAGAACGAGCTAATCAATTAAGTCTTTTGCCAGATAAGGATTTAGCCGATTTTTGCCCCCTGATCGAACCATACCAAGTAACGAAGAACCCTCTTTTTCTTGAGATTTTAACTCCTTCTTCTCCTAATTCATTAGAGCTTTTGAGAATTTTAAAACTATATTGATAATCTCATCCCACAGCTACTGCCGCATTTTTGATTGTCCATCCTCAAGATATTTTACCTAACCAGTGCCATCTTCTTGTTGCCACCGAATCTTGACTTGCTTTATATCTATCTTTCATTTGCTCTGAACTTGGATGTGCGGCTAAGTAGGCTTTTTTGGGCATTTTATCTCCTCGTCCTTACTCTTCTTATGATACTAAATCCGGTTATTAAAGACTGATTATTTATTCCTCCTGTTGCCTCTTGCCTTTTGCCTTTTGCCTGTCCTAATAAGTAGCCTATACTCAACGGATTTAGTATGATAACAGGATTTGCTATTACCCCTCGCTCAAATTTGTGCTACTATGGAAGGTAATATCGAGGATTTAATTTCTTGGCCTCCTAGTGCTAATCATTGGGTAAAACCCTTATAATTACTAGAATATGAAGATAAGCTGAAAGATTCCCCGTTTGCAATTATTATGTATGAATAATGTTATTGACCATGATCGTTTATTTAAGGAATTAATTGCGACTTTTTTTGTTGAATTTATTCAGTTGTTTTTTCCTGAGATTATCAATTATTTAGAGCCTAATCAGATCACATTTTTAGACAAAGAAGTCTTTACCGATGTCACGGAAGGAGAAAAGTATGAAAGTGATTTAGTCGCCCAAGTTCAATTTCGAGGACAATCATCATTTTTCTTAATTCATCTAGAAGCACAGTCTAGCTCTCAACCGGAATTTAATCGGCGAATGTTTACTTATTTCGCTCGTCTGCATCAAAAATTTGCCTTACCAGTTTATCCCATTGTCATATTCTCCTATGATCGTCCACAAAAAGAAGCAATTCGTCAATATAAAATTGAGTTTCCTGACTTAAAAGTGTTAGAATTTAACTATCAAGTTGTCCAGTTAAATCGCTTGAATTGGCGAGATTTTATTAATCAACCTAATCCCGTCGCCGCCGCTTTGATGGCTAAGATGAAAATTGCCCCTCGGGATAGAGCAAAAGTTAAGGCACAATGTCTAAGATTATTGGTAACATTAAGATTAGATGCCGCTAGAATGCAATTGATTTCAGGCTTTGTCGATACCTATCTCAATCTCAACTCGTCCGAGGAGATAGAATTTCAACAGGAGATTAGCACATTTATTCAACCCGAACAGGAGGGAGTTATGCAGATTACAACCAGTTGGATGCGCCGCGGTTTAGAACAGGGTTTAGAACAGGGTTTAGAACGGGGTTTAGAACGGGGTTTAGAACAGGGTTTAGCAAGAGAAAGAAATCTAATTATTCGTCTGATTAAACGTAAGTTAGGAGCTATTGATGTGGATATAGAGAGTCGGATTATGCCCTTGAATATTGATGATCTAGAACGAGTGGGGGAAGCTTTATTGGATTTTTCAACAGTGGAGGATTTAACTAATTGGTTAAATGCTTTAGATGCTTAGTATTTTTCTCTTAAACTTCACAGAAGGCTAGGTATGGATATGAGTATAACTTTTGAAAATGCCATCCAACAAACTCAAGATTTACTAAGTCAAATTGAGTTTTTAGATACCGATACAATAACTCAGAAAATTACTGAGTTAGTCTCCACAGAAAATGGAGCTAGAGGATTTTTTGTTACTTATTTAACCAGCGATTTACCCTATACGGAACATCCTAGTTTAGAAGTAATCACTGCTTTAAAAACTTCCCCGATATTGGTGAATGAATTATTAGTCAAAAATCTGGCTATGTCCACGGCAATGGTCATCTATCATCGCAGTCAAGGAGACGAAGAAAACGCCCAAGGTTCTGAGAAAGTCCAAGAAAAAACTGGTCAACTAATTAAGCAGTTATTATCGCAGTCCTTGGGGGAAAAATTACAACAATTAGCCACCAGTTTAAACACAGGACAAGGAGAATATCAAGCCTTTCTAGAACGCTGGGGATATGACGATTGCCAACGTCAAGCGATCGCAAAAATCATTCAACCTTTTCTTTAGTAACTAGCTGATTTTTTCCCAAAGATTTCGCCCAAAATAGGGAGCGATCGGTTAGAGGAATTAACTCTTTTACCTCTTGTTGGCTGCTAAAATGGCTTATTGAAGTAAATCGGCTCTCTTACTCTTGGTGTGATAAGTTTAACTTATATAAGACCGATCAATCTTTGTGTGCTTTGTGTCTTTGTGGTTCGTTCCATTCGCTCGCCAGTGGGAATGTATCTGAGAATAGATTTTACCCACCAAACCCAAGAGAGCCGCAAATCCCCAGCAAAGGCATTAGGGGGTTTTGCCATAGCCGCCACAAAACCAAGGCATTTAACCACTGTACCAGTATTTCTTAGTCAACTTCCGGGAGGTAAAACCCCAAGCCGATGATGGGATTTGAACCCACGACCAATTGATTACGAATCAACTACTCTACCACTGAGCTACATCGGCACATTGCCAGTTCCCGATTATATCACGGACAATAGATACAGAGCTAGAAAAATTTTTTTATGAGCAAATCCCCTCGACTTGATCCCCAAAAATACGCGCGCTTGAAAGAGGAAGCGGCCAATCCCTACCGAGGTCTGCGGCAGTTTATCTATCTCGGTCTAGGGGCCTCTGGTTTTATCGGTGCGGTGGTGTTTCTGGCCCAATTAGCGGCAGCCAGGGACGTAGCCACCGCCTTACCCAATTTTGCCCTACAAATCGGTGTGGTGGCCCTGATGATTTGGTTATTTCGTCGGGAAAAAAAAGCTGGCGGTTGAGGGAGTAGCCACCGATAGCCAAAACGGTCTCTTTCCCTGGAGAATAAAAGTTAACATTAACTCCAATCTTTCTGTGTTATGATCAGGGGGAGAGTCAAGATTAGTGTTCAAGTTCGTTTTCAGTATTAATTCGGTAAGTCTTTTACTTTAGTATTGTTCGGCTTCTCCCTGAATTTTGTGTCTCCACACCGTTTCGAGTATTGTTCGAGGATTCAAGTATTATGTCTATTTTTGTTGGTAATCTCTCTTACGAGGTCTTTGCAGAGTACGGCAAGGTTAAGAGGGTTCATATTCCCTTGGACAAAGAGACACAGCGCAAACGCGGTTTCGCCTTCGTGGAAATGGAAAGTAAAGCCCAGGAAGCCGCCGCAATTGAGGCACTAGATGGTGCTGACTGGATGGGGCGATCAATTAAAGTTAACGAGGCCCGCGAGCGTGAAGAGCGCGCGCCCTTCAATGGTGGTGGTGGTGACAGAAAAAAACGCTATTAAGCTTTTTTTGTGAATAATTGTGGGAGGGTGGACAGGGTTCACCCTTTTTTGTCGGCAATTGCGATCGCTGCTCCTCTCAAAAAGGTAACAAGTAGGGTTTGCGGCAAAAAGTTTTTCGTGGGGGTAGGGTGTGGGGTGTGGGGTGTGGGGTGTAGGGTTTTACCCATTTTCAGGTGGTCAGTTACCTAATTTTCAGGGAAAAAGTCCCGGAATTTTACCCCCGATCACTCCAAGGGTCAGCACTTTTTGAGGGAAAAAAAATCTAAAAACCTTATCTAACAAGGTTTTTAGATTTATTCAGCAAACCCCAAGTAAACTATAAGGGATATCGCCATCAGATTCTGATCGGCGATCAACTCTTTCTGTGTTATGATCGAGGCGAGAGTCAAGATTGGTGTTCAAGTTCGTTTCCAGTATTAATCCGGTAAGTTTTTTACTTTAGTATTGTTCGGCTTCTCCCTGAATTTTGTGTCTCCACACCGTTTCGAGTATTGTTCGAGGATTCAAGTATTATGTCTATTTTTGTTGGTAATCTCTCTTACGAGGGTTAAAAGGGTTCATATTCCCGTGGATCGGGAGACAGGCCGCAAACGCGGTTTTGCCTTCGTGGAAATGGAAAATAAAGGCCAGGAAGGCGCCGCGATTGCCGCCCTGGATGGTGCTGAATGGATGGGGCGATCAATTAAAGTTAACGAAGCCCGCGATCGTGAAGAGCGTGCGCCCTTCAATGGTGGTGGTGGTGGTGACAGAAAAAAACGCTATTAAGCTTTTTTTGTGAATAATTGTGGGAGGGTGGACAGGGTTCACCCTTTTTTGTCGGCAATTGCGATCGCTGCTCCTCTCAATCTCAAAACCAATAGAAATCTAAATGTCTGAGTCTCTCCAAAAGGTAACAAGTAAACTATAAAGGATATCGTCATCAGGTCTGATCGGCGATCGACTCCCGAATATATGGACAACAAAAACCCATGGAGACAACCTATACCCTAGCTGATGGGCCTGAAGCACTTCAATGCCCCACTTTAATTGAAGATGATCGCACGGGCATGAGTCCCGAAACCCTAAAACGGGCTTTTCTGGACAATCTATTTTATTTGCAAGGGGTTAACCGCACCGATGCCAGTCCCTACAATTACTATGTCGCCCTTGCCTACACCGTTCGCGATCGCCTGCTGCGTCGTTTTCTGAAATCCACCGACACCTACAAACAAGAAAAAGTTAAACTCGTCTGCTATTTCTCCGCCGAATTCCTCATGGGGCGGTATTTAGGCAATAATCTCGCTAATTTGGGTATTTATGACCGAATCAAAGAGATGATCGAGGAATTAGGTCTTGATTTTGAGGAAATTATCGAACAGGAACCGGATCCCGGCCTGGGAAACGGCGGTTTAGGTCGTTTAGCGGCTTGTTTCCTCGATTCCCTCGCTTCCTTAGAAATTCCCGCCATCGGTTACGGTATCCGCTACGAATTTGGCATTTTCCATCAAATCATCCAAAACGGTTGGCAGGTGGAAATCCCCGATAACTGGCTACGCTTCGGCAATCCTTGGGAATTACCCCGTCCCGATGAAAGTGTGGAAGTAAAACTGGGTGGCCGGACGGAAATCTATCACGACGATAAGGGACAGGAACGGGTACAATGGCTGCCGGAACGTCGGGTTTTAGCCATTCCCCACGATACCCCCGTCCCGGGTTACAAAACCAACACGGTTAACGCTTTGCGTCTCTGGAAAGCAGAAGCGAGTGAATCGTTTAATTTTGAGGCTTTTAACGCCGGGTTATACGATCAATCCGTGGCCGAAAAAATGGACGCGGAAACCATTTCTAAAGTCCTTTATCCCAACGATAACACCCCCGCCGGTCGCGAATTACGTCTCGCCCAACAATACTTTTTTGTGGCCGCTTCCCTGCAAGATTTAATTCGCATTCACCTAAAAAGCCACAAAAATCTGCAAAACTTCCACGAAACCGCCGCTATTCAACTGAACGATACTCACCCCGCCATTGCGATCGCTGAGTTAATGCGTTTGTTAGTGGATGAAAACGGCTTAGAATGGTCAAAAGCTTGGGCAATTACCCAAAAAACCTTCGCTTATACCAATCATACCCTATTGCCGGAAGCCCTGGAACGTTGGTCGGCGGATTTACTTGGTAAACTGCTGCCCCGACATCTAGAAATTATCTATCTGATCAATCACTTTTTCCTTGAGGATGTGCGGACTTGGTTTCCCGATAACGAGGAATTATTGGGCAAATTGTCGATAGTTGAAGAAGCTGGTTGGGGTAATAAACAAATTCGCATGGCTAATTTAGCCTGTGTGGGTAGTCACTCGATTAACGGAGTCGCCGCTTTACACACAGAGTTACTGCAAAAGGACACCCTGAAAGAGTTTGCCATGCTCTGGCCGGAAAAATTCTACAATAAAACCAATGGTGTCACCCCGCGTCGGTGGATTTTATTGAGCAATCCCCAATTATCGGCACTATTTACTGAAAAAATCGGCGATGATTGGTTAAAAGACCTGAAGGAATTGCGAAAACTGGAACAATACCTTGATGATCCCGAATTCCGTCAGCGTTGGTATGAAATTAAACAGGCGAATAAGGCCGATTTAGCGGCTTATATGCTGAAAACCCGCAATATCGAGGTGGATGTTAATTCGATTTTCGATGTGCAGGTAAAACGGATTCACGAATACAAACGCCAACATCTGGCAGTTCTGCACATTATCGCCCTTTACAATCGCATTAAACAGAACCCTCAGATCGATATCGTGCCGCGCACTTTTATCTTTGGTGGTAAGGCAGCCCCCGGTTACTTTATGGCTAAGTTAATTATTAAGTTAACTAATGCTGTAGCTGAAATTGTTAATAAGGATCCTGATGTCAGAGGTCGTTTAAAATTGGTTTTCCTGCCTAACTTTAACGTTTCTTTGGGTCAACGCATCTATCCGGCGGCGGATCTGTCCGAACAGATTTCCACGGCGGGTAAGGAAGCTTCCGGAACCGGTAACATGAAGTTTGCCATGAATGGCTCCCTCACCATTGGGACTCTGGACGGTGCTAATATCGAAATTCGCGAGGAAGCAGGGGCAGAAAATTTCTTCCTTTTTGGCTTGACAGCAGGAGAAGTTTATGCTAAGAAAGCACACGGTTATGAACCGATGAGCTATTACAAAAATAATCGCGAATTGAAGGGAGTGATCGATCGAATTAAGAGTGGTTATTTTAGCCATGGTGACCAGGAATTATTCAGGCCGATCGTCGATTCTCTCCTCTACGATGACCAGTATATGCTTTTAGCTGATTATCAATCCTACGCTGATTGTCAGGAACAGGTAAGTGAAGCTTATCGCGATCGGGACAAGTGGACGCGGATGTCGATTCTCAACTCGGTTCGTATGGCCAAATTCTCTAGCGATCGCACAATCTGGGAATATTGTCAAGAGATTTGGAAAGTTAATCCAGTCAAGATTAGTTTAGAGGATTAAAAAACTCGGTCAAGTTCGGGTTTAGTCTTTGACTGGCCCGAATTTTGGAACCGTAGCCCCAAAAATGCTTTGTGAAAACGTCTAAACTATGATTTTTATGATTGTTTGATGGACTAGGATTTTAAGTTTTATACACTTCAATTATTTCTAGTTATAGTTAGGTTTTCTTTTCGGCTTGTGAACTCTTTTAAACTGTAAACTGATATTTCCAAAATTAAGCAATAATCCAATATCTAACCCATAAGCTTCGAGATAATTGATAGCTTGTGCTAAGTGAACGTCTTCAAGTTGAATAACGGCTTTTAATTCTACCATCACTTTACCTTCAACAAAAAAGTCAACTCGTCTTGTACCTATTTGATCATCTTTATAAAAGATCGGCATTTCGTGTTCTCTCGAAAAAGATAATCCCTGTAGGTTCATTTCTTTTGCCAAAGCACGTTGATAAATTACTTCTTGAAAACCATTTCCTAAGATACGGTGAACTTCCATTGCACAACCAATAATTTTACCTGTTAGTTCACTTTCAGGGTATTGGGGATTAATAAAAGTCATGGCTAGGATTTAGATGATGAAGTGAGGATTTTGATTAGATTGTCTCTGATAATTCAATGTCTAAACTATGATTAGACTCATGATTTAATGATGGACTATGATTGGGTTGTTTTTGACAATTCAATGTCTAAACTATGATTTAGAATGATTGAATGATAGACTATGATTAGGTTATCTTTCGACAATCACGACTATTTATTGTATTATATCACATCATGGGGTCGCTCTCTCGAAAAGAATCATAGTCCATCACATAATCACAAAAATCATAGTTAAGACGATGATTAGAATGAGCGACTATGATTAGGTTATCTTTGACAATCATGAGTATTTATTGTCTTATATCACATCATGGGGTCGCTC
>VYLE01000629.1_pt1 | contig 16308 bp, 14 predicted proteins | sample 5114391 | NCBI WGS metagenome assembly VYLE01 (sample SAMN12291771, study PRJNA351875) | freshwater metagenome | isolation source: freshwater lake | place: USA: Michigan, Kent Lake | collected 2013-08-15
CAGCGCGAACGCCGCGCTCCAGCCGCCGCGGCCGCGCCGGGTGGCGGACAGTGGCCGGCGAACTACTTCTTCGATGGCTCGGGACCGCGTTTTGCGAATCTCATCGGGAAGGCCCCGCCGGCGATCACCGCCCGCGACTGGACTGGCGAGGCGATCGACCCGCGGTCGCTGAAGGGCAAGGTCGTCGTCGTCGACTTCTGGGCGACCTGGTGCGGCCCCTGCATGCGGGCGATTCCGCACATGGTTGACCTCGTGAAGCAGCACGAGAAGGACGGCCTCGTCGTCATCGGCGTCCACGACGGCATGAAGGGCTGGACGGCGATGGCCGATGTCGCCAAGAACAAGAGCATCAACTATCCGCTCTGCATCGACGAGGTCGCCCCGAACGCACGAGCCGGTCGCACCGCGACGGCCTACCGCGTCGGCTTCTGGCCGACGATCGTGATCATCGACCGCGCGGGCAAGGTTCGCGCAGGCGGCGTGCAGCCCGCGTTCGTCGACGAGATCGTCGCTGACCTCCTCAAGGAACCGGCACCGGAAGGCGCGTCCGCTCCAGCCGCACCGGCCAAGCCCGCGGAGCCTGCTGCTCCCGCTGCTCCGGCGACCCCGGCTGCTCCCACTGCTCCGGCTGCTCCAACTGGCGGCTCCGTCAGGTGACCGGCGTGAAGGTCATTCCGCTCTCGACATACATGTTCACCAAGGTGCCTGGGGCGAACTCACTCGCCTTCTGACCTTCGGCAACATCAAGCCACGCGGGGATCACCATCTCGATGAGCAGGCGGTTGGCCGCCGTGTCGACGGCGAGCACGGTTCCCTGCACGATGCGCGGGTGGCCGTAGACCGGCTCGATGAATCGCCCGCCGGCCGCAGCCAGGTGCATCCGCTGGGCCTTCCCCCGCACCACGCCGCGGATGCGCTTGCCGATCTCGGTCGTGATGGCGGCTGCGGACACGGTCGGCTTCAAGTGCAGGCGGTAGCTCGTCCCGGGCAGCGACAGGACGACTTCGCCGTCTGACTTCGCCTCGAGAATCGCTCGGCAGACATCGGGTTCGGTACGCGCTGCGGTATCGGTCGCCATAGGGGCGGCCATCGTACCGGCTCTCACGCGGGTCGCGGGAGCGCGAGCATGCGGAGGAAGTTCGCCAGGAGCGTCGGCCCCTCGGTGGTCAGGAAGCTCTCGGGGTGGAACTGGACCCCCTCCATCGGGGCCCGCTCGCTGCCCGGGCCGGTCCAGCGAAGGCCCATGATTTCCCCGCGCTCCGTCCAGGCCGAGACGACGAAGTCCTTGGCCACCGTGCTCGGCTCGACGACGAGCGAGTGATAGCGGGTGGCGAGGAAGGGATTCGAGAGCCCCGCGAAGAGACCCTTGCCATCGTGGTGGATCGGCGAGGTCTTCCCGTGGACGGGCACATCGTTGCGCCGCACGACCATGCCGTGGATGTCGCCGATCGTCTGGTGGCCGAGGCAGACGCCGAGAATCGGAATCTTCCCGCGGAAACAGCGGAGAAGCTCGGGACAGACCCCGGACTCCTTCGGCGTGCAGGGACCGGGCGAGATCACCAGCCCGCTCGGCGCAAGGCGTTCAGCCTCGGTCGCGTTGATGGCGTCGTTCCGCACCACGCGGACCTCGACCGAGGCATCGATCTCCCCAAACCGCTGAACGAGGTTGAAGGTGAAGGAGTCGTAGTTGTCAATCAGGAGGAGCATTGGCGGATCGGCCGACGGCCGGTGGGGCATGGTAGTGGCTTGGTATCGTTCCGCCGGGTTCGGCCCGAGCCGAGTCCACCCGTGCCCGCCTTCGCGGCGACACCCGATCCGGCGCTTCCAACGCGAACACACCATGCCCGCCCTCCTCTCCGCTTCCGCCGTTGCCCCTTCTGCCCGTGGACTCCTTGCCCTGCTCGCGCTGTCGGTCGCCGGGGTCGCCCAAGCCCAGTCCACACCGGCAGCCGAGGGCGAAGCCCCCGCAGCGCTCGCGACCCCGTCGAACCCCTTCCGACTCTCGATCGGCGGCGGCTACGCCCATCAGTTCGCGACCGATGTCGAGGATGCCCCGGGCGAGGTCTCGATCGATCGTGCGTACGCCTCGCTGAGTTCGACCTTCGGGCTGAACGAGGACTTGTCCCTCGGCGTGCGACTCGCCTGGGAGGGCGGCTGGTACGACTTCGACGGCGCCAATCCGCTCGCCATCGGCGGCGTGAGCCCGTGGAAGGCCGTGCACGGCATCCAGCTCGGAGCGCGGCTGAACTGGACGCTCGACGCGCAGTGGTCGGTCGGCGTCGGCGTCTTCGGCAGCGCCGCAGGCGAGTCTGACGCCGATGTCGGCGACGCCCTGACCTTCGGCGGAAGCGTGAGCGGTGCGTGGCGGGCCAACGATCGCTTCACGATCGGCGCCGGCATCCTCGCCTCGACGCAGATTGAGGAAGACGCCCTCATCATTCCGCTCCTCATCATCGACTGGCGCATCACCGATGCGATTCGCCTGAGCAATGTGACCGGCCCTGAGGCCTATCCGACCGGCGCCGGTCTTGAGCTCTCGTGCACCGCGCTCGAGGGTTTCGACTTCGGCATCGGCGGCCGTTGGGAATCGCGGCGATTCCGACTCGACGACGAAGGTCCGGCGCCGGAGGGCGTCGGCGAGGACGAGGGTCTCGGCCTGTGGCTGCGGGCCGGGATCCGTCCGACCGACGCGCTCCGCATCGATCTGCTCGCGGGCGTCATGCTCGGCGAGGAACTCGAACTCGACGATCGAGACGGCAACACCATCGCGTCGATCGAGCTCGATCCGTCGCCCTTCGTCGGCGCGTTCGTGAGCTTCCGCTTCTGAGTGCAGCCTTCTGCACATTGCTGCCAGACGCAACAGGATTCTGCACAAATCACAGGATTCTGCACAAATCACCCAGAGAACCACAGAGGCTCAGAGGGCACAGAGGATGCACAGAGAAGGCAAGAAGGGAGGCAGGTGCGCGCGTCGATGGAGCCGTGCCAGTGCCGGAGGGGCTCAACGAGCGCAGGCGCAGGGAACGGTGAGAAGTCCCGACCCAAGTCAAGTCCACTCTGCGCCTACGAGTGTGTTCGACGAGTTCCCTCTTTCCGTTGGCTTCTCTGTGCTGCCTCTGTGGTTCTCTGGCGGAATAGTGCAGAATGCTGCGACCTCTCTGTTGGATGCACGACCCGTGCGCACACCGCGGTCGATGCATGCCGTGACAGAGGCGTGACGCCGTCCGCCTCGAGCGTGCGGTAGGCTCGACACATGCGACCAGATACCCTCCGCCGACCCTCCACCGTCCGCGCCATGATGCTCCCTTCGATGGTTCGCGCCGCCCTGCTGACCGCAGCAGCGTTCGCCGTCGCCTGTTCGTCGGGAGGATCGACGAGCACGGGCGAGGGCGTCGCCGATCGCGATGCGCTCGCCGCGAGCCCGCACGGTGCGGCGTCAGCGCGACCGCGCACCCTGTCGGGCGAAGCGCGTGCGATCATGCAACGCCTGATCGAAGTCCATGACGATCCCGAGCGCGTGGACTTTCGGACGCCGGGCACGGTGACGAACGCAACCGGCGAGAAGATCGCCTATGACCGCTATCTCGTCGTCGGCTCCACCCTGACGCAGGACCGCGGCAGCGCGTTTGCCCAGTTCATCCTCGATCTTCGCGCCAATGGCGGCGACTTCGTCACCATCACCCAGCGTGAGGAGGAGATCTCGAAGGTGCTGGTCCGTTACGACGACCAGCGCTTCGTCGTCGCCATCGGCCAGTGGTAAGGCGAGCCATCGCGGTCGCCATCGACGCCCCCATCGCGGCCCGCATCGAGGTTGATGTCAAGCCACGCCGCCTCGGAAGCGCGGACTCGAACGCCCCCGCCGGGCGCGCTCGGCGCGATGCTCTCCGATGCGTCATCGAGCTCCGACCCGGAGCTGGTGACGAAGGTCACGGCGACGGGCGTTCGCACCACCGGTGCCTCGACGATTGCGTGGATCGGGCGCCCCGCAGTCACCGTTGCCACGAGCGCGGCGATCGCGCTGAGGGCCAGGGTTGCACTGATGAGGGTGGCGTTTCGCATCGACGATCCGAGAGCTCCGCCGCGGCGGAGGGCCGCGCTCGCCGGACGCCGGCGGGGCCCTTCTTTCGGCAATCGACCGATGGACTTTTGACGCAAACCCCAAAAGCGTGCGCGACGCCATCGCCGACGGCCGGAAGATGCCGGTACGGGCACCATCCGTCGGGCAATCGCACACACCGGCATGCCCTCGCCGCAGAGCCGGTCAGGCCGCCTCGGGCAGGGCGGTGCCGGCCACCCCATCGCGGGTGACGACGAAGAGCTCGTTGGTGATCGGATACGGCAGGCGACGGTAATCGGCGTCGATCCGGTTCTTCAGCCGGCCGACGAACTCCTCGGGATCGCAGGTCATCGCCAGGAAGGTGTCGCGAGCGGGCGTCGCCACATAGAAATCGCCCTTGAGCTCCGGGGCGAGCTTCTCATAGAGCCGTCCGAGCAGAATGCGGGCGGCGTCATATCCGTCCTGCCGGCTGACGATCGCGGCGCGACCGCCCTCCTTGCTGTCGATGATCTGAATGGAGAGATCGGGGGCGTAGCGACTCAGGTTCTCGCGAGCGATGAGTTCGAGGTCGTCCGCCTGGACCCCCCACTTCACCATCTGCTCGGTCGTGATGCTCACGGTCATCTGCGGCAGGTCGATGACGAAGACGACGACGGTGTTGTTGACGAAGGGCACATGGGCGACCTGCTCGCGGTCGAGATGCTTGAAGATCGCCTCCGGCTGGATGCGCGGCATGATCCGCGGCCGAGCGATCGCGAAGGGCAAGGGCGCGCCGGAGACGGTGTCCCCCTCGATGAGCTTCTCGAGGTAGTTCTCGACGATCTCGACGCCGTTGTCCGGGTCGCGAAGCACCATGCGGTAGAGGTTGTCGAGTCCGAGGTGTCGGCCGTCGATCACCACATCCATCGGACCGGCGAGATGCACCGTCCGCTCGGGAAAGTGGCGCTTCAGGATGAACACAACCTGTTCGCCAAACGCCTCGGGTTCCTGTGGCATCGCCGACATGACAGTTGCCTCCTCGCGCCTCCGTGGACCGTCCGAACCGATTCGGGCTTCGGCCTCGAACCGATCCGCACAGCAGAGGCACCGGATGCACCGTGCGGGAAACACGGCGCTACTCTGCGTCGCAGGACGGCTCCGCTGTCGGCGCCGCCCACAACCCAAACGAGCCGCGATCCGTCGCGGTTCGGTCCCGCGCGGCGGAACATGCTCATCGTCGGCCGACGGGGACCTCGGGTTTCGTCGAACTCCGGAGAGCGCGACAGGAGCGAGGGACCGCCCGCCCGGCTGGGTCGCGCCCAAAGGAGAAAGCCGGAGGAGAACACCCGCCCTCCATTCAGAATCGATGAGGAGGTCGCTTCCCGCGCAGCCAGCGCCTCCGCCGTCGGCTCGGTCGCCGTACCCTCCCGGCCATATGCCCCGTGCGATGCCCACCCTCAGCCTTCTCCTCGTGACCGCGCTCCCGCTCGCCACGCTCGCCTCGGGCGAGCCGATCGGCCAGCGCCAGAGTGCTCCAGCAAAGGAAGACGCCTCGAAAACCGCACCCGCGGACCAGACCGAGACCCGCCGCTCGTGGCAGGTGACGCCTCCGCAGGCGCTCCGCTCGCGGATCGGCACGCCAACGATCGAGGGGCATCTCGTCGAGGTCCGCGGCTTCGACGCCGAGCACTCGGTCCGGGTGGCGATCATCGAACGCCCCAACGGCACCCGCGTGAGCGTGGTCACCCGCTGGCTCGATCGGGCGAGTCAGGAGGTCGTCGATCGATTCCCGGACGCTCGGGCGGCGCGGCGGGAGCGGCGGGCCGCCGAACCGCCTCTCGCCCTGCGCCCGGGGGAGTACCCGAGCGATGCTGAGGCGAAGGGTTCTCCAGTCGACCCGATCGAACGGGCGGCGACGGAGCACTTCCACTTCCATTGGGGCACGCGGCGCGACGGCAGCGGCGCTGCCTGGTTCGAGCCGGGCTTTCGCGAGCGCACGCTCCAGGCCTTCGAGGACGCCCGCGACTTCTATCGCGATGTGCTCAAGGCCCCGCTCCCGGGCCGCGGCGACGCGCAGATGTCGAAGCGGGCCCCCGAGGTCTTCGGCAAGACGAATGTCTACATCACCGGCACCGGACTGCCGCGCCACGAGGAGGGCTTCGCCTTCGCCGCGCTCGACATCATCATGCATCCCGCCGCGCTCGCTCCCGGCTCGAGCGTGATTCCGCACGAGTTCGCCCACTGCGTGCAGCTCGCCTCCGGCGGCTTCCGCAACAGCGACTTCGTCGGATGGTTCTGGGAGAACCACGCCGAATGGTGCACCCATCAATATTTTCCCGGCCACGCGCCGGCCTTCTGGGGCTGGCTCGAGCGCCGTCACTATGAATTGAATTCATCGCGCATGAATTATGGAAGCTGGATGTGGCTTCAGGTCATGAGCGAATCGACCGACCTCGCGGGCGGACTCGGACCGGACTTCGTCTTCGATCTCTGGGAATCGAATCGTCTCGATGAGCATGGCCGCTCGATCGAGGATCCGATCCAGACCTGCCTGCGCCTGCTTGCCGAACGCCCCTCGGTCGGCTCGACCGACGCGGCCGCCGAGGTGCTCGGCACGATCATCGGTCGCGTCGCCGAGCGCAGCGCGTTCTGGACCGACCTCGAGCATGGCTTCACCTACGCGGCGAGCGAAGCGGAGTATGAGGTCCACTCGCGCGGCGCGCTCCGCCACCGGGCGACGCTGCTGCCGCTCGGCGATGGGGTCGAACCGAGCGCCTTCCTCATTCCCTACAGCCAGGCGCCGCGAGACTACGGTTTGAGCGTTGTGGACCTCGCGCTCAGCGACGACGCCCCGGCGATCGTCGTCGATCTGACCGGCGTCGCGAGCGTCTCCATGCCGCCGGCGCATGCGCAAGCGCCGCTCTGGCGCGCCGCGCTCCTCATCGAGCGGGCCGATCGTTCGATCGAGGTCGCCCGCGCCACGATCACCGCCACCGGCGGCGGACAGCTCAGCGTCGAACGCTTCGCCGGTGATCGGCGGGCCCGGCTCGCCATCGCAGCGACGCCCGTCGAATGGACGCCGATTGAGTTCCGCCCGGGCTACGGGGCGAAGCGGCGCTTCCCCTTCATCGCCAGGATCGAGGGCGCTGCGCCGGCGACCATGTTTGCCCGATCGGAGCGGTCTGCGGAGGCCGATCCGAGCACGCTCATCCGTGTGCCGAACGGCGGCGGCCTGCGGGCTCCTTCGGCGCGCGTCGCCGAGACGGCGTTCGTCGCCGAAGGGGCGATGGTGCTCGGCGAAGCGCGGGTCGAGGGCGACGCCCGGATCCTCGGCAACGCGGTCGTTCGCGATCGGGCCGTGGTTCGCGACGGCGCCGTCGTGCGCGACACCGCAACGGTGCGGGACGAGGCCATCGTCGCCGGGAATGCCCTGATCGGCGGCGGCGCGGTGATCGCCGGTCGCGTGCGCGTCGGCGAGCGGGCCCGCGTGCTCGAGGCGATCCACCTCGATGGTGACGGTTCCTTCGCCGGCGACGCCCTCGCCAAGGGGTGGGGCGAAGTGCACACGAACGCGGCCCACACCATCGGCGGCTGGGCCTGGTTCGGCGAGGATTGCGAAGTGCATATGCCGGGCGATCCGAAGGAGCTCGCCCCGATGACAGTCGATCGCGGCCGGATCTACGGGTTCATGGCCCCCGATCAGTGGCGCGCGATGGAGCGCTCGAACGATCCGCGTGATCGCGCGACGACTCTTGCTGCGGCGTGGATTCCGACCGCCGGATCCTCCACGGCGACGACGCTCACGCAGCCGGGACATCTGCTCGACTCCTTCGGCGACCATCCCCTCCTCCTTCCCGTCGGGACGACCCTCACGGCGGAAGGAACGCTTGACCTCCGCAGCGCTCGGGGCGAGGCCGTTACTGAAGGAACGCCCTTCGCGAGCGCCGGATGGTCGTTGCAAGCGCGGGTCCTGCCAGCCTCGGAGGCGGCGGTTCCGATGCTCGCGTTGCATTGGGAGGATGGTCGCGGACTCGCCCGGGCGATGCGGGTGCGCTTCGTCGCCGGCAAGTCGCCTGGCGAGGATACCTTGGTCTTCACTTTCGAGGGCACCTTCGATGGCGGCCAGCGCCCCGAGCTTCGCCTACCGCTCGCGTCGCCTGGTGCCCGCACATCCTCCGATACGCCGGTCGATCTCACGATTCGGATGAGCCCCGACGGGAGCCTCTTCGCCGAGAGCACACCGGTCGGGGTGACCGGCGGTTCGACGACACTCACCGCCTCGCTCGACGAACCGTGGATGCGTGCCTTCCCCCTTCGCGTCGCCCTGGGCGGCGCCCGCTTCGACCGCTTGCGCGTCGAGCGGACCGACGCCCCTCTCGCACCGTGAGTGCCCCGATGCACTCCAAGCGCCGCCGAAGTGGAATGGGGTACTGCGGGGCTTCCGTCGTAATGCGAAAGCCGTAATGTGGCTGTCCAAATCTGGTTCGTCCGCCATAATGTGGCTGTCCAAAATGGCCCCATGATTTGGCCCCCGATCCCACCGGCAGCCCCGCCTTCTTGCCGCATATTGAACTCATGCGCCTCCGTAGATCGTCGCTCAATTGGGATGTTGGCCTAGTTGTCTGCGGTCTCGCCCTCATCGCCGCGGTTTCGCTGTGGACCAGCATACTGCTTGCTACCCCTGGCAGCTCCGGCATCGGACGCCTGGTGTTCCGGGCCTCCGGAGGATACGGCGCTCTTCAACCGCTTCGGGCTGCAGGCGCATTGCTCGGACTCGGGCTCGTTCTCGTACTGCGACTGGAAGGCTGGCTTCGATACCTGCCCCTCTTCGTCGTAGTTGCAGCGACCCTCGCAGGGCAACTCCTCATCGCTCGCCCAGTCGCTTGGATCTCGCTCATTCCGAGTTACTTTCCCGCAGCTACTATCGCCGCCGCACTCCTGACTCTAAGCGTATTCAAGAGTTCGTGCAGTATTGATCGCCGGACTCCGTCCCGGATGCCGATTGGTGCCGCAATACCGCTATTTGCTGTATGCGCGATAGCCGCAGCGGTTTTCGCGCATTGGTCCTGGATGCTTGCCCGCGCACATCGCGCGCAAACCGTTTCGGACTTAGGGACATTGATTGCCCAGATTGCTCCGAGTGCTGTCGAATGCCACAGCACGCTACAGCTCCCTCTTAGGACTGACCCGACGCCCGCGATGGTTGACTATCTCGGGCCGATAGAGGCGATTGGAGTTCGGGGTTTCGTGATTCCAAGCCGTGAACCAAAGGTCGCCGCTATAATCATTATGCCTGTCCCGTACGCTCGGGACGACGGCGTCGTGCTCCAGCTTCAAGCTTGTTCAAAATCAGCTTCCATCATGGGCGAGCTTCTCCCAATCACGGGTGGTTCTGACGCATTTTTGCTTCTGACGCGGTCGACTCGCGAATTCACTCCGCTCACCGAGGATATGCTTCGTCGTGCTGTCTTGCGACTCGAAGATTTCTGTAGCTCGACTGAGTGGAAACCGACCGGTTCGAAGACCTTACCTACTTTCCTGCGTGTTTCGCTCGATGATATCTCAAAGCCCACCCAAGAGCTGATGAGCCCTTGACGAGCCCGGGGAGCCCACTTTGTATATGCGCATTTTGGGGAGCCACAATGTGGCTGTCCAAATTGGTCCTCCAGATCACGGCGCTTGCGGCGCTCGCTCGCGCAGGGTGTGACGATGCGAGCGAAGGCGAGCGTCGCGGTCGAGCGCATGGCTCGCTCGCTTCGATCGCGATGCCATCGCGCGGCACGGCGTTCGGCTTGAGGGAATCGCTTGTCGGCGAGGCCCAACGGCGCGGCGGGACGAGCGTGCACGCGGTGCGCCCGCAGCTTCGCGGGTAGCGAGGAGAGCTGGTAGCGGCGTGGCGGCGGCTTGGGCGACGCGACGCGAAGCACGCCGTAGCGCCACTCGATCTCGCGTGCGTGAGACGGACTGACGACCGACGGACCCATTCATTTCGGGTCCGCAGCTTTCTCGTGCGCCGACGAAGGCTGACGGTGAGCGCCGAAGCGAAGAAATGAGCCGATCAGACGCGGAATCGGCCTTGTCGACATCCGCAAATCCTCCGGATTCGGGCTCGCGGCCAGGCGCGACGCCCGCCATAATGTGGCTGTCCAAAATGGTTCCCCGGCTTCGCCGAAAAGCATGTCCCTTGGTGGTGAGCCTTATCGGCGCGGGCTTTCTGGCTAATGCGCTGACATGCATCCTACTTGCGGCATTGGGGTGCGCTCTCGGTCGGCCTCAAGAGGCAACAGATGATCCCGCTGTGCTTGAGATGGGCTTTCGGGGCGCCGAGGTGAAATTCTCTCAGGACCCAACAGACGCAACACGGATCTTGACTCACGTACGCTTGGGGTTGCCTTTTCGTTGTCTTGAGCGAATAGCCTCCGACGAAGAACCTCCACCGATCTACGGCACCATACTGATCACTCCCATGGCTGTGAGGAGGACGGCGTTCATTGAGCACCCGATGGATTTCCGACCTCTTTGGGCAGGAGTGCTCTTAAACTCCGCCGTTTGGTCTGCCGTCCTTTGGGTCTCTTTGGTTGCGTGGTCCAGCCTTTCACGGCGCCCAAACTGAACAGCCAGGGAGGCCAAGGCGCGACGCCCGCCATAATGTGGCTGTCCATAATGTGGCTGAATGCAACAACCCCGTTTTGCAGGATTCGCCGTTTTTCTCGAGGGATGGCGAGCCAGATCTCGAACCGTGTATCCAAAAGGAGCGGGAGCAGTGCGAGGCAAATTAGCACGACATACAGGCTTTGCTCTGGCGGGGCTGTCGATTCTTCTGGTATTGGCTGCCGGTCTGTTCTGGCTGCAGACGAAGCTTATTGAGCCAGCCGCGGAACCGGATGCGACCACCGACGACGAAGATCTCGTGGACATCCAGTGGATCTATCCTGATCAGTTCGACGCCTTCGTCCGCGGCCTCGCAGCACGGAAAAGCGGCGATTTCTTCGATCCAGACAGTGTGAGGATTCGGAGCGACCAGTCCCCCGGACTGTCCTTCGCGAGTGCCCTCGCGCCTCGAACCGACGCATTAGAGCTTCTCTCCATGCTACAGAACGGGACTGTTGCCGCAGATGACTTTCCATCTCTGGCGCAGGGGGTCGCAGTCGCTCGAATGAGCTCCGGAGACATCCGCGGCGGGACGAGCATCCTTGGCCGATATCCAGAATTTCTCGACGCAGCGTGCATCGGAGTCGATACGCCCTTGACATGGTCGATTCGATCAGGCAACTACGAGGCATTCCGGTCTATTCTGCGGTTGGGCGCGAATGTCAACACCATGAACAAAGACTCGGTGCCGCCCCTCGTCTTGGCCGCGTCGCATGACCACGACCCTCGATTCGCACTCGACCTCCTGGATGAGGGAGCCGACATTTCAGCCCGCCTGCCGCGGGACGGCGCCACAGCGCTGCACGACGCGGACACGCCCGAAGTGGTTCAGGCCTTGGTTAGCAGGGGAGTCGATGTCAATGCGACTGACTCGACGGGTCACACGCCCTTGCACCTCGCGACTACCCCGGAGGTAGTGACAGCTCTCGTCAACCTGGGTGCGTCCGTGAACGCCGAGAGCCGTTTTGGACTCACCCCGCTCCATTTCGCCGCTACACCCGAGGTTGCCGCTGCACTTCTCGCGCTGGGCGCCGACGTGAACGCCAGGAATAGGGATGGCGATACGCCGCTCCATCTAGCCCTCACCCGCGGCGTAGCTCTCGTACGAGTGCTGATCGAGGGCGGCGCAGATGTCCAGGCGAAGAATAAATCGGGCAAGACACCGCTGATGAGCCTAGACCCGAACCCTCGTCGTCGGCTGCGCGCTGACGAGAAGGCGGAACTGCGAACGCTGCTTCAAGCGCCTCCATCAGTAGCCGCGGAACCATGATCCGGTCCTCGTTCGGACAGTGTAAGCGCTCGACCTGATTCACCGCCCCAGTCACTGGCCTTCGCCGCGGCTCGTCGCACACTCGCAGCGTGAGCTTTCCCGACCACCGTCGCCGAATTCTCGACAGCTGGGATCGCAGCGGGCTCTCCGCAGCGGCGTTCGCGCCGTCCGTCGGCGTCACGCCGTGGACCCTCTACGCCTGGCGACGCCGCGAGCGGAAGCTCGCCGGAAAGCCATAATGTGGCTGTCCGAATCTGAAATCCCCAAATCTGAAAGCCCGACCCGCCGCGGAATCGGCCTTGTCGACATCCGCAAATCCTCCGGATTCGGGCTCGCGGCCAGGCGCGACGCCCGCCATCATGTGGCTGTCTAGAAATGGTTCCCTCGCTTGCGGCTGACCCATCAGGCTCGCCTTCGAAGCCAGTTCCTTAGCGGCCTGCTACGATCGAACCCACATTCTTCGGAGGATTCAATGGACAAGCCCCGCGAGATTCAAGGTGGCGGAAGTGATATCCCTGCCGTGTCAAGGCGTAGCGCCCTCCGGTCACTGGCGGGGGCGTCGGCGTATGCGGCTTCACTTGCCTCAGCCCCGAACTGCGGAGCCGCAGCTTCAGCGCCGAAGGTAGAGCCCGATGTAATAATCAGGCCAGAATGGTCGGGCCCATTGCCGTCGGAGGTAGTTGCGGTTGTCCAGAGCGAGAAGTTCCTCGGAGAGGGCTCGTTAGCCGCGCTGAGAGCGATGGTAGAGGCTCACGGTACCTCGATACTCACTCAGCTCGCTGCGTCTGGCGCGATTCAGAATCTCTCCGCTCCCTTCATTGCCGAGCAGCTCAGACGCTCCAACACAATGGGTGCCATAGTCGCGGCCTTGAGGTTGCTCTCGGATGCCGGGAACACCTCGCAGATGTTAGCCTTCTGCTGGAAAGTGACTTGGGACTGTCAAGGAAGCCCCTTGGGTTCGCTCTCGGCATTAACGGATGTCGTGAGGACCATCGAGCAGACCAAGGCACTTGATCCTGACGCTACGGTGGAGGCGCTCCTCACGGTCGCCGGAAAGTTTGCAATCACCGAAGACCCAAGCGGCGTGATCGGCTTGAGCGGCGCCGGCGACGGCAACATGCGGCTTGTCGACGCTTTCTCAGGGCAGCTGTTTTCTGAGGGTGAAGCAATTGCTATGGCACAACGATTCGACTTCGAGTGCTTGCTCCTCGATGCACTCGCATCCGAATCAGCTCGATCGCAGAGACCGCTGGCGAGTCGCTTGGCTTCAAAGCTGAAGGTGTTCGGAAAGCTTGGCGGGCTTGCATACTGCGTTCATGCGCTCCATTGCGACGATGAAAGCAAGGAAGCGCGGGCTCAAATCCTACATCGCGCAATTCATCAGGAAGCACCGGGCGGACCGCCATCGAACTACTTCCGCCGCGCGATGCTACCTCGCCTTCAGGCGCTCAGCGATCGTCTGGCCGGTCGATAGCTTGGCCTCCCCTACAGAGCGCTGCAGTCGTCCGCGACTACGTGAGCGCCTGTCCAAAGTGGTCCTTCGGAATGACGCCGGCCCAGACGAGTGCGCCAAGAAATTTGAAAGGTAGCTCCGCGGTGATTATCGCCTACTCACTAGAGAGCCCTGTTTGGACACCCACATTCTGCTTGTTGCCGACATCCGCAAATCCTCCAGATTCGGCCTCGCGGCCAAGCGCAACGCCCGCCATAATGTGGCTGTCGAAAATGGTCTCGCGGTCCGGGTTGGAACACGGACTCCCCCCGGGGGGGGCCACTCCCGAACAAGAGCTCCGGACGCGCGACTCGCCGCTGGATGATTGGCCCCGGCGGAGGCGGCTGCTGCAATCAATAAGCCACATTTTCTTAGCGAATCACATGACCAAAGCACTTTGCGCTGCGGCATTACTACTGGCGTTCCTTTTGATTTGGAAGTGCGAAGCGACGAGTCGAAAGTGGGACGCCTTCTTGGCAGATGCTGCTCGGATCGAGATACTCGATGCGGCGGGTTCGCTCCGCGTCTCTGTGACGCCTGCAAGCAACCCCTATTTCAGACATATTATTGGCCAAATTCGAGGCGGTGCGCGCCGGGCCAGGTATCAGCTCGATCCGCCCCGAGCCTCTTTCTGGCGCCTGCGAATCCTGAACGATTCAGGCACCCAGATCTTCGACGCGCCACTTGCGAGATCTAAACAGACATTTATCGTGGGATTTAACGAATATCAGCTTGATGTTTCAATTGGGTATTTTACGGAGACCGTGGACGAATCCCACTTCGCCGGTATTCCTGAGTACCGTCCAGATCGCGTGTCAATTCCCACAGGACCATGACTTTCGGCATAGGACGCGGTCACGATCTACAACCATGGCGCACTTTGGACAGCCACATCCTGACGATCTGAGCCATAATGTGGCTGTCCAAAATGGGCCCGGTAACTGTCTATGCACCATCGACGAATCCATGCTGCCCCTGAAGTGTAGCCACTGCCACCACCCTGTTCTAACCAGCCAGGACGTGTGTCCCGAGTGTGGCACGCCGATCGGCAAGACAGAAGATGACGAGCCTCGATCTCTAGTCGACCGGACGATTCTCCACGGCATCGCTATGGCGGCGGTCGCGGCGGCGATGTGCGGAGCATGCTCGTCCTTCGTGTGGGCGTTTTTCGTAGCGAAGCTGGCGTTTGGGGCATGCTACGCCTGTATTGTGCTTCTAGGCGTCGCGCTTCTCCTTCGAAGAAGGGCCTGGACAGCAGCGGCCGCCGTGTCGGCCCCCTGGCCCATGATACTCGTCGACGATCCGTTCGCAGTCTGGCCAGCCATCGTATTGGCCATAGCGGGAGGCATCGTTTTCGCGCAGTGGATGAGGGAACTCGCCACCGACAGCCGCGGAGCGGGCCAACCGGTAGTGAGCAGGTGCGCAAGATTTCTGGGGCATTTGGCGTTAGCTTGGGGCGGGCTCTTCTCGGCCACCTATCTTTTGGACCATGCGTGGCCACCGCTATCGTTTGGGTGGACGGATGAGATTCAATATGTCTATCTTCTCCTTCTAGTCTCAGCACCTACCGTCATGGTGGCCGCGTTCTCGCTGTCGGCCGCACACCTGTGGTCGAGCTGGTCGCCCCCGTAGGCGGCGGTCTTCTCAGTTGTCAACTCGCGCGCAGAACTGACCCACCGTAAGCGCTCGACCTGATTCACCGCCCCGGTCACTGGCCTTCGCCGCGGCTCGTCGCACACTCGCAGCGTGAGCTTTCCCGACCACCGCCGCCGAATCCTCGACCGCTGGGACCGAAGCGGCCTCTCCGCAGCGGCTTTCGCGCCGTCCGTCGGCGTCACGCCGTGGACCCTCTACGCCTGGCGACGCCGCGAGCGGAAGCTCGCCGGAAAGCCATAATGTGGCTGTCCGAATCTGAAAGCCCCAAATCTGAAAGCCCGACGTGAGAAGATGCAATGAAGATCAATCATCGCCCAGGCCTCCGCGCTCTCCTCGGCATCATGCTTTGCGGTGCGCTTGGAGCTTGCACAACCGTTTTTTCTGCGATGGTATGCTGCGCGATTTTCGGCGGCGATCTTGATTTCGATCAATGGCAATACAGAGATACCACTCCTCAGGCACCCACCGCAACGCTACTCGGGGAGGCCTCTCGTCCGGGTTTCCATGGTCGGTCCATTGTCTTGTACGATGCGGCGCTCACAGCGCTATACCGAATCGACTCGACCGCTGTGGCAGAGTCAGACGAGAGCCCGAGCGCCCGCAATCACGACGACTTTCAGGGAAATATATCGATTCAAGGACGTGAATCGTATCGGCGGATCGCGATAATTCGCTTCGGTTGGCCATCGCCTTCGCTAGAGATCCGGGCCCGAATGGTTGCATATAGCGGGCCCGCGGTAGACATTCAAAGTGCGATTGATGGCGGAATCGAATTGGGCAACTCGTGGAGAGGGCCGGCTGCCATCCCGCTGTCGCTCCCGTTGACGCCTCGGGTCCCAGGAGTTCTCTGGAGTGTCAGCTTCTGGTCGGCGATATGGGCTGTCGCGTATTGGTTCTGGCAGTCGCGTCGATGCGAAGGATCGAGTAGCGATGTGACATCATCGTAAGCGCTCGACCTGATTCACCGCCCCAGTCACTGGCCTTCGCCGCTGCTCGTCGCACACTCGCAGCGTGAGCTTTCCCGACCACCGTCGCCGAACTCTCGACCGCTGGGATCGCAGCGGGCTCTCCGCAGCGGCGTTCGCGCCCTCCGTCGGCGTCACGCCGTGGACCCTCTACGCCTGGCGACGCCGCGAGCGGAAGCTCGCCGGAAAGCCATAATGTGGCTGTCCGAATCTGAAAGCCCCAAATCTGAAAGCCCGA
>VYLE01000603.1_pt1 | contig 16278 bp, 12 predicted proteins | sample 5114391 | NCBI WGS metagenome assembly VYLE01 (sample SAMN12291771, study PRJNA351875) | freshwater metagenome | isolation source: freshwater lake | place: USA: Michigan, Kent Lake | collected 2013-08-15
GCTGGTCGGCAGCGGCAGCAAACTGTTGCGCTGGTCGCGCGGTGATCGCGGATGGACCGAGTTGGCGGACTACACCGGGTCGGGCCTTCGCAACATCACGCGCCTGGCCGTGAGTCCCGACGGATCCCTGCTGGCGATCGTTGCCGATCCGGCGAAGTAGTCGCCACGTGGGCCTCAGCGCGCGCGCGGTGGTGCCTGCCAGCGGCAATCGCCGGCGCCAAAGGCGGCCCGCAGCTCCTCACGTGGCACCCAGCCCGGCGACGGCGCGCACCGGCCACGCGGATCGATGGCGAGGTCAAGTGGCGAGGGGGGGGGCGTCATCGTGCCCGCGGCAATGGGGTCGCGGGCGCCGGTGGCTTCCACGCTCCACAAACCGTCATTGTACACCCGCAGCCGCAGCGTCTCGCGCCGCTGCATCGCCAGCGTCCGCGCACTGTCCACGACAGCGGTCATGTCATGCGCGCTGGCCGCGCGTTGGGTACCGCGACGTGTGACCTGACGCGAGAGGAGCAGGGCCCCGGCAATCGCCACGATTACCACGGCCACCAGCACCTCGGTCAGCGTCAGGCCAGCACGCCGGGGCCTGGGCACTTACTTCTTGATCAGCGGCTGCACAGCCGCCGGCACCGCCACGGCATCGTTCGTCACCGTGTTGAACTCGGCACTCTTCACCGTGAGGATCATCTTCTGCGGGCCGGTCGTCATTTCGGTGCGCGTCGCGATCTTGATCGGACCGAACGTCTTGTAGTCGGCAATTACCGAGCTCGTGGACATCTTGCCCATCTCCGAGTCGAGCGTGGCTTCGGCGCCGATCTGCAGCCCGCTGGCCAGCGAGAAGTAGTTCCACGACTCGTTGCCGGTGTCCTTGCGTACCATCTTGATCTTGTACGCCTTCTCGCCGGCGAAGTCCACCACGCCTTCATTGGTCATCGAGCTGAACCGATCGGGCGCGTACAGCATGCTCGCCACGAAGTCGGCCTGCTCCTTGGCCTGCGCGAGTTCCTTGCCTTCCAGCAGGCGCGCGCCCTGCATGGGGTTCACCGACCACGCCACCGTGCCGTCGGTCCCCGACAGGATTTCCCCGAGGCCGGCGAGGCTCATCTTCATCGACTGCTTGTTGGGCGCCATCACGTACATCTCGAGGTCGGCCGTCATGCCCGCCGCCGTGATCTCCATGGCGCCCACCTGCTTCATGGACGTGATCTGCATGATGGCGTCGCGACCACCGATCGCGGCCACGTGCTTGGCAATGACATCGGCCGCGGACGGGAGCGGCTGTGCCTGAATGGCGGGCGCAGCGAAGAACAACGCGGCGGTGGTGATGGTGCGAACCGCTGACTGAAGGAACATTCGGGAATTCTCCGAGGTGAGCGCCTGCTGGCGACTAAGAAGGAGGGCGGAGTGCGGCGATCATGCGTGCGTCGAACGCATGAACTATATCAGGGCACCACCCGCCGCGGTGCCTGACGTGTAACCCACGCAATGGCGGCATCGAGCGCCGGGTCTCGGCCGTCGAGCAGGGCCCGCCGATCGAGGGGGACGAGCTGATTCGGTGTCACCCCGTCTCCCTCCACCGGTTTTCCGTTGGCGCCAATGAAGTTGGCGATGGCGTGATACAGGATGTCTCCATTGGGTAGCCGTTCCGGAACGGAGGGGAGTGCCTGGCCGGCCGACTGCGTGCCGAAGACGGTGGCCCGCCCGAGCCCCTGCAGTCCGCCGGCGAAGATCTCGGTGGTGCTGCCCGACAGCGGGTCCACTACGAGGGCCAGCGGACCACGGAAGGGGGTTACGGGGCGCAGCCGGGTGTCCACTCGGCGGGGATTGGCCATGAAGCGCATGGTGCCTCCCCGCTGCACCATCTCGCCAATGGCTACCGCACTGTCCAGGAAGTGCCCGGCGAACCCCATGGACATGCCGCCCACGCCGCCGGGGTTGCCACGTATATCCAACACGATCGCGTCCGCGCCCCGCAGCGAGTCCACCGCCGCGTCGAACTGCGCCGCCAGCACGGGCATCCAGATGTTGAAGCGGATGACGCCGATTATGCGACCATCGCGCTGCACCCGGTGCCAGTCGAGCGCCGCCGCCACCGGTGGCAGGTTGCCGAACTTGGTGATCGTGCCGCGCTCCTCAGCATAGGTCAGCGTGAGCGGGTGCAATGTGGAGCGCCCGTCGCGAAACGTGACGGTGATGGTGTCGCCCGCCTGACCGCCGAGCGCCATGGAGGTGCCTTGCCACGCGAACAGCGCGCGTCGCCGGGGCTCGAGGCTTTCCGGCAGCAGGGCCAACCGCGCCGCCGAGGGGCATCCGCGAATTGCCTCGACCTCCCAGCCGGTGCGCACCCCCGCCTGCCAGGCCGGCCCGCCGGTGTCGATTGACGCCACCACCATGGCCGCGCCCACGAGACGCGTTTCGAAGCCCAGGGTCCCACTGGATCCGCGCCGCGCGGCGCCGTCACCCCCGCCCAACGTCGCATCCGACACTTCCTGCGGGATGATGGAGAAGTGCGACTGCCGGAGACGCGAGACCATGTCCGACAGCACGAGCCGCAGCTCGCCGCGTGTGCGCGCCGCCGCGGCCTTCGGGCGCAACTCGTCCCGCACGGCCAGCCAGTTCACCCCGTTGTAGGTCGTATCCCAGTGGGTGCGCCGGATGATGGTCCAGGCGCTGTCGAAGGTGACCAGCGGATCCGTGGCCGCGGCCGAAGCGAGCGAGACCCCGGCCGAGGCTGCCCCGCCCCCGCACGAGGCGGGCACGGCGGCGGGGCTCGAGGCCGCCCGCCCGCCGCCAAGGCACCCGGTGCCAAGTACGAGGACCAGCAAGCAGAGGGAAGATGTTTTCACGAAAGTGGCAAATGGGTGTGGGTGCGACCGTCTATTTTCAGAAACAAGCAGCCACTGCTCTCGCCGCAGCCATGTGCAGCACATTACCATGCAGTGCTGCTCCTCCTCCTCACGCGACTTCTCCGGTTCCCATGTCCGCTCGCCTGCACGCGCTGCACGCCGCTGGTCAGTCCCTGTGGCTCGACTATATCGACCGCACCATGCTCACCAATGGGGACCTGGCCCGGCGGATTGCCGAGGATGCCCTCACTGGAATGACCTCGAATCCCACCATTTTCGAGAAGGCGCTGGCCGAGGGCGCCGCGTACGACGCCCAGCTGGCCACCGTGCCGTCCTCGTTCTCCGACCGCGACGCCTTCTTTGACGTGGCGGCCACCGATGTGCGTCAAGCCTGCGATGCCTTCCGCTCGATCTACGACCACACACACGGAGTAGACGGATTCGTTTCCCTGGAGGTTTCACCCGATCTGGCGCGTGATGCGGTCGCCACGGTCGCCGAGGCGCACCGGCTTTGGGCGATCGTCGATCGCCCCAACCTCATGATCAAGGTGCCGGGCACGCCGGAAGGCGCCGAGGCCATTCGGCAGCTCATTGCCGACGGCATCAACGTGAATGTCACGCTGCTCTTTTCGGTCGATGCGCATGCGCGCGTCATCGAAGCCTACCTGGCCGGACTGGAAGCCCGCGCCGCCGCCGGCCTGCCCATCGACCGCATTGGCTCCGTGGCCAGCTTCTTCGTGAGCCGCGTCGACTCGGCCATCGACAAGCAGCTGGGCACCATGGCGGCCGCAGCGCCCGAGCGCGCCGAGGCGCTGCTCGCGCTGCAGGGCAAGGCCGCCATTGCCAACGCCAAGCTCGCCTATCGCCTGTTTCAGGCGTCGTTCTCGGGCGCGCGGTGGGCCGCGCTGAGCAGCCGCGGCGCGCGCGTGCAGCGTCCGCTGTGGGCCTCAACCAGCACCAAGAACCCGGCGTATCGCGACGTGATCTACGTGGAGGAACTCATCGGTCCCGACACGGTCAACACGCTCCCCCCCGCCACACTCGAGGCGTTCCGCGATCACGGCGAAGTGCGCCCCTCGGTGATGGAATCGGTGGCCGAAGCGGAGCGGTCGCTGGCGGCGCTCGAGGCGCACGGCGTATCGCTCGAAGCCGTGACCGATACGCTGCTCGCCGAGGGGCTCGCCTCTTTCGAGCAGTCGTTCGTGACGCTGCTGGCCGGGCTGGCACGCAAGCGTGCGGCGCTTGCACCGACCGCCTCCTGATTTTCCCACTCCCCCGGTTCCCTTGGCCACCACCACGCACGACATGTCCATCTCCCGCACCGGCCCCGAACGTGCCGCCTCGCCTGCGGATGACCACGAGTCGATGACCAGCACCTTTCAGCGTGCGCACGTGCCGCGCACCAAGATCGTTGGCACACTCGGTCCGGCCAGCAACACGGCCGAGGCCATCCGGACGCTGGTCGACGCCGGCCTCGATGTGGCCCGCATCAACTTCTCGCACGGTACGCACGAGCAGCACGCCCGCACGATTGCCATCGTGCGAGCGGTCTCGGAGGCGGCCGGCCGCCCGGTGGCTATCCTGGGCGATCTGCAGGGGCCGCGTATCCGCATCGGGGCGCTGCCCGCTCCACGGGAGCTGGAAGTGGGGGGCACCGTCGTGCTCGTGCCCGAAGAGATGGCTGCGGCAGCTGAAATTCCCATCACCTACGCCGATCTGTGCCATGACGTGAACACCGGCAACCGCGTGCTCATCAACGATGGGCTCTTCGAGCTCGTCGTTACGCGCGTCGAGGCGCCGCGCGTGTGGTGCACCGTGGTGCACGGGGGCACCCTGACGAGCAACAAGGGCATGAACTTGCCCGGCATCGCCGTGTCCGCGCCGTCGCTCACCGACAAGGATCGCGCCGATCTGGCCTTCGCCGTGGCCAATGACCTCGACATGGTGGCGCTCAGCTTCGTGCGGCGCGCGCAGGATATCGATGAGCTGCGCGCGCTCATTCCCAGGACGATGCTGGTGGTGGCGAAGATCGAGAAGGATGTGGCGCTCGAGAACATCGAGGAGATCATGACGGCCACCGACGCCGTCATGGTGGCACGCGGTGATCTGGGGGTGGAACTCCCGTTCGAGGAAGTGCCCATTGCCCAGAAGCACATCATCGCGACGGCCAACCGCATGGGGCGTCCGGTGATCACCGCCACGCAGATGCTCGAGTCGATGATCGAGAATCCGCGCCCCACGCGCGCCGAAGCCAGCGACGTGGCCAACGCCATCCTCGATGGTACGGACGCCGTGATGCTGTCGGCGGAAACGGCGGCGGGGCATTACCCGCGCCTCGCCGTGGAAGCGATGCGTCGTATCATTCGGGAAATCGAGACCCGGCCGCGCCCCGGCGCCGGCGCGCGGCTCGAGCGGCGCGTCGTCAGCGGGGTCAACATCGAGGAAGCGATTGCCGCGGCCACCGTGGCGGCCGTACGCATGCTCGACGCCCCGCTGGTGGTGGTGTTCACGAAGAGTGGCTTCACTGCCCGCATCGTGTCCTCGCACCGACCCAGTGTGCCCATCCTGGCGCTCACCGACGAACCACGCGTGTGTCGCCAGCTGGCGCTCGTGTGGGGCGTGGTGCCGCGGCTCGTGCCCACGGCACGCGGGTACGATCACATGGTGGCCATGGCCCTGCGTGAGGCGCTCGACCTCAATCTGGTGACCAAGGGCGACCGCGTGCTCGTGACTGCGGGCGTGCCGTTCGACGTGCCCGGCACGACCAACCTGCTGAAGGTCGAAACGGTCTGACCTGACGTCCCGACCGGCCACTGGCGTGCGCCTCACGTTCCTCGGGACGGGCACGAGCTTCGGCGTGCCGCAGGTGGGCTGCGCGTGTGCCGTGTGCACCTCCACCGACCCGCGCGACCGGCGGACACGCTGCGGGGTGGTCATCGAGGCGGCCAACGGTACGCGCCTGCTGGTGGACACGCCGCCTGAGCTGCGGTTGCAACTCGTGGCGGTCGGCATCGCGACCGTCGATGCCGTGCTCTTCACGCACGAGCACGCCGATCACATCCACGGCATCGACGATCTCCGCGCCATCACCATCCGGCGCGGAGCTCCGCTGCCCTTTTACGCGGAGCCCCCCACGTTCGCCACGCTGCAGGCACGCTTCCCGTACATCTTCGACGCGGCCTTTCGTCCGCTCCCCGGCACGACGCGTCCGGAGGGCGTGCTCCACCCCATCACCCCCGGTATGGCCTTTCAGGTAAATGGCACGTCGGTACTGCCCATTGCCGTGCCGCACGGACGTGCCTCGGTGGTGGGATTCCGCGTGGGCAACCTGGCGTACATCACCGACGCCAAGACGCTCCCCGAGGAGGCGCTGGCCAGTCTGGTCGGGGTACAGGTGCTTGTGCTCAACGCCCTGCTGCGCACGCCGCATCCCACGCACCTCTCGATCGCCGAAGCGGTGGACATGGCGCAGCGGGTCGGCGCCGCCCGCACGTACTTCACGCATCTCACACACGACAACTTCCACGCGCAGCTTGCCGCCGAACTGCCTGCCGGAATCGCTCCGGCACACGATGGCTTGGTGGTGGACCTGCCGGAGCCTTGATCATGGCGCTCTCCTTCGATTTCACGAACATGATGGCCGGGGTGCTGCCGCACGATGCCGGCATTACCGAACGCGAGTGGCACGACGCCGCGGCTACCTTCACGCGCGCGCACACCGCCGTGCATGCGCGTACCGCGGAGCTCGGCTTTCTCACGCTCGCCACCAGCGAGGCGCTGCTGGCGTCGTCGCTCGCGGTTGCCGAGCGGGTGAACGGCAGGTTCGACGATGTCCTCCTGCTGGGCATTGGCGGATCGGCGCTGGGCCCCATCGCACTGCGCACGGCGCTCTGCCCGCCCCGCTGGAACGAACTCACCGCGGCGCAGCGCGGGGGGCGACCGCGTCTGCATGTGCTCGACAACGTCGACCCGGCCACCATCGGCAGCACGCTCGATCGGCTCGATCTCACGCGGACGCTGGTACTCGTGGTATCCAAGTCGGGTGGGACGGTGGAGACGATGGCGCAGTATCTCATCGTGCGCGATGCCTTGGCACAGGCCGTGGGCGAGGAGGCGGCGCGCGACCATCTGGTGCTGGTGACCGATCCCGAGGTGGGCGCGCTGCGGCGCATCGCCCGCGACGAAGGCATCGCGGCGGTGGAGATTCCGGCCAACGTAGGTGGCCGTTTCTCGGTGCTCTCTCCCGTGGGCATTCTGCCGGCGGCGCTCATCGGCATCGACGTGCGCGCGCTGCTGGCCGGTGCTGCGCACATCACGGCCCAGGCGCAGGGCGCCGAGCTCGCGGGCAACCTGCCCGGTGCCTTTGCTGTCCTGCAGTGGCTGGCCGACACGCGGCACGGCCGATCGGTGCAGGTGCTCATGCCCTACGCAGATCCGCTGCGCGATCTCGCGCTCTGGTTCGTGCAGCTCTGGGCCGAATCGCTGGGGAAGATCCGCCCCGATGGCACCTCGGTGGGACCGACGCCGCTGCCGGCACTTGGGGCCACCGACCAGCACTCACAGGTGCAGCTGTTCATGGAGGGGCCGCAGGACAAGACGGTCACCTTCGTCGCGGTAAAGGGGCGGACCAACGACGGGCGCATTCCCGCCCGCCACGCCGATATTCCCGAACTCGGTTATCTGGGGGGGCACACGCTCGGCGAGCTCATCGACATCGAGCAGCGGGCCACGGCCGGGGCCCTCGCGGCGCGTGGCCGCTTCAACGCCACCATCCACGTCGACCGCATCGACGCTTGGCACCTTGGCGCGCTCATGCAGCTGTTTGCCCTGGCGACGGCATATGCGGGGGAGCTGTACGGGGTCAATGCCTTCGACCAGCCGGGGGTGGAGCTGGGCAAGCAGTTCGCCTATGCCATGCTGGGGCGGGCGGGCAGTGAGGCGGCTCGATCGGAGTGGGACGCGCTCCCCAAACCCAACCCGCGCTACATGATCACGCCCGTCGTGTGATGGGGCTGCTGCGGAAACGCCGGGTGTGATTCCGGTGACGAAATGGGTCCTTGGTCCGTGCGAAGTGGTCGAGGTCAGCTGCCGACACCGAATGGCTGAAAGCGACTTCATGGCAGCCGCAAGGCGATGGAACGCTCCCTTGACCCAATTCTAACGTGCGACTCACCCGTCTTTCCATTTCGCGAAAGCTTGCTTTGCTCTGTCTGGCATTCGGCGTTCTGCCGGTGGTCGCAGTGGCATCGCTTGTCCTTTCCCGGTCCACGACCACGGTGCGCGAACGGACCGCCGATCGCCTGAAGGAAGGCGCCGCGCACGTCGCCGACAAGATCGATCGAAACCTGTTCGAACGGTACGGCGACGTGCAGGCCTTCGGCCTGAATGAAGTGGCACAGGATCGCTCGCAGTGGTATCGCGTGGGATCGGCGAACAACCGGATCGTCGAGCGCATGAACGCCTACGTGGCGGCCTACGGGGTGTACCCGATCATGCAGCTGCTGGATACGCAGGGACGTGTGATCGCGGTGAACGATCGGGATGCGGCCGGAGCGGCGCTTGCCAGCGCTTCGCTCTTCGACAGCCGCTACGATGAAGCGCCGTGGTTCAAGGCGTGCCTGGCCGGGCAGTTCACGCGGGCCATGCCGCACAGCGCCGCCGGCAACAGCACGGCAACGGGAACGGTGATCGAGGCCGCCCACGTCGATCCGCTGCTCGCCCGGCTGCATGGCGACGCGGGCGCCACGGTGATCGGGTTCGCGGCGCCGGTGCGGGATCGCAACGGTGAGGTGCTGGGGTGCTGGCGCAACCTCGCCACCATAGCACTCGTTGAAGGCATCGCCAACGATGCCCTCAACGGGCTCGTGGCCAGCGGATACCCGCGCGCCGTGATTACCGTGGTCGACAGCACAGGCCGCGCGCTCACGAGCGCTGGCGACAGCGTGCTCGCGGCCTCGATGCTCACCAGCAGCCGTGAGGCGGGTGCGCTTGATAGCCTGCTGGGCGGCGAGGCCGGCACCGCCCACTTCGACGTCGCAGGTGTCTCAAGTCAGGTTGCCTATGCCCATCTCTCGGGTGCCCTCGGGTACCCCGGCATGAACTGGGGCGTGATGATCGCCGTACCACAGGAAGAGGTCGATGCGGCCGCCAACGTGAACGACCTGCGGCTCATGGTGGTGCTGGTGACGATCGCCGTGGCCCTCGCGATCGTGATCGTGGCGCTCGTCATTGGGAGTCGGCTGTCGGCGCCGGTCCGCTCCATGGCGGCCGTGGCGGCCGATGTGGCGGTGGGGCGCACCGATCGCACCGCCGAATGGCAGTGGGATGATGAGCTGGGGCAGGTGTCGTCGGCACTCAACGACATCGTGCGCGCCCAGCAGACCTTGGCGCACACCGCCACGCAGCTTGCCCGCGGCAATACGGAGGTCGCCACGGTTGAGCGTTCGGCACACGACGAGCTGGGACGCTCGTTCGGGGCGCTCCGGGCAACCTTCCAGTCGCTGGTCCACGAAGTCGATGGGCTGATCGTTGCCGCGAAGGATGGAAAACTTGCTCACCGGGGGCAGGCCCAGCAGTTCGACGGCGCCTTCCGCCAACTGGTGGAAGGCTTCAACGAAGCGCTGGATGCAATGACGCAGCCGGTGGTGGAGGCCCGCGAGGTACTCGAGGCCCTGGCGCAGCGCGACCTTCGCGCAACCATGCGCAGCCAGCACCGTGGTGATCACGCCCTGCTGGCCTCTAGCGTGAACACGGCCGTGGCGGATCTCGCCGATGCACTGCGCGAGGTGCGCGGCGAGGCCGAGCAGATGGCGTCGGCCACCGGCCAAATTGCGGCCGCCGCGCAGGACCAGGCCAACAGCGCTGGCCGGCAGGCCGAGCTGCTGCAGCACGTCACCACGGAAATTGATGCGCAGCGCACGACCAGCGCTTCGGTGGCGGAAAGCGCTCGCCATCTCACCCGTGTGCTGGCCTCCACGAAGACGGCCGCCGTGGATGGGCGCGCACGCGTCGAGGAAGTGGCCGTGGCGTTGGGCGTCATTCGCGAACGGGCCATAGATACCAAGCAGATTGCCCGGCAGATCGAAGAGATCGCCTTCCAGACCAATCTCCTGGCGCTCAACGCGGCGGTAGAGGCCGCGCGGGCCGGGAGCGCGGGCGCCGGCTTTGCGGTCGTGGCCGATGAAGTCCGCTCGTTGGCGCGGCGTGCGTCGGACGCTGCGCAACAGACCCAGCATCTGATCGAGGGGGCCGTGGAGGCGGTGACGCGGGGCGTCTCGGTGGGCGACACGGCCCTGGGAACGCTTCAGGGGATCGAGCGCCACGCCAGCGAGGCGGCGCAGCTGGTGGCGAGCGTGGACCAGGCCGCCGGATCGCAGGCCGTCGCCATCGAATCGATTGCACAGCGCACCAGCCAGCTCAGCGAGGTTACGTCGGCCTCGGCGGCTACAGCGGAGGAGTCGGCCGCGGCCGCCCGGGAGATGTCCGGGCAGGCCGGCAATCTGCAGGCGCTGGTCAGTCGGTTCCAGTTGGGCGGACAGCATGGCACGGGGGCGGCCACCTCGGCTCGCCGGCGCGTTCCGGGCCGGCGTGCGCCGGAGCCCACAGTCCGTCCGGCATGGGCCATGGATGAGGAAAATGAGGACGAACTGGTCGGGGTTAGCGTTCTCTGATCCGACCGCGTCATGCGGAAACACAACGGCAGGTCCGGAATCGGGCTTGCCGTTGGCGTTTACAGGGTGGGAACTTACGGCGTACCCCAGTTCCGGATGTCCACCCCCGACGCTCGCTCATGTCCGATTCGACGATGACCCCGGCTTCGCTGCTCGGCGGCGCCCTGACGATTTCCGACGGTGTGCTGCACGTGCACGACGCCGTCGTGCTGGCAACACCCCAATTCGACAGCCTGGTACACGAGGCGGTGTTCGGCGCGACCGAAGCCGATCGCGATTTCGCACGCTGGGTCATCTGGGAGATCGGCCAGCAGGTGGGCGTGCGGCCGGCATCAATCCACGAGCTGTACGTGGCGCGTGGTGCGGGCAAGTGCGGCGGCTTCACGGTGCCCGCCATGAACATCCGCGCCATGTCGTACGATACGGCGCGCGCGGTCTTTCGCACGGCCATGAAGCTCGAAGCGGGGGCATTCATCCTCGAAATCGCCCGCTCGGAAATCGCCTACACGGAACAGCGTCCGGCCGAGTACGTCACGGTCATGCTTGCCGCAGCGCTGCGCGAGGGCTTCCGCGGGCCGGTGTTCATCCAGGGCGATCACTTCCAGGTCAACCACAAGAAGTACGCCGTCGATCCGGTCACCGAGGTGAACGCCGTGAAGGCGCTCGTCACCGAGGCCGTCGCCGCGGGCTTCTACAACATCGACGTGGACACGTCCACGCTCGTCGACCTGAGCAAGCCCACCCTCACGGAGCAGCAGCGCCTCAACTACGAAGTGTGCGTGGACATCACGCGCTTCGTACGCGCCGCGGAGCCGGCCGGGGTGACCATTTCCGTTGGCGGTGAGATCGGTGAAGTGGGAACCGAGAACAGCACGCCCGCCGAGCTCGAGGCCTTCATGGAAGGGTTCAACGCCACGCTCGCGGCGCAGGCGCCCGGCATGGCCGGGTTGAGCAAGATCTCCGTACAGTCGGGCACGTCGCACGGAGGGGTGGTGCTTGCCGATGGCAGCATTGCCGATGTGGCGCTCGATCTCGACACGCTCGAAGTGCTGTCGAAGCTGGGACGCGACAAGTACGGCATGGCCGGCGCTGTGCAGCATGGTGCGTCGACGCTCCCCGATGCGGCGTTCAGCAACTTCCCCAAGCGCGAAACGGCGGAGATTCACCTCGCGACGAACTTCCAGACCATGATGTTCGATCACCTGCCGCAGGAACTGCTGCAGGAGATCTATGCCTGGCTCGACGTAAACGCGAAGGACGAGCGCAAGGCCACCGACAGCGATGCGCAGTTCTACTACAAGACGCGCAAGAAGGCGATCGGCCCCTTCAAGAAGACGTTGTGGGCGCTGCCGACCGACCTGCGCGATACGCTCGGCGCCGCCTACGACGCCAAGTTCACGTTCCTCTTCACCCGGCTGGGCATTGCCGGGACGAAGCAGTACGTGGAGCAGTTCGTCACCATGCCGGAGCAGCACCGTCCTCTCCCGACGGGCGCGTCCACGATCATCGCGGCACCGGACGACGCGGATCTTTCGGACTGAGTGACCTGTACTGACTGGTGGGCCGCGGGCAGCACGGGCTGCGCGCGGACAGCCTACGGAGCCCGGCTCGGGCTCCTCACTCGCAGGAGGTCATATGGCTCGTGATTACGATGACGACCGCGTGGTCGTGATTGAAAAGGACAGCAACAACGGCGTTGGTCTCCTGCTGCTTGGGCTCGCCCTTGGTGCCGGGGCCGCGCTGCTCTTTGCTCCGGCCAGCGGTCGCGAGACCCGCGAGCGCATTTCGCGGGAGGCGCGCCGCGCTGCACGTCGTGCCAAGGACGTGACCGACGAGTTCGGCGACAAGCTGGCCGGGCAGGTGGAGCGTGCCCGTTCAGGGGTGGACGAGGGCCTGGGGCGCGCCCGCCACGCGGTGAACAGCCGTGTCGATGCGGTGAACGACGCGGTGTCGGCTAGCCGCGATGCGGCGCGTGAGGCGCGGGCCGACATCGAGCGGGCGGTGGCCAACAGCAAGCGTGCTTACGCCGACGGTCGTCGCGCGTATGCGGAACGCGCCTCGCGCACCGGCATGTCGGGGGAACCCGGGCCCATGGCCGACGATCGCGCGCCGCGCGACGGCGCGGAGGGCCATGCAGACGGGTCTGCCCACGACGCTTGAGTCGTGGTGGGACATCCTCCGCCGCGTCTGGAATCAGGCGGCGGAGGACAACCTCCCTTTTCTCGCGGGCGGGCTGGCGTTCAATATCCTGCTCGCCCTCGTGCCGTTCGTGCTGCTGCTCATCTCGGGGCTCTCCTTCCTGCTGGGGAGCGAACCGACAGAGGCCGCCGTCACCGTGACGCGGCTCATGGAACAGCTGCTCCCCAATGAAGCGCCCAGCGCCGGCGATCTGCTGCGCGGCGTCGTGGCGGAGGTCCTGAGCACCCGCGGCGCCGTCACCCTCTACTCGGCCATCACCTTCGCCTGGTTCTCCACGCGCCTCTTCGGTTCGCTGCGCAGCGTGCTCGCCCTCATCTTCGACGGCACCGACCGCAGCATCATGGCGGGCAAGCTGTTCGACTTCCTCGCCACCATCGTGGCCACGGTGGCGGTGGTGGTGTACGTGGTCTTCTCGGCGTATCTCGATCTGGCCGCGACGCGGGGCTTCGCGCTGTTGCGCACCGTGGGGCTGCAGCAGGACGCCATGTCGGGACTCGAGTACGCGGTGGGGCGCCTGCTGGCGGTGTCGCTCGTGTTCGCGCTCTTCTACGCGCTCTATCGCGGGTTGCCTCGCCGACGCCCCAGCGTGCAGGTGGCAGCCGTGGCGGCGCTGACCGCGTCCATTCTCTTCGAAATCGCGCGAAACGTGTTCGCGCTGGCGGTGGGTGCCGCGAATCCCGCCTCGCTGTACACCGGGACCATTGCGGCCATCGTGGCCGTCGTCTTCTGGACCTACTACTGCGCGTTCCTCTTCCTCCTTGGCGGCGAAGTGGCGCAGGCGTACGATCTGCGCCGCGCCGAGCTGGCGGCGCTGCGCGACAGCGAAACACGCGACAGTGAAGCACGCGACACTCGCGTTCGCCCTCGGTGAGCCTACCGTTCCCTCTCTCCATGCCGATGTCCGTTCTCGTCTCTCCCACCACACCGCTCGACCTGCGCAGCGACACCGTCACGCGTCCCAGCACGGCCATGCGGCAGGTCATGGCCTTCGCCGAGGTGGGGGACGATGTGCTCGACGGTGATCCCACCACGGTGGCGCTCGAAGCGTGGACGGCGGCCGCGCTGGGCAAGGAGCGCGCGCTCTTCTTTCCCAGCGGCAGCATGGCCAATCAGGCGGCGCTGTGGGTGCACACCACCCCGGGCACCGAAGTGCTGTGCGACGCCGAAGCGCACGTGTACCACTGGGAGATCGCGGGTGCGGCGGCGCTGTGCGGCGTGCAATGCCGACCGGTGCGCAGCGAGGCCGGAGTGTTTCGCGCCGCCGACCTGCGGGCACACATTCGTACTCCCAGCAAGCACGCGCCGGAACCGTCGTTGGTCTGCCTCGAGAATACGCACAACGGGGCGGGGGGCGTCGTGACGTCCGTCGAGGACATGCAGGAGATCCAGGCGGTCGCCCGGGAGCACGCGTTGCCGGTGCATCTCGATGGGGCGCGCCTGTGGAACGCGGCCACCGCGCTGCAGCGCCCGCTCGCGCAGCTGGCGGCCTGCGCCGATTCGGTCATGGTGAGCTACTCGAAAGGGCTCGGCGCCCCCGTGGGGGCGTGCCTCGCCGGCACGGAGCGGTTCATTCACCAGGCCCATCGCGCGCGCAAGCGATTCGGCGGAGGCATGCGACAGAGCGGCATCCTCGCGGCGGCCGCGCTGTACGCCGCGCAGCACCACTACGATCGTCTGGCCGAAGATCATGCCAGTGCCCGCTATCTGGCGCAGGTGGTCAACGGGGCAGGGGGCGTGCGGGTGGTGGCGCCGGATACGAACATTGTGATGATCGACCTGCCGCAGCCGCGGGCCGCCGCCGTGGTGGCCCGCGCATACGAGCTCGGGGTTCGCGTCACCGAGTGGCACCCGGCACGCATCAGGGCGGTCACGCACCTGGACGCACCGGCGGGCGCGGTGGCCGAAGCGGCGGCACTGCTGCGGCAGACCTTCGAAGAGGTGCTGGCCTAGTACCACTTGGCGTGCGTTTCGGCTACCTTTTACAGGCTCCGGGTCCCGGAGGGCGCCAGGCCGCCAAATCGGTCAGGACCCCGAAGGTAGCAGCCGCACGTGGATTCTGACGTCGCTTCGTCAGGCCCGGAGCACTGCGCGCAGGAGGATTCGCTGGATACCAGCGGACCTCCTGCGCGTTTGCATTGGGGGGCGTCCAGTCGCGCCCGGCCTTCACCGCTTAGATTGCGGACATGTCCCTCGCTCTCGCCCGCAAGTACCGACCGCGGAACTTCGCGACCGTGGCGGTGCAGTCGCACGTCGCCAACACCCTCAAGGGGGCCATCGCGCGCGGGCGCGTTGCACATGGGTACCTGTTGTGCGGGCCGCGCGGGACCGGCAAGACCACGCTGGCGCGTGTGCTGGCCATGGCGCTCAACTGTGAGCGGCGCGGGGAGCCCGCACTGCAGGGCGAGCCCTGTGGCCAATGTGCCAGCTGTCAGCGCATCTGGAGCGGTGCGGCCTCCCTCGATGTGGTCGAAATCGACGCCGCCTCGAACGGCGGGGTGGCCGATGCCCGCGACCTGCGCGAGCGCGCCATGTATGCCCCCTCGGGCGACGATCGGTACAAGGTCTACATCGTCGACGAAGCGCACATGCTGTCGCGCGATGCCTGGAACGCCCTGCTCAAGGTGCTCGAGGAACCGCCGCCACGGGTGGTGTTCGTCTTTGCCACGACCGAGTCGCAGAAGGTACTTGGTACCGTCGTGTCGCGCCTGCAGCGGTTCGACCTCAAGCGCATCGGGGCCACCGAGATCCGTGAGCGGCTGGCTGCCGTGCTCACGGAAGAAGGCGTGCGCTTCGAGGACGAAGCGCTCGGCATGATTGCGCGAGCCGCCGACGGTGGTTTGCGCGATGCCCTGTCGCTCACCGATCAGGTGCTGTCGCTGGGCGAAACCGCCGAGGTGACGGCCGATCGTGTCACGGTGGCGTTGGGGCTTGTGCCCGACGACGAGTATGTGGCCCTGCTCGACCTCATTCTCGAACGGCGTGCCGGTGACATCTTTGCGGCCGTGCAGCGCCAGGCCGACGCCGGCGTGGACTTCGTGCTGCTGCTGGCTGGATTGGGGCGCACGCTGCGCGCGCTGCTCGCGATGAGCATGGGGGGAGCACTCCCTGATATGTCGGAGCGGCTGCGGGCGGCCCTGCAGGCCCGCACGGGGCGCGTCTCGGCGGGCGATCTCGTGCGCATGCTGCACGCGCTGCTCGAAATCGAACCCATGTATCGCAAGAGCGGCCAGCCGCAGCTGCTGCTCGAAACGCTGCTGGTGCGCTTCGCCCTGCTCGATCGCACGGTCGAACTGGAGGAAGTGCTGAAGGGGTTCGGCGCCGGCGGTGGCGACGATCCGCCGCCGCGGCGCGTGGCGCATGACGCCCGGGTGGCGTCGGCGTATGCCATGCCCCCGTCGCCGCCCCCGGCGGTTGCGCCGGCACTGGCGCCCACCCCCGCGTTCGTTCCCCCGGCTCCGTCACAAACGGCCACGCAGCATGCCGCCGCGGCCGCGGCCGCCCAGCAGGAGGCGGCGCAACGCGCCCCCGCTGCAGCGCCGCGGCGAGGGCAGGGCGGCGCACCCACG
>VYLE01001310.1_pt1 | contig 16243 bp, 18 predicted proteins | sample 5114391 | NCBI WGS metagenome assembly VYLE01 (sample SAMN12291771, study PRJNA351875) | freshwater metagenome | isolation source: freshwater lake | place: USA: Michigan, Kent Lake | collected 2013-08-15
GGCGCCTGCGGCTTGCGCCGCGACTTGCGGCCGCGCGCCGGCGGCCGGGTTGCCGGTGCGGCGTCCGCCTGTGAACCTGGACTTGGCCATCGTCGGTGACGTCTTCTTCTTAAGCTTGATCCGGCCCCGCAGATGGGGACGCCCAGGCCGCGAGAACAGAGGGGAAAATGGCAGGAGTTGGGGGACTCGAACCCACGACCCCCGGTTTTGGAGACCGGTGCTCTACCAACTGAGCTAAACTCCTAGACAAAGCAGAACGCGCCGTGGGGGCGAACCCATCGGCGCGTCGGTTCGCCAGACCGGGGGCTATGCCTGACCCGGCTGGCGTTTTCAAGGCCAATCCTCCCCCCTTGGGGGAGGTGGATGCGCAGCGAAGCGCAGCAGACGGAGGGGGCGACTTCTATCGAGAACCTAGTCCTCGAACCGCGCCGCGTTGGCCTCGGCCTCGTCTTCCGCCTTCACCACCTGGCGGAACAGCAGCTTGTCGATGCGGCGATCGTCCATGTCGATCACCTCGACCTCGAAGCGGCCGAGCTGCAGGATCTCGCCCTCTTCCGGCACCCGCGACAGCTGGTGCAGAACCAGGCCCGCGATGGTGTGGAAGCCTTCGTTCTCGCCGAAGTCCTCGCCCAGCTCGTCGGCGAGTTCTTCCAGGTCCATCTGACCATCGACCAGCCAGGTGCCGTCCTCGCGCTGGCGGATCATCTGCTCGGCGTCGTCGTGCCCCTCGTCGAAGTCGCCCGCGATCATCTCCAGCAGGTCGGTCGCCGTCACCACGCCTTCGAACGCGCCGAACTCGTCGACCAAGAAGGCCATATGGACCTTGGACGACTTCAGGATCTCCAGCGCCTTCAGCACCGACGTCGACTGCGGGATGAAGGCTGGGATCTGGACGTGCTTTTCGATGTTGAACTCGCCGTTGTCCAACAGGCTGTCCAGCAGGTCCTTCTTGTGGACTACGCCGATGGGGTTATCGACGTCGTTCTCCTTGGCCACGACGATGCGGCTGTAGGGACATGTCCGGACCTCTTCGCGCAGTTCCTCCTCGGTATCGTCCAGCGCGACCCAGAAGACTTCGTGGCGCGGCGTCATCGCCACCCGAATGGGGCGATCGCCGAGCGTCAGGATCTCCTCGATCATCTCCTGTTCCTCGGGCTCGATCAGACCGGCGGAGGTGCCCTCCGCGATCATGGTCTCAACCTCCTCCTGGGTCACGTCGGACCCGTCCCGGTCCTTGACGCCGAGGAGCTTGAGAATGCCCGACGTCGAGGCTGTCAGGAGGGTGACGAAGGGATGGAGCACGATGGCCAGCGTCGAGATCGGCGCGGCCGTCTTGGACGCGATCGCCTCCGGAAAGATCAGCGCCAGCCGCTTGGGCACCAGTTCGCCGACGATCAGCGACACATAGGTGATGCCGACAACCACCACGCCGGTCGAGGCGATTTCGGCCCAGGCAGCCGTCGCCGGAAAGCTGGTTTCCATGATCCGGGTAAGCTCGCCCGCGATGGCCGCCTGACCATAGGCGCCCGCCAGGATGCCGATCAGGGTGATGCCGACCTGCACGGCCGACAGGAAGTGGGTTGGATCCTCCGACAGCTTCAGGGCGGCGCGAGCGCCCCGATCGCCGCGCTCGGCCCGGCTCTGCAGCTTGGATTTGCGCGACGAGACGACCGCCAGCTCGGTCATGGCGAACAGGCCGTTGAGCACCACCAGGAGCAGAACGACGACGATGGCGATGGCTAACATCTAGGAGGGGGAGGCCCGGCGCGGCGCGACAGTCGGCGTCCGCTGTTCGCTCCTAGCCGAATGCCGCCGGTTTCGCCACGATTTCCTTGGACGGAGAGATCAGCGCGTCCGCCCGGCCTCGACTGAACCATAGGCTCCACGCGAGCCGTCGTCGGCGGTGGCGCAAGCCGACACCCCCAGAAGGGTGCCGATGAAAAGACCGATGTGCAGAGCGCGTCGCATGGCGATGGGTTACCGAAATCCTAACGTTCTGTGCGAACGTAGAAGCCGGTTCGCGGTTCACGGCAAGCGCGCGCCCCATCCGGTTGTGCGGAACGGTAAATGCGGGGCGAGGGTTGAACGTCTTTGCAGCCAAGATGAGTTTTCCCGCATGCGTCGCCTTTCCGCCCTGGCCGCCCTTCTCATGCTCGCCGCTTGCGGCGATCGCGACCGGGACCAGGCGGCTGCTTCGCCTCAGGCTCCGGCGATGACCTCGCCGCCGGGGGCCAGCACGATGTCTCGCGAAGCCATCGAGCAGGCCGTCTGGTCCTCCTCGTCGGTCGAGACGACGCCCCCGGCGGACCCGGGGACCGTGGAGCCGCGGTCCGGAGAATCGCCTCCCGCGGCCGCGCTGGAAACGCCGCGACCGGAGGTCGTCCGCGCCCAGATCCTGCTGGATCGCGCCCGGTTCTCGCCGGGCATCGTCGACGGCTTCGGCGGCGAGAACACCCGTCAGGCGGTCGCCGCCTACGAAGACGCCAACGGCTTGCCGGTCGACGGAGAGCTGGACGCCGAGGTCTTCACCCGTCTGACCCAAGGGGCGTCGGCTGTCCTGACGGACTACACCGTGACGCCAGAGGACGTCGGCGGTCCGTTCGCGCCCGTGCCGACGAACCTTCAGGCGATGGCCGAGATGGAGACGGTTGGATACGCCAGTCCTCGCGAGGCCTTGGCCGAGAAGTTTCACGTCAGCGAGGGCCTTCTGGCGGCGTTGAACCCCGGCGTCGATTTCGGCCGCGCGGGCCAGAGGATCGTCGTGCCTGCGGTGTCGGACGCGCCTTTGCCGGAGGTCGCACGCATCGTCGTAAACAAGGCGGAAAGCGCGGTGAGAGCCTTCGACGCCGATGGCCGGCTCCTCGCCTTCTATCCGGCCACGATCGGCAGCTCGGAACGACCGGCGCCTTCGGGCACGGTGACCGTCGTCGGCGTGGCGCCGGAGCCGAACTACACCTACGATCCCCGCCGGGTCACCTATGATCGCGGCGACCGTCGGGTCGTGGTGCCGGCGGGGCCGAACAACCCCGTCGGCTCGGTCTGGATCGACCTGTCGCGCGACACTTACGGTATCCACGGCACGCCCGACCCGAACAAGATCGCCAAGACGCAGTCCAACGGCTGCGTCCGCCTGACCAACTGGAGCGCCGAGCAGCTGGCCGCCTCGGTCAAGCCTGGCGTGGAAGTGGTGTTCGCCTAGGAGGTCGCCTGGGCGTTTTCCGGATCGCCGTCGCGGAACCGCCACTTCATGATCAGGGTCCCCGCCGCCATCAGCAGGGCCGCGGAATTCGCGACGGTCACCGGCCATGCCTGCGTCAGGACGCCGTAGACGACCCAGAGAACGAAGCAGGTCACCGTCAGCGAATAGGTTCTCAGAGACACGGAGGAGGCGTCCCGCTCCTTCCAGATCTTGATCATCTGCGGCGCGAAGCTGGTGATGGAACAGACGGCGGCGGCGGTGCCGAAGATATTGGCGATCAGGTCGGAGCTCATTCGCGTCCAACGCACCGATCCGTCACTGTATCCTAAGTCGCCTTACGGGCTTTGGGGGTTCGCCCTGGTCGGGACTTGGTCGCCGAGGCCGCCTTGGCGGCTGCCGTCGCGTCCTCCTCCCGTGTCGCCACCACCGGCAGGGATTTGCGGCCCCGGTGGATGCGCCGGGCGCGATGCTCCACTTCTTCGAGGATTCTGTCGAGTTCCTGCTCGGTCAGGTGCTCGATGCCGATGAACCGCTCGTCGGCGCCGCGCACGGCGTGGATCAGTTCGTCCAGCTTGGCCTGCACCGCCGCTCCGTCACGGTTCTGGGTGTTCTGGATCAGGAACACCATCAGGAAGGTGACGATGGTCGTTCCGGTGTTGATCACCAGTTGCCAGGTCTCGCTGAACTTGAAGATCGGCCCCGAGATCGCCCAGATCAGGACCACCGCGACGCACGCCAGAAAGGTCCAGGGCTTGCCGGCGACCCTGGCCGTGACGTTGGCAATGCGGACGAAGAACGCTTCCATGGTCTCAGCGCATGATTATGCGCCCGGCGCCCGCGCGCCGATCGTGCGATCCAGGAAATCGAGATAGGTGCGCCACTGCTGCAGCTGTCGCTCGTTGCCGCGGATGCCGTGCCGCTGCCCCGGATAGAGCATCAGCTCGAAGGGCGTGCTCGAGGCCTGGAGCGCGTCGATCACCCGGGTCGAGTTCTCCAGGATGACGTTGTCATCGGCCATCCCGTGCATCAGCAGAAGCCGACCCGTCATCCGGTCCAGCTGGTCGACCACGTCGGACGCCGCGTAACCATCCGGATTGCCCTCCGGCGTCGACATGAAGCGTTCAGTGTAATGGGTGTCGTAGAGGCTCCAGTCGGTGACCGGCGCGCCCGAGATCGCCGCCGCCAGGCCCATCTCGGGCTCGGTCAGCATGTGCAGCGTCATGAAGCCGCCGTAGCTCCAGCCCATCGCCGCGATACGGCTGTCGTCCACGTAGGGCAGCGACCTGAGGTAGTCGGCCGCGCGCACCTGGTCCTCGATCTCGGGCTGACCCATGCGCCGGTAGAGCGCCTGCTTGAAAGCCGCCGAGCGGTCGCCTTCTCCGCGGTTGTCCAGGCGGAATACCAGATAGCCGGCTTCGGTCAGCAGCTGAGTCGTTGCGGGCAGCCAGCCGTTGCGCACGCCGCCGCCGGACGGACCGCCATAGACCTGCATCACCACGGGATAGGTCCTCGTCGGGTCGAAGTTGACGGGCCGCGCCATCTGCCAGACCAGGGTGTGACCGTCGCTCTCCAGCGTGCCGAACTCGACGGCGGGGCGACGCGACACGAAGGGCGCGAATGGATGGTCGCCGTCCAGGGCGTTCTCCTCGATCCAGCGGACGAAGGTCCCATCGGCCGAGTAGAGACCCGAACGCGGAGGGGTGGTCACTGGCGCGGAACAACTGCTGCTCGATCGGATATTCGCGGCCGTCGCGCATCGAAGCGGTGAAGAAGACCTCGCCGGTCTCCTCGTTGACGCCATTCAGCGCCTTGACCGGCCACTCGCCCGTGGTGATGGCGCGAACCTTCCGGCCATCGGCGTCGAACAAATACAGATGCCGCCAACCGGTGCTTTCATCCGACCAGATGAAGCGACCGTCGTTCAGCGCCTTGAAATCGTGGGTGAGCGGCACCCAGGCATCGGACGTCTGTGTGGCGATGACGCGAGAGGCCCCGGTCGCCGGATCGACGCGCAGCAGATCCAGCGTCCGCTGGTCGCGCGACTGGCGCTGGACGTAAAGCACGCTGCCGTTCGAAGCCCAGTTGACGCGCGCCAGATAGATGTCGGCGTTGTCGCCGAGGTCGACCTTGACCCGCCGCCCCGCCCCCACGTCGTGCACCCACAACTCGACCAAGGCGTTTGGCCTTCCCGCGCGGGGATAGCGCTGCTCGATCGTGGTCGCCCCGCCGCCCGTGATGTCCAGCCGCGGAATGATGTCGACCGTGCTCTCGTCGGTCCTTTGCAGGGCGATGAAGCGCTCGTCCGGGCTCCACCAGTAGCCGGTGTCACGATCCATCTCCTCCTGGGCGATGAACTCGGCCGTGGCCCAGCTGATCAGGCCGGCGCCGTCCGTCGTGACTGGCTGCTCCTGCCCGTCGGCCAGGTCGACGATGACCAGGTCCTGATCGCGCACGAAGCTGACGAAGCTGCCCTCCGGACTGACCTTGGCGTCGATCTCGTCGGCCTCGGTCTCGGTCAGGCGACGGATGTCGCCGCCTTCGCGGCTGGCCAGGAAGATGTCGCCCTCCAGCGGCGCCAGGATGTACCGGCCCTGCTCATCCCACGAATACTCGACCACGCCGCGCTGGCTGATCCGCATCCGCTCGCGACGCGCCTTTTCGGCCTCCGACAGTTCGCCGGCGTCGGGAACCAGCGCGCGGGCGTCGATCAACTTGAACGGCTCCCCCTCCCCGGTCGGCGCGGCCCACAGGTCCAGCACCGAGACATCGTCCTCCCTTGCCCGTAGGAACGCGACCAACTCTCCGTCCGGCGACAGGCTGACGCCCTGGGCGACCGGGCCGTTCAAGGACGGATTGGCGAAGACCCGTTCGGGGGTAAGGATCGCCGGGTCGGCTGTCTGGGCTTGGGCGGCTGCGGCGGAGAGAAGCAGGGACGAGGCGAGAAGAACTGTGCGCATCTTCCGACGCTAGCGACGGATTTCGACCGCGTCACCCTCTCCCACGGGAGACGGACTCTGCGCCGCCTTTTCCTCCCCGCCCCGACACCCTAAAGACAGGGCCAGATGACCGACGCCGCCCTGTCCCCGCCGCCAGCCCGTCCCTCGGCCTTCCATGTGCTGGAGGTGACCTGGGTCCACCACTGGACCGAGCAGCTGTTCAGCTTCCGCGTCGCTCGCCCCGACGACTTCCGTTTCCGCTCGGGGGAGTTCGTCATGATCGGCCTGCCGGGCGAGGACGGCGCAAAGCCCCTGCTGCGTGCCTATTCCATCGCCAGCCCCAGCTGGGACGAGCAGCTGGAGTTTCTGTCCATCGCCGTGCCGGACGGCCCCCTGACCTCGCGACTCGTCCACATCCAGCCGGGCGACACCGTCCTGATGGGCAAGAAGCCCACCGGCACGCTCGTGCTCGACGCCCTGACCGGCGGCGAAACCCTTTGGCTGATCGGCACGGGCACGGGCCTGGCGCCCTGGCTCAGCGTCGCCCGCGACCCGGAGACCTACAGCCGCTTCGGTCGCGTGATCGTCTGCCACACGGTCAGGAACGTCGCCGACCTCAGCTATCGCGACTTCTTCACCTCCGGCATCCATGACGATCCCCTGATCGGCGAGGAGGCGGCGGCCCAGCTGACCTACTATCCCACCGTCACCCGCGAGACCTTCGACACCCCAGGCCGCATCACAGACCGCATCAAGTCGGGCGCCGTCTTCACCGACCTCGGCCTGCCGCCGAGCTTCTCGCCCGAGCGCGACCGCGTCATGCTCTGCGGCTCCATGGCCATGATCAAGGAGACGGCCGAACTCCTGGAAGGGTTTGGCCTGAAGGAAGGCTCCAACGCCGAGCCCGGCGACTATGTCCTGGAGCGCGCCTTTGTCGGCTGAGGTCCTGCACAAGCCCCAGATCGTCGCCGTCGACGCCCGCGTCGACCCGGCCGCCTGCCAGTCCATGGCCGAGGTCCGCCAGGGCGTCGATGCGCTCGACCGCGCCCTGGTCGCCCTCATCGCCGAGCGCCAGCGCTACATGGAGGCCGCGGCGCGCATCAAGCCGAACCGCGACGCCGTCCACGACGACGCCCGCATCGAGGACGTGGTGGCCAAGGTGCTGGCCGCCGCCGAGGTCCAGCACCTGTCGCCCGACATCGCCGAGCCCGTCTGGCGCACCCTGATCGACCGCTGCATCGCCCACGAGTTCTCGGTCTACGACCGCACGCGCAGCTAGCCCTTCAGCGACCTCAGCATCAGTTCGTGCCGCCACGCGGCCACATCAGCGAGCGCGGCGTTGAGATCATCCCGCACCCGCTCCAGCAGCGGCGGCGCGTCCGCCTTCTCCGCCGCTTCCGCCACGGCGCAGGCCTCGGCCAGCGCGCCCGCGCCGATGCCGGCCGCAGTCCCTCGCAGCGTATGCACCGCATCGCGCCAGCCATCCTCGCGGACGTCCAGCATCGGCGCCCAGCCCTCGGCTTGCTGAACGAACAGGCCCAGGATTTCCTCGGCCACCGCGTCGTCGCCGCCCGTGGTGCGGTCCAGCACGGAGAAATCCACCGCGCCGGTCAGGTCGCGGCGCGACATCATGCGGCCTCTTGGGGCGCCTTGGCCAACCGCGCGTTTCGCGCCGACCACAGGAAGTAGACCAGCAGCCCCGCCCCGTTCCACACCAGGAACCAGAACTGCGTCCGCGCCTGCAGGCTGAGGAAGAAGACGATGCAGCCGACAACGGTGATCGCACCCACCAGCCAGTACAGTGGGGCCCTGAACTTCCGGGGCCGGTTCGGGTCACGAAGCCGCAGCACGATCAGGCACACCCCCACGGCCGCGAACGCCGCCAGCGTCCCCGCATTGGCCAGCGACGCCAGCTCGTCCAGCCGCATCACCCCCGCCAGCGCAGCGACCACGATCGCCGTGAACACGGTCACAACCGCCGGCACGCCACGGCTGGAGATCTTCGCCAGCCCCGTCGGCAGCAGGCCGTCGCGCGCCATGCCGAGGAAGATCCGGCTCTGTCCGAACAGGAAGGCCAGGAGCACGGTCGGAAGCGCGATCACCGCTGAGGCCGCGATCCACTGCGCCGCCGTGCCTTGCCCCATCTCGCGCAGAATCAAGGCCAGGGGCTCGGGGCTGTCGGCGAAGCTCTCGACCGGCCGGGCCCCGATCGCGGAGGCGGCCACGACCAGATACAGCGCCGTGCAGATCAGCATGGACCCGACGATGCCGATGGCCAGGTCGCGCTCGGGCCGCTTGGTCTCCTCCGCCGCCGTCGAGATGGCGTCAAAGCCGTAGAAGGCGAAGAAGATGATGGCGGCGGCCGCCATCACGCCGGTCTGCACGAAGGGCGCGCCGAAGCCGTTGGGCATGAACGGCGTGAAGTTGGCGCTGTCGAACGCCGGGAGCGCGATGGCGACGAAGGCCACGAGCGCCGCGACCTTGATGACCACCAGCACGGCGTTCAGCGTCGCGCTCTCGCGCGTGCCGAGCAGCAGCAGGCCTGTCACCACGGCGATGATGAAGACCGCCGGCAGGTTGACGATTCCGCCCGCGACATGCGGCCCCACCGTCAACGCGGTGGGCAGATCGATGCCCAGCCCGGTCAGGAAGCCGACCGCATAGCCCGACCACCCCACGGCCACGGCCGAGACGACCAGGGAGTACTCCAGGATCAGGCTCCAGCCCACGATCCAGGCCAGCAACTCGCCCAGCACGGCATAGGAGTATGTATAGGCGCTGCCCGCCTGGGGCATCATGGTCGACAGCTCGGCATAGGCCAGCGCCGCGCAGGCGCAGACCAGACCGGCCAGGGCGAAGCTGATCATCACCGCTGGCCCCGCCAGCCCCGCCCCGACGCCGATCAGCGTCAGGATCCCCGTGCCGACGATCGCCCCGACGCCCAAGGCGATCAGGTGGTACCAGCTCAGCGTGGCCTTCAGCCGGGGCCCGTCGCCGCCCGCCTGCATCAGATCGATCGACTTGCGCCGGTTCCAGAAAGCCATGCGTCCACTCCCTCGCCCTGCTCGGCGCGATTCCCGCGCGATGCTAGACGCCCCTGCGACACAGAGGAACCGCCTGCGAAATCCCTTGCCAGGCGAAGCCATAATCTTTATGTCCGCCCCTCCCGCAGCGCCTCCCGATCTGGCACACGCGGAAGTGGCACGGCGATTGCAGCGCGTGTCACGACGAATGGTCCGGGTGATTAGCTCAGTTGGTAGAGCAGCTGACTCTTAATCAGCGGGTCGTAGGTTCGAACCCTACATCACCCACCATCGTCTTCTCGTTATAAATCAATGACTAGGTATCCTGCCGCTGGTACGACGCCGAACGATGGCTCCGCTTGGGGGCACAATCGGGGCACAACCATTCACTCGAGCAGCTTGGCGAGGCGTTCAGCTTCGGCCGCCTGAGCTGCCGCTTGTTTTGCGCGATCCCGCAGGAGACTGGCCAATCGTGGCCCAAGCGTCTCGTTGATCGGATAGTCTTCGCCGTCGCGCGCCGCTTTGGCGATGCGAAAGACAGTGCGCTCGTTCATGCCAAGCAAGGTGCCGAGCGGCCGTTTCCACTCGAGACCGAACAGAGCCTCGCCGGCCTGGGCGAACAGCTTCGCATCGATGGTCATCAGGTACTCCAAGGGCTGGGGCGGCCCACATGGTGCGAACCGCCCCAGAGCCGGTCAGGCGTCGAGCGTCCCCGGCATGAGGATGGCGCCATGTCGGACGCGCGGGGTGAAGTCGAGAAGTTGTGGGTTCGGCCCGGGTGCCGTGGTCGTCTGCGTTCTAGCACCCGACGGGACCGCGACGGCGGCGCGCAGCACGGCAGTGATTGGGGGATTGGTCATCGTTCGGCTCCAGCCAAGTAAGCCGCCGGATCAGGTCCAGCAGCAGGGATGACGGCGGCTCTAGCCACCGACGGTGTCATAGATGTCTGACAGTTAATGACGTGTCAACGACGGTTTGGATGGTTCGGAAGGCCTGAAGCTGCTTCTTGGAACCTACCAGGTAAACCCACCATCTCGGACGTAGCGCCGCATGAGGACGATCAGCGGATAGGCAACGCCCCCGATGAAAAACAAGGCGCTGACCGCCTCCAATCCATAGAAGTGGAGCGCATCCTTGATCGTAAGCGGAGTGACCTTCAGCGTCCCCGTTTTCCCCGCCGCTATGCTGTTACGGAGAGCCTGGCCCTTATTGACCAGCAAGTGAGCACTAATCACGTCGAGGCCGATCGATAGGCCGATCGCCACCATTCCCCAGAAGAACAGGACAGCGCTCGGAAAGATGAGAGCAACCACTGGAGCGCCGCCGTCGGCTGAAGCGGCCAACGCCTCGAGCACCTTTGCTCCAACTGCGGTGAAGCCAGCTCCATTGATCACTCCCACAACGAGCTGTAGGCGCCTCACTCGATGGCGCAGCTCCTCCCTGTCTTGGACCAGCCGAGCTTCTGCGTCCGCCAGGGTGAAGGGGGCATCAATCGACTTCTTCGGCGCGACCATTGTTCCCCCCCCATACGTTGGCGGCCTCAAGCTGGCCCCCATCATCGTTGAGGCAACGGTGCCTGATGTGCGCGAGCGTGACCACCTAATAGGACGTCGTCGGCCACACCACCGCGGGCGGGTATACGGGAAAACGGGCGCGCACCTCTCGCCACGGGGGTCGTCACGACGATGCTGACCAGGTTCCCCTGGCATCCAATTTTTATGGGTGCCTGCCCCGGCTAAGCGGCTAACTCCTCGAATCTTGCGACAATGCCGGCCACGAGCGAGACGTAACGCTCCAGTTCAGGGATCAGCGGCGGGAGGAAGAAAACTAGGCCGAAGCCCAGGACAGGTTCGACTTTCAGTACGATTGGTTGAAGTCCCGCCACACTGGATCTCCGAATGGTCAAAAACCCTCCACCTTCTCGGATCGCGACGGAGTTATTGTCCAGGTTCGCGCCTCCGATTTGCAGAGACTCGGTCTGCGTACCCGAGCCCGCAAGCGAGATGAGCGCTTTGTGTTTGTCGGAGATGTCCAGATCATGAAGAGCACGAAGCCGATCATTCCCACCCTTGTACGGCTTCAGCTGGCGTAACAAGTCGATCGCCGCTGCCGAAGCGCGGTTGAATTTCTTTGATCGAATCTGATCTTCAAGGCCCGCTTCATCGGCCGCAAACGGGAAGTAAACCCCTTTTGAGTCGCCACCGTTGCTCTCAACCGCTGTGATGGCAACGTGATCCAGAGCGCTGCGCAGATTGTGGATGATGTCGCCCGTGGCGGTCGACCATTCGATGGACGGGTCATTGGCAAGCCGTATCCTCCAAGAGACCATCTCGCCCTCCTGCTCAGGTACGGCTTTGACCCCTTCGTAGTTGTCTATCTCGTGGCGCAACTGGCCGAGCAGCTTTCGAGCTCGCTGTATTTTGGCGTTCGCATTTGCATAGCCAGTGAGCATCGTCTCGCCCCGAGTTGCAGTCCCCTTGGATCGTAGACCGGTGACATCAAAAAACCGAGCGGCGCTTTCGGCTAGTTCACGGAGGGTCAACAAACTCGGCTGACAGACACAGCGCTAGATATCAGGCGGGAAGATCGGTGCCATTGGTGTCACGACCATCTTGCGGCATCCTGCGTTGTGGGAAGGCCTTACAATGACCAGCTCGGACCAAGCTCCCCCGCCAGTCCTCTACAAATACCGGTCGATGGCATCGTCGGGCGCGGAGTTCGTGCGCCAGATTATCGTCGATAATCGGATCTACTTTCCGCGAGTGTCGGATTTCAACGATCCATTCGACAGTGTTCCCCATGTAGGCTTGCCGAAAACTGCGATCGCGCTTGAGCGAGGAATAACGCGTGCAATGACGACCTGGGCGTTTTCTGCCTAAGCGCAAAGAATGATGAGGTACTGATGTGGTCCCACTACGCCGATCGGCACACTGGCATCGCGCTGGGATTTCGCGCGGGCCCTGGGTCCCCATTCCTCGTAGCGCAGAGAGTTGCCTATTCGATCGAAAGGCCAACCCTCGCGACCTTTCTTCGCAAGGGGAAGGACGAAGCCATCCGAAAAGCTCTGACGACGAAGGCTGATTTCTGGGCCTACGAAGCAGAGTGGCGGCTGTTCAATCTACCGAGCATGAAGCCTGGCTTTCGTACCCTTGCGGACGACGTTCTCACCGAGATCATCTTGGGTCCTGCGACGAGGGCTGAGGATGCGGAGTTGGTTAAAGGCTGGAACCGACTGCGACCCCATCCCGCCACCATGCGGCGCGCAACGATCGATCCCAAGGAGTTCCGGCTTCACATAGAGCCAGAGCCCTGACCAAGGCAGTCGAACCGATGCCGGTCAGGCGCTTCCCGCTCGGCCCGTTGGCAGATTTGAAGCTCCTCGGGCATGCTGAGCGCTGGAGGGCTAACCGATGATTTCTCTGCATGTGGTGCTGGGTACGACGGCGCTGTTGGCGTCGACACCCATTGGTCCCCTCGACCCAACGGTTGCCCAGTTCCAAACTTGGAACGCCGACGGCCAGACGATCTATCTGCGCGGGCTGCACGATGGATTTCTTTGGGCCAACGCGGAACTGGCCCACGATGGCGGCACCCCACTCTTCTGCGCCCCAAGCCGGCTGGCACTCACTACCGATCAGCTCGCCGACATCGTTGAGCGTTACGCCGACGAGAATTCCGACATTGTAACCCCGAGCGATGAATACGGCTTGGTCGCCTTGGAGGCGCTACAGGACGTTTTCCCCTGTCAAGGTCAGTACGCTCGCGGAGCCCGGACTGATGCTGCAGTCAAAGCCGCGGCGGCGGCTGCGGAAGCGGCTGACGCTGCAGCAGCGCGCCCGCCAAGATAGCTTCGGCCAGCCGAAGCGCCTGACGGTGCATTCGCGTTGGCCAGTCCCGACGGGACTATGGCCGCATGATACCGCTCCTAGCCATCGCCGCTGCCGGTTCCGCGCTCCAGGGTTTCGCGACCATCGGCGCGGGCTATCAGTCGGCGAAGGCCGCGAAGGCCTCTGAGCTCGGCGCGAAAATCGAGCGGGACATGGCGAGGCTTCGCCGCACCCAGATCGGCGAGGAGTCTCGCATCAACCTGGCGACGATGCTGGGCACTGTGGACGCGCTTCGCAGCACGCGCGGCGCCAGCCTGGACAGCCAGACCGGCCAGATGATCGGGCGCCGGACGCGTCAGGACGCCTATCGCGCCGAAGCCATCGCTGGGCTCGGTGAACTGAACCGACAGTCATCCGCGGACATGGCGGCCAAGGGGTACCGATCAGCGGCCCGCTGGGCGGTCCCGATGTCGGTTCTCAGCGCGGCTGGCAACTTTGCTCAGGCCGCCTCCTACGGGCGTGCAGCGTTCGCGCCTCAGCCCGGCGCGCTGAACCTCAAGGGCAGGCAGTGATGGCAGCTCAGGGAACAGGCCTGCCCACTGGCCCGAGCGGTGGCATCACGCCTCTGGCTGACATGTCGAGCTTCGGCGCGGCCGAACGCGCAAATGCCACAGGACTAACCGAAGCGGCGCAGGGGCTGGGCAGACTACAGAGGCAGGTGCTGTCGCCCCTCCTCGAGGAGCAAGGACGCAGAGAGGCCGCTGCCGCCGTCATGGCCGGGCGTTTCGAAGAGCGGGACCAAATCACGGAGTACGGCCAATCCTTCGGGGAGGTGATGACAGCGGGCTCGCTGGCCCGCTTCGCCACCGAAGACGAGCAAGCCTTGGATGCTCTTGTGGAGGCAAACCCGTACGATCCAGACAGTTTTGAAGCGGCCTCGGCCGCCTATCGTACCCAAGCTCTCGAACGCACCCCCAGCGCGCTGGCTATGCAGCGTGCAGCGACCCTGGATCGGCGCCGGACCACGCAGCTTTCCAGTCTGCGGCTGGCGCGCGTCCGGTCGGATGCGCAGGAGGCGTCGGTCACACTAAGCGGGCGCAAGAACGATCTGGTCGGGCGGCTCTCGAGGAACGCGGAGGCTGCTGCCGCCTTCACCGACGCTGACCCACGCTTCGCCGACGACCTTCAGGAGCTGTCGAGCGTCTACAGCCTCATGGCCAGCAACCCGGTTCTGGGGCTCGCGCCGGAGGAGACCGAGCGTCTGCTGGCGTCTGACATCGCCCGGTTCCAGGCCGCAGCGATCGCCGGGCACGTCCGCCGGGTCTTTCGTGAGCAGGGCCAGGAAGCCGCCCTCGCCGAAATCCAGGCCCTGCTTCCCGTCGACACCGGCGAGGCCCCGGTCGATGCCACCGCTGAACCCGACGACGCGACCGGCCTGCCCACGCGAACCCTGAGCGGCGAGGCGCGGGAGTTCGCCTATGACCGCGCCGTCGCCGCCTACAACGAAGAGAACGGCCTGGCGCAACAGCGCAACAACATCGCGACCGCTCAGCGCACAGCCGCCTCGCAGCGCGTCGACGATCTGATCACCGCCATGCGCTACGGCGGCGAGGTCGATCCGGAAGAGCTGATGGCGCTGGCCAATGCATCCGGAGACCCCGGCCTAGTTGCCCGCGCCCGGTTCGCGATCGAGGTGGGCGTGCAGCCGCCTGAGGGTTTCGGTGGCGGTGGGTCGGGCGGGTTCAACGGCGACGCCACCGCCGCCGGAGGTTTCCAAGCCGCCGTCGACTTCGTGATCGACGACCTCGAAGGCGGCGAGGCGTTCGTGCCGGACGACAACGGCCGAGGCCCGACCCGCTTCGGAATCAACGCGACCGCCAACCCTGATCTGGACATCGCCAACTTGTCGCGCGCGGGCGCAGTGGCCCGGTATCGCCGCAACTATTGGGACGCGATCGGCGCCGACCAACTTCCGCCGGCGCTCGCTCTGGTCGCATTCGACGCGGCCGTGAACCACGGCCCCGCCGATGCCCGGCGCTGGATCGAGGAAAGCGGCGGCGACGTCGGCCGATATCTGGCTCTGCGCGAGGCCGACTATCGCAACCTTGCGGCCTCCAGCCCCCGGCAGGCGAGGAATCTCGAAGGCTGGCTTTCCCGCCTCCAGACCGTGCGCCAGCGGGCAGCGCGGGTTCAGGCTTTCCAGAACACACAGGACGGCTTCGCGACCGACCCGATCACCTTCGCCCTTGGCAACGCCAACCGGCCGGCGCTTGCGAACGTGGTGCCGCTGCCGGTCGACGCGGCGTTCTCGCCTCAGACACAGGCCGCGTGGGGACAACTCCTGCAAGGGCGGCGCGCGACGGGCCAGACTCTCGCCTCGCAGTATCAGGTGCCCGCCAGGATGCTCACCGACGGCGAGGCTCAGGCCTACAGGGACAGGTTCGAGCGCGATCCGGCGTCGGCGATCACCTTCGCCCAGGCGGCGACGGCGGCCATCGGAGGCCAAGGCGCGCGCGATCTGCTCGCCGAAGTCGGTCAGGGCGGCGCGGCTCCGACGATCATCCACATTGCGGATCTCGGCAGGCCCGGCGGCGACATGCGGTTTGCGGTCCAGGCAGCCCAAGGGCTGGCCTACAAGGCCGCCGGCCAGACCTTGGAGCCCGACGACCGTGAGGCCCTAGCCGCATCGGTCGACCGCTTCCGCACGAGCTTCCGCTCCTCCCCGGCATTGCTGGCCGCCGTTCAGACCACCGCCGAGGCCGCCGCTCTGGCCGACCGCACCACCGGCCGCATGCAGGAGCCGGACTATTACGCCCAGGCCGCGATGGGCCGGACGTCCTGGCAAGGCCGTGCCTACGGTGGCGGGGCCGCGATCAACGGCGCGAACGTGGTGGTGCCCCGCTGGCTAAACCCGGAGTACTTCGACGACGCGCTGGAAGCCCTGGCCGAAGGCTGGGCACCTCAGGGCATCGGCCCGGTCTATGCCAACGGGCAATCGATCCCCGCGCGCCGCGTGGCGAGGCTCAATCCCGTTCTGATGCCCGACGGCCGCTATCGGCTGGTGGATGACCGGGGCAACGTCGCCTTGGCGCGGGACGGCACGGCCTATGACGTCAACCTCGACGCCGGCCGCGACTTCGTGCGTCGCCGCCTCGGCCCGAACGCGGTCAGGCCCGACTGATGACGCCGCAGCAACAGGGTGCCGGGCCGTTCGCCGCCGGGGCCATCCAGCCGCGACGCGCGTTGCCCACGGCACCC
>VYLE01000604.1_pt1 | contig 16239 bp, 11 predicted proteins | sample 5114391 | NCBI WGS metagenome assembly VYLE01 (sample SAMN12291771, study PRJNA351875) | freshwater metagenome | isolation source: freshwater lake | place: USA: Michigan, Kent Lake | collected 2013-08-15
CGGCAGCAGCGCCTGCGCCGCCTTGGCCTCGGCCTTCTGCTGGTCATCCACCGCCTTGAGCTGGTCCACGATGCTCGCCGCGTCCGCCGCGCGCGCCACTTCCCAGTCGTCGCCGCGGCGGCGCAGATCGATCATGTTCGCGTCGTGTGCGTCCTGCAGCACCCGTTCGAACATGCGTGTGGCCAGTGACTCACTGTCGCGGCCGAGCAGTTCGAACGCCCGCTGGCGGGCGGCGCTTGCCGTGGTGACCTGATCTCCCGAGACGAGCGACTCGACCGCCCGCCGCACCAGGTCGAACGCGTCACTGCGCGTGAGCCGCTCGCCGCTGCGGCCGATGGCATCGGAGACATCCGTACTGCGGAACGCCGGCGCCACGTCAGGGCGCGCCGTTTCGCCGCCCGCCCGCGGTTCGGGACGCGCGTCGGCAACGGTCGGTTCGCCGTCGTCGCGACGGTCGCGGAAACGATCACGCCCCCGGCCGCGACCGCGACGCCCACGGTCGCCTCGCCCCTCGGCGCGCGCCTCCGCAACCGCGGCGGCATCAGCCGGCGTCGTCTCAGCGGCGTCGGAGGCCACCGGCAACGGGCGAATGCCGAGCGCCGCAATCACCGTCTGCGGATCAATCGTTTCGCCCACCGGCATGGGGATCTCGGCCGTCTCGTCGAGCGCCACATCCACGTCGGCGCCACGCTCGGCGCCCTCATCGGCCAGTTCCCCGTCGCGCGGTTCCCGCTCACGTTCGCCGCGATCGCGACCACGCCCGCGACGGCCGCGGCGTCCGCGGCGTTCGCGCTCCTCACGCCCTTCGCGATCGAGCCGATCATCGGCCGGCGCTGTCGGCGCGGCGGCAACCGCCGCCACCACCGTGCCGTCGGGCACATCCACTTCGAGCTGGCCGCTCTCGAGCTTGGTGACCTTCAGGAGCCCACGCTGCTGCGCCTCGTGCACGAAGCGCGAAAACTTCGGGTGGCCCAAGTTCTTCTCGTCGAACGACGCGTCGATCTCCTGCATCACCTGCTTGAGGCGGTCGCTGCGCATGACGTCACCGTTGCGCTTCATGCGCCCCACCGCCTCGGTCACGAGCTCCCACGGATCCCAGCGCGTGGTCTCGTCTTCCCCGCTCTTCACGAGGCCGGCGAGTGCGTTGTACGAGTAGTACTCGTCGCAATTCATGACCAGCAGGTCGCTCGACGACTCGCGAATGCCCACGCCGATCACGTACTTGCCGTACTCCTTGAGCTTGATGACCATGCTCGAGAAGTCGGAGTCGCCGCTGAGCAGCACGAACGTGCCGATCTCGGGGCGCGTGAACACCAGTTCGAGCGCGTCGATTGCCAGGCGAATGTCGGTGGCGTTCTTCTTCGCCGAGCCGTAGGCGGGCGCGAAGATGAGGTCGATGCTCGCCTCGGTGAGCGGCACGATGTACTGCGGATAGCGGCGCCAGTCGGCATAGGCGCGGCGCACCGCGACCTTGCCCTTCACGATGTCCGACGAGAGGAGGTTCTTGAGCTCCTCCTGCAGGTCGGAGCGGATGCCCATCGTGACGTTGTCGAAGTCGATGAGCAGCGCGGCATTCGGCGCGTGTGCCGGCGGCGCGACATTGGGCTGGGCCACGGGGGCCATGGGGGCGACCGACGCGGGGCCGCGATGGAACGGAGCAATGGTGCGGGTCGGCGCCGATGCGCCCGACCGTGCGGGATGACGACTCATGACAGCCTAGCCTGGATACGATACTGGGTGATCGAGCGCGTTCGCGTGCAGCGCCGTGGCGCTCAGGGCATTCGCACTCAGCGCGATGGCACGCGCGAGTTCTCGTCGGCGGATCTTGCCGCTCCCCGTCATGGGGAACGTGTCGAAGAAGCGGACGAGGTCGGGGACCTTGTCGGCAGCCATGGTATCCCGGGCAAATCGCTTGATCTCGTCGCCCGTGATGACCGCCCCTTCCACTGCCACGATGCATGCGCAGACCAGTTCTCCCATGACGTCATGGGGCACACCGATCACGCAGACATCGTCCACTGCCGGATGCGCGCGCAGGCGATCTTCGAGTTCACGCGGATAGAGCTGGATGCCCCCGCGCGAGATCGTTTCCTGGCGACGTCCGAGGATCCTCACGATCCCGTCCTCGTCGATGATGCCAAGATCACCGGTGAGGAAGAAACCGTCCGGCGTGTGGACTTTGGCAGTCTCGGCCGGCATGCGCAGGTACCCGCGCATGAGGTTGGACCCGCGGACAGCGATCTCGCCGACCGCCTCGGGTCCGTGCAACTGTCCCGTCATGATGTCCATCGCCATCACCTCGATCCCCGGCAGCGCGATGCCCACCGAGTCGCGGCGGGTCGCTTCGCTGTCGCTGAAGCGGGTGATGGTCACGACGGCGCCCGTTTCGGTGAGGCCGTACGCCACGAGGACGTCGCACCAGCGACGCACCCTGCGCACGAGCGCGTCGGCCACCGCACTGCCGGCCATGAGACCGGTGCGCAGCGAGCGCAGCCGCGACGGGTCGAACGCCTCCTCGCGCATGAGGAGGTGATACTGCGTGGGCACGGCGTGCAGCACCGTGACCTGCGTCTCGGCGATGAGCGCGAGCGCCCCCGCCGCCTCGAAGGCCGGCTGCAGCACCAGGGTGGCACCGCTGGCCATCGTGCCGAGCATGGCACTGAAGCCGAACACCGCACAAAACGGCACCGCTGTCAGTACGCGATCCTCGGGGGACAGCTCGAGGGCCTGCGCAGTGCGGACGGCGTTTTCGACGAGCGCGCGATGCGACAGCTGCACCCCTTTCGGCTTGCCCATCGTGCCCGACGTGTACACGACCGCGAGATCGCGCGCATCGTCGACGTCGTCCACGGTCGGCACCGGCTTCCCGGCGCCACTCGACACGAGATCTTCGAACTGGAAGATCCGGTCGTCGTACCAGAGATCCTCCTCCCCCACCGTGACAACGTATTGCAGATCGGGGAGGTCGCCCAGCAGCTCTTCGAACCGCTGAAGAAAGTCGACGCCGTTCCACCGTTCGATGGTGACGACGGCGCTGACTTCGGCATGGCGCAGCTGGTAGCGCAGGTCATGCACCCCCAGCGTGGGATTCACCGGAACCAGCACGGCACCGAGTCGGGCCGCGGCGAGGGTGGTGATGATCCACTCCACGCCGTTGGGGAGGTTCACGGCGATGCGATCGCCCGCCCCCAGTCCCAGTTCGGAGAAGGCTGCCGCCAGGGAGGATGCCTCGGCATCCACCTGCTCGTATGTCCATGTCCGTTGCCCGGTGGTCGCCAGCGCGCGCGCAGGGTGCTCCTGTGCACGACGGGCGATCAGTGGGGCCAGGGACCACGATGCTGCCATCTCACTCCGTGAAGCGAACGCCCATCCAGACGGGCAAGCGTGACGCGGGATCGGGTACAGCCACGTAAATTACCGACTATGAACGAGATGCGGAAGTTGAACGGGTCGAATTCCGCGACGGAACCGGGGGCGGACAGCCCCGCGGGGCCGCGCACCGGATCGCGCGCGCCCTTTCGGACCCGGCTCTTCGCCATGCTGCTGCTCTTTGCCCTCGTTCCCACGGTCACGGTGACGCTGACCTGGGCCGGTGTGGCCACCCGCACGCTCTCCCGCTTCTCGGCCCGATCGGCGTGGGAGCGCATCGCCAAGAGCGGCGACGAGAGCTACCGGATCGTAACGACGGCTCCCCTCACGGCCGAACAGCGCGCCGCCCTCGACGCCCACCAGGCGGAGCTGCGCGAGTCGGTGCAACTCGCCCGACGGTTCGACTTCGTGACCGGGCGCTCCATTCGCCTGGTCATCCTGGGCGCGGTAGTCGCCATTGTGCTGGTGGCCGTAGGGGCGTCGCGGGTGGCCGGGCACCTCAGTCGGCAGCTGAGTCGTCCGCTCGACGAATTGGTGGGCTGGACGGGGATCATTCGCAGCGGCCGCCCCATCCCGCGACAGGCCGACCGACGCGGGGCCCCCGAGTTCGAGGTCCTGCGCACCGGCATGCGGACCATGGCCAGCGAACTGGAGGCCGGGCGCCGCCGCGCGCTCGAGGCGGAGCGCGCCGAGGCCTTTCGCGAATCGGCCCGCCGCTTTGCACACGAACTGAAGAATCCGCTCACCCCCATCCGCTTCGCCGTGGACCGGCTTCGGCGCGGCGCCCCTGACGAGCTGCGGGATACGGTCGAGGTGCTGGCCGAAGAGGCCAGCCGCCTCGAGGTCATGGCCAAGAGCTTCGCCCAGTTCGGTCGCCTCCCCGACGGCCCGGCCGCCGATGTCGATGTCGCGGAAATGGTCACCCGCGTGGCGGAAACGACCGTCCCCGATTGGATCACCCTGACGCTGGACTGCGCCCCCGACCTGCCGCTGGTGCGCGGGTATTACGAGCCGTTGGTGCGCGCCGTGGCCAATGTGCTACTCAACGCGGTCGACGCCACCCCCCCCGGTGGAACGATTGAAGTGGCGGTCACAGCCGGACCGGCTGTCGGCCGTGCCGGCGACACGGTTTCGCCACCGATTGAAACCCGGCAGGTAGTGATCACCGTACGGGACACCGGATGCGGGATCGCCCCCGAGGCGCTGTCCCGCATCTTCGACCCGTATGTCACCACCAAGCCGGGCGGAACGGGGCTGGGACTCGCCATTGCCCAGCAGACGGTGCAGGCCCATGCCGGAACGATCGAGGTTACCAGCGAACCCGGGCGCGGGACCACCATGATGATGCAACTGCCGGTGACGGCGTGAGGAACACATGACGGTGCAACTGCAGGACGCCACTCTGGCGACCCAGCCACAGGACGGCGGCGGCAAGTCCATTGTCGTCACCAAGAAGAGCGACGGGACGGTGCAGCGCATCGAACTGTCGCCTTCCGGCGAGATCATCACCTCGAGCGTCGAGGGCGTCCCCGCGACGGCCGTTGCCGCGGAGCCACCTGCGGCCCCACGCCGCAAGGCGCTGCCGGACGGACTGGTGGACATGATGGGCATCATCATGGGGGCCGCCACGGTCATGTCGCTCGGCACCCCGCTGGTGAAGGCGTGGGCGCGGCGTTTCGAGAGGCGCCACGAGATCCGGCAGCAGACGCTCATTGAACAGCGCTTGGTCGCCATCGAACAGGCCATCGAAACCGTGGCCGTCGAGGTGGAGCGCATCAGTGAAGGGCAGCGCTTCACCACGAAACTGCTGGCCGAGCGGGCACCGGCAGAGGCGGAGCGTGTGCGATGACCCCGCGCGTCGTGATCAGGGTGTACTTCGGGCAGTCGGGCGACCAGGCCGCCAGCGCGGCGCGTGCGGCGCAGAATGCCGAGCAGGCCGCCCGCAGTGCGGAGCAGGCGCGCGCCAACGCCGACCGCATCATCGAGAACGCCATCCAGGATGCTGAACGTGCGGTGAACGCCACCAACGCCCGTCAGGCACCGCCGTCGCCCGCGGCCCCCGCTGACCCGCCGCCGCCGGGAGGGCCCATCGTCTTCACCAGCGACGAGGGTCGTCCGGTGAGCATCGCCATGAAAGACGGCAGCCTCGTGCTCACGCAGGAGGGCAATACGCAGGTCATTCCCTTCCGCGACGTGATTCCCCGAGAGGCGACACAGATCGCCTGGGCCATTCCGGCCACGCTTTCCATCTTCCTCATCTGGTGGCCCATCTCGCGCGCGGTCGTGCGCTGGCTTAACCGGAAGCACACGGCCCAGAACGACTCCGCGGCGCTGGAAGCGCGCCTGCGCGACCGCTTCGAGACGCTCGAGCGCAACCTCGACACGGTGGCCGTGGAAATGGAACGGCTCTCTGAAGGGCAGCGCTTCACCACCAAGCTCCGTGCGGAGCGCCAGGCACCTGCGCCAGGGGCCATACCCGTGGAGATCCCGGCGGGTGTTCCACGGGGCGCGGCCAACGATTCCTCCGTCGGCCGCGGGCGCGCGTAAGCGGCAGGAACCCGTTCATGCCCAGCGTACTCATCGTCGACGACGAGCCGAACATCCGGCGCATGGTGGGGGCCCTGCTCTCAGCGGAAGGGTATGATGTGCGCGACGCCGCCGATGGGCGCACCGGTCTGGCGCTGGCGGAAGCACTCGAGCCGGACATCGCACTGGTCGATCTCATGATGCCGGGAGAGCTCGACGGCCTTGCCCTGCTGGAGAAGTTCCGTGAACGCCGCCCCGATGTGCCGGTGGTCATGATGAGCGGGCGCGCGGCACTCACCGATGCCGTGCGCGCCACCAGGCTCGGTGCCTTCACCTTCCTCGAGAAGCCCCTCACCCCCGAGGGGGTGCTGCTGGCGCTCGCCTCGGCGTTCGAACTGCGGCAGGCGCGCCGCACGGCGGCGGCGCTTCGCGAAGACCTGGGCATTTCGGGAGAGATGGTCGGCGAGTCGCCGGTCATGAAGGAGGTCCGCGCCCTCATCGCACGCATTGGCCCAACGGATGCGCGCGTACTCATCACCGGCGAGTCGGGCACCGGCAAGGAGCTGGTGGCCGCCGCCCTCCACGAAGGGAGTCCGCGCCGCGACAAGCCCTTCGTGCGCGTGAACTGTGCCGCCATTCCGCGTGACCTGGTGGAGAGCGAGATGTTCGGCCACGAGCGTGGGGCCTTCACCGGCGCCACCGAACGGCGCATCGGCCGCTTCGAACTGGCCCACACCGGTACGCTGTTCCTGGACGAGGTCGGCGATCTCGGCGCCGAAGCGCAGGCCAAGCTGCTGCGGGCCATCGAGGCACGAGAGATCGAGCGCGTGGGTGGCGGCAAGCCGATCAGGATCGACGTGCGCATTCTCGCGGCCACCAACAAGGACCTGACCCGCGCCGTGGCCGACGGCACGTTCCGTGAAGACCTGTTCTTTCGGCTCAATGTGATTCCCATGCAGCTGCCACCGCTGCGTGACCGGCCCGGCGACCTGCCCGCCCTCGTACGCCACTTCTCGGCGCGCCATCGCACACGCACAGGGCGGCCCCTGGTTACCTGGCAGCCGGAGGCGCTCGCCGCATTGGGTGGATATCGCTGGCCAGGCAACGTGCGCGAACTCGCCAACGTGGTGGAGCGGCTCGCCATCCTGCATGCCGGCTCCGAGGTGTCGCCCACAGACGTGTTGCAGGTCATCCCGCAGGCCGCGCACGGCGCCGCCACCGCGCACAGCGCAAGCGACCGCGCCGGAGCCGATCCCGCCGACGGGCTGCCGCTGAGCGATGCACTCGACGTGTACGAGCGGCGCCTCATTGCCGCTGCCCTGACACACAGCGATGGCAACGTGGCCGAGGCGGCGCGGCGGCTCCAGACCGACCGCCCCAATCTGTATCGTCGCATGCGGCGGCTCGGGCTCGCCTCGCCCGCCGAGTGATCGCGGCGTGGCACGCTGACCGGCGTTCAAACCTTTCGCGGATGGCCGATGTCCCGCCATGCCACGGCGTAGCACTCCGACACACCAGTGTCCCCTTTCGGGCGCATCGTACGTGGTGCGGTGACGCGCCGGTCGCTCCCGGAATTGATGATATTGCAGGAGCGCCACGCCTCGGCCGCGGTGTGATCCCGGCCGCACTGGTACGGGGCATGCCTTGGCGGAGCGCGAACCTCAGCAGGAGTTCTGAATGAGTCAACCCATGGCCGCCTCCGGTCACCCCTGCACCCCGATCCCCCGCCACGCCAGCGTAGTGCGCCCGGCGAGCCCCCGTGAAGCGGTTGCCCGCGGGCTGCTCGCCCTTGGCCTCGTGATGCTGCCGGCGCCGGCCGCGGCGCAGCGCGTGGGCGGGGTCCCGCGGGACGTCGCCCTCGAGGTCACCCGCGTGTTCAATGCAACGGCCACGCGCAAGGTGCGCGGTGACTACACCCTCGCCGCGAGCGACACGGTGCGCGGCGACCTCGCCGTCCTCAACGGCAACGCGCGGCTCGCCGGGGTGGTGAACGGCGAGGTGGTCGTGCTGAACGGCGATGTGGTGCTGGTCGAGGGCGCGCGCCTGGCGAAGGGGCTCACCGTGGTGGGCGGAACGCTGCAGGCGCCCGAGCGCCCCAGCGTGACCGGCGAGATTCGCGTGTGGAGCGCGCGCTACCGGTATCAGGAGAACGGCGACACCTTGGTGGCCGACACGGATTTCCTCACCCGCTTCTCACAGTGGGTGCAGGAGGACGACGCAGAGGAAACGGTAAGCCAGCTGTTCTTCACCTCGGCGCACACCTACAACCGCGTGGAAGGACTGCCCATCTACGTGGGCCCGCGCGTTCGCGCCCGCAGCGGCGCGACCCGGGTGCGCGCCGAGGTGTACGGCATCTTCCGCACCGGTGACCGCCTGGTATGGAACGACGAGAACCTGGGCCATCGCGCGCTCTTCGAAGTGCGACAGGGCGAGCAGGCGGGGATCGCCGTGGGCACGCGACTGTTCGACGAAGTGGACGCCATGGAGCGCTGGCAGCTCAGTGATGGCGAGGTGGGGCTGGCCACCTTTTTCTTCTCGCGCGACTATCGCGATTACTGGGAACGGCACGGGGCGCAGGCGTACCTATCGGCCTTTGCCGGGCGCGGCCACGAACTCAAGCTGTCGTACGGGGAGGAGCGGTGGAACGCCCGTCGGGCACGCGATGTCTTCCGGTTGAATGACGAGGTCGCCCTGCGACTCAACCCACGCGGCGATGAGGGTGTGCTGCGGCTGCTCACGCTGAGCGGTTCCTTCGACACCCGCACGGAGTCCCGGTACCCGCGCTCGGGGTGGTACCTGCGCGGGGAGTACGAGCGAGGACACAGCGACGCGTTGACACTGGCGCCGCTCAGCGAAGGGCTGGGGCGTCCCGGTCTCGTGACCCGCGAGTTGCGACCGGCCGTGGCGCTCGACTATGGCCGCGCCTTCTTCGACCTGCGCCGCTACAACCGTCTGGGCCCGAACGCGCAGCTCAACCTGCGCGCGGTCGTGGGTGGCTGGGTACACGGCGATGCCCTGCCCGTGCAGCGTCGCCTCGCGGTAAGCGGTATCGACGCCCTCCCGGGGTTCGATTTCCGTCGCACCATCGGTGCGGCAGACGCGGGCACCTGTGCGACTGGGGCCGAGGAGCTGTATGTGCTGCTGGGGCGCCCAGCCCAGTGCGAGCGCATGGCGCTGGTGCAGGTGGAGTGGAAGGGCGACTTCCGCATCGACCTGTTCGGTGACGACGATGAGGGCGACCGGCGCTGGCAAGTGGGGCGCGGGCACGCCGATGGCACGTGGGTGATCTTCGCGAACAGCGGGCGTGGGTGGCTCGTGAATCGCCCCGCCACGGTGGCGGGCGCCACCAGCGCGGCCGATCCGCTTTTCTTCGGCCGCAATCGGGTACCCGACCTGAACACGTGGCGCACCGATATCGGCGGTGGCTTCGATTTCGGTGACTTCGGCGTCTACATCGCCCAGGCCGTTTCGCAGAGCGGGCTTTCGCCGAACGTGTACGTGCGGCTGGGCCGCCGCTTCTGAGCGCACCGCTCGCCGTGACCCGTCTCCTGCGCCTGTGCCTGACGGTGCTGCTGCTCCTCGTGGGCAGCGGCCGGTGGGCGCGTGCGCAGGACACGCCGGCGATCGACATTCGCATGACGGCGCAGAGCTATCCACCGTTGGTGGCCGTTCGCAATGTGCTCACAGAACGTGAGCACGATGAGCTGCTCAAGAACGGGTTTCCGGTGCGCATGCACCTGCGGGCCGAGATCTGGACCGTAGGGCGGTACCTCGATGACATCCGCGGGCGCGCCGAGTGGGATATCATCGTGCAGTACAACGTGGTGGAGCGCAGCTACGAGGTGGCGCGACTCGTGGGCGATCGGGTCATGACCCTGGGCAGCTACGTGCGCTTTGCCGACGCCCGCGCGGCGTCGGAGCTGGCGTACCTGCCGGCGCTCCCCACGCCGCGGCGTGGCCAGAAGGGCTACGTGCTGGTGCAGGCGGACATCCAGGCGCTCGACGTGAGCGATCTCGACGAAGTCGAGCGCTGGCTGCGCGGGGAAGGAGCGCCCGCCGTGCGCGGCAAGCGCAGCCCGGCGTCGGCCATTACGCGCGGGGTGCGCACGCTCGCCTCGCGCATTCTTGGCGCCGAGGCGCGGCGACTCGAGGCGCGCAGTGCGACGATGGTGTTCTAGGGCCGACCGGTCGCCCGCAACCCACTCCCCTCGATCTTCTCCAGCTCGCGCAACGTCTCTTCGCCGTAGAAGGTGCGGATGTACTGCGCCTGGATGGGCGTGAGTCGTCGCACGGCCCACGAGAGGTGCACGAAGTGCGGCTCGACCGGCGCGTGCAGCGGGTGCATGCCGATCTCCGCGGGCATGCGATTGGCCTTCCGCGTGTTGCAGGAGCTGCACGCGGTCACCACGTTCGACCACTCGTTCGTGCCGCCGCGCGACATGGGAACGAGGTGATCGCGCGTGAGTGATTCGCGCGGCTTGAGCTCACTGGACCGGCGCCCGCAGTACTGACACTGGTAATCGTCACGCGCGAACAGAAAGATGTTCGTTACCTGCCGACGGAAGCGCCGCGGCACGTGCACGTAGCGCGTGAGCCGAATGACGGCAGGACGCGGAAAGGCCTGCTTCTCCGAGCGCACCGGCGCGTGCCGGTCGGCCTCGACGATCTCGGCCTTGCCGTCGATCACCAGACGCAGCGCCCGGCGCAGCGGCACCATCGTGAGAGGCTCGTACGAGGCATTCAATGCGAGACAACCGGCGATCACGCCTACCCTCCGTCAAGTCGGTGAGTCGTGGAGACCAACGCTGTCGTGCCGCGCCGCAGGAGGCGCGGTGGTGCATCCCCCGCTTGTGCACGCGGGCCCGGCGAAAAACGAAACCCCGCCGAAGCGCCGGCAGTGGCCGGGAGCATGGCGGGGGGCAGACGGATCAATGACGCGTGGCCCTGGCAACGACGCCAGCACACCCGCCTATCCGGCGGGCGCCGCAACTCCTGAAGACGGCGAGCTCGTCACGCGTACGCATGCCGAAGCATATCATGGCGCACCACGCTGCCGCCACTGGCGGAGCCGCGCTCCCGTCTCCCGCTGCCGCACGTGCCACGTGGGATCGTCGACCAGCACCTGCCCGCCTCGTACCAGGACTCGTCCTCCCACCGTGACCAGCGTTGCCTGCGCCCGCCCGGCGAGCGCGTGCACCAGCGTCACGGCGGGATCATGCACGGTGTGCACCGTGGCGTCGTCCAGCGGAAACGCCGCGAGGTCGGCGGCCTTGCCGACCTCCAACGTGCCCACCACGGCCTCCAGCCCCAGCGCCGCCGCACCGCCCGCCGTGGCCAGCTCGAGCGCCCCGTGGGCGGACAATGAGTCCGGACTGCCGGATCGGATCGCGTGCGCCAGGATTGCCTGCCGCGCTTCATCGATCAGGTGCATGCGATCGTTGCTGGCGACCGAGTCGGTGCCGAGGCCCACGGCGATCCCGTGGGCCTGCATACGGTCGAGCGGGGCCAGCCCCTGCCCGAGCTTCGCGTTCGAAATGGGGCAATGCACGATGCTCGCCCCATGATGGGCGATACGCTGCAGGTCCGCCTCATCCACCCGAACGGCGTGGATGAGCAGTGGACGCACGGCCAGTACGCCGGTGGCCTCGAGGAGCGCCACGGGAGAGCGGGCCTGCGGTGCGACGGCCATGCCGCGCGCCCGCAGGCGTTCCGCGAAGGGCCCCTCGCCAGTGCACACGAACGCCGTTTCGGCGGCACTCTCGGCGACATGCACCGCCATGGGCAACCGCTCGGCCAGCGCATACGTGGCCGTGGCACGAAAGAGCGATGCCGACACCGTGTACGGCGCATGCGGCGACACGCCGGTTCGCACGAGCGGTGTGTCCTGCTGCCGCAGCAGCTCCACGCGCGCCCGCAACCGCGACAGGGACTCGTCACGCTGCGCCGGATCCGGGCCGAACAGCTCGACATACCCAATGCCGCGCACGCCCAGCTCGCGCATGGCGTGCAGGGGCATCGCAGAGTCGGTGCAGTCGGCCAGCGTGGTGATGCCGTGGCGTAGCGCCTCCACAATGCCCACCCGCGACGCATCCAGCAGGTCCGCTTCGGTGAGCAGGTCGCGCCGCACCGCCGTGAGGGTGCGCAACCACTCGCGGAAGTCGAGGCCCTCGAGAAAACCGCGCAGCGTGGTGAGCTCGAGGTGGGAATGCGCATTCACCAGCCCGGGGAGAAGCACGGCGTCGCCCAGGGCGACCACGGACACGGGTTCCGCCCCATGCGCCGAGATCTCCTCGCCGGCAGCATGTGCCGGTCCCACCCAGGCAATCGTGTCGCCCGACACCAGCACGGCACCGTCCTCCATGGCCGGTGCACTGATGGGGAGCACCCACCGCGCCGTGTAGAGCGTGCGCTCGGAGGGGACCGGAAGCGGCGGGACGTGCGTCAGTGGGGCCTCACGTCACGCCGGTGGCAGGCGGAACGGATTGGTCGTGTCGCGCTTCACCGCGGCGCGCGCACTGTCCATGCTGAACGCCGAGGGTGCCGCGGCATCGGTACAGCTGCTCGTGGGTTCGAATCCCTGTACGAAGAACTCCGTGGTGAGCGCGCCCATGCAACTGGCATTGGCGAGTCGACCGGTGGCCGCGTCGATCTCCCGCACCACGACGCCGTCGGGCCGTGGCCAATCGGGGGGCTGCGGCTTGCGCCGGTACACCTCCGTCATGAAGGATGCCCACGCCGGGGCCGCCAGCTCGCCTCCCTGCGCGTTCCCCTTGATCTTCTGCGGCTTGTCGAAGCCCATCCACACGCCGGCTACCAGATCGGCGGTATAGCCGATGAACCACACGTCGGCCCCGTCGTTGGTGGTGCCGGTCTTCCCGCCGGACGGTACGCGAAAGCCGCTGCTCCAGATGCGGGCGCCGGTGCCGCGCACGACGACATCCTTCATCATGTTCACCATCAGCCACGCCTCTTCCGGGGAGAGCACGGCCTCGCGCATCAGATCGGGCTTCCACACCACCTTCCCCGCCGCGTTCTCCACCCGAGCGATCGCGTGCGGCGTGGTGCGCAGGCCGAGGTTCGCGAACACCGAGTAGGAGCCGATCATCTGGATCGGATACGTGTCGGCCGACCCGATGAAGACGGATGGATAGGGCGGAATGGGGGTGGTGATGCCGAAACGCCGCGCCATCGTGATGACCGCATCGGCGCCCACGGCCATGCCCGTGCGAATCGCCGCCAGATTGCGGGACTGATACAGCGCTTTGCGCATGGGCATGCTGCCCTGGAACTTCATGTCGTAGTTCTGCGGCGTCCACGTCTCGCCGCTCATCTGGTCGAGTGCGATGGGAGCATCGTCCACCACCTGCGCCGGCCCATATCCCTCGTGCACGGCGGCCGCGTACACGATGGGCTTGAAGGTGGACCCCGGCTGTCGCAGCGCCTGTGTTGCGCGATTGAACTTGCTGTCGCCGAAGTCGCGACCACCCACCATGGCGCGCACGGCGCCGGAGCGCGGGTCGATGGCCACGAAACTGCCCTGCAGATAGGGCGAGTTCGCCGCGCCGGTTTCGCCGCCGTCGGCGCTGCGTGCGAGATACGCCTCGTAGGTCAGGTGGGTGTACTTCCCGTGGCGTCCGCCCTCGATGGCCTGCAACTGGTTCTCCAGCGCCCGCTCCGCCGCCGTCTGCATGTCGACGTCGAGCGTGGTATACACCTTGAGGCCCTCGTCGTAGAGCCGCGCACCAAAGTGCTCTTCCAGTTCCTTCCGGACCCATTCCACGAAATACGGTGCCACGTCACCCGACTCGGCGCGCTCGGCCAGCTGCAACGGGTACGCCTTGGCCAGCGACGCGTCCTCGTTACTGATGGCCCCACCGCGACGCATCAGCTCGAGCACCGTGTTGCGACGCTGAATGGCGCGGTCGGCGAAGCGACGCGGGTTGTAGCGCTCCGGCCCCTTGAGCAACCCGGCCAGCACCGCCGCCTCGGCCACGGTGACGTCGCGCACACTCTTGCCGAAGTAGCGCTGCGAGGCCGTCTCCACGCCGTACGCGCCGTTGCCCAGGTAGACCTGGTTGAGGTAGAGCTCGAGGATCTTGTCCTTGCTGTAGCGGCGCTCGATGGCGCGGGCGACGCGGGCTTCCTTGATCTTGCGCAGCAGCGTCTTCTCGCGCGATATGCGATCGGAGAAGACGTTGCGCGCCAGCTGCATCGTGATGGTACTGAAGCCCTGCACATAGCTGCCGGCCTTCACGTTGCGCGCGAGCGCCCCGAAAATGCGGAAGTAGTCGATGCCGTCGTGCGCGTAGAACCGCTTGTCCTCGGTGATGACCACCGCATCACGCACGTGCTTGGGGATGTCCTTGAGGCCGATGAGGGTACGGCGTTCAAGGCCGAGCTCGGTGACGAACCGACCATCGGCCGCGTACACCTTGGACGTCTGACGCGGCACGTACTGCTCGAGCGAGGCGATGGAGGGGCACCGGCCGTCGCGACAGATGACGGCCCAGGCACCGGCCAATCCGCCGGCACCGATGGCGGCACCGAAGACAGTGAGCACCAGCAGCCAGCCCAGCCAGGGGCGCCGCTTGAGGACGGTGGAAAGAGCCATAGCAGCGTGGAAGGTAAACCCCGGGGAAGGGATCGGTACCGCTGGGCGGTGTGCTTATCTTCCGGAGATGTCCGCCACGACCACCCCCTCCGCTCCGCTCGAGGAGCTCGCCTGGCGCGAGCTTCTGCACCAGCACACCGACGGTCTGCCGGCCGCCTTCGCCGCGGGGCAGGTCACCGCCTACGTGGGATTCGATCCGACCGCCTCGAGTCTGCACGTGGGCAACCTGGTGCCGATCATGGGGCTGGTGCATCTGCAGCGCGCGGGGCACCGCCCCATGGCCCTGGTGGGCGGCGGCACCGGGATGATCGGTGACCCCAGCGGACGCAGCAGCGAACGCAACCTGCAGGATCTCGACACCATCCGCGCCAACGCGGAGGCGATCCGGCTGCAGCTCGCCAAGTTCCTCGATTTCGAGGGACCGAGTGCCGCCAGACTCGTGAACAATGCCGATTGGCTCTGCTCCCTTTCGCTCATCGAGTTCCTGCGCGACACGGGCAAGCATTTCTCCGTGAACTACATGATGGCCAAGGATTCGGTGAAGAGCAGGCTGGAGAACGGTATCTCGTACACCGAGTTCACCTACATGCTGCTGCAGGCGTTCGACTACCTCGAGCTGCACCGCCGTGAAGGGGTGACGCTGCAGATGGGAGGGAGCGACCAATGGGGCAACATCACGGCCGGCCTCGAACTCATCCGCAAGGCGCAGGGTGGGGACGCGCACGCGCTCACCTTCCCTCTCATCACCAACGCCGACGGCACCAAGTTCGGCAAGAGCACCGGCGGTGGCTCGGTGTGGCTCGACGCCGGCCGCACCTCGCCCTACCAGTTCTACCAGTTCTGGATGGGCGCCGACGATCGCGATGTGTCGCGCTACCTGCGCTTCTACACCCTGCTCTCCCGGGAGGAGATCGAGGCGCTCGACGAGGCGGTGCGCCGCGATCCGGGGAAGCGTGCCGCACAGCGGGCGCTCGCGTACGACGTGACGGCACGCGTGCATGGCCAGGAGGCGGCGCGGGCCGCCCAGGAAGTATCGGCGCTGCTTTTCGAGAGGGCGGATCCCGCCGGCCTGTCGGATGCGGCACTCACGGCGCTGCGATCAGAGATCCGGTTCGCCGAATACGCGCCGGTGGCACAGCCCGCCATGGATGAGGTGGATGTGCTGCAGGCCCTGCAATTGCTGGGCATCGCGGATTCCCGCGGTGCCGCGAAGCGCCTGCTCGAGCAGGGCGGGATCAGCGTGAACGGCGAGAAGCTCGCACAGCCCACGGTGCATCACGATCGCCTGCTGCGTGGTCGATATCTGCTCATCAAGAAGGGACAGCGCGAGTTCGGACTGCTGAACGTTCCCTGAGCGCCCCACCGGCGCCGTGCGTTCAGTACGCCGGCGCCAGTCCGCCAAACGCCCGGCTGACGTTCACGAACCCCACCGCGCGTGCCAGCGCGCGGGCACCCAGATCCGTGGACACGAGCGTTGCGTACGGCAGCAGCCCGTCGCGCAGCAGTGCCTGCACGGCGCGGTGCAACACCAGGTGCCCCAGGCCAATCTGCCGGAAGGCGGGGGAGACGAGCACGCGCAGGTGCGAGAGGCGGCCGATCGGCGCACCGGCCGTGGCGAGCGCCACGAGTACACCGCCGCGCAACGCCCCCACCCGCAACCGATCGGCAGGCAACGCGCGCGCGGGCGACGGGGCAAAGGGGCGCCACTCCTCCGGCGACACATCGAAGCGCAA
>VYLE01000726.1_pt1 | contig 16157 bp, 12 predicted proteins | sample 5114391 | NCBI WGS metagenome assembly VYLE01 (sample SAMN12291771, study PRJNA351875) | freshwater metagenome | isolation source: freshwater lake | place: USA: Michigan, Kent Lake | collected 2013-08-15
ACACGCGACGGCAGTCAGATACCACTGGACTCGCGCCGATGCGAGGCGCGCGCCCGCGTGCGGCATGAGGAGGAGCGCCACGCCGAGTGCCATCCCGAGCAACACTCCAACGGCACCTGCGCGGCCGAGCAGTCGAGCGCATTCATAGCCGGCTGCCATGATTGTGAGCACGATCACCAGGCGCCAGTAAAGCGGCGCAGCCAGCAGGCCAAGCGCGGCGGTCGCGGCGAAGAGCGTCAGGCCACTGATGAACTTCGCCGCAGCGGGCGACGCGGCGTGCCCGGCCGTGTGGGTCACGTGGTCGCTTCCAGCGATGCACGATGGAGGATGGCGCGCACAGTGTGCCACCGGACGCGGAATCCTCTGCGGTCGTACTTGAGCAAGCGGCGGAGCGTCAGCACAGGATGGTTGACGTGAGACACTCCCACGCGGCGCTCGAGGATGTCGCGGCGCGCTGCCTCCGACAGATACAGCGTGCCGCCATCAAGTGCGATCTGGCAGACGGACAGGTCAAACGTGCGAAACATTGCGGCAGGCGACGGGTGCAGGTGGCCGAGTACCACCTGCACCACACGTGCATCGGGCGCCCGGAACTCCACCGCCATGAGGCCAAGCGACGCGACGGTGTCCGGTGTCAGCGGCAGCATCTGTGCAACACGCGCCTCTCGTGCGCCGGCATGGCCTGACGTTCGGCAGGTCCGGCAGGTGAGAAGTCGTGGCGCCACGAAAGGTGACCACACGCGCTGGCGACCAAGTCGCGTGCCGCACTGCCAGCATGCCCGCCCGTTCCAGGTGCTGAGCCCGTTCAGCCGGCCGCCCTGCGCTTCCAGGGTGCGCAGGCAGGCCTGCGCCGCCGACAGATCCTGGCAGAACACATCGAGATCACCGGCCACCCACGGTCCGTCGAGCAACCACGCAAGCACCGCACCGCCCGCCAGCCACCAGCCAGATGTTGGCAGGATGGGCCACGAAACGCGTGCGCACTGGAGTCGCGAACAGACTTCCGACACAGGCCGCCGGATCGCGCCGTCGCCGGCGAGGTCGTCTGATCGCACCGCCAACAGTTCCCGCAACCCGTGCCTCATGGCACGGTGCTGTTCGTGCCATCGCGTCTGCAGGTCGTGAGGGCGCTAGTGCGATGCATCCAACACCATCACGCAGCCACCGTCTCCATCAACAAGCACCAGATCATCATCACGCAGCAAGCGCGTTGCCTGAGCGGTGGCCACGACTGCGGGGATCCCGTACTCGCGAGCGATGATCGCGGAATGTGACAGGACACCACCCGTATCGGTCACGAGCGCCCCCACGGACGGGAAGAGGACCGACCAGACGGGCGCAGTGATTGGGCTCACCAGCACATCGCCAGGGCGGAGCTTGTGGAACTGTGTCTCATCATGCACGACACAAACGCGGCCGGTGTAGCTGCCACGTGACGCGGCCAACCCGGTAAGGCGGCGTGCATCGGCCTGCGCCCGCGCACTCTCACTCGGCGCAAACCCATGCTGCCGCATCCACAAGCTCGCCTGAAACACGAAGTCCGCTTCGAATGGCAGTCCTGCGACGCGCGCCGGGAGTTTCGGCTCGCGACCATAGCTCCTCGGGCCGGGATGTGCACGCACCCACGCCGCCTGCCGCCGACGCGCCCGGACGAGCGAATGGGCCGGCGCTCCGGACTTCCACACGCTCTCAAGCTCACGCAACTCCAACTGAAAGACATCCGTGGCCACGCGCAATTGTCGCCGCGCCACCATGCGTCGCCCAAGCTCCAGTGCAGCGTAGCGGACGAGCGCAAGCGGCGCGCTGAGCGTCACGACCTCATTGTCCTCTCGCAGCGGATAGGCCAGTCGCGCGCGGTCGAGCAGACGCCTGAAGGTGGCCACCGCCTCGTCCCCTCGCCGCGCGGCAAGCGCCTCACCCTCGGCCACGCAATCGGCGCGGCGATCCGCCAACTGCGAGGGCACGGCTTCCGACACGTGCGGCGTCCGCTGCACCTCAAGCCGGAGCCAGCGAAGTACCAGCTCCGGTCGCTCCGCCAGTGTCGGTTCCGCAACCTCATAGCGCAGCACGCGATGGCCGAACTCTGCCAGATAGGCGTCAAATCCCGCGCGAAACGACGCACTGAGCCCGCGAAGCACGTCGAGTTCTGCGTTCGCGAACAGTGCAGCCTTCACGTCCGGTTCCGCGAGCACACACGTCGCCAGGTCGCGGAGCGCACCGCTGGGGGCCGTCGATGCCGATGAGAGGCCCGCCACGGTCTCGATGCACTTCCCTTCATCCCAGCCCAACACATCGCGACACCAGAACGCGAACTCCGCCAAGGCGAAGAAATGCGCTCCGACGACCAGAAAATGCACCTCGAGTGTTTCGCGGACGAATGCAACCGTCTCAAAGAGATGTGCGGCAACCGTGTCATCCGCGAGCGCCGTGAGGTCCCTCCGCTGGAATGCATCGCTTCGCGTGACCAGATCCGGCCGCAGGTGGCTGGCCCAGCGGATCGCATACTGACCAAATCGGTCGGTGCGACGGGCCGTCACCGCGTCCGCGATGCGTCGCCGGATCTGTGGCACGGTGTGACATGCGAGCCACATCAGCCACGATGGCAGTGGCGGCACATCCCGCCCGCCAAGCGGCACCACCCGCATGTACACCCAGCCACCGATCTCCCGACTCTCTGCGCGCAGCGCAAGGGCGCCGCACTCCGCAAAGAATCGTTCGTAGGCTGCGGTCAATCCGCCGAGAAAGAAACTGCGGAACATCGGCGACAGCGGATGCGGATAGTATGTGTCATTGCGCTCCCAGAACCCCGCTGGCACTGATGTGTCAGGCGGCGGTTCTGGCATCTCGTCGGGCTCCAGCGTGGTGATGGGACGCGACTGCAGCAGCCAGAGGACACCGTCCTCATACGCCCATTCGATGTCCTGAGGAGACCCGAACACGCCTGCCGTGGTTCGGGCCAGCGCCGCCACCTGTACCGCCTGCGCAGGTGTGAGGACCGGGGCCGCCAATGCCCTCACCAACGTCGGGCTCGAGGCGTCCACCCGCCAAGCCTCTGGCGTCACGCTCCCGTCCACCAGCGTCTGACCCAACGACGCCACCGCATTCACAACGGCATGGTCTGACGCGCCCGTCACGGGATCCGACGAAAACGCGACCCCGGCCGCCACCGCCGGCACCTGACGCTGAATGAGGACGGCCATACGCGCGCCGGTCCCGATGCCGCGCGACTCCCGATAGCTCGCGGCACGTGCGTTCCGGGCGGATGCCCAGCAGGTCAGGACGGCATCGATAACGGCGTCCGTGCCCTGCACCGACAACACCGTGGTGAACGTACCCGCAAACGAGTCCTCCGCCCCATCCTCCCATCATCGTCGAGGCCACTCCCCCAGGCGTCATAGGCGTCGACGGTGAGCACAATCCCTGGCGGCACCATCAATCCGTTGGCGATGGCCGTGCCAAGTGCGGCGGCCTTGCCGCCCACAAGCGTAGCGTCAGCCAATCGCACCGACGAGAGCGTGCGACACCAGTTGGCCGCGGGCGTCGTCGACACCGTTGCGCTGTAGCTCACGTCCGTGGGCGTGTGCGTCTTCACACTACAGCCCCAACTGGTACAGGCTGTTCGTATTGTCGAAGAGGATCTTCCGTCGTATCCGCTCGGGCAGGTCCTCACGAGCGGCAAGGACGCCCGAGTCCTCACCAAACTCGCCATAGTCGCGCTCGTGCGGGAAGTCTGACGCAAAGGTGATGCGATCCTCCCCGATCATCGCAACGGCAGAGGCGATCGTGCTTTCCTCGACTTCAGCCGAGAAGTAGATGTTCCCGTGGCGCACGTACTCGACCGGTTCCTTCGTGAGAACGGGCGCCCAGCGTGCGCCACGGCGCTCGTACTCCTCATTCATGCGGTCGAGCATGTACGGCACCCACCCAATCCCGGCTTCGAAGAATGCAAATCGCACCGTCGGAAACAACTCGAACACCCCCTCGAACATCAGGCTCGTGAACTGCGTCATGATGGCGAACGGATGTTCGAGCGTATGGGTCTGGATGAACTTGTCGAAATGGTCGAACCCCATCCCTCGACTGGGCGCCCCATGGAAGGTGATCGCGCAACCGAGACGGGCGGCCTCAGCGTAGATGGGGTGAAAGTCCGGATGGCCGTAGCTCTTCCCGATCATCGTCGCCGCTGGTAGGACCGCCCCGACCATCCCCAGTTCCTCGACCGCCCGACGGAGCTCGCTCACAGCGGCGTCAATGCGCAGGAGCGGAAGCAGGGCAACCCCCTTCATCCGCTTGTCGCGCTTGAGGTACCGCGCCGTCAGCCAGTCGTTGTATGCACGAGCGAGTGCCACAGACCAATCCGGATCCTGCACGAGCCCAAAGGCGAGCCCGGAGGTCGGGTGCAGCACGGATGCCTCCATGCCTGTGTCATTGAGGAACTGCACCCAGGTGTCGGGGTCACCTGCCGTCAACTTGTCGGCGGCGACGCGGAACCAGCCGTCCAGCGACGGGAAGAATGGCATCGCGCCAACGCCGCCGGCCCCCTTGAGCGACGTACCACGATAGTTCGCATACTCGGCCAGCTCCTGGTCCCGCTCCACGATGTGTCCGTCTGCGTCCAGCACACGAAATCCGCCTGGCATCATGCCCCCGTTGGAGTGAGTGAATTCGTTTCCCGTGCCGGACCTGCACTCACTGACGCGAGCCCGGGCGGTCCCGCGCCATAATCCGTGCGAACGTCCACCACAGCCAGCTTTCGGCGCACCTCCTGCACCGGCGCATCGAATCGAGAGAGCTCCATCCCCGTCAACGACGGATCCGCCGCCGCGACCATCGCCGCAACACGACGATCACGCTCCAGTTCCAGGCGGATGATGCGCCAGAGCAGGGGGCGAGCCCAGCGCGCCACCGGCGTACACCCGTGTGCCAGGGCGTAGATGGCAAACAGATCCGTGACGCCGGCGCTCACTGGAGTCAGGACCACCTGCGCGCGCACCGCGTCGCGACGTCGCTCGCCCGTCGCGGCCGACTCCCAATAGCTCTCTGATGCGATGCGGACCGGCGCGTACTCCACGACCATCTCGTCGACGAACATGTCGTCCGCAGCACCGCCCAGACAGCGCCACATCCACCGGGCCGGCGCGGGCAATCGCCGCTGCGGCCCTCGCGCCACAACTCGGACCGATGTCTCGCTGCTCGTGACTGACACCGTGACCTGCGCGAGCCCGGCCGCATCGTAACCGAAGAGGAGATGCGCTTCGGCACAATGCTCCATTTCCGTCAAGTTGTCGAGTACCAGTGCCAGCGGCGATGCAATGCTCATTCGCAGCGTCCCGATCGGTACGGTGCCCGGCATGGCGAGCGATGGCGGCTCCGCCGCGCCAAGGCTGTCCGCAATCCAGATCAGGCCGTCGGCTTCGCGACATCGCAGGACCGATGTGCAGTGCGTCTCGGATGGAGCGCCCGCACGCGTCACCGCACCATCGGTCGCAAATCGCCAGCCGTGGTAAGGACACACCAGGTGTTCGCCGCTCACCCGCCCTTCGCTCAACGGTGCACGCCGGTGTGGACACTGATCTGGCAGGGCCCCGACGCCGCCCGATCCGGTGCGGAAGATCGCGAACCGGCGCCCCTGCACGGAGACACGCCGTCGCTGGGTGCGGCGCAACTCACGCGACAGCAGCACCGGTGTCCACGGCACAGGCGTGGGCAGACCATTGACCGACAAGCGCTGTGTCATTTCAGGGTGAAGACATGTGAATACATGACCTTCGAGACGTTCCGCATCACCGCGCGCATCGCCACCGTCCGCCCGTGTTCACGCGCCGTCATCCACTCAACGGAGTCGAGCACGTCCGGTGAGGCAAGCTCGTACACGGTGGTGTACTTGGGGGCACCGTGATGGGCAACGCATCGACGCACTCGCAGGCACCCGGGCACCGCCGCCAGGAGTGGGACATGCTCGTTCGAGTACCAGGCATTGAAGTCCGCCTCGACGGCATCGTCCACATCCATCCGTGCGACAAACACGTATGGCGCCGACGCCGGCGGGTCGCCGATGCACAACAGCACACGACCCACACTCACATCCCGATCGGCACCATAGAGTCCGGCAATGCGGTGAGTCCACGGCGTCGGCGCCTCCCGCACGGAGCGAAATTCGTCGCTGTCGTACACCGTCGGCGCACGGAGTTCGTACAGTGCCATGTACCACGCCGGATATCCCTCACGCGCGCGATAGCGGCGAGCAGTCAACACCCCGGGCACCGACCCAATCTGGGCCAGGTGCTCGGTGTTGTACCACGCATTGAATTCGTCATCGTGCGCCAGCGGCACACGCAGCCTCGCCACGAGCAGTCCGTCGTGCGTTGTTGCGCTCACGTCGTGGCGCCCGCACGGAGGGTGAGCACGAGTCCATCCACGACGATCGCGGTGAGTACAAGGGCAGCGAGCAGTCGATTCATCAGGAAATAGCTGCGCCGAGCCTCGAGTGGTGCGTCTGCCAGAAACTGGCGGAGTGCCTGCCAGTGCAGCGGAATGAGCGCCAGCAGGATCATGCCCGCCAGCGGCAGTGCATGCCACCACAGTGCGGCAGCGTACACGAGCCAGAATGCAGCACCAATGGCGATAACCGTTCGCTTGGTGGCATCAATGCCAAAGCGTACCATGACTGAGCGGCGACCGCTCCGCGCATCCGCGTGGAGATCGGCATAGTTCGAGGAGAAAGTCACCTGCACGATGCACAGCCCGAACAACAGAGCCAACAGCAGTGCCCTCGATGACACGTGCGCTGTCACGAACGAGTATGGCACGAGGAAACAGCAGGCAAAATTGAGCGCCACCATGAACTCGCCGAGGCTCCGATAGCTCCACCGCGCTCCGACACTGTACTGCCCGGTGACGAACGCGGCACCCAGGATCAACGCGATCGTGATCGGTGGCGCGGTCCAGAGCACTGGAACGAGCAACAGCCCCGCCACGAGCACCAAAATCACCAGTAGGCTTCGTGCCTCCCGCACATGCACCGCTCCGGACACCAGCACCTTCGGCTCACCAATGCGCTCCTTCTGCGCGGCACTGATGATGTCCGTGCCGGAGGCAAGCCCGGTGAGATCGTCCACCACATGGACAATCCAGAACAACACGACCCCGAGCAGCAACAGCAGCAGGCAGCGACCGAGCAAGCCACTCGTTACGGGAGCTTCGGTGAAGCCCACGCCGAGCCCGGCCAGCGCCACAAGCGGCGGATCAAGCAACCCGAAGCGCATCAGCTGTGCGTAGGCTTTTCGGTTCGTCCACCGCAACCGCGGCCGTGCGTGCCCGACGGGCAGCGCCTGCGTGGCATCACTCATCGGAGCACACCGGTGAGTGTCTCGATCACCAATCGGTGCGACCGCCGGTTGCCGGCCAGCGCACGGAGGACGGCGAGCTTCGCGACCTGCCCAGGCCATGTGGTGTGGCGACTGGAGCGCACCAACGCGCGCCCAAGCCAGTACTGTCGCGTAGCCTGCCGCCGGCGATCACTCACGAACTGTGAGAGGTAGGTGTCCGGACGTGCTGCCTGGCCCGCCTCGCACCACGCCGCCACCGTTCCAGCCAGCGTGACGGCATCCACGATTGCGGAATTCGCGCCCTGCGCGAGGCTCGGTGTGGTGGCATGGACGGCATCCCCAATCAACACTACGCCTCCCGACGCCCACCGACGCACATGTGTGACGCTGGTGGGGGCCAACGCGACCGCGCTCCAGTCCGAGATGTCGCGAAGCAGCGGCGCCACCAGGGGCACGCGACGCGCCACGTCCGCCTTGAACTGCTCGAACGAGGCGGAACGCAGCCGAGCCAGCGCCGCCCGTCGATACTGCACAAAAATGAATGTCCGATCATTGGCGACGGGCACTACGCCGACCAGCCCATCGGCGTCGAGATACTGTCGCGACGAATCCACCGTGGCGAGCCCGCGCCCGAGCATGATCGCGAAGCCTTCATCCAGCTCGTGTACGGCACGCTCCGTCGTGACGAATCCGCGAACGACCGACTGCACACCATCGGCGCCGACGATGACATCAGCGCGCGTGACGTGCACTGAGCCATCCGGGCCGCGTGTCGTCAGCTCGTGCTGCCCGTCGCGGTGGCGCGCGACCGAAACCACAACGTGCCCTCGATACAGCTGAACCGAATCACGCACCGACGCCTCGAGAATGTCGCGGAGACGACTCGGCAGGATGCCAACGGCGAACCGGGTGTGCGCTCGCACCGCAGCGAGCTCGAAGCGGGCGCACCGCGCACCGTCCGCGCGCACCTCGAACGCGTCGAGGCGCCGGCCCGCGGCGAGGACCTGACCACGGAGCCCCAAGCGCTCGAGCGCGTCAAGGCCATTGGGTGCGAGTGTCAATCCTGCGCACTCAACGCGTGACCCGGCCGACTGCCGTTCGAAGATGCTGACGCGACACGCGGGCGCCAAACGCTGGAGCGCTGCCGCCACGCCCAGTCCGGCGATCCCACCACCGACGATCGCGATACTCGCCGTCATCGGCGTCACCGCACCCAGCTCCGGCGTGGCCAGTGCGAGCGTGCTCATTGCTCCGCGAACTCCAGCTCGCCCATGGCGTCGGGGCCGAGGAACGTCAGTGCCCGCTTGCGGCGCGTGCGATCCAGCGTGCGGAACAGGCGCCGGCGGAGCGCCCGCCACGCTGGCGATGCCCCCTCGATCACGCGCTCAAGTTCGCGCGCCAATCCGACGTTGCCGATCTGCACCTCGGGATGAAAGAGCAATCGTTCCTGCTCTCGGGCATCGAATGTCAGATCGAGCGCCGCGCTCGCCTCGCGCAGCGGGATACACTCCAGCTGCATCATGTTGTACCACATCCGACCGGCACCCGTCAGCGCCCAATCCGAACCGGCGCGCGCAATGAGGCCACGGCGCCACCAACGCGTCATCAGCGGCAACGATGCAAGCGACAAGGCCTGGCGCCGGATCACGCCGAACTGCAGGCCGAACAGCAGGCTCCGCCGCCGTGCGGTTCTCGCGTCAATCGGTTGCCACGTCCGGATTGGCAACCGGCCCTCGCTGAGCACGCGCAAATAGTCACTGACTGACGCCACATTCTGGTAGACGGTGCCGTTCAGGAAGCCGTACGATGAGGGGCCGAGCGCCAGCATTTCATCGAGCCCCGTGAACCCGCCGTAGTGCGTCCCGTTGAAGTCGTCGAGGTGGCCCGCACGCCGATCAAAGATCTCCCCAGTGGCGTGATGATATCCACCCGACGTCAAACGTCGGACCACTTCCTGCCGCATCATGAGCAGTTCAGGGCCGACCGGCTGCGGCGCACGCGCTCCGGAACGAATCAGATTGTAGTAGCGCGTGCCGGGCACCGCGTTGTAGAACAGAACGTCCGTCGACTCGGGCGCCTGCGCAATGGTCTCATCCAGGTCGGCAATGACATCCGCCATGGTCTGATGCGGGATCCCGATCATCAACTCGAAATTGAGATCGCGAATCTCACGGCGACTCCGGACCGCGTCTCGCGCCGCTCGAATGTCATCCGCGGTGTCCAGTCGGCCCAATTGTCGGCGGAGCTCGGGCTGAAACGTTTGCACGCCATAGCTGATGCGATTGACGCCATTCGCCACGAGCATGGCCAGGTACGACTCGGACCGCAACTGATGCGCCATCCCCTCGAACGTGATCTCCGGCACGTCAACCACCGGCAGATGCGCACGAATCGCGGCGACCAGGCGATCGACCTGCCCGCCCGTCAACACGCTTGGCGTGCCGCCACCAAAGTAGATCGAGGTCACCGGTCGCAGCGTGGCCGCCTTCATGCGACCGTATGCGATAATTTCGTGCAGCAGTCCCTGCACGAATCGCTCGATGAAGTCGCTGCTCTGCTCGTCCCGGCGCGTCGTCTTGTACAGGCAGCAGAAGTGACAGAACGCAGGGCAGAACGGAATGTGCAGGTACAGTTGGCGTCCGACCCGTGCGGATGATCCGTAGCTGTCGAGATACGCCCGGGTGTCAGGGCGCCACTCTGGATCCCATGCACCAATTGGCGGAGCCTCCTGCGTCGGCAGCAACTGGTGGAGGGGATAGATCTTCACGCTCTGGGGCAGATAGGCGCGAAACGGATAGGCGCCGCCGCGCAGGGCGGCCGCGACCGAGCCCGTCGAAGTCGTCGGTGCTGTGTTCACGTGACAAAACCCTCCGCGCAGGGGGCGCCACGCAGCGCCCGCAACCCGATGACGGCGACGCCGCCTTCTTCCGAGATCCCGCACGCCATCCCCTTGCCGGCACGTGAGGTCTCGCGCGCGCCATGCAAGGCCAGCGACGCGACCGCGAGCAACAGATCACAACTGGCGACGGATCCGATGGACGCGGGCGCCGTCAGCATGAGTGGCGTCGTCTGTGCATCTCCACAAACCGTCGCCGCGTCAACGGCAAGCGAGGGTGTCCCGACAATCACATCAATGGCACCACCACACGCGTCCGATGTGGTCGCGAGCAGCGACCGGAGTGCAGCTTGCACCGCGGGCGGCGAACTGGCGCGCAGCGCGCCACCCTGCAGTACCGACCCATACGCCCCCAACCCGGCGTCCGCCTCCTGCCCCGCACGGGTCAGCACAAGCGCCACGGCCACACTGGGCGGTGCGCTGGTGGTGTCACGGTCGTCCGTGGATTCCGCCACATCAACCCCCAGGAGCAGCGCGGCGTCCACGACTTCATCCATCAGATCATCGATGGCAAACTCCAACGCGTCATACGTGCTCAGCCAGCCGTGATTCAGCGGCAGAATGGGCCCACGCGTCTGGAGCGCAATGCTGACGTGACCGGTCAGGGCGCCCAAGGTCAATTCCTGATATACCGACGGGCGCGCTGCCGCAAACGCGCGCGTCGCCAAGTCGGCCTCATACGCCTCCAGTTCACGCAGCAGTCCGTTGGTGCTCCCCGCATACAATCCAATGCGCGACGCCTCCACCCCTGACACCACCGCGCCGGCCTCAGTCCACGCCTCGGTCGCCGCCCCGATGGAGAGCCGCGTCACGAGCGGCAGATCTGCGGTTGCCCGAAGGTCAGCTGCCTGTTCCGCGTCGCGAGAATCACCGCGGTCAGTGGCCGACTGGCTGCGCCCGTGCACGAGATTCGCCAGCGCGTCGCGTCCCAGTCCATCACTGGTCGCAATGCCGATCCCTGAGAGGAGTACCGTCATCGGACCGCACACTCGGCCAGAGTCGCCCGCGCCCCACCCGTGTGCGCCTTCCGGAAGGCGACACACGAGTACAAGCCGCCGAACCCCGAGGAATTGGACAATGCGACACGCACGGGCGCAAAGCGCGCTCGCCCCGTCACATGATCCAGTTCGCACCGCGGATCCGCTTCGTCATGGTTGAGGGTCGGCGGCATGAAGTCATGTTGCACCGCCAGGGCCGTCACGATGGCCTCGACAAGGCCGGCCGCCCCGAGCGTGTGACCATGAATCGGTTTCGTCGAACTCACCGCCACTTCGCGCGCGCGCGGCCCAATCGCCGCATGGATCGCCGCCGCCTCCGACGGGTCGTTCAGCTTCGTGCCCGTGCCGTGAGCGTTGATATAGTCGACCTGCGACGGAGCGATCCCGGCCGAACGCAACGATCGCTGCATCGCCAGCGACAACCCGAGCCCACCCAGATGCGGTGGCACGATGCCACTCGCGTCGGCGCCGAGCCCTACCCCGACAATCTCGGCGACGATTGGCGCCCCGCGCGCAACGGCGTGTTCATAGTCCTCGATCACCACGGCGCCAGCGCCCTCACCCGGCTGAGTCCCCGTCCGCCGCCGATCGAACGGCCGAACGGCGTCACGCGTCAGGATTCCGAGCTTGAACAGGCCGGCGACATCCTTGTAGAGCAAGGTGTTGTACGACACGATGACGGCCGCCGACACGCGTCCGCGCCGCACCAGATCAAATCCGAGTGCGAGCGCGTGTGCGCCGGACGAGCAGGCGGCATCGACGACATATCGCCGAGGGCCCAGACCGACGGCACTGCCCAGGACTTCCGCGATACGGTTGCGCTGCGGGTAGAGCACACAGCCGACCACGAGCGCGCTGTCTGCGCGCGCACGTGCAGGCAGGCCGCTCGCGACGACCGCCTGTTCGGCGGCATGCAAGGCGAGGCCAGCATCGCGCGATCCGGCTACGGCTTCGCGCGCCTGCGCAAACTGGGACTCGCCGACCTGGGCACCGAAGGCGTACGTCCAGTCCTTGGCCGGCCCGCTGCGCAACGGCCCGAGCGCCGATGCACCGTCGGTGAGCGTGCGATGGAACGAGTCGACATCGGTGGCATTGCCCGTAATGATGCCAAGCCCCGACAGCACGACACGGCGCGGTGCACCCGCCGTCCCAGCGTCGCGCCCACGCCCCCCATGCCCAGCAGACGTCCCGTCGTCAGACCCAGCGGCTGTGTCAGGATGCATCTGGGGCCTCACGAGACAAGGTGATGTGAAAGCGCGGCGAGTGTCCGCTGTCGGATGCTCATCGCCCACGAAATCAACTGCGCGCCAGCCGGATGATCGGCGTACGGCTGCAGCGCCTCACACGCGCCAGTCAGTTCGGCGCAGAGCTGCTCGAAAGCGGCCGCCGGTGCACCCGACGTCATGAGCAGCCCACCGAGATACTCGGCGTCCCCGGATGAGACCTGTTCCTGTGCCCAGATCCTGGTCACCTCCGCGCGAAACGATGCCGACATTGCGCATCCAAGCACGGTCGGAAGGTTCATTTCCCGGTTCCGCAGATCAGCGAATCGCTCGCGCCCCTTGATGTCCGCCACGCCATCCAGCAGGTCATCGGCGATCTGGAATGCCACGCCGACATGCTCGCCGTACCGGCTGAAGCGCTCGACGGCAACGAGCGACGACACCGCCTGGGCCACACCGACGCCGCTGAATGCGAACAGCGCCCCGGTCTTGCCGGCCGCGATCCGACGCCAGATTGCCGGCGTCACGGTCGAATCACCGCGCACGCGGCCTTCGGCGATTGCACCATTCGTCATGCACAGCACCGCATTGGCCGCGGCGACGATGGTCTCGCGCGGTGTCGCGCGCAGCATCGCCAGCCCCAGCGAGAGGGCGAGGTCGCCGGCAAGCACCGCGCGCGAGTTGCCCCACAGCGCCTTCAGCGTCGGCTGTGATCGACGCTCGTCTGCCTCGTCGAGCACATCATCGTGCATCAGACTCCCAACGTGGAACAGCTCCACTGCGCTCGCCACCGCAAGCGCCACTGACTCCGGCGCGCCCAGCGTTCGCGCGCTCAGGTACGAGACACGCGGGCGTGTGCGCTTCGCCTTCGGATCGAGGCAAAGGCGCCGCGTCGCCTCCAACAGCTTCTCTGGCGCCGGGCCGAAGGTCACGGCATCCCACGTCAGCGACGACTCGAGCAACGGTGACAGACTGGCGGTGAATGCTTCCCACTCTTCATCGCGGCACGTTTCAGTAGGCGCGACGAGCTTTGACGTGTCCGCGGAGGCGGCTAGTGCGAACGCCATGATTCGACCGGTTGGCAGGAGAATTGTACGGAAATCGACAGACCAGCACATTCGAAGTACAGCGCTGTCACCTCGCAATCCTTCAGGGCGATCGCTGCGGTCGCCTCAACGGAAGCACGGACGGCGCTGATTCGGCATGCGGTGGGTGGCCTGCCGTCCGCGTGCTGCAGTGATCGCACGGTCTCCCGCTGCGATCACACAACTGCACCATGTTGTCGACCTGGTTCGCGAGTGGAGATTCAGACTCGCCGCTGCCGCGCGCACCAGCGCACAAGCTGGATGGTTGCCTGTGCTGCTCGAGACTCCCGCTCTCGTGCATGTTCACGCTCGTTTTCGTTTGGAGCTTCGCGGTCACTCACCATGACGTCACCACAACGCGACCATCGCAATCAGGATGCCTTCGTAATTATTGCGATGCAGTATCAAAGTTGTCAACAGCGCGCTACCGGCATCATGGCTGAGCTTGGCGCTTCACTGCACACGTGCTCACACGACACAGGAGTGTGCGTGGCGAATCCTGTGCGAAACTGCAACGGACGCACAATTCGCTGGTGGCCGCGCTCGCTTGCACGCTCCGAGTTTCGCCCGTACTTTCGCCACACGGGTCGATCAGCCGAGTGTGTCGCGCCGTGCGCTCATGCTCGGCGCCGACGCGCGTTCGGACAATGACGGCCATTAGTACCCACTCATGAACATCAACGCACATGGATCACTGTGGCCTGCTCGAGCACACCGTGCGCCGCAATGGCGAGTGACGCTGGGCATCGCGGTGGCGCCATGGCTGATGCGACGCGTGAGGTGCGACCGCAGGCCCGCGCTGTACTGAAGCTGCGCGTGCTCCTCAGTGGTGTCGACACACGCACGCGCGCGCGGCACGATTTGGCGCTGGAGCGTCGTGAGTTCGAACCCTGACGGCGCCGTGCGGCCGCGGCCACACGGCGCAGGGAGACTATGCTATGTCCGTGGCTCTTGTCGCAGGTGCAAGTGGACACGTTGGACGCGCCACAGTGCGCAAGCTGCAGCATCTCGGCTGGGAAGTGCGCGGCCTCACACGACATCGCGGGTCAGTCGCCGCCGTGCGGCAATTGGGCGTCTCCGCAGTGGAGGCGATCGACCTCGGCGCGGGAACGGCTGCTCAGCGCGATGCGGCACGTTCCGCGTGCGCGCGCCTTGCGCGCGGTGCCGATGTCGTCATCTCGTGCATCGGCGGGTCACTCGACATGCGCGAGTTTCGCGACCGGCGTGACTTCCGCACCGTTGATATCCGTGCCAATGCGGACCTGTTCCATGTCTGTCGGACGGAGGGCGTACGCCGGGCGGTCTATGTCGGCGTGTGCGACGGGCAGGAGACGCTGAGCGACACGGCGTACATGCACGCGCATGAGCAGACATCTGCCGCGATGCGCACGCTGTTTTCGAGCCATGCCGTGGTGCGCCCAACCGGCTTCTTCTGGTTCTTCGGCGAGTTCCTTCGCATGGCACAACGCGGACCGGTGTTTCTGATCGGCGACGGCAGCTCGCGAACCAATCCCATCCACGAAGAGGACGTCGCGGAAGCCTGCACACGAGCCGCCCTCTCTGACGACATTCACGGTGACTTCCCGGTCGGCGGCCCTGATGTCCTGTCCCGTCGTGAGATCGCGCAACTCGCCTTCCGTGTGCTCGGCAAGCCAGAACGCATTGTTCCGATCTCGGCGTCCCTCGTCGGAGGCGCAGGCCGGGCGCTCGCGCCGCTGCATCCGCGCCTGGGGCAGCTGGTGCATTTCGGCGCGCGCGTCAGCATCACAGATGTAGTGGCTCCCTCGTACGGTGTAAACAGACTCGAGACGTACTTCAGGGAGAGCGCCGTCCACACAATGCACGCCTGAGCGCCATTGGTGGCCCGCGCGGCTGCGGCCGACCAACGGAGTCAGCGTGCGTCGTCCGGAGTCAGCGTGCGTCGTGCTGTCGACTGGTCCGGTGTGGACTCACTCGGCCGCCCGCGTCGCACTCGCGCTTGCCGGCCTGCATTGGTGCCGCGCACGCCAGAGCAGCCCGAGATACAAGATGTCAAACACGCTGCACAGCAGGCCGATCACCAGCAGGAAGGGGTAATGCTTGATCACCCCGTAGTAGACCGTGGGAGCGAGCCTACGACCGCAGCGCGAAGGCGGTGACGTACCGGTCCGACAAGTCGGAGGGCCCGACGGCCGGCACCGAGACCGTGGACCCGCTCGAGTTCCTGGCCCGGGTGCTGGTGCACATCCCCGACAAAGGCCACGTCACCACGCGGTACTATGGCTGGTATGCCAACCGCCCCCGTGGCATGCGGGACAAGGCGGTGCCCGCCGCGGACGGGCCACCCGCCATCGTCCCCGCGCCCCGACTCGCGCCAACCGAGGCCAGTCGCCGCTGGGCGGCCCTCCTTCAACAGATCTTCGAAGTGGACCCGCTCGCGTGTCCGACGTGTCGCGGGCCGATGCGGATCATCGCGCTCATCACCCAGACGTCGGTGATCGACCAGATCCTCACCCACCTCCGGACCCGCGCCTCCCGTGAGGCGCACGCCGGGCCGCGGAGCCCCCCATCGACGCGGGCCCCCGCGAGCCGGGGGGCGTCACGCGCCCCACGCCCGTTCGCCGACGCTCCGCCGGTCCCCCGAGTTC
>VYLE01000606.1_pt1 | contig 16155 bp, 12 predicted proteins | sample 5114391 | NCBI WGS metagenome assembly VYLE01 (sample SAMN12291771, study PRJNA351875) | freshwater metagenome | isolation source: freshwater lake | place: USA: Michigan, Kent Lake | collected 2013-08-15
CGATGAAACCCGCGTCCACCGCCATCCGGCCCGCGTTCGTGACGATCGCGATACGCCCCTCTTCCTTGGGCCGGAGTGAGACGACACATACGACAATTCCGAATTTCGGTAAAGTGGAATATTTCTGGCGTGATGCGTTGACCCAGCTCTCGGGTGTGTTGCCCGACGGGCAACGCGATATCTTGTAGCCCGGCTCGTGTCCCGGACGCGCTGCAACGCCCTTCGCGTTGCGCTGCGTCCGGGACACGGGAGCGGAGTTCATTCCGCTGCGCTTCCATCCGGGCTACGAGCAGGGTTCTGTGCAACGGTCAGGGCCTGACCACCAGCACCGAACATTTGGCGTAGCGCACGACGTGACCGGCGTTGGAGCCGAGGAAATAGGTGCGCATCGCCGGCCGGTGCGAGGTCATCACGATCAGGTCCGCCTTCACATGGGCGGCTTCCTCCAGGATCTCGTGATAGATGCCGCCCTGGCGCACCACGGTCGAGATGCGTGACGCATCGATGCCGGATTCGCGCGCGACGATGGCGAGGGCTTCTTCCGAAGTCTGGCGCTGCTGCTCGTCGAAATCGGCCGGAACGTATTCGGCCAGCATCACCGGCGTCATCGGCAGCACGTTGAGCAGCCGCACCGTGCCGCTCCAGGTCTGCGACAGCGTGGCCGCGGTCGCGATCGCCGGCTTGGCAAGATCGGTGTCGGCGAGGTCGATCGGCACGAGGATGGACTTGAACATCTGCGCCTCCCTGTTGGTCGAGCGTCGCAACCGGCCGGGACGCTGTCCACGTCTCAGCCTTCGCGAAGCAGCCTCGGGCTGACGAACTGCGCCAGCTTGCCGCGGCGGTAGCCCACGTCGCCCCAATCCTCGACGTCAAAGTCGAACACCGCAAGCCCCGCGGTGGGAAGATTGTCGGCGATCGCCTTGGCGCCGGCCGGATCACCGCCGCCGATCAGCATCAGGGCAATCTCGTGCATGCCGGGATTGTGGCCGATCAACAGCAGCTGCTTGGGGTCTGCCGGGACGGTCGCGCTGCGGATGGTCTCCAGGATCTGGCCGGGTTCGGCGCCGTAGAGTTCCGGCAGGACATCGACCTGCGGCGCCGGGACGCGGTCCTTCATCGCCTCCCAGGCGAGGTCCCAGGTCTGCCGAGCCCGGGTGGCGTGCGACACCAGCACGGCCTCGGGGAAGGGGGGATGGCCGGCGATCCAGCCGCCGATCTCGGCGGCATCCTTGTGGCCGCGCTCGTCGAGCCGGCGATCCTGGTCGCGACCGCTCGGCGCGTCGGTCTCGGTCTTGGCGTGACGCAGCAGCATCAGACGGCGCATGGCATTCTCGAATCGTTGTGCGTCCAGAATTATCTGGCGATGCGGGTTGAGGACAAGGTGACAAGCGCCCGACCGGTCCTTTAAAGCATTATTGTCCGAGCATCATCCTTTCGGAAAACCGCCGGCAGTTTTCGGGACCATGCTCTGAGAAAACGACATGAGCGAGACTTTCACAAGCGTGTCCCAGGAAGAAGCCGGCTTTCGCGAGCGCGCTCGGCTGTCGTTCGATCTGGACGCCGATATCTGCGTGATCGGGGCCGGCCTGGCCGGCCTGTCCATCGCGCTGGAGGCGGCCCGGCTCGGCGCCAGCGTCGCGGTGCTGGAGGGACGCCATATCGGCTGGAACGCCTCCGGCAACCAGCTCGGGATGGTCATGCCCGGCTTCGCGCTGCCGCTCGCCGACCTCATCGAGCGGGTCGGCTTCGAGGACGCACGCGACTTGTGGACGCTGTCGAAGGAGGGCGCAGAATTCGTCCGCAGCAATGCCACCGAAGCGAACATGCCGGGCATCGGCCTCAGCGAGGGCGTCCTGGAAGTCTCCAATGTGGATGCCGGCGACCGGCTGATCAGCCGGCTGCAGATGCTGAACGAGGATTTCGACACCGAGGCCGAGGGCTGGCAGGTCGATCGGGTCCGCGCGATGCTGAAGACCGATCGTTACTTCCACGGCGTCCACTATCCCAGGGCGTTCCAGGTCGATGGCCGCAAATATGTGCACGGCCTCGCGGCGCTGGCCCGGCGCGCCGGCGCGCGCATCTTCGAGGATACGCCCGTCGTCAGCATCGATCATTCCGGCATTCGCAAGCGCATCGTCACGCCCTCGGCGCGGCTGCGCGCGACCCATATCGTGCTGGCCGGCAATGTCCATCTCGGCGCGCCGCTGAAGCGTCTGTCCGAGACGCTGCTGCCGGTCTGGCGCTATGCCGGCATCACGGCGCCGCTCGGCGAGCGGCTGCGCGAGGTCGTTGCGTTTACCGGGTCGGTGACGGATTCCGACGGTGTCGATCATTTCCGCGTCGTCGACGGCGACCGCCTGTTGTGGGAGAGCCCCGAGACCACCTTTGCGGCCCGGCCGCAACGCTTCGCGGGCGCCGTCCAGCGAAGGATCCGGGCGATCTTCCCGCAGCTCGGCAAGGTCGAGATATCAGAGACCTTCGGCGGCGCCACCGGCCAGACCGTGCACGGCATGCCGCAGATCGGCCAGTTGCGCAAAGGCCTCTGGGTCGCGAGCGGCTTCGGCCGCCAGGGCATGAACACCTCGGCCATGGCCGGACAGATGATCGCGCGCAGCATCCTGTCGGGCGACGACCGCTGGCGGCTGTTCTCGCCGTTCGAACTGGTCTGGGCGGGCGGGACGACCGGCCGGGTTGCCGGCCAACTGGTCGGCATGTGGAGCAGGACAAGTTCCGCAGCGGCGGGCTCGCTCGCCCGTTATCGCGAGCGGGCGAGGATCAAGGACAGGGAACGCGAAGCCCGGCTGGCGGAGGCCAACCGGGTTGCGGGCACCGGTCCGCGCCGTCCGCCTTCGGGGATCAGGCCGCGGCTGGCTCCGCCGCCGGAACCTGCCGCCGCAGGCGCGGAACCGGTGTCCCACGACCATGACGTCTCGCGATAAGTTGATAAAATCAGCGCCTGGATCTGTAACATCGGACGTTAGAGCCCGTATCTCAGGGCGTGGACCTCCCGCACGGAGATTGAGATGTTTGACCGCCGCATCCTGTTGACGAGTGTTGCCGGCCTGTTCGGCCTTTCCGCCTTCCGCTGGCTGACAGGCAGTTCGGCCGAGGCTGGTGAAAAGGCCGCGGAGAAGTTCGAGATTCAGAAGACGGAGGCCGAGTGGCGCGCCCAGTTGACGCCGCAGCAATATGAGATCCTGCGCAATCACGGCACCGAGCGGCCCGGCTCGAGCCCGCTTTTGAAGGAGCATCGCAAGGGCATCTTCGCCTGCGCCGGCTGCGACCTGCCGCTGTTCTCCTCCGAGACCAAGTTCGAGAGCGGCACGGGCTGGCCGAGTTTCTACCAGCCGATCGAAGGCAATGTCGGCAAGACCGAGGATCGCAGCTACGGCATGCTGCGCACCGAGGTGCATTGCCGGCGCTGTGGCGGCCATCTCGGCCACGTCTTCGACGACGGTCCGAAGCCGACCGGATTGCGCTACTGCATCGATGGTTTCGGTCTGGTGTTCCATCCCGCCGCGGCCTCGGCGACCTGAGCGGTGTGAGGTCATCCCGGGTTCGGTCCTTTGGACCGCCCCGGAATGACCCGAAGTCCCGGCAATTGTTGCCGGCCCGGCAATTGTGCCCCGGTCCTGGGACCGGGGCACGTCTGTTCAAGTCATTGATTTCGTGAAGATACCCGCATTGGCATAGGCCTTGCGACTGTCTCGTCCGACTGCGGCCCTGGTCGACCGGCCGCCGGAATCGGATTTGGAGACGAAGTTATGGGTATCTTCGATGCAATGAACACCTCGGTGGGTGGCCTGCAGGCGCAGTCCTACGCGCTGCAGAACATTTCCGGCAACATCGCGAACTCATCCACCACCGGTTACAAGGGCATCGGCACCAGCTTCGTCGATCTCATCCCCGACTCCTCGGTCCCCAGCAAGCAGGTCGCGGGCGGCGTCACGGCCAATGCCAAGGCCACCATCACCACGCAGGGCACGATCTCGGGCTCCACCGTCGCCACCAACATGGCGATCACCGGTGACGGCTTCTTCTCGATCCAGAAGGCCACCGGCATCGTCGACAACGTGCCGGTGTTCAGCGGCGTCACCTACTATACGCGCCGCGGCGACTTCCAGCTCAACGCCAACGGCAACCTCGTCAACGGCGCCGGCTACTACCTGATGGGCGTCACGGTCGATCCGAAGACAGGCAACCCGACCGGCAACGTCGCAAACGTCCTGAAATTCCAGAACAACTTCATCCCGGCGCAGGCCACCACGTCGATCCAGTACGCCGCGAACCTGCCGTCCCAGCCGAACACCGCGGCGAGCTCGACGGCATCGTCCGGCACGCTGCTGGCCGCCGGCGGATTGAACCCATCCGATTTCGCGGCCAATCCGCTGCCGGTCGGCACGCCGCCCGCGCCCTACACCAACGCGACGGTGTCCGGCGCGGCCGCCACGGGCAATGTCCGCTCGGCCTATTCGTCGACGACCGGAACCAGCACCGTTGCGCTCCAGAACAACTCCTCGGCCGTCGCATCGACGACCACCTCGCTGGACAATTCCGTCGGCACGCATCTCGCGTCCAGCATCCTCACCGCGCTGAGCGGCCAGACGCTGACGATCAACGGCAATACCATCCAGTTCACGGCCGGCAACACGGTCACGCTCGGCACCAACTCCACGATCGGCCTCGGCGCCGGTACGCCTGCGACCGTCCAGAGCATCCTGACGGCCATTCAGAACGCCGGCGGCACCGGCGTCACGGCCTCGCTGAGCGCCAGCGGCAACATCGTCATCTCCTCCGGCACCACCACCGACGTCGCGATCAACAGCGGCACGGCGGCCACGGCGCTCGGCCTGACCAGCGTCACCCGCGGCGGCAACGTGCTGTCCTCGCCCGCGATCTCCGGCGCAACCGTGCTGAGCGGCTCCGCCACGGCCGGCGGCGCGCAGGTGCTGTCCTCGGGCTTCGCGGCCGGTGACACCATCACGGTGGACGGCCAGACGCTGACCTTCATGGCTTCCGGTGCGAGCGGTCCCAACCAGATCGACATCACCGACAACATCACGACCCTGCTCGGCAAGATCGACGCGCTGTCCGGCGCCTCGGGCTCGTCGGTGAGCTCCGGTGGCGTGATCACGCTGAACACCGGCACCGTGTCCAACCTGTCGGTGGCGAGCTCCAACAGCGCGGCCTTCGCCGCGCTCGGCTTCACCTCGACCATCACCAAGAATCGCGACGGTGGCGGCACCGCGGGCACCGGCGGCGTCATCGGCAACGACATCGCGACCTTCACCAAGGAATCGATCAGCGGCGGCGCGGTCACCGCCTACAACGCGGCCGGCACGCCCGTGAACCTGCAGCTGCGCTGGGCCAAGACCGACAGCGCCTCGCTGGGCACCGGCCATACCGACACCTGGAACCTGTTCTACCAGACCGATCCCAATGCGACAGGCACGACGGTCGGCTGGGTCAACACCGGGCAGGCCTTCACGTTCGCCTCCGACGGTTCACTGACCTCGCCGAGCGGATCGGGCATCACCATCAACAATGTCAGCGTCAGCGGCCAGTCGCTGGGCTCGGTGGCGTTCAACATCTCATCGGGCGGGCTGACGCAATATGCCAGCACGTCGGGCGCGGTGACGATCAACACGATCACGCAGAACGGCTACGCCGCGGGCCAGCTGCGCTCGGTCGCCGTCAACAACAGCGGCCTCGTGGTCGGCACCTTCTCCAACGGCCAGAACCTCAACCTGGCCCAGGTCTCGCTGTCGCACTTCAACGGCACGAACTACCTCAAGGCGATGGACGGCGGCGCCTACGCGGCGACCGACCAGTCGGGCCCGGCCATCGACGGCGCCTCGGGCAGCATCAGCGGCTCGTCGCTGGAAGGCTCCAACACCGACATCGCCGACGAGTTCACCAAGCTGATCGTGACCCAGCAGGCCTATTCGGCCAACACCAAGGTGATCACGACCGCGAACTCGATGGTGCAGGACCTGTTGAATGTGTTGCGCTGATCGGCGCGCGACGTAACCAAAGGCGGTAAGTACCCATGGGTTTGAGTTCAGCCCTTGCCAGTGCGATGAGCGGTCTGCGCGCCAACCAGGCGGCGCTCTCGATCGTCTCGTCGAACGTCGCCAACTCGCAGACGCCCGGTTACGTCGTCCAGACCCCGAACCAGATCGAGGTCACCACCGGCGATTTCGGCTCGACGGCGATGACCACCGGCGTCAGCCGGGAGCTCGACAACTACGTGCTGAACCAGCTGCGGACCGAGACCGGCGGCAGCGGCTATGCCGACCAGATGGCCAGCATCCTGAAGCAGCTCCAGAACGTCTACGGCACGCCCGGCAACAGCGGCACGCTGGAAGACGCGCTGAACAAGTTCACGACCTCGCTTCAGGCCCTCTCGACCAGTGCGGGTGCCTCGTCGGCGCAGACCGTCGCGCTCGGCGCGGCGCAGGCGCTGGCGACGCAGCTCAACGTCACCACCAAGGGCATCCAGTCGCTGCGGTCGAATGTCGAGCAGGATCTCGGCAATTCGGCGCAGGCCGCCAACGTGGCGATGCAGCAGGTCGCCGACATCAACACCAAGCTGCAGGGCCTGTCGGCCAACGACCCCTCGGCCGCGACGCTGATGGACCAGCGCGACCAGGCCATCAACACGCTGTCGAAATATGTCGACGTTCGCGTCACCACGGACGGCTCGAACCAGTCCAACATCTACACCACGACCGGCATACAGCTGGTGGGCGCGGGCCTCGCCTCGCAGTTCACCTTCGCCTCGGCCGGCGCGCTTTCGGCGACCTCGCTCTACAACATCGACGCCTCCAAGTCGGGCGTCGGCGCGCTGAACATCAAGCTGCCGAACGGCTCCTCGCTCGACGTCGTCGCCAACAACGTGGTCTCCTCCGGCCAGATCGCGGCGGACCTGAAGCTGCGCGACCAGACGCTGGTGCAGGCGCAGAACCAGATCGACCAGCTGGCCGCGACCATGTCGAGCGCGCTGTCGGACAGGACCACCGCCGGCAGCACGGTCTCCGGCCCGCCGGCCGGGTTCGACGTGGATCTTGCCGGCGCGCAACCGGGCAACACGATCAATTTCACCTATACGGACACCACCACCAACACCAAGCGTCAGGTCACCCTGGTCAACGTGACCGATCCCGCGGCGCTGCCGCTGCAGAACGCCACCAACGCCAACCCGATGCAGGTCGGCGTGAACTTCAACGGCGGCATGGGCGCGATCGCCTCGGCGCTCAACACCGCGCTCAACGGCGCGCACGTGGTCTTCTCCGCGGCGCCGTCGCCGGCCACCGCCACGACGCTGCGCATCACCGACGACAATACCGGCCTTTCCAAGGTCAATGCGACGTCGATCACCAAGACGGTGACGTCGCTGACCTCCGGCAATCCGCAGCTGCCTCTGTTCACCGACGGCGGCCAGGCGCTCTACACCGGCGCGATCACGGCGTCGGGCTCGCAGATGACCGGCCTTGCCGGGCGCATCGCCGTCAATACGCAGCTGACGAGCGATCCGACCCGGCTGTCGGTCTACAACACCTCGCCGGTGACGCCCTCCGGCGACACCACGCGCTCGGACTATCTCTATTCGCAGCTGACCTCGGCGGTGTTCTCCTATTCGCCGCAGACCGGACTCGGTTCGTCGAGCCAGCCCTTCACCGGCAGCGTGTCGAACTATCTGCAGCAGTTCCTGAGCGTCCAGAGCAACGCCGCGACCCAGGCGACGCAGCTCCAGCAGGGCCAGAGCGTGGTGGTCTCGACGCTGCAGGCCAAGTTCAATTCGACCTCCAGCGTCAATCTGGACTCGGAGATGTCGAACCTGATCCAGCTGCAGAATGCCTATGCCGCCAATGCCCATGTGATGTCGGTGGTGCAGAGCATGATGAACACATTGATGCAGGCTCAATTGTAAGGGTTGCGGGGCTGACCGATGTCGATCAACAGCATCAACTACTCATCTTCGGTTCTGGGCTACCAGATCCGCAACATCAATCAGCAGCTCACCGACCTGTCGACGCAGCTCTCGACGGGCAAGCTGTCGCAGAACTATTCCGGCATGGGCACCAACGAGGGCTTTGCGATCGCCGGTCGCGCGCAGCTCTCGAACATCGCCGCCTATACCGACACGATGACCAACGTCAACGTCAACATCAACCTCGCCAACACCGCGCTGCAGTCGCTGACGACGATCCGCAACACCGTGAAGACGGGATCGGCCAGCACGGCGCAGGATCTGAACGTCAACGGCCAGACCATTGCCCAGAACACCGCCGCCGCGCAGTTCGGTTCGATGGTCGGCGTGCTCAACACGCAGTCCGGCAACCGTTACCTGTTCTCGGGAACGGCCTTCAGCACGCAGTCGGTCGCCGACGCCGGCACCATCATCAACGGCACGACGACGCAGGCCGGCCTGAAGACGGTCATGGCGGAGCGACAGGCCGCCGATCTCGGCGCCAACGGCCTCGGACGGCTGGTGCAGACCCAGCCGACGCCGAGCTCGGTGCAGGTGTCGGAAGACGTCGCGGGATCGCCGTTCGGCCTGAAGATCGCGGCGGTGTCCTCGACGCTTTCAGGCGCGACCATCACCGGTCCGAGCGGCTCGCCCGTCTCCTTCACGGTCGACCTCAACGGCGTCAACCCGAACAACGGCGACAAGCTCAGCGTGCAGTTCACGCTGCCCGACGGGTCGACCGAGCAGATCGACCTGACCGCGTCGAGCGCGACGCCGACGCCGGTCGGCAGCTTCGCCATCGATGCCAGCACGCCCGTCAACCCGAACAACACCGCGACCAACCTCAACACGGCGTTGAACACCGCGATCAGGAAGCTCGCCAATACCTCGCTGGTGGCGGCGTCGGCCGTGACCGCGGGCGACAATTTCTTCAACACCGCGAGTTCGGCGATCGGCGCACCCGTGAGCAACCAGGCGGCGACGCCTGCGCCCGTCACCGGCGCCACGGCGCTGTCGGGCGCCAGTCCCTCGGACTCGATCTCGCCCGGTTTCGTGCCCGGCGACACCATCACCGTCAACGGCACCACGCTGACCTTCGTCGCCTCGGGCGCGTCGGGCAACCAGCTCAACGTCACCGACAGCATCCAGACCCTGCTGGGCAAGATCGACCAGATCACCGGCACCTCGAAGCCGTCGACGGTCCATGGTGGTTCGATCACGATCAATACCGACGATGCGGCCAGCCTGAGCATCAACAGCTCGAACACGGGCGCGCTCGGCTCGCTCGGCTTCAGCGCGACGCCGGTCACCGCGACCCAGCCGCCGCTGCGGGTCGGCTCCTCGCCCGCAAGTTCGGCGACGACGCTGGTGAACGGTTCGGCCAATACGGTGAAATGGTACACCGGCAATGACGGACCCGGCTCGCCGCGCGCGACGGCGGTCGCCCGGGTCGATGATTCCATCACCGTGCAGTACGGCGCGCAGGCCAATGAGGATGCGATCCGGCGGCAGCTGCAGGCGATCGCGGTGTTCGGGACCTTCTCGACCACGCCGGGCGGACAGTATTCGGGCGGGCAGGCGGCCGCGCTCAGCCTGCGCACGACGCAGGCGCTGACCCAGCAGCCCGGCCAGCAGCGCATCGAGGACATCCAGACCGACATCGCTATGGCGCAGAACACGATGAAGGACGCGGGCACGCGGCAGACCCAGGCCAAGGCGCAGCTTCAGTCGATCATCGACCAGGCGGAGTCGGCCTCGCCCGACCAGGTGGCCAGCGAGATCCTTTCGCTCCAGAACGCGCTGCAGGCCTCCTACCAGGTTACCTCGAACCTGGCGCAGCTGTCCCTGGTGAAGTTCCTGTAGCGAGGCGCATTAAGAGGTCGTTAACCACGCCTCTTTACCTTTTGGTGAGGATTGGAGCGGTGGAGCGATCGATGTCGAACAAGATGCAGCTGGTGGTGGCGACGCCCTGTTTCGGGGGGCAGGTGTCGAGCATCTATGCGAGCTCGATCTTCGCGCTCCAGCGCGCCGTGCACGGCATGTCCAATCTCGAGCTCAAGGTGCTGCTGCGCGACGGCGATGCGCTGATCACGCGGGCGCGGGCCAATCTGGCGGCGATGTTCCTGGACGATCCGCGGGCGTCGCATTTCCTGTTCATCGACGCCGACATCGGGTTCACGCCCGAGCAGGTGTTCCGGCTGATCGAATGCGGCGCCGACGTGGTGGCCGGCTGCTATCCGATCAAGCGCGTCAACTGGGACAAGGCGAAGCGGGCGATCCAGTCGGGCCGCCCCGACGTGCCGGCGGCATCCCTCGACTACGTGCTCGAGATCGACGATCCCGACCGCATCGTCGTCGTCAACGGCTTCACCCGCGTCCGCTATGCCGGCACCGGCTTCCTGATGATCCGGCGTCACGTGCTGGAGGCGATGTGCCGTCACCCGGCCTATGCGGGCCTGCAATTCTTCCGCGAGCATTCGCACGACACGCTCGCGGCCAGCCCGAACCGTTTCGCCCTGTTCGAATGCATGATCGACCCGGCGACCGGCACCTATCTCTCCGAGGACTTCGCGTTCTGCAAGCGCTGGACCGACATCGGCGGCGAGATCTGGGCCGACATCCAGAGCTCGCTCGATCATGTCGGGCCGTCGGTGTTCCACGGCAACATCGCCTCGCAATTTGCGGCCGCGCCCGCGGCGGCCGATGCGGCGTGAGCGCGTCGGGATGAGCGGCGGCGCATCCCGTTCGATCCTGTCGGAGCGCGCGCCTGAGGGCGGATCGCGCTACCTGCTGCGCGATCTGTTCACGCCGCTGGACACGCTGCTGGTGTCGGGCGGCGATCCGCGGCTGGCGCTCGATCCGCGCGATCGCGTCAATGCCTATGGCTGCACGGCCGACCCGGAGCCGGAGCTCTGGAATTTCGCGTCCTCGACCGCGTCCACGATTTCCCAGTTCGCCCATGACCGGGCCGCGCTCGCGCGCGAAGAGCTGATGCACAAATGCCTGTTCGACGAGGTGGAGATCGCCTTCGACGCGCGCTGCGAGGACATGCGCGAGGAGCTGCGCGGTCATCTGCAGCTCGCGCAGCGCGTGGACATCGTGTTCTCGCCGTCGGGAACCGATTCCCAGCTGCATGCGCTGTTCCTCGCCCGTGCGGCGCTTGGCGCCGCGCCGGTCACGGTCGTGGTCGGTGGCGACCAGACCGGGAGTGGCACGGTCCATACCGCGCGCGGGCACCATTTCAGCTCCCGGACGGCGAGCGGTGCATCCGTCCGCAAGGATGCCGCGATCGCAGGGCTTGGCGGCGCCAGCATCGCCGTGCCGCTGCGGACCGCGGCATCGGGCCTTGCGATGCGCTCCGATGCCGATGACGCGGTGCTGGCTGCGGTCGAGGCCGCGCTCGCGCAGGGCGCGCCGGTCCTGCTCCAGATCATGGATGCCTCGAAGCTCGGCTGGCGCGCGCCGAGCGCGGCCTGTCTCGACGAGATCGCGCGGCGCTGGCCAAAGAGGGTTCAGGTCGTCGTCGACGCCTGCCAGGCCCGGCTCGGCCGCCGGCGCCTGCGCGCCTATCTCGACCGCGGCTACATGGTGCTGCTCACGGGCTCGAAGTTTTTCGGCGGCCCCGCCTTCAGCGGCGCGCTGCTGGTGCCGAAAGGCCTGTCGCGCACATTCGACCGCATCGGCGCCATCGCGCCGGGCTTTCTCGACTATGCGAGCCGCTGCGACTGGCCGATGGCCTGGACCAGGATGCGCTCCCGCTTCGAGCGCCATCCGAACTTTGGCCAGTGGCTGCGCTGGGAAGCGGCGCTCGCCGAGATCGGCCGCTATCATGCCGTGCCCGACGCCTTCCGCGTCAAGGCACTGAAGGAATTCGCGGCCAGCATCGACGGCATGATCGCGCTGTCGCCCTCGTTGCGGGCTGTCGCGAGTCCGAACGCTGCCAATGGCGACGATGACGAGGAGTTCGCGCACCCCAGCATCTTTCCGTTCACGCTGCAGCGTCAGGGCAGGCCGCTCACGGTCGGCGAGACGGCCGCCGTTCACCGCGCGCTGGCGTCGGACATGAACGAAGCGATCGCCGGCAGCGCGGCGGACCGCGAGGTCGCCGCCCAGCGCTGCCTGATCGGCCAGCCGGTCAGGCTGGAGCGGCCGGATGCGCCGCCGCAGGCCGCGCTGCGCCTCTGTGTCGGCGCGCGGCTCGTGACCGAAGCCTGGTCTGCCGACGAGGCGCAAGCGCGACGCAATCTCCAGTCTGTAATCGATCGCTTCGCCCACGTCCTGGTCAAGATCGATCTGTTGCTTGACCGTGCCGCCGGCGCGTCATCGCCGGGCTCGCCCGGCGTCGAGGTCTGAACATGCCGCATTCAACGCCGTCACCGATCGACACCACCATGGCGCCACATGCCGACCGCATCGGCTTTGCGCAATTGACGCGCCAGGCCTTCGACGGTGTGGACCTGCAGCCGCTGCGCGACCGGCTCGTCGCGAAGATTTCCGAAGGCGCTGCGCATGCCGGCGAGGGGCTCGACCTGTCGCTGATCGTCCAGCTGCTCGGCGACAAGCAGGCGGGTCTCGCCATCCAGGCCGAGGTGCTGACCTTTCATCGCCTGTTTCGCTCGCCCTGCGCCGTTGCGCGGCCGCGCCTGCGCGTGCTGGCGCTCGCGGCCGCCATCGACATGGGCGGCAACACGCCGATCGATTTCCTGCTCGAGGATTCCGACATCGAGCTGCTGACGCTCTACGTGATCGACGGCATCGGGCTGCCCGAGCCGTTGCCGGATCACGACGTCGCCATCGTCGTCGCGTCGGACTCCGAGGAGTGCCGCGGCGCGCTCGCCGCGATCGCGAACGCCGCGCCGCGCTGGCCGCGGCCGCTGCTCAACCATCCCGATCGCATCGGCAATCTCGATCGCGACAAGCTGCATCGCCTCCTGGCCGGCATTCCCGGCCTCGACATTCCCGCCACCATCCACGCCACGCGTGCGCAGCTGACGGATCTCTCGCGGGAGCGGATCGCCGGCGGCGACATCGCGGCGGAGCTGCGCTTTCCGATGATCATCCGGCCGCGCGGCTCGCATGCCGGCGTCGGACTTGCGAAACTCGACGATGCGGCCGCGGTCGCGACCTATCTCGCCGGACGCGAAGAAGAGGATTTCTTCGTCGCGCGCTTCGTCGACTATGTCAGTCCCGACGGGCTCTACCGCAAATATCGTCTCGCGATGGTCGGCGGCCGGGCCTATGCGTGCCACATGGCGATCGCCGATCGCTGGGACATCTGGTATCTCAACGCCAACATGGCGTTCAGCGAGGAGAAGCGGGCCGAAGAAGCGGTCTTCATGCTCGACTTCGATCACGCCTTCGGTGCGCGTCATCGCAATGCGCTCGACGAGATGAGCGGGCGCGTCGGTCTCGACTACTTCATCGTCGACTGCGCCGAGAACCAGGACGGCGAATTGCTGGTCTTCGAGGCTGACAACACCGCGGTCGTGCACAACATGGATTCACCGGTGGTCTTTCCCTACAAGCCACCGCAGATGCGCAAGATCTTCGGCGCATTCCAGGCGATGTTGTCGCGTCACGCAAGGGCGCACGAGGACAAGGCATCATGAACGAGGTCGTCCGCAGCACGCAGAGCGCGGTCGCGAACACGTCGCTCGATCCGCAGGACTGGGACGCGTTCCGCGCACTTGCTCACCGCATGCTGGACGAGACCATCGACGGTATCGCCGGTCTTCGGTCGCGGCCGGTGTGGCAGCCGATTCCCGACACGATCCGTCAGAGATTCAAGGCTGACGTGCCGCGACAGGCGTGCGATCTCGCCGACACCTACCGCGAATTCGTCGAGACCATCGCGCCTTATGCCACCGGCAACGTCCATCCCGGTTTCATGGGCTGGGTGCATGGCGGCGGCACCGCGGTCGGCATTGTCGCGGAGATGCTTGCGGCGGGCCTCAATGCCAATCTCGGCGGGCGCGATCACATGCCGATCGAGGTCGAACGGCAGATCGTCGACTGGATGCGTCGCCTCTATGACTTTCCCGAAGGCGCCAGCGGGATCTTCGTCACCGGCACGTCGATGGCCAACCTGATGGCGGTTCTGGTGGCACGCACCAATGCCTTGGGCGCGCTGGCGCGCCAGCACGGAATCGGCAACGACGGCGCGTTGCTCACCGCTTACACCTCTGCGGCCGCGCATGGCTGCGTGTCGCGGGCGATGGACATTGCCGGGCTCGGCAGCGATGCGCTGCGCAAGGTCGATGTCGATGCGGATCATCGCGTCGATGTGGCCGCGCTCCGCGCGCAGATCGCGGCGGATCGCAATGTCGGTTTCAAGCCGTTTCTCGTCGTCGCGTCCGCGGGCACGGTCGACATCGGTGCCATCGACGATCTCGAAGGCGTCGCGGCGCTCTGCCGCGAGGAAGGCATCTGGTTTCACGTCGACGGCGCGTTCGGTGCGCTCGCCATCATGTCGCCCGAACTGGCGCCGATGCTTGCCGGCATCGAGCTTGCCGATTCCATCGCGCTCGATTTCCACAAATGGGGACAGGTCCCTTACGATGCCGGCTTTCTGCTGGTGCGCGACGGCGAGCGACATCGCGAGGCCTTCGCGCAGCCGGCGGCCTATCTGCGGCGTGAGGCGAGGGGGCTGGCCGCGGGAACCGTGTGGCCCTGCGATCTCGGACCCGATCTGTCGCGGGGCTTCCGGGCGCTGAAGACCTGGTTCACGCTCAAGACATTCGGCACCGAACGCCTCGGTGCGGTCATGACGCGCAGCTGCGCGCTGGCGAAGTATCTTGAGGCGCGTGTCCTGGCCGAGCCGCAGCTGGAATTGCTGGCGCCGGTCAACCTCAACATCGCCTGCTTCCGCTACCGCGCCGACGATGAGACCAATCGCGAGATCGTCGCCGACGTCCAGGAATCCGGCATCGCGGCGCCGTCGAGCACCACCTTGAACGGTCGCTTCGCGATCCGCGCCGCCATCGTCAATCACCGCACCGAGGAGGCCGATATCGATGCGCTCGTGGCGGCGGTGCTGCGGTTCGGTGCTCAACGCAATGCCGATCGCCTCGTTGAGGTCGATGCTCCGCCGCTTGCCGCCCAGTAACGAGGCCCCAACAGAAAACGGCCCCGGAAGGATCCGGGGCCGTTTCGTTTACAGCGTGTCGTGTGCGGTCGCGGGTCAGGCGGCGGTACTGACCTCGCTGGTCGCAGCTTCGGCCTTCGGATGAGTCGCCGCGAATTGGCTGCGCAGCTTCTCCTCATAGGCGATGAGCCTGCGTGCATCCTTGAGCGCCCGATAGAGGTCGCCGTTCAGGATGTTATTGTTGATGCCTTCGATGATCGGCCAGGAACTCGGCACCGCGGTCACGATGTCGCGCACCAGGTTGAAATAGGTGCCGTGCTGGGTCTGCGGATCGGGCGAGATATACATCAGCTGGACCGCCAGATAGACCAGCTTGGCGGGCGTATCGGCCGTCTCCGGCGTCAGGATGTCGCGCTCGCGCAGGATCGGCACGTTCTCGCCGTCGATGAGAAGACGGGCGCGCTGGTCGGTGTTGGTAATCACGCAATTACCGACGATGATGCGTTCGTGCGGCTTGAGCTCGACCTTGAGTGCCATTCTGGTTCTCCATCAACGCTTTCGTAACCGAGCGCGTGTTGTGGCGGATCAAGGTGCGATACTCCCTCAGCATTAGTTAACGAGTTCTAAAAGTCCGCCGCCCTTTCGAAAATCGTCAATTATTTCAAGGGCGGACGACGCGCGCCAGGCGGCCATCGCCGATGCGCCGGGGATCGAATCCAGCCGCGACTCAGTGAAAGCGCGGGTTTCATTTCATGCTTCGTTAGAGTCTGGAGGCCACGGTCCGCCGGTCGCTCGGTCAATCAAGATCCGAGCAGACGCGTAACAGTAGCGTCAATTACCAGAAAGGTAACAGCGTATGTCCGGTATCGTTCTCTCCGCATCGGTTCGTCAGAACCTGCTTTCCCTCCAGTCCACCGCTGATCTTCTCGCCACCACGCAGAACCGTCTGTCGACCGGCAAGAGCGTCAACTCGGCCCTGGATAACCCCACCAACTTCTTCACCGCCCAGTCGCTCGACAACCGCGCCAGCGACATCAACAATCTGCTGGACGGCATCGCCAACGGCGTGCAGGTCCTCCAGGCCGCCAACACCGGTATC
>VYLE01000609.1_pt1 | contig 16096 bp, 9 predicted proteins | sample 5114391 | NCBI WGS metagenome assembly VYLE01 (sample SAMN12291771, study PRJNA351875) | freshwater metagenome | isolation source: freshwater lake | place: USA: Michigan, Kent Lake | collected 2013-08-15
CGTCGCCCAGCGCGCGAGCGCGCTCGAAGGCCGCCACGGCGTCGGCCGCACGCCCGCGGGACTCGTGCGCCACCCCCAGCAGGAAGAACGCCTGCGGATGCGTGGTGTTGTCGGCCAGGAACGGCTGCAGGGCGCTGGCCGCATCGTCGAACAGCTTGCCGTTGGCGGCGAGCGAGGCGAACACCACCGTACCCATGGCCCGGTACAAGGGCGCCTCAGCGCCGCTGCGATCACGCTCGAAGTAGGGATCGATGGGGCCCGCCGTGACGGACGTCGATGGCGTTGCGACCGCGGCGGCGCCGGGCACGCGAATCCAGTGATCGCTGAAGGTGCCATGCGGCACGGTGCGTTCCTTCACCACCGGCATGTGACACGACACACAATCACTTTGCGCAGCATGGGCGCGCTTCGAGGCGGCAACGGGAAAGCGCGACGCGAGCGACGCCGGGGTGTGGCAGGCCAGGCAGGGCTGGTTGCGCGTGGCCCGCGTGGGCGGCGGCGCGTGGGGATTGTGGCAACTGGCGCACTCGAGCGGTGCCGTGGAGGCAGCCGTGGCGCGGAAACAGGCACTCTGGCGCAGGCGGTCGGCGTGCGACACGAGGTCGATGTCCCCACCGTTCTTGTAGTACGCGTACTGCGCCGCCAGCTGCCGCGCTGGCGTGAAGTCGAACGCGTGGCGTCCCGGCCGCAGCACCGCCACCGAGGTGTGCACATGGCACTGCTCGCACACGTCGAGGCGTCGCTCCAGCGGGAGGCGCCGCGGATTCACGATGGTGGGGTCGAAGGCACTGTCCCCCGCAACCGACGCACCCTGCGGGGCCGCACGCCGCGCCTGCACATGCGCCGCCCCGGGACCGTGGCACCGTTCACAGCCAATGCCCGGGCGCAGCACCGGGTACTTGCCTTCAAGGTGCGGGGCCGGCACCGGATAGCTGGAGTGACAGGCAATGCAGCGGTCGGGGAGGAGACGCGAGAAGCGCGCGTTGTTGACCTCGTACCCGGGGCTGAAATCCCACCCGTGATCGGCATACCAGGTGAGGGGCAACTGAAACAGCCGCCCGTTCTCCGCGGTGAAGTAGGTGCGGGCCAGTCGACCGCTGCCCATGACGTAATCGATGCGGCGGCGCAGCTCGTGCGCCGGCCGTGCGGCGTCACCTGGACGGGTTTCCACCTGCCAGAGTGCGCCGGCGCTATCCACCACGCGGTACGCATACCCCGTGGGCGCGTTGCGCAGCGCCTCGGCCATGGCCTGTTCCACACGGGAGTCGGGGGTCCAGGCGTGGAACGACCGCGCCATGCTGTGCTGGGCATACGATGCCGCCGCGGCGGCGTGACAGGAGGCACAGGTGGAGTCACCCACGTAGGCGGTGGGGGTCGCCACGTTGGCAAAGCGTACCTCCACCGAGTCCGGAGGGGCGGCGGCCGACCCTGATGGTCCGCGCGACGATGCCGACTCGTTGCACCCCCCCACGAGCAACGCGGCTAGCACCGCCTGGACCGACCGCCTGGAGTATCCGGCCCCCACTGTCCATCCCGATTGCATCATGTGCCTACAGTAGCGCCCGGACCGTTGCCGCGACACGCACCAGCCGCAGGACAAGTACGGTTCAACGCGAGGGGGGCGGCAGCACGTTAGCTTTGCGCGGTCATCTCCCTCCCGAGGCTCACATGGTTCGTCGCCTTCCGTTCGGTCTGTGCCTGGTGGCACTCACGGGCGCCTGCACGCTGCAGCGCAGCACCCCGTCCGCTCCCGCGTTCGCCCGCTCGTCGTCCACGCCGGGTAGCCTGGCCGCCCGGGGCGTGAGCAGCGACGAACACCTCGCTCACATGAGTGCCGCCGATCAGGTGGCTCCCGCCCCGGCCGCCGCCGTCGGTCCGCAGGACCCGTCGCTGCCGCCAAGCAGCAACGGCGCGGCGGAACGCGTGAAGAACAGCCCGCGCCACGGTGAGTGGGTGAAGATCGCCTACGAGGCCGGCTCCACTGACTCGCTCATGGCGTGGGTGGTGTATCCATTCAGCGAGACCGCCAGCCAGAAGGCGCCCGTGGTGGTGGTGGTGCACGAGATCTTCGGGCTTTCCACCTGGGTGCGCGGTGTAGCCGATCAGGTGGCCGCCGACGGCTTCATTGCCGTGGCACCGGATTTCCTCTCGCGGGTGCGCGGCGGCCCCAGCACGGTCGAGCTGTCGTCCGATACGGCGCGCCGGCTCATTCAGGGGGTCAGCACGACCGAGCGCAACACCATCATCAAGGCGGCCGCCAACTACGCCATGATGCTCCCCAGCGCCCAGCCCCGCTACGCCGTCATTGGCTACTGCTGGGGCGGCACCACGACATGGGCGCACGGCGTGAACGGCGGGCTCAAGGGTTTCTCGGGCGGCGTGGCGTTCTACGGGGCGCCGTATACCAGAGGCGGCACCCCGGCCACCTCGACCACTGCGGCCGTTCCCGCGTCGGTGGATACCGATTCGCTGGCGAAGCTGTCGCAGCCCATCATGCTGCTCAACGGCTCCAAGGACGCGCGCATTGCCGCGCTCATGCCGGCCATCGACTCCGTGATGAAGGCCCAGAAGAAGACGTACACCGGCGTGAACTACGAGGGCGCCGTGCACGGCTTCCTGCGGGCGCAGAATGATTCGCGTGCCGCCAACCGCGATGAAGCGGAAGAGGCAGCGAATGTGGCGGCGACCAGGGATGCCTGGCCGCGTACCATCGCCTTCCTGCGCAAGCAGCTGGGCGTGCAGTAGTCGCCCTCCTCAGCTGGTACGGCGTCGCCGTCGCGTAGCTCCTCCAGGAGGCCGACGAGCGCTTCGGCGGCCGGCGGCGCGAAGAGCGACGCCAGCGTGCCGTCGGGACTCTCTAGATTGATGCCACGGGCGCGGTAGAGGCCCCATTGTGACGCGGTGCCGGCAAGGAGCAGGTCCACCGTGGGCACGCCCAGCGCCGCGGCCGCATGGGCCACGCTCGTATCGGGCGTGAACAGGGTGTCGGCGGTAGCCACGAACGCGAAAGCCTCGCGCAACGTGCGCGTGGGCACGTAGGCGCCGCCGCACATCGCAGCAAGCGTTTCCCCGAGGGCGCGTTCGTGGGGCGCCGACACGATCGCCACCCGCAGAAAGGGGTCGACGTCGCGCGCGGCCTGCACGACGAAGGCATACGACGTGAGCGGCCAGCAACGCGCGGCTTTCCCGGCCGAGATGTTCACCAGCAGCCGCACGTCATCGGCCCGGCCGTGCACGCGGCGCCAGCGCCGCTCACCCTCGGCGAGTTCGTCCTCGTCCAGCACGAGCACCGGGGTCGGGTCGACGTCGTCGTGGCGGAACGGCGCCACCAGCTGGGCGAGATGATCGACGATGTGCGCCTCAAGCGGGAGCGACGGGGTGGCCGGCATGAGGATCGCGTCGAGGCCACGGCCGCGGGTCCCCACCCGGCGAGCCGCGCCGGACGCCAGCATGAGCAGCAGCGTGGTGACCGACGGGGCTGTGGCCATACAGTCCACCACCACGTCGTAGCGCTCCGCGCGCAACACACGAATGAGCGACCACACCGAGCGCCAGCTCCGGCGGTCGAGCACGTGGACGGTGCGCACGTGCGGTTCGCGGGCAAGCACCGACGCGTTCGACGGGGACGCCAGCACGTCGAGGATCACCGAGGGTGCGCTCCCGATGGCCCGCAGCACACCGGTGGAGACGATCATGTCGCCGATGCGATCGGGGCGCAGGAACAGCACCCGTTGCATGGCCGGAGCGGGAGCGGCGGGACGGGGGCGTCTGGCAGCCCACCGGTCTTGCAGCCAGAGGATGCCTGCCAGGGCGCGCACCACCCGCCGCCGCCACCAGAGTTCGAGCCGGCGCCCAACCGGGTCGCGGGCGCGTTGTTCAGCAGACACTGACGGAGCTGAATGCATTGGCATTCTTAATAGTAACACTGTTACCGAAAAGACGCCAGCGCTTTTCCTGGTTCCGGTCGGTCGGACGTCCTCGACACACTGGAGCGGCCGGCTCACAATCGCGGGAACGTGGATGAGACGGGCGGAGGGGCTGCCAGGGCAGCGCCACAACACGACAGAGCCGGTCGCTTACGCCTACCAATGCTTGTCACACGTTGCGGTTTGTCGGGCTCGATGAGCCACGCCAAGGGCCACGCCATCGCCGTGACCGAGGCGAACGGCACGGGGGCGAGCTGGAGACCATCGCCAGAGGTCCAAAGGCCGTGCGCACGCTGCTGGCCAAGCTCGGCGAGGCGAGTGGGCAACGTGGTGCGCGCGCGGGACGTGGGGAAGCAGCACCAGTTGCGCCTCTGCCCCAAGTTCCATCACGCGCGGCGCAACGCGTCAGGGGCGGCGGCGTGGCTCACGCCTCCCCGCGTTTGTTCCATATCCTTCGCGACGACGGGCCCCGACGGGTCGCTGCCTATCAGAACTTGTGCGTCGAGAGCAACAAGCTGGTCTCGGTGTTTGCCACGCCCTTCACCTTCCCGATCCGCCGCAACGCCTCGTCGAACTCCTGCAGCGTGTCGGTGGCGAGCTCCGCCACGATGTCCCACCGCCCGTTGGTGGTGTGCAGCGCCCGCACCTCAGGCAGGCCCCGCAACGTACGCAGCACCTGATCGGCGTCCCCCTCCGTGCGCACCATCGTGACCGCGCGAATGCGGTACGATGCCGCCTCGGGTGCGGTGCGCACCGTGAACCCCAGCAGCGTCCGCTCCTCGAGCAGACGATCGATGCGGTTCTGCACTGTCCCGCGTGAGACCTTGAGCAGCCGGGCGAGCGTCGCCACCGGCGTGCGCGCGTTCTCGCGCAGCAGGGCAATGAGGCGGGTATCGAGAGCGTCCATGACCGGGTGATCCACGCGCTGGGGGAAGACGATGCGACACTTTGTCGTTTTCGGCCTATCAGAATGCTAGCCGTGCTGCATTACTTGCGCACTTTTCTGTCTTGTTGCTGGCACGGGTCGCCCGCATCGTGTGGGCATGCCAACCGTCGCTTCCCCCGCCGCCAGCGCGCGCGCCGTCGAGATCATCGGCGTCCCGCTCGATCTGGGCGCCAGCCGCCGCGGCGTCGACATGGGCCCCTCGGCCATGCGGATCTCCAGCCTCGTGCGTCAGCTCGAACGCCTGGGGTGCGCCGTGCGCGACACCGGCAATGTGCCGGTCCCCGACCGCGCCGCGCTGCCGGCCGTACCCGGCGCCTTTCTGCAGGCCATCACGGCCGTCTGTGCCGATCTTGCGCGTCGCACCGCCGCCGCCGTGCACGCCGGCATCACCCCGCTGGTGCTGGGCGGCGACCATTCCCTGGCGGCGGGCTCGGTGGCCGGCACCGCCACCGCGTTGCACGAGCGCGGACAACGGCTCGGGCTCATCTGGCTCGATGCCCACGCCGATCTCAACACCCCCGACACCAGCCTCAGCGGCAACGTCCACGGCATGCCGGTGGCCCACCTGCTCGGACTCGGCGATGCCCGCCTCGCCTCCTTGAGTCACGCCACGCCCGCCGTACGCCCCGAACACCTCGTCTACGTAGGGCTGCGCGATCTCGACGACGCCGAGAAAGCGTGCATACGCCAGCTGGGTATCCGGGCCTTCACCATGCGTGACATCGATGAGCGTGGACTGCGCGCCGTGATGGACGACGCGGTCACGATTGCCACGACCGGCACCGGTGGTGTGCATCTCTCGTGTGACGCCGACTGGGTGGACCCGCAGGAAGCCCCCGGCGTTGGCACCCCGGTCCGCGGTGGCGCCACGCTGCGTGAAGCGCATCTCGCCATGGAGATCATCCACGATGCCGGCGCGCTCCTCGCCATGGATCTCGTGGAGATCAATCCCATTCTCGACGCCGGCAACGCCACGGCGGAGTTGGCAGCGGAACTCATCGCCAGCGCCTTCGGCCGCCACATCCTCTGACGGACTCTCCGCATGATCGATCGCGAGCACGCCCCGACCATTCCCGTCCCCTCGTCATCCGTCGCGGTGCGCGGCGCATCCGCCGCTCCGGTCACCACGCGTGACGCCATTGCCCGCGAGGAGGCGTGGGGGGCGCACAACTACCACCCGCTCGATCTCGTCATTGCCGAAGCGCGTGGCGCCTGGGTGACCGACGTGGAAGGGCGCCGATATCTCGACTGCCTGAGCGCGTACAGCGCGGTGAATCAGGGGCATTGTCACCCGCGCCTGCTGCAGACCCTGGTGGACCAGGCATCGCGCGTCACGCTCACCTCCCGCGCGTTTCGCAACGATCAGCTGGGCGGTTTCTGCGAGGAGCTCGCCCAGCTGTGCGGCATGGAGATGGTGCTTCCCATGAACACCGGCGCGGAAGCCGTGGAGACGGCCATCAAGGCGGCGCGGCGCTGGGGCTACCGCACGCGACAGATCCCCGACGGGGAGGCGCAGATCATTGCCTTCGAGCACAACTTTCACGGGCGCACGACCACCATCGTGGGCTTCTCGAGTGAGCCGGCTTACCGCGAACAGTTCGGGCCCTTCGCGCCGGGATTCGTACTGCTCCCCTTCGGCGATATCGAGGCCGTACGGCGCGCCATGACCGCCAACACCTGTGCGGTCCTCATCGAACCCATCCAGTGTGAAGCTGGGGTGCTCCTGCCGCCGGCCGGCTTCCTGCGCGCGCTGTCGGCCCTGTGTGCCGAGCGCGGCGTGCTGCTCATGGCCGACGAGATCCAGACGGGGCTCGGACGCACGGGCGCGCTGTTCGCCTGCGACCACGACGACGTCGTGCCGGACCTGTACATCTTGGGGAAGGCGCTCAGCGGCGGCTTCTACCCGGTGTCCGCCGTGGTGGCGCGGCGCGAAGTCCTGGGCGTCTTCGATCCGGGGTCGCACGGCAGTACCTTCGGCGGCAACCCGTTGGGGTGTGCCGTGGCCCGGGAGGCGCTGCGCGTGCTGCGCGACGAACGATTGATCGAGCGCTCGGCCACGGAAGGCGCGTGGCTCTTGGAGCAGCTGCGGACGTTGCGCCATCCGGCCATTGCTGCGGTTCGCGGTCGGGGGCTCATGTGCGCCATCGAGCTCACGGTGGCGGCGCGCCCCTTCTGCGAGGCGCTGCAGAAACGCGGGGTACTGTGCAAGGAGACGCACGGCACCGTCATTCGCCTCTCCCCACCGCTCGTGGTGGAGCGCCGTGATCTGGAATGGGCGGTGGCCCAGTTGCGCGCGGTGTTCCACGATGCCGTAGGCACGTGATTTGCACGCCTCGTCATCTCTCAAGCACGTTCTATCCCACCTGTAGCGCCAGCGGCAAAACGGTACCAAGGTCCCACGTTCTTTGGTCCCCAACGCGTTAAAGCCACGCTGCGGCTGGTCGACACTCGGGAACACTCGGCCTCCCGCTCGTTTGCTGGTGGCCCCAACGTGTCTCGACGAGGAGTCACCCTATGCAGACGTGGTTCAACAATCTTCCGATTCGCAAGAAGCTCTATTGGAGCATGGGCGCCATGGCGGCCACTGCCGTCATCATTGCAGGTGCTTCGCTGCGCCGAAGCGGCGACGTGGTTCGTCAATTGACCTCCGTGACTCAGGACTGGTTGCCTGGTGTGGAGCGCATTGGTCTGCTGCGCGCCGAACTGCTCACCTATCGCGTGCTGCAGTACGCCTTCGTGGGGGCCGCTGCGATCGAGCGTGAGGCCATCGAGGCGCAGCTCGCGACGCAGCGTGAACGCATTGCCAAGGCGGCCAAGGGGTACCAGGAAACCATCATTCTCGAGAGCGACCGCCAGCTCTTCGCCACGGCCACGGCGCAGTCGGAGCGGTACCTCGCCGCGTGGCCAGCGGTCGATTCGCTGGTACGCGCCGGACGAGCCGTGGATGCGCATCATGTGCTCTCCGGAGACTTGGCCAAGTCGTGGGGCGCGCTGACCACCACGCTCGAAGCGCTGGTGCAGCTCAATCATCATGAAAGTGATGCCGCTGCCTCGGAGGCCTTCGCCACGCTCGATCGTTTCCGGCTGGAGCTGGCGTTTCTGCTGGCGCTCACCGCGGGCGCGTGGCTGGGATTTGCGCGCCAGGTGGGGCGGAATGTAGAGCAGGCACTCGACCCCATCGCGCAGCGAATCCGGTCGCTCTCCGGCTTCTGCGTGCCCGGCCTCCAGAGCGGCCTCGACGCGTTCTCGCGCGGCGACCGGACCGTGCACATCGAACCCAAGACCACCAAGATCCACACAACGCGGGCTGACGAGTTCGGTGAGTTGGCACTCGCCGTGGACACGCTGATTTCGCAGGCCCAGTCGGCCGTGGCGTCGTATGGCGTCATGAATCGTGTACTGGCAAGCATGCTGGACGAGGCACAGTCCATGGCCGAGAGCACGCGCGCGGGCCGGATCGACCAGCGCTCCGACCTGAGCCGCTTCGAAGGCGACTATCGGCTGCTCATTGGCTCACTGAACGGCGTCCTCGACGCCGTGGCCCGCCCGTTGTCGGAGGTGCGCGACGTCATGGGACGGGTCGCGCAGAACGATCTCACGATCCGCATGACCGGGACGTACGACGGGGCATACGAAGAGATCAGCGCGTCGGTGAACCGTGCCGTGGGCACCCTGCAGGAGAGCATGCAGCAGGTGGCGCAGACGGCCACGCAGGTGCACGGGGCCTCCGTGCAGATTGCCGATGCCTCGCAGACGCTGGCGGCCGATGCCGGTTCGCAGGCGGCGGGGATCGAGGAGATTGCATCGAGCACGACCGAGTTTGCGAGCATGGCCAACAGCGCCGCAGCGAATTCCCGGCAGGCGCTCACACTGGTGGGCAGTGCGCGGGACGCCGCCGGCGAGGGGCGTGAACACATGGCCCAACTCACGACCGCGATGGACGACATCCGCGCAGTGAGCGGCGATACGGCCAAGATCGTGAAGACGATCGAGGAGATCGCGTTTCAGACGAATCTGCTGGCGCTGAACGCGGCGGTAGAGGCGGCGCGCGCCGGGGACGCGGGGCGCGGCTTCGCGGTGGTGGCCGACGAGGTGCGGGCACTGGCCATTCGGGCCGCCGACGCCTCGCGAACGACCGCCGCCTTGATCGAGCGCTCGGTCGGCCATGCTGAACGGGGCGTCACGCTCAATACGCGCGCCGTGCAGAGCTTCACGCTCATCGAATCACAGGTCGCGCGGGTCGCGATGGTAGTGGAGGAGATCGCCACCGCATCTGCCGAGCAGGCGCAGGGCGTGACGCAAATCAATGGCGCCATCGATCACCTGAACAGCGCCACCCAGCGGTCCGCCGCGAGTGCCGAGGAATCGGCGAGCACGGCGGAAGAGCTGTCGGGCCAGGCAAGTTCGCTGTCGACGCTCGTGTCGCGCTTTCAGCTGGGCAGCGATGCCCCTGCGGTGCACCGCGGGCGAGCCAAGGCGACGGCGGCGACCCGTTCCGGTCGTCCTGCGGCGCCCATCCGTGCAGCGCGCCCGGCCGCGGCGCTGATCCCGTTCGACGACGCGGATGACAAGGCCGACATGGATACGCTCGCCGTGTTTTGAGAGACCGGCACGAGCGCTTGGAACAACGTAGGGGCACAAGACAACGGGGGCGCTGCCAGGCAGCGCCCCCGTTGCTGTTGCGTCACCCGCCCACGTTCGGGTTGCCGTTGATTTCGTTGATGGGCAGTGGCCAGCAGGTGATGGTTTCGTTGTACACCTGCCCCGAGGTGCTGCCGGGGTACGGCCCCTTGGGGAAAAGGTCCACGTTATAGAACTGCCGGTAGCGCCGCAGGTCACCCAGGCGGTGTCCGTCGAGGTAAAAGTCCCGGCTGCGCTGGTCACGCAGCTCGGCCATGAGTGCGTCGCCGGTGAGGGACACCTCCGCCTGCAGCCCCGCCGCACGCCGTTCATTCACGAACGCCAGCGTGGCCTGCGTGGGACCGGCCGCTTCGGCCACGATGTACCGTGCCTCGAGGCCACTGGCGAGGCGCACCGACATGATGGGCGCGAAGTCGGCCCCTGCCACGGTGTTGCTGAAGGTGCTGTACGACGACGGAGCCAGCGGCGTGTTGGCGCGCGCCGCCGGCGCCGCCGCGCGCGGTACACGCGGATCCCCCGCCATGGCGAGGAAGGGCGTGTTCAGCATGAACGCGTTGCTCCCCAGCGTGAGCCGCTCGAAGACGCGGTTGCGCTGGCCCGTGGTGTTGTCGCTGTAGTAGGCGCGGAAATCGAAGGTGGCCGGCACCGCCGAGGCGAAGGTACTGGCCTGCGCCCGGTCGTTGCGGTTGAGCGCCGCCCGCGCCGCCCCCACCCGCGCGAAGTTGAGCACGGAGTCGGTGGCCAGCAGCGCGTTGCTGTTCACCGGGGTCTGTGCCGACAGGAAGCTGCGTGACGCTTGCGCAATGGTGATCGCCTCCTGAAAGCGCGTGATGGCATCGGCGAACATCTCGGGTGACGTCTTCGGCCGGCCCACGTTGATGGGGGTGGTGCACATCGTTTCGCCAAGCGCGATGTAGCTGTACCCCTCGTAGGCCAGTGCACGCGCCACGCGCAGGTCACGGGTGGCCGTGTCCCCCAGCAGCGACTTGAGACGACGGGCTCCGTCTTCACCCAGATAACGGGCCCGCTGCATGGGGGCGTAGATGAAGGCGTTGATGTACGTCATGTCGCTGAACAGTTCACGCCGGTCGATCTGCCCTTCCTCCACGAACACGGCACGGTTGAACAGCTCGTCGGTGAACTGTGCATTCCAGTAGGTCATGTCGGTCCACGCCTGCTGGAACCCGAAGATCGGGCCGTTGGCGATGAGCCCCACATACGCCGGATTGCTCACATCCTGCACTTCAACCGCCCCGGGATTCTCCGCCTGCAGAAAGTCGTTGCAGGCCGTAGCGGTACCCATGGCCAGCACGCCCAGCGCCAGGAACGCCAGGCGACGGCGACGGGATCGAATCGGTGTCGTCATGTCGTCGGCTCTCAAAACGTAAGGTTCATGGCGGCCGTCCAGCGCCGCATCATGGGCATGGCATAGGCGTCGACGCGCACGAAATTGCGTCCGCCGTACGAATTCACTTCGGGGTCCACGCCGGAGTAGTCGCTCCAGATGGCGAGGTTGCGTCCCGAGATGGTAAAGGAGGCCGTGGACGCCTTGGTGGCGCGCAGCCAGCGTTGCGGCAGATCCATCGAGATCGAGAGCTCGCGCAGCTTGATGAAGTCGGCGGGTTCGATCCATTCGGGGGACACGCTGGTGCTGCGATACACCGCCAGCTCCTTGAAGAGCACCGTGTCCGCCGCCGTCTGCGGGAAGCGGGCCCGGGGATCGTTCACGCGGGCGCAGTTGTCGTTGGCTGCCTGGCAGCGATTGCGCTCCTGCAGATTGAAGATGTAGTGCCCACGCTTGGCATCGAGCAGTGCGTACACGCGGAAGTACTTGAACACGGTGAAGGTGTTCGCCCAGTTCCATTCCAGCGTGGGCGTGGAGGGACCGATATAGCGACGGGCCGTATCCCCCAGCGAGAACTGTGCGGCACCGGTGGTCGTGAGCAGCGCCGAGCCATCGGCGGCGCGCAGCGGCGGCGTGACCCAGTAGCCACCCAGCGGGAAGCCCACACGATGCTGCTGCACCGAGCCGTAGGCCTGACCACCCGGCGTTTCCACGGTCCGCCCCGGAATGCCGAAACTCAGCAGCTCGTTGGTGTTGGTCGCGATGTTGAGGCGCGAGTCCCACGAGAGATTGCTGCGCTGGATCACCTTGCCGGTGAGTCCCAGTTCAATGCCGCTGTTGCGCACGGCACCCAAGTTGGTGAGCTGCGTGCTGATGAAGCCCGACGACGGTGGTACCGACACCGCCTGCAGCATGTCGGTGGTCCTCTTGTTGTAGTACGTGAAGTCGATGCCGATGCGTTCATCGAACATGGCAATGTCGGCACCCACTTCCAGCTCTTCGCCGCGCTCGGGCTTGAGGTCGGGGTTGCCGAACGCCGCCGTGCGGATGGCCGAGCCGGTGGCGGTCCCCAGTGTCACGCGATCCACCGTGTAGGTCTGCGGCGCCGAGAAGGCGCCGGGGGCGCGACCGGCCTGCCCCCAGGCGGAGCGGAACTTGAAGCTGTTCACCTTGAGGCTGCGCAGGCGCTCCTGCAGCGCCGGCTCGTCGCTCAGCACATAAGAGACCGAGAACTTGGGATAGACGATGAGGTCGAAGTTGGTGCCGAAGCTCGAGTGGTCGTCGGCGCGTACCGCGCCGGTGAGGAACAGGCGGTCGTTCCACCCCACCTGCTGCTGCACGAAATAGCCCACCGAGTTGTTCTCGCTGAACGACTCGCCACCCACCGAGCGCTGCAGCAGGTTGACCAAGGTGACGTCGGGCGCACCGATGCCGATGCCGGTGGCGCTCAGCACCGACGACTGGTCGGATACGATCTGGCTGCCGAAGGTGGTGGTGAGCGCGTAGCGCCCCACCGTCTTGTTCACGATGCCGGCGTAGTCGAGCGTGAGCAGATCACGGGTGGGGGTGCGGCGCAGGTTGGCGCCGGTGGCGGCATCGGGGTCCTGCCCCACGTCGATGTCACCCGGCAGGAACAGCAGCTGCGCCTGCGTGATCGTGCGGTCGAAGCCCACGGTGAGCCGGTTACGGAACCACGACACCGGCGCGTAGTTGCCGGTCACCCCCATCGTGTACCGCTGGTAGTCGGTGAAGTTCTGGTAGTTGTTGGCGCGCGCCGGGGTAATGGTGCGCCAGCCGGCGTTCAGCACCGAGTCGGCGGCCGTGCTGGTGAACAGACTGGAGCGGCCGGCGAGTCCGCGACGGGCACTCAGCAGCAGGCCGTTGGCCGACTCGTCCTGAATGGGCAGACGCGTGCGTCCTTCCTGGTAGTTCACATTGAGCGCGAGGTCCGACTTCTCGTTCGGCGTGAAGTTGAAATTCGAGCGAATCGCCGTGTTGGCGTTGTCGCTGTTGCGGAACGTTCCCTGCTCGGTGGTGCGGTCGCCGGCCACGTAGAAGGCGAAGCGGTCGCCGCCGCCGCGCATGCTGAGCGAGGTGCGCGCCAGGCTCCCGTCACGGATGGCGCGCGGGTCCCGCACCATGGGGTTGTCGGTGATGACCGCGTTCACGGGCACGCCACGACATCCGGGCCACAGCGGCGCGAGGTTGGTGGGCGACACCGTGGCCACCTGCTTGGCCGCGTCGCACGTGGTGTAGTTGTCATCGGGGAGCAGGTTGTACTGGTTCACGCCCCGCTCACCGCGCATCGTCCACTGCAGCTTCTGCTGCCCACGGCTGCCCTTCTTGGTGATGATCTGGATGACACCATTGGCTGCGTCGGCGCCATACAGCGTGGCCGCCGCCGGGCCCTTGATCACCTCGACCGACTCGATGTCGTTCGGGTTGAGGTTGTTGAGCAGCGACGTCACCTGCGACGACTGCGCGAGCCCCGCCGTCCCGGCGCCGGTCGCGGCGAACTGCCCCAGATCCGCGATGTTCATGCGGATGCCGTCGAGGAACACCACCGGGGCGTAGCCGCTCAGTGAGCTGGCGCCGCGAATGCGGATTTCGCCGGCCGTACCCGGTGCCCCCGACCCCGGCAGCACCGACAGCCCGGGCGCCTTGCCCTGCAGCAGTTCACTCACATTCGTCACCGTGTTGCGGGCCGTGATCTCCGCCGCGTCAATGGTGGAAATGGAGTTGCCCAGCGTCTTCTTTTCCACGGCACCGCCGGTGCCGGTCACGACGATCTGGTCGAGCTGGGACGCGGAGACGGCAAGGGCGAAGTCGGCCCGCACTTCCGCCCCCAGCGCGACCGTCACGGTGCGGCTCTGCCGGGTGTAGCCCAGACGGCGGACCACGAGTTCACGATTGCCCACGGGCACGTTCACCACCACGTACTCGCCGTTGGCCCCGGTGAGGCCGCCCATCTGGCTGCCGGCCACCATGATCTGGACGTCGGCAAGGGGCCGATTGGTCGCCGCGTCGGTCACCCGACCACGAATCGTCCCCTGCGCCCCGGCCGGACGGGCAGCAACCAGCGTGCACGCGATCAGCGCACCCACGCCTATTGCCACCCGTCGAACCATCACCCGAAACAGCTGCATTCCCACCTCCGACGGTTGACCTGAGTCGTACCGGACCAGACGGGACCGGACGCTGCGCAACACTAGCGTCGGCGGTACGAGGTCGCCAGAGTGTGTCAGTTGCCAACGGCTGCGCGATCGGCCCGTGCGTCAGGGGCGACTGCGGCACTCCCGTTTCTCTCCCGACGTCCGCTTTGCCCATGTCCACCGCCCTCCCTCTGCCGGCGCTTCCGCCACGTCTGCCGTCACGCGTCCTCGTTACCGGGGGCGCCGGGTTCATCGGCAGCGCGCTGGTGTGGGCGCTCAACGGCCTCGGCGTTGAACGCATTGTCGTGACCGACCGGCTGGGACAGGACGAAAAGTGGCGCAACCTCGTGCCGCTGCGCTTCGAGGATTATCTGGAGGCCGACGACCTCATGGCCCCCCTCGAGCGGGGCGCTCTGGGACGGTTCGACCTTGTTCTGCACCTCGGGGCCTGCTCGGCCACCACCGAACGTGACGCGAGCTTTCTGGCCAAGAACAACTTCGAGTACACCAAGCAGCTGGCGCACTGGGCGCTCGGGCACGAGGTACGCTTCGTGTACGCCTCCAGCGCCGCCACGTATGGCGACGGCGCACAAGGGATGGACGACACCCACGACGAAACGGCCGCGCTCACGCGACTGCGGCCGCTCAACGCCTACGGGTACTCCAAGCACCTGTTCGACCAGTACGCCGCCGCCATGGGCGTGCTCCCCAATGTCGTGGGGCTCAAGTACTTCAACGTGTACGGCCCCAACGAGGCGCACAAAGCCGACATGCGCTCATTGGTGCACAAGGCTTACGGGCAGATCGAAGCCACGGGACGCGTGCAGCTGTTCCGCTCGTACCGCCCCGAGTTCCATGATGGCGAGCAGCGCCGCGACTTCCTCTACGTGAAGGATGCCGTGGCCATGACGTTGCACCTCGCCATGACGCCGCAGGCCGGTGGCCTCTACAACATTGGCAGTGGGGAGGCGCACACCTGGCTCGCCCTCACCGGCGCGCTGTTCGCGGCGCTCGGCCGCGAGCCGCAGGTGGAGTTCATCGACATGCCGGACAGCCTGCGCGCCAAGTACCAGTACCACACGCAGGCCGGTATCGCGAAGCTGCGCGCGACCGGCTACGACGCGCCCGTCACACCGCTGGCGCAGGCCGTGCAGGACTACGTGCAGGGCTACCTTGTGGGGGACCGCCGGCTCGGTGACTGAGCCTCATGGCGGCTAACCGGGCGCGATTCGCGCTGGCGCTCCTCGCCTTCGGTGTTGCGGCGTGCGGTGGTGATGCGCCGGCGCCATCCGGCGCCGGGGCGATGGTAATGCGCTGGGGTGGTGACGCCGAGGGTGGCGCGCCGTTCGTGGAGGCCGACCCGTCGAATCCGTCGGTGGTCCGCGGCTTCGACGTGGAGATCGCCGAGCTCATGGCGCAGGGGCTCGGGCGTTCGGCGCGCTTCACCCAGGTGGCGTGGGCCAGTATCGAACCGTCGGTGGCGCGCGGCGACTTCGACGTAGGGATGTCGGGGGTCGAGGACCGCTCCGAGCTGCGGGCGCGCTTCGCGGTGAGCCTCCCGTACTTCGAGTTCCGGCAGGTGCTGGCGGTGCGCACGGCCGATACGGCGCGCTATCACACGCTCGCCCAGCTTGCCGGTCGGCGCGTAGCCACGCTGGGTGCGACCGGCGCCTACCGACTGTTACTGGCCGCGCAGCAGGCGCACGGCGTGGTGCCGGTGAGCTACGACGACGACGTGCACCCGTACACCGACCTCGTGGAAGGGCGCGTGGACGCGGTGCTGCTGGATCATGTGATCGCCGACCGGGCCTTGCAGCGCACGGGCGGATTCGTGATTCAGCCCACGGAGGTAGCGCGGGGGGCCTACGTGGCGGTCTTCGCGCGCAACCAGGCCGCGCTGCGCGACTCGGCCAACCGCGTGCTCGCCGCGCGACTGCGTGACGGCACACTGGCGGCCGTGTTCCGGAAGTGGGGCGTGTGGGATGCGGAGCAGTCGGCGTATCAGCAGCGGCTGATCGCATCGCTCCAGCCAGGGTTGGGGTCAGAGCTGGGGTCAGAGCTGGGGTCAGAGCCGGGGTCAGAGCCG
>VYLE01000611.1_pt1 | contig 16058 bp, 12 predicted proteins | sample 5114391 | NCBI WGS metagenome assembly VYLE01 (sample SAMN12291771, study PRJNA351875) | freshwater metagenome | isolation source: freshwater lake | place: USA: Michigan, Kent Lake | collected 2013-08-15
CGAACGCCGCCGCCGCGCCGGCGCCGTCGCGGTCGCGCACCCGGAGCCAGGACGGGATCAGCGCCGCGTTCAGCGCGCCTTCGCTGAGCAGCCGGCGCGCCACGTTGACCAGCTGGAACGCCGCGAGGAACGCATCGGCCACGACGCCGGTGCCGAGCAGCGCCGCGATCAGCGAATCGCGGGCAAAGCCCAGCAGGCGCGAGGCCAGTGTTCCTGTCGAGACGGTCAGGAAGGAGCGGATCATCGTCCGTAATAATACCGTTGCTTGCCCGCCAAGGGCCGGTCGTGATAGGCCGCGAGCCGGATTTCAGGCCGACAGGAAGCGGATTTCCGCTGGGATCGCAATCCGCCAAACGGGATCAAGGTGAATGGCTGACGTGAAATATGACGTTCTCGGCATCGGCAACGCGCTGTTCGACGTTCTGGTCCGGACCGACGAGGCTTTTCTCGCCCGGCATGGCATGACCAAGGGCAGCATGTCCCTGATCGACGAGGCGCGCGCCGCCGCGATCTACAAGGACATGGGCCCGGCCACCGAAGTGTCGGGCGGCTCGGCCGCCAACACCATCGTCGGTATTGGCAGCCTCGGGGGCCGCGCCGCCTATGTCGGCAAGGTCAAGGACGATCAGATCGGCAAGCTCTATGTCCACGACATCCGCGCCGCCGGCGTCGCCTTCAACACGCCCGCCGCCAAGGACGGTCCGGCCACCGGCTGCTCCTACATCCTGGTCACGCCGGACGGCGAGCGCACCATGAACACCTATCTCGGCGCCGCGCAGGACCTGTCGCCCGCCGACATCGATCCGGTCGAGATCGCGAGCGCCGGCATCGTCTATCTCGAGGGCTATCTGTGGGATCCGAAGAACGCCAAGGATGCCTTCGTCAAGGCCGCCAGGATCGCGCATGACGCCAGACGCAAGGTGGCGCTCACACTGTCGGATTCCTTCTGCGTCGATCGCTATCGCGACGAGTTCCTGTCGCTGATGCGCAACGGCACCGTCGACATCGTGTTCGCCAACGAATCCGAGCTGCACGCGCTCTACGCCACCTCGGATTTCGACGGCGCGCTGAAGCAGCTGCGCAACGACGTCAATCTCGGCGTCGTCACCCGCAGCGAGAAGGGTTGCATGGTGGTGACGTCGGAAGACGCCGTCGCCGCGCCTGCCTTCCCGATCGAGCAACTGGTCGACACCACAGGCGCCGGCGACCTGTTCGCCGCCGGCTTCCTGTTCGGCCTCGCCCGCAACCTGCCCTACAAGCAGTGCGGCGAACTCGGCGCGCTCGCCGCCGCCGAAGTGATCCAGCACATCGGCGCGCGCCCGCAAGTGTCGCTGAAGGATCTGGCGCAGCAGCGCGGCCTGACGGGGTAGGTCCGTCTCTCTCCGTCATTGCGAGCGCAGCGAAGCAATCCAGGCTGCTTCCGCGGAAAGATTCTGGATTGCTTCGCCGCGCTCGCAATAACGAGCTTGTCGCACGCGCTTCCCAGATTCTCCGCTGTCATCGTCCGCGAAGGCGGACGATCCAGTACTCGCAGACGTCGGTGGTGTATCCAGAAGCCGCGGCGTACTGAACTCCCCGCCTTCGCGGGTAATGACAGCTTACATGAGGTGTGGCGGTGACTTTTTCGCGCCGCCTTTGGCCCGCTTCCCGTATCCAGTCCGGCATAGCCGCCGCGTGTGAGACCCGCGAAGGGCTCGCGCGACCTCGTCGGTCTCAGTACTTGGCGACGACCGGGCCGCCGAACTTGTAGTTCAGGCCGGCGCGGACGGTGTGGAAGGTGAAATCCTGCGAGATGCGTTCGACATAGTTGGCTCCGGGCGGTGCGAAGGTGCTGCCGGGCACATAAGTCGACGTGTAATTCACGCTGCCGAGGTCGGTGTAGAGATATTCGAGCTTGACCGTCCAGTTCGGCGTGAAGGCGTGCTCGACACCGGCGCCGACCGTCCAGCCGACTTTGGTCTCCGATACCGAGCCGGTCTTGGCGTAACCATTGCCCGAGGTGAGGTCCCAGCTTCCCTTGACGTCGCCCACGGCCAGGCCGCCGGTGATGTAGAGCAGCGTCCGGTCGACAGCATATCCCGCGCGCCCGCGGACGGTGACCAGCCAGTTGTTGCGGATGCTCTCGTTGAAGGTGCGGGTGGTCGGCGCGTTCGGTCCGGTGACGATGGCGCGCGCGCCGAGGTCGGTGGCGTTGGCATCGGCTTCCAGGCCGAGCACCCACGCGCCCGTCTGCCAGTTCGAACCGATCTGCAGGCCGCCGATCGCACCGGCCGGCTTGAGGCGCCGGTTGCTCAGCGCCACGAAATCGTTCCTGAAGGGGACGGTCTCGGTGGCCCATGTGCTCGTGAGGTCGAGCGCGGTACCGAGATCGGATTGTCCCCAGGCGTAGCCTGCGTTCGCGCCGACATACAGACCGGTCCAGCTATAGACCGTCGCGATGGCCGCCGGAGCCTTGGCGTAAGGCCGGGCCGCGAGGTCGGCGGCAGTCGCCGAGCCCAAGCTCGCCAATGTCAGGCCCGACGCGATGATCGCAAGCGCTGCTTTTTTCATGGAGAGTCGCCTTCTACCGAAGAGACGCATCGAATTCGAGGTGTTGTACGCCCCCGGCCCCCGGAGTGTCTGTATCCACAGGGCCACATGGCCTTATGCGAAATGGGACGGCGGCGACGCAGTGCGGAGCATAGCGTCGGTTTCACGGGTTTGGCGACATTGGAGCAGGCGCGGAATGTCGCACCTGCAGCGCGGTGAACGTTCGCGGGGTGGAGCGAGAGCACATGGGCCGTCGCGACATTCCCCGTCGGGACGGGGAATGTTCCAGTAGTGATGGTTACCGAATCCTTAACCGGTCAGCATGACTGCCGTACTGTTGGTGTCATGCGGCGCGCTGCCCGCTCCCCGCATCGAGCCCGGCATAGACGCCGCGCTCGAAGCCCCCGAAGGCCTCCAGGCATTTGGCGTCCGCGAAGGGCAGGAGCTGCATCAGGATGACGCCGGTGACGTCGCGTGACGGATCGATCCAGTAATAGGTGTTGGCGAGACCGGCCCAGGCAAGGCTGCCTGCGCTGCGCCCTTCCGGCGTCCTTTCGGTGTTGATCATGAAGGACAGGCCCCACTTCTTCACCTGCTCGGGATAAAGATCGACGTCGTTGGTGTAGGCCGGCGCCGCCGTGGTCATCCGGGTCATGGCGAGGTCGCCGATGTGATTCTGTCCCATGTTCGCGACGGTCTCGGCCTTCAGCACTTGGTTGCCGTTGCCGCGCCCCTTGTTCAGGATCATCTGCGTGAACCGGATATAGTCGGCCGCGGTCGAATAGAGGCCGCCGCCACCCATGTGGAATTCCGGCTCCTGCTCGAGTTCGAACGGGATCGAGGCGAGCTGCCCGTCCTCGCCGCGCGCATGCATGCCGACCAGGCGCCGGCGCATGTCGTCGGTGATCTTGAAGCCGGTGTCGCGCATGCCGAGGGGCGCGAACAGATTGTCGCGCAGATAGGCATCGAGCCGCTTGCCGCTGGCGGCCTCCACGGCCTTGCCGACGAAATCGATGTTGGTGCCATATTCCCAGCGCGAGCCGGGATCGCTCATGATCGGCGTCTTCAGCGCCGCGTTCTGGCAGGTCGTCACCGGCGGCGTGCCGGTCTTCTCCAGATGGATCGCCAGATCGCCGTTCCACATGTTGTAGGCGAAGCCCGCCGTATGGGTCATGAGCTGGCGCAGCGTGATCGGCCGCCTGGCCGGCCGCAGCCTCGGCTCGCCGGCGGCGTCGAAACCCTCCAGTACCTGCGGCTGGGCGAGATCGGGCAGCAGCTCGCCGATCGGCGAATCCAGCGACAGCTTGCCCTGTTCGACCAGCTGCATCGCGCCCGCGGTCGTCACCGCCTTGGTCATCGAGGCGATCCAGAACACGCTGTCGTCGGTCATCGGATCGGGCCTGGCAAGGTCGCGTTTGCCGAACGCGCCCTGATACAGGATATCGTCACCGGTCGCGGCGAGGGCAACGACACCTGGAATCTCCCGGGCATCGCTGATCCGGCGCAGAACCTCGTCGATCTGGGCTTGGCTATGCATGGCGTTTCTCCAATTTGATTTTTGTTGGAAGTCCTCGATTGTCCTCCCGGAGAGCGGGCCCGACAAGCATCCAGGTGTCGCGCCAACTCGCAATCTCGTGACTTGACGGGGGATCGCCCACGCAGGACGACACGGCGGCTGAACGCTCCATCCCTGCCTAAAAACTGTGGTGGATGGCCGCACTTCGCCGCGACCGCACAGGGTCCCGAGCGGTATATTTTCGAGCTGTTTGAAACGGCTTGAAACTTTTGGTGCGTCGCGACGTTTGGCCTCTGGCCGGACCGCGGCCAAAGTTCACATTTGACGCACATTTGGTCGGTCTTTGACTGGCCGCGAGGGGACTTGAGATGATTTCGACCTGGAGCGAATGGAAGCGCTATCCCCGTCCCGGACGGGGCGAGAATCTGGAGGCGCCGATCTCGCCGGGCATTTACGAGGTCCGTGTTGCCGGCACCGGCGCGCTGTATTCGTTCGGCGCGGTCGACAATCTGGCGCAGGCGCTCGCTTTGCTGCCCGTGGGTTCGAAGTCCTGGTTCGGTCGCCGCGATGCCACCGACGTCCCGGATCTCGAATACCGCACCTGCGCGACCTCCTCGAAGGCATCCGCCAAGGCTGCTGCCGAGCGGATGATCGGCCGGCGCGAGACCTATATGAGCGGCGCGGCGTAGGGTCGCCGCTCCGAGTTTAACTCCCATCAGATGTGCGTCGCGGGAGCGGTGCATTGCGTGTCGCTTGTCCCTATAGTCGGGGCCGATCCAAAGCCTCAGGGAGTAACGCCATGACCCCGCCCGCCGCCGCGCGCGCCCAGCAACCCACCGCCACCCTGCGCGACCGGTTGAAGGACCCTTCGCTGCTCAAGGAGGCCTGCTACATCGACGGCGCCTGGGTCGGCACGCCGGTCTTCGCCGTCAACAATCCCGCGACCGGCGCCGAACTGGCGAAAGTGCCGCAGATGTCGGCGGATGACGCCGTCAGGGCCGTCGAGGCCGCCGAGCGCGCCTTCCCCGGCTGGGCCAAACACACCGCCAAGCAGCGCTCCAACATCCTGCGCAAATGGTTCGAGTTGATCATCGCCAACCGCGAGGATCTGGCGCTGATCCTGACATCGGAGCAGGGCAAGCCGCTGGCTGAGGCGCTCGGCGAGGTCGACATCGGAGGGGCCTATGTCGAGTTCTTCGCGGAGGAAGCCCGCCGCGTCTATGGCGAAACCATTCCAAGCCAACGGCCCGATGCGCGGCTGCTCGCGATCAAGCAGCCGATCGGCGTCTGCGGCGCGATCACGCCGTGGAATTTCCCGAACTCGATGATCACGCGCAAGGTCTCGCCGGCGCTGGCGGCGGGCTGTACCGTCGTGCTCAAGCCTGCCAACGAGACGCCGCTGTCGGCGTTTGCGCTGGCTGCGCTGGCGGAACGCGCCGGCGTGCCCAAGGGCGTGTTCAACATCATCACCGGTGACGCCTCGCCGATCGGCAAGGTGCTGTGCGAGCACCCGGCGGTGCGCTTCGTCGGCTTCACCGGCTCGACCGCGGTCGGCAAGATCCTCTACCAGCAGGCTTCGGTCGGCGTGAAGCGGCTCGGGCTCGAACTCGGCGGCAATGCGCCCTTCATCGTCTTCGACGACGCCGACATCGACGCCGCCGTCGAGGGCGCGATTGTCTCGAAGTACCGCAACATGGGCCAGACCTGCGTCTGCGCCAACCGCCTCTATGCCCAGGACAAGATCTACGACAGCTTCGTGCAGAAGCTCTCGGCCAAGGTCGCGGCCATGAAGGTTGGTGACGGCACCGAGAGCGGCATCACCCAGGGCCCGCTGATCAACATGAAGGCGGTCGACAAGGTCGAGCGCCACATTGCCGATGCCGTCAAGCGCGGCGCCCGGGTCGTCACCGGCGGCAAGCGCAGCGAACTCGGGCGTTCCTTCTTCGAGCCGACCGTGCTGGCCGACGTCAAGCCGGACTCCCTGGTGTCGCAGGAAGAGACCTTCGGCCCGCTCGCACCCGTGATCCGCTTCAAGGACGAAGCCGAGGTGATCGCGATGTGCAACGCCTCGCCGTTCGGCCTCGCCTCCTATTTCTATTCACGGGACCTCGGCCGTGTCTGGCGCGTCGCCGAGGCGCTCGAATCCGGCATGGTGGGCGTCAACACCGGACTGATCACGACGGAAGTCGCCCCCTTCGGCGGCGTCAAGGAAAGCGGCCTCGGCCGCGAAGGCTCCCATCACGGCATGGATGAATATGTCGAGATCAAATACGTGATGATGGCGGGTGTGTGAGGGCGCGGTTGTTTCCACGCCGTCATTCCTACCGCCGCAGCACCGCGATGGTCCGGTTGGCGAAGGTCAGCCGCTCCGCAATGACCGACACGAAATAGGTCAGCAGCTTGTGGCTGAGCGCCGGCTCTTCGGTCTTGATGGCGTCGAACTGGTGGACGTTCAGCACGTAGAGCACGCTGTCGATCTCGGCCTGGATGGTGGCGCTGCGCCGGGCGCGCGACACCAGTCCCATCTCGCCGATCGTGGTGTAGCGTCCGAGGCTTCGCACGCGCGTGGTGCGATCGTCGTCGGCCGGCACCATGATGCCGACGCGGCCGTCGAGAATGAAATGCATGGAATCGGCGGGATCGCCGGCCTGCACGATGATCTCGCCGGCCGTGACCTCGAGGCGCTGGCAGCGGCGGATCAGCTCGTCGGCGTCCTCCTCGCTTCCGAGGATCCGCGTGAACCAGTCGCGCAGATTGGCCTCTTCCTGCACCAGCCCCTGGTGCTGGCCGATGATCTCGTTCTCGCACCATTCCAGCGCGTGATCGAGTTCGGGAATGATGGTGACGCCCTCGCCGATGAAGCCGCTGGAGCGAAGTACCTTTTCGGCCGCGGCAGGCAGGTGCACGAGGATGAGTTCGACCCCGAGATCGTGCGCGCTGCGCTTGATCTGGGCGAAACTATAGGCGGCCGAGGAATCGACGCCGGTCACGAGCTTGAAGTCGAACAGCAAATAGCGGCATTGCGGCCTCTCCTGCAGCAGCTGCTTGACGTGCTGGTAGAGCCGGTTGGCCGAGCCGAAGAACAGATAGCTCTGCAGGTTGAGCCCCTGGATCTTGCCGCCATGCGCGAGCAGCACCTCCTGGTCGTCGCGCGAGCGGTCCAGTGACGAGCGATATTCCGAGCCGTCGAAGCTGTACTTGATGGATTCGACGCGGGCCGCGCTGAACGCGAAGGTCGCGCAGCCGATGATCACGCCGATCAGGATGCCCGGCACGAACCCCCAGGCGACGATGATCGCGATGATGGCGATCAGCGAGAGATATTCGAGCTTCGACAGCCGCTTGCGTGAGTCGACGATCCATTTGTGCAGCTGGTCGGCGCCGAGATAGAGCAGCAGGCCGCCCAGCACGAATTTCGGGATGAAGCCGAGCAGGAGCGGCGCGACCCCCAGCATCAGCAGCGACAGCGCTGCCACGGTCAGTCCTGACAGGCGGCCGCGGCCGCCGCTGGAGAAATTCAGGACCGAGCGGCTGACGGAAATGCAGCCGGCATAGCCGCCGAGCGCGCCCGTCAGGATGTTGGCGGCGCCGGTGACGTTCAGCTCGCGTTCCAGATTGGCCTCGCGATGCACCGCCACCTCGATGCCCGTGGTGTTGAACAGGGTGCTGGACGCGGTGACGAAGATGACCGCGACGAGATTGCCGAGAAGATCCGGCACCGCTGACCATGGATAATGGATCAGGGCCTCGGCCTGCCAGGGCAGCATGAACGCGGCTGGCGGCGGCGGCTCGAAGGTCCAGCCCATGGTGCGGGCATCGGCGAGCGAGACACCCAAAGTCCGGAAGGTGAGATGAGCGGCGACCACACCGCAGATCAGAATGATCGGCAGTCCGAACGGGCTGCGCGACCGGTGCCAGGTCAGATACAGCACGAGTGCCATCGCACAGGCCGCGCCCAGCTCCGACAGCGCGAGGCCCCCCGTGAAATGCGTCAGCGTTCCCAGCTGCACGGGATGGCCAGTGATCACGCGGATCGCGCCCAGCACGATCAGAAGCCCGGTGGCACCGAGGAAACCGCCGACGACGGGATAGGGCACGTAGCGGATGGCGCGTCCCATCCGCGTCAGCCCCAGCCCGCAGAGCACGACCCCGGTCAGCACCGTCGACAGGCCCAGCGTGATCAGGATCGGCGACAGCAGCGAGGCCGAAGGGGCGAGCGCGGTCATCCGCTCGGCCAAAGAGGCGGCCAGGATGCCGGTGACCGCGGCCGTCGAACTGTCCGGCGCCGCGACGGCGAAGGGCAGCGAACTGCCCAGCGCAATGATCGCCGCCAGCACCGCCGAGCTGATGAAGGTCGCCGCGATCCCGTAGGACAGATAGGGTGACAATGGACCGGCGAAGATCAGCAGCGCGTAGGACAGGCCGAACGTCACGGTCAGGACGCTGGCGGCCGTCCCGCCCATGATGTCGGTGACGGCGCGCTTGAGAGAGGGATTGAAACCGGCCGACGGGATGAAATTGATGGCTGGATCGGTCACGCTGTGGTGCTCGCTCCTGAAATGACTTTCAAGAGGTAGACCAGTGCGAGCGCGGCGCAAGCAAATTCTTGCGGCAGTGGAGCGAGGACGGTGGCGCAGCCATGCGACCGCGCGCCGGATCAACCGTACGGTTGAGGACAAGGCCGAAGTGCTGGCACATTGTGGTCCCGGCGCAGGCCGGGACTGCGTCGGGAAACGAACGATCTCGTTCGCGCTGCAGTCGCAGGACGGCTGCAGCGGCGTCTAGATCTTCAGCTCCGAGCCGGTGACCCGGCGATAGGCTTCGAGGTAGCGCTTGCTGGTCGCCTCCACCACGCTGGCGGGCAGGGGCGGCGGCGGGGCGTCGCCGTTCCAGCGGCCGGCGCGGCGCTCGCCGTCGAGATAGTCACGCAGCGGCTGCTTGTCGAAGCTCGCTTGCGGCTGGCCGGGCTTGTAGGCATCGACGGCCCAGAACCGGGAACTATCGGGCGTCATCACCTCGTCGATCAGGATGATGCGGCCGTCCTTGTCGCGGCCGAATTCGAACTTGGTATCGGCGATGATGATGCCCTGCTCGCGGGCGAGCTCCTCGCCGAGCGTGTAGATCGCGCGGGTCATGCTCTCCAGCGTGTAGGCGGTCTCCTCGCCGACGACTTCACGCATTCGCGCGATGGTGATGTTCTCGTCATGGCCGGTCTCGGCCTTGGTGGCCGGGCTGAAGATCGAAGGCTCCAGCTTCTCGCTCTCGACGAGGCCATCCTTCAGCTTCTCGCCGGCCAGCGTGCCGCTCGCCGCATATTCCTTCCAGGCCGACCCCGAGAGATAGCCGCGGATCACGCATTCGATCGGAAACACAGTGGTGCGCTTGCAGAGCATCGCGCGGCCGAGAATCTCGGTGCGGTGCGCCCCCAGCGCCGGCACGGCAGCGATGATCTCGTCGGTGTCGGCGCTGATCATGTGATGCGGCACCACGCCCTCGAGCTCGGCGAACCAGAACGCGCTGATCTGGGTGAGCACCGCGCCCTTCATCGGGATGGTCTCGGCCATCACGACGTCGAAGGCGCTGATGCGGTCGGTGGTGACCAGCAGCAGGCGATCGTCGTCGACGGCGTAGATGTCGCGCACCTTGCCGCGGCCGATCTTCGGGAGCGGCAGGTCGCTGGAGAGCATCGTGGTCATGAGCAGAACTTTCGAAGGCGGTTGTCCGGACCTGTCCGATGGCAGGGCCGGACACGGCATTAGCCTATTCCGGCAGCGGAATGAACTCGTGTTCGTTCGGAACTCCGGCGAAGCGGCCGGTTTTCCAGTCCTGCTTGGCCTGCTCGATCCGCTCCTTGCTGGAGGACACGAAATTCCACCAGACATGGCGCGGGCCTTCCAGCGCATCGCCGCCGAGAAACATCATGCGCGTGGCTTTCAGCGCCTTCACGGTGATGCGGTCGCCGGGCCGGAAGATCAGCAGCCGAGGCCCCTCGTAGCGCTCGTTCGCGATCTCGACCTCGCCGTCGACGAGGTAGATCGCGCGCTCCTCGTGATCGGGGTCGAGCGGCACGCTCGCGCCCTGCGTGGCCGCCACCTCGGTGTAGAACCAGGGCGACACCATCGCGACGGGCGAGGTGACACCGAAGGCGGAGCCCGCGATCACCCGTGCGGTGAAATCGCGCTCGGAGATCATCGGCAGGTCGCCGGCGCCATAGTGCTGGAACGAGGGGGCGATCTCCTCCGAGCCGGCAGGGAGCGCGATCCAGCTTTGCAGGCCCAGCATCTTCTGGCCCGCCGCGCGCTGCGCGTCCGGCGTGCGCTCGGAATGCGCGATGCCGCGCCCTGCCGTCATCAGGTTCATCGCGCCCGGCGCGATCTCCTGGATGTTGCCCTCGCTGTCGCGATGCATGATCGCGCCGTCGAACAGATAGGTGACGGTGGCGAGGCCGATATGCGGATGCGGCCGCACGTCCATGCCCTTGCCGGCGACGAACTGCACCGGCCCGAAATGATCGAAGAAGATGAACGGCCCGACCATCTGCCGCTTGCCATGCGGCAGCGCGCGCCGCACCGCGAATCCGTCGCCGAGATCGCGGGTGCGCGGCACGATGACGAGATCGAGCGCATCGCAGGACATGGGATCGCCGAGCACGGGATCGTTGGAGGGTTGCCAGCTCATGGGGAACTCCTGTTTATTGCTGGTAGGATCGTAGCAGATAAGGCTTTAAAGCGGCAGGTGAAGCCGATGATTCCTCCTCTCAGACCCGGCGCCAAATTGCTGCATGTGGCCGGTCCCGTCATCGAGATCGATCGGCTCATCCTGCGCTCATGGCGCGCGAGTGATGTCGCCCCCAATACGGCCATGCTGTCCGATCCAGAGACCGCGCGCTTCATCGATGGCGAGGCCGAGCTGGGTGGAGACAAGGTGGATGTCCGGGTGACCACCCGGGCGGGCTGGCGGCGATGAGAGGCTTGAAAAAATCCGTCCCACGGTCGATGTTCTGCCCGCTTTCACCGCAGATCCGCACCATCCGATGACGCCAGCCGCTCTTGAACTTGCCTTCCGTTCGGCCAGCGTTTCGCTGCTGCTGGTGCTGGCGGCCTCGCTGCTCTCCGATTTCCGCAATGTGCTGGCGGCCCGCCTCGGTGCGGCCTTCGCATTGAGTGCGGCCGCGCATGCGGCGAGTTATTCCCTCGATGTCACGTCGCGGATCCCGCTCTGGCACGCGCCGATCGTCGCGTTATCGACCGGCAGCATCGTGGTGTTCTGGCTGTTCACATGCTCCCTGTTTGATGACGATTTTCGCCTCCGCCGATGGCACCTCGGGGTCTGGGCGCTGGTGGTCGCCTTCAGTTTCGCAGGCTGCGTCTGGATTGCACCCAGCGGGCATGTGAAGTTCTCGGTGAGGCTGGTCAATCTGATCGTGCTCGGTTTCATCGCGCTTGCGATCTGGCAGATGATCGCCTCCTGGCCGGCCGACCTGGTCGAGCGCCGCCGTCGCGTTCGCGTTTTCGTCGTCTGCGTAATCGCGCTCTATGGCGGGCTGAACGCGATTCTCCAGATCGCCGTCGCCGGCCACCACGTCGCCGATGTCGCCGAAACCATCAATGCCGGCGCGCTCGCCTGCACCGTCGCGGCAATCGTCTATGCCATGATGCGGGTCGATGGCTCGGATCTGTTCCCGGCCGCGGCGGAGCCTGCGCTGGCGATGGCGCCGAACCAGCCTGCCGCCGATCCCGCTGCAGACCGGAAGCTGATCGACGACCTGATGCGCCTGATGGCGGACGAGCGGATCTATCGCCAGGAGAACATCACCATCGGTGTGCTGGCGGGCCGGCTGAAAATTCCCGAATACCGGTTGCGCCGGCTGATCAACCAGCGGCTCGGCTATCGCAACTTCAATGTGTTCCTCAACAACCACCGGATCGAGGAGGCCAAAGCGGCGCTCGCCGATCCCGCCCAGCGCGAGGTGCCCGTCATCACCATCGCCATGGATGCCGGCTTCCAGTCGCTCGGCCCCTTCAATCGCGCCTTCAAGGCCGTGACGGGTGTGACGCCGACGGAGTACCGGCGGCTGAACGCCGATGCGGTCTAGATATCCATGCAATTGAAATCACGCAATAATTCCGGAATCGGCTAGCGTCCTTCAGCTTCGACAAGGTCGCTCTTCGAAATCGGCGAGCCCGCATCGTCCGCATCCCGCTTCCTCCCGGTATGTCCCAAGCCCGGAGAAAGCCCGTGACCCGCCGCCGCAAGATCCTCCTCCTCACCACCGCCATAGCCTGTGCCGGCCTCGTGCTCGGCGCCGCACGGGCCCGCGACGTGCCGAAGGTTGCAACCGGATTCGTTGCCGACCTTCTCTGCTCGGAGACCCTCGTCTCGGGCCTCGATGCCAGGCGCAATCTGGCGGAAACCATCGACGCGATGCCGGGCGTCGGCCTGCTGACCTGGGCGATGGACGTTCAGGTCGACCGCGCCCGCAAGGACGTCACGGTGACGCTGTTCGGCCTCAGCCGCAGCCATGCGATCTATCGCGAGGGTCTCGGTTGCACGCTCGAACACGGCGTGGAGATCGCCGCCGTCGCGCCCCCGGTGGACGACGGGCAGCCGGCATTGCTGCCCGAGATCGCCGGTCCCGCGATCGTGCCGCCTCAGAGTCCCGACCTCGCCGCCGCGCTCGCCCGCGCCTTCGCCGAGCCCGCAGAGCCGCCCTATCGCCGCACCCGCGCGATCGTGGTGATGAAGGCGGGCCGGATCGTCGCCGAACGTTACGCCGACGGCATCGGACCGGAGACGCCGCTGCTCGGCTTCTCCATGACCAAATCCGTGATCTCGGCGCTGACCGGCATCCTCGCGCGTCAGGGCAAATTGAAGCTCGAAGGCCCGGCGCCCGTCGCCGCCTGGGCCAATCCCGACGACCCGCGCCACGCCATTACCGTCGATCAGCTGCTGCGGCACACCGCCGGCCTTGCCCTCGGCAGCTCGCTGCAGGCCTCGCTCGGCTCGGCCTTCGAGCCGGTCAACCGCATGAAGTTCGTCGAGAGCGACATGGCCGGCTATGCGGCGAGCATGCCACTCGAGACCGTGCCGGGCTCTGCGTGGAATTATCACGACGGCAACATGCTGATCCTGTCGCGCCTGATCCGCGATGCCACCGGCGGCCGTCCCGAAGATGCGCTCCGCTTCGCGCGCCGCGAATTGTTCGCGCCAACAGGCATGCGCCACGTCACGCTTCAGCTCGATGGCTCCGGCACCATCGAGGGCTCCAGCGAGATGCTGGCCTCGGCGCGCGACTGGGCCCGCTTCGGCCAGCTCTATCTCGATGACGGCGTCGCCGGTGGGAAACGAATCCTGCCCGAAGGCTGGGTGACCTATTCCGCGACGGCGACGCCGAATGCCTGGGTCGGCATCGGCGCCGGCTTCTGGACCAACCAGGGCGACAGTTTTGGCGCGAAGCTGCGCGTCGAGCGCGGCTGGCCGCGCGATGCGTTCTTCGCCAAGGGCACGATCGGGCAGTACACGATCGTCATTCCGTCGGAGCGGCTGGTGATCGTGCGGCTGGGCCGCTCGCCGAACGCGCCGCCAGAGGCCGATGGTGTGTTTGACCTCGTGCGCGATGTGGTCGCAGCGACGCGCACGAAGGGACATTTGGCGAGGGGAAATTGAAGAAGCTTCTGCCCCTCCCTCTCCATCCCCTCCAGGGGAGGAAGGGGTAAGCAGAGCGCCGCGCTGCGAGCGCTTACCGTCCCAGCTCCGTCGCCTTGGCGACGCGGTCGAAGCGCTCCAGCGTCAGGATCGCATCGGCGAATTTTTCCGCGCGCGCGTTGAGCACGGGCCGCGCCAGGGTGAGGAACTTCTGCTGCATCGCCTGCGCGTCCGGGAACGAAGTCGGCTCGCCGGACGGATCGGCGTAGATCCGCTCGTGCACGCCGTCGTCGGTCGTGATGCTGACGCGGGCACCGAACGGATGGGTACGGCCGACCTCAAGTCGATCGTCCTGCACCACGTCGAACTTGTCGGCGAGCGCGTCGATCGCGGCATCGCCGAGCCGGTTGTAATCGTCCCAGCCGAACGAGCCCTGGTCGAGCGCCAGCGCGCCGGTGAAGAACATCGAGAACTGGCCGCCGACGATCGAGCGCGGATGCCGCTTGGTGGCGGCATCGCCGGTCAGCGTGATGCCGTTGCGATGCAGGCCGATCTCGACGCGCTTCACCTGGTCGGGCGTCAGATTGTGCTCGCGCCGCATCGCGATCAGCGCGTCGATCGCCGCATGGGTGTAGCGGCAGCTCGGATAGGGCTTCACGCCGATCTTCATCGTTTCATAGGTCGAGCCGAGCCCGGCCACGGCCTTGTCGGGATGCGCATCGTCGGTGTAGCCGGCGAGCAGGCCGTGCTTGCCTTCCACAGATTCGGTCGAGCCGATGAACGCGTTGCGCGCCAGTGTCGCGGCGATCACGCCGTTCATCGCGGCGGCGCCGACCTGGTAGCGCTTGTTCCACGCGCCGTTCACGAGGAACTGCAGCGAGCCCGCGGCCTGGCTGCCGGAGACGCCGAACGCGGCGACGATCTGCTCCTCGCTGAGGCCGTACAGCTTGCCGGCTGCCGCCGCCGCGCCATAAGTGCCGGCCGTGGCGGTCGGGTGGAAGCCGCGGGCGTAATGCGAGGTCGGATCGAGCGCGTTGCCGAGCCGGCAGCAGACTTCATAGCCCGCGACGATCGCGGTCAGCACGTCACGGCCCGACGCGCCGACCATCTCGCCGACGGCGAAGGCGGCCGGCACCACCGGCGCACTCGGATGCAGCGAGGAGTCCGCATGGGTGTCATCGAAATCGAGGGAATGGCCGAGCGCGCCGTTGAGCAGCGCCGCCACCGCCGGGGTCCAGGTCTTGCTGTCGCCGAACACGGTGGACTCGCCCTTGGTGTCCAGCGCCAGCGCCTCCAGCATCTTCAGGATCGACGGCGTCGATTCCGCCTCCTTGCGGGCGCGGATGGCGCTGCCGAGAAAGTCCAGCGTCAGCACCTTGGCGCGGTCCAGCACCTCGGCCGGAATGTCATCGTATGTCAGGTTGAAGACATAGGCGGCGAGCGTTGCGGTTTCGTGGGCCATCGTGTTTCCTCGTTTTGGCGCGCAAATTAGGCGGGCTGATTTGGCCTTTCAAGCGGCCTCGCGGTCGCGGGCACCAGCCATGCTTTTTGACGGCTCAGCAGGATCGGGACAGTCGACGATGACACGCGCAAGGGAGCTGTTCGACCGGATCCGGGCGCGGCGGACGCAAGCCGGGCTGGCGGTCCGCATGACCGTCGCGGCGACCGCCGCCTATGCCATCGCCAGCGCGCTGCACCTGCTGCTGCCGCTCTGGGCGGTCCTGACCTCGCTGATCGTGACCCAGATGAGCGTCGGGCGTTCGCTGAAGGCGACGCGCGACTACATGCTCGGCACCATCGGCGGCGCCATCTATGGCGGGACCATTGCGATCCTGATCCCTTATTCGACCGAGGCCGGCCTGCTCGGCCTGCTGGTGCTGGCCGTCGCCCCGCCGGCCTTCGTCGCCACGTTCTATCCCACCCTCAGCACCGCCACCGTGACCGCCGTGATCGTGCTGCTGGTCCCCACCATGCATCATGCCGATCCGCTGACGTCGGCGATCGACCGGGTCAGCGAGGTCGGCGTCGGGGCGATCACGGGCTTGATCGTGTCCTTCCTGGTGTTGCCCTCGCGCGCGGCCAGGCAGATCCGCGCCATCGCCGCGGGCCTGCTGGGATTGATCGCCGATGCCCTCGTCGAACTGCTGGCCGGGCTCACCCGTGGCCGCGACAATGATGCGCTGCATCGGATCCAGGACGGCATCGGCAGCGCCATCGTCGGCCTCAATACCACCGGTGTCGAGGCCGAGCGTGAGCGTGCCGCGCGGCTGTCGGGCGGGCCGGACACCGGGCCGCTCCTGCGCACCATCCTGCGGCTGCGCCACGACGTCGTGATGATCGGCCGTGCCACGGTGGTGCCGCTGCCGAT
>VYLE01000612.1_pt1 | contig 16054 bp, 15 predicted proteins | sample 5114391 | NCBI WGS metagenome assembly VYLE01 (sample SAMN12291771, study PRJNA351875) | freshwater metagenome | isolation source: freshwater lake | place: USA: Michigan, Kent Lake | collected 2013-08-15
GGCGGGGGTGTTCCGTGGCGTGAGCTTTGATCTGGCGAAGGGCGAGGTGCTGTGTCTGGCCGGTCTGGTGGGTGCGCGCCGGACCGATGTGGGGCTTGCGCTGTTCGGCATCGCGCCCGCGACGGAGGGCAGTCTGCATCTGCACGGGTCCGACGTGACGATCACCACGCCGCGGCAGGCGATGGACCTTGGCATCGCCTATGTGTCGGAGGATCGGCGCAAGCTGGGTCTGGCGATGACGCTGCCGATCTTTTCCAACATCTCGCTGGCATCGCTGCGGCGGTTCCTGCGGACGCTGGGCCTGATCGACCGCAAGGCCGAGGGGATCATGGCGGAAAGCTATCGCAAGGCGCTGGACATTCGGGCGCCGGATTGCCGGATCGAGGTGGGCAAGCTGTCGGGGGGCAACCAGCAGAAGGTGATGCTGGCGAAGTGGCTGGAGACGAAGCCGCAGGTCCTGATCTTTGACGAACCGACGCGGGGGATCGATGTGGGGGCGAAGGCCGAGGTCCATGCCATCATCCGACGGCTGGCGGCAGAGGGGGTGGCGGTGATCGTCATATCCTCGGACCTGCCTGAGGTGCTGGCGCTTGCCGACCGGGTGTTGGTGATGCGCGAGGGGCGGCAGGTGGGGCTACTGGACATCAGCGAGGCCAGTCAGGAGCGGGTGATCGCCCTTGCGGCGGGCACGGGCGCGGGGGTCGCGGCATGAACGGGTTGATCGGGCGCGTCTCGCCCCAGACGCTGCGGCTGGTGGCGTTGTTCTTGGCACTTCTGGCGACGGTGCTGTTCTTTTCCACGCAGATCGAGGGGTATCTGTCGGCGCGGATGTTCAACCGGATTTCCACCTCGGCGGCGGTCGTGCTGCCGATCGCGGTGGGGCAGGCCATCGTGATCATGACGCGCAACATCGATCTGTCGGTTGGGTCGATCCTTGGGGTCGTGGCTTATATGACGGGGCAGGCGCTGGGGGCGATGCCGGAGATGCATCCGGTTTTCGCGGTCTTGCTGGCCATGGGGATCGGGGCGGTGGCGGGGGCGATCAACGGCGTTCTCGTGGCTTGGGGCCGGGTGCCATCGATCATCGTGACGCTGGGGACACTGGCGCTGTATCGGTCGTTCCTTGTGGAATATTCGAACGCCACGACGATCACCACGGCGAGCCTGCCGCAATGGCTGGTGGAATTGCCGCAGGCGAGCCTGTTTTCCATCGGTGCGCTGGATGTGCGGGTGACGGTGGTTTTGGCCCTTGTGGCCTGCCTTGTGGTGGGCGTGGCGCTGTCGCGGCTGCGGGCGGCGCGGAAGTTTCTTGCCGTCGGGTCCAATCCGGATGCGGCCAAGATGGCGGGCATCGATGCGCCGCGCGTGGTCTTTGTCGCCTTCGTTCTGGCCGGGGCTTTGGCGGGGCTGTCGGGTTTCATCTTCCTTGCCAAGTTTGGCAACATCACCGTGGTCGCGGGCCTTGGTTTTGAGTTGAAGTCCATCGCCGCCGTGGTGGTAGGGGGCGTGTCCATCATGGGCGGGTCTGGAACGATCCTTGGCGTTCTGATGGGGACGGTGCTGGTGGATACGATCGACAATTCGCTGACGCGCTGGGACATGGTGAGCGAGTTCTGGCGCGATGCGCTGCTGGGCATGCTGATCATGGCGGCGGTGACGCTGGACACGCTGGCGGCGCGGCAACTGGCGCGGCTGCGCCGCAAGGAAGGGGGCGCGGAATGATCGGCTGGCTTCGATCCTGGGAAGGCGGGTTGCTGGTGGTGTTCCTTGCCACGCTGGCCCTGAACGTCAGTTTCGCGCCGGAGTTCCTGACGGTGCAGAACCAGATCAACCTGTTCCAGCTGTCGGTGGAGAAGATCATCGTGGCGCTGGTGATGACGCTGATCATCATCAATGCCGAGATCGATCTTTCGGTGGCCTCGGTCATGGGTCTGGCGGCGGTGGTCTTTGCCTATCTGCTCAATCAGGGCTGGGGCGGGGGCAGCGCCGCGCTGGCCTGCCTTGCGGTTGGTCTGGTGGCGGGGCTGTTCAACGCCGTGCTGGTGGCGAAGGTGGGCATCCCGTCGCTGGTCGTGACGCTGGCGATGATGATCGGTTATCGCGGCTTCTCGCGGGTGATCGTGCAGGATACGAGCCTTGGGAACTTTCCGGATTGGGTGACGGAACTGGGGCAAAAGGGGCTGATCGGCCCGCTGCCCCTGTCGTTGGTGATGTTCTTTGTGCTGCTGGTGGCGCTGGGGGTGCTGCTGCACCGGACGGGGTTCGGGCGGCAGGTGGTGGTGATCGGTACCAATGCCGATGTGGCGCGGTTCTCGGGCGTGGATGTGGGCCGGGTGAAGGCGACGCTTTTTGTCATGTCGGCGCTGATCTCGGCGGTGGCGGGGGTTCTTTATGCTGCGCGACTGGGGTCGGTGCGCGGGGATTCCGCGCTGGGATTTGAACTCGATATCATCACGATGGTGCTGTTGGGCGGCGTGTCGATCTTTGGCGGCAAGGGAAGCATGGTGGGGGTGTTCCTTGCCATCCTGATCATCCTGAACCTGCGGAACGGCATGGCGCTGATGAACATCACCGGGCATGTGCAGACGGGGGTGATTGGGTCGCTGCTGATCCTGTCGGTGCTGTTGCCCAATCTGGTGGGCGATCTGCGGACCCGCCGCGCGCGGGCATGAGGGGGGTCGCGATGCAGAGGCATGCCTTCAAGATGTACCTGAACGACGGGTGCGAGGCGGAATACATTCGCCGCCATGACGAGATCTGGCCGGAACTGGCGGACCTGCTGCGTGCGGCGGGAATTTCCAACTATTCCATCCATCTGGACCGCGAGACGCAGGTGCTGTTCGGCTATCTGGAACGGCGGGAGGATCACGCGATGGACGATCTGCCCAATCATCCGGTGATGAAGCGGTGGTGGGCGCATATGGGGGACATCATGCGCACCAATCCCGACGGGTCGCCCGTGGCGGTGCCGCTGACCGAGACCTTCTTCCTGCGCTGATCATCTAGCCCAGCGGGTCGCGGGCGCGGACGATGTCGCGCCATTGGTCGGCATAGGCGCGCCAGCGCGGATCGGCCGGGGGATGGATCAGGGTCCGTCCGGCGGGCCGTGTCTGCAGGGGGCCTGCAAGGAGTGCCGCGCCAAGCCCTGTACCAGCGCCTTGACCAGCCAAGAGGACGGGCCGCCCGGTGGCTGTGGCCAGCATCCGTGCGAAGGCGGGATTGCGAGCGAGGGGGCCTTCGATGACGGTCTCGCCCTCGGCCCCGATCAGGGACAGGCAGGCCGCCCCCATGAGGGCAACGTAGAAGGAGGCGGCGACCGTACGCGCCGCGCCTTGCGGTTCTTCCGACCATGCAAAGCTTTGGCCGGGGAAGGGGCCGGTCGTGGGATGGAGCGAGGGCAGGGCCATGATGCGGCGGTCGAGGAGGGCGGCTTCGTCCGCCTCGGTCGCCGGGGATGGGGTGGGACCTGCGATTTCCTCGAACTCGCGTCCCGCCATGAAGCGGGCCGTGGGCACGGGTTCTCCGCGGGCGTTGACGTTGATCAGCGTGTCGCGCGCCGGGTCCAGCGTCACGGCGTGGCCGCCGAGGGCCATGACGATCATCCATGTCCCGGTGGACAGGATCGCGCGCGGCCCCGGTTCTGACAGCCATGGGACGAGCGAGGCGTTGGAATCGTGAATGCCGCAGAGGACGGGGGTGCCAGGAGGAAGTCCTGTTTCGGCCGCGATGGCGGGCAGGATCGGGCCAAGCACGTCGCCCGCCTTGCAGAGCGGCGGGAAACGGTCGCGCCAGCCGAGGCGATCCACCATCGAGGAGAAGCAGCCCGAATGGGGGTTCCACAGGTCCGTATGACAGCCGAGCGAGGTGGCCTCGGAAGCGGCGATCCCCGTCAGGCGGAAGGACCAGTATTGCGCGAGGGTGAGGATGTGGCGGCTGCGGGCGAAGGCCTCGGGGAAGGTCTGGGCCTGCCAATGCAGTTGCGCGCCGAGGTTCAGACCCATCGGCAGGCGCGGGGCGCCGGTTTCGGCGAAGGGGGGGCGCAGGCTGTCGTATTCGGGCAGGCTGTCGGGGCCGGTGTGTTCGTAATCGAGGATGGGAAGGGTCAGCGCACCGTCCGCCCCCACAAGCGCCCCCGCCGCGCCATGGGTGGTGAGGGAGAGCGCATCGACGGGATGGGCGGCACCGAGGTCGCGCAGGGCGGAGATCAGGAAGTGCCAGAGCGCCTCGGCATCGTGGTGGGGATAGGGGCCGTCACGGCGCACGGTGTTGGGCGCGCGGGCGATGGTGGTCTCTGCCCCTGTCGCAAGATCGACCGTCAGTAGTTTCGCATTGGTCTTGCCGATGTCGATGACCGCGATGTGGCGCATCTTTCCCCCAGAACGGGCCTGCTGCATGGCCCTTGAGGGCAGTTTCCCCGTGCCTCTGCCCAAGTCAACTGGGCGGGGCGGCGGGTCTTGTCTCCCTTGGCCTTGTGGTGCGTGAAAGCACGTGGCAGCCGCACGGATCCTGTTCATTTTCTGTCTTCAAACATCCTGCGGGGGGGTGCCGCGGCACGCGGCGAGGAGGGGCGCAAAGCCCCCCTGCGAGGCCGGACCTTGCGGGACGGCTTGCCAATCCGGGCGCGGGCTTCCAGACTGTGACCGATTGGTCAGAATTCCTTGAGGAGCCCGCGCCCATGTCCCTTCTTGCCGCCGCGACCGAGGTTCGTGAAAAGGCCTATGCGCCCTATTCCCGTTTCAAGGTGGGGGCCGCGCTGCGGACCACCGGCGGGACGGTCCATGTCGGCTGCAATGTGGAAAACGTGGCCTATCCCGAAGGCACCTGCGCCGAGGCCGGGGCGATTGCCGCCATGGTGGCGGGGGGCGAGACGCGGATCGCCGAGATTCTGGTGATCGCCGACAGCCCGGAGCCCGTGCCGCCCTGTGGCGGGTGCCGCCAGAAGATCGCGGAATTCGCGGGGCAGGAGGTGCGGGTCACGCTTTGCACCACGGATGGCAAGCAGAAGGTGATGACGGTGGCCGAGCTGTTGCCGGGCGTCTTTACCGCCGCGCATATGGACCGGACCTGAGCGTGGACGCGCGGGCGATCATCGCGAAGCTGCGCGATGGGGGGCAGCCGTCGGCGGCGGAGTTGCGCTGGTTCGCCAAAGGGTTGGCCGATGGAGCGGTGAGCGATGCGCAGGCCGGGGCCTTTGCCATGGCCGTGCTGCTGAAGGGGCTGGGCGAGCAGGGGCGCGTGGCGCTGACCAAGGCGATGCGGGATTCGGGCCGGGTTCTGGAATGGGATTTGAACGGGCCAGTGGTGGATAAGCATTCCACGGGGGGCATCGGGGATTGCGTGTCGCTGCTGCTGGCGCCCGCCTTGGCGGCCTGCGGGGCCTATGTGCCGATGATCTCGGGCAGGGGGTTGGGCCATACGGGGGGGACGCTGGACAAGCTGGAGTCGATCCCCGGTTTCCGCACCGGGCTTTCAGAGGACCAGCTTCGCCGCCAGATCGGGGCGGTGCGTTGCGCCATCGTGGCGGCAAGCGCCGAGATCGCGCCTGCAGACCGGCGGCTTTACGCGATCCGCGACGTGACCTCGACGGTGGAGAGCGTGGACCTGATCACCGCCTCGATCCTGTCGAAGAAGCTGTCGGCGGGGCTGGAGGCGCTGGTGCTGGACGTGAAATGCGGATCGGGCGCCTTCATGGACACGTTGGAGAAGGCGGAGGCCTTGGCGCAGGCGCTGGTGACGACGGCGCAGGGGGCGGGCTGCATGACGCGGGCGCTGATCACCGACATGAGCCAGCCCTTGGCCACGGCGGCGGGCAATGCGCTGGAGGTGATCGAGGTGATGGAGACGCTGACGGGGACGTCGGTGAATGCCGCGCTGTGGGACCTGACGGCGGCCTTGGGGGGCGAGGCGCTGGCGCTGGGCGGTCTTGCGGCGGATGCCGAGGATGGCGAGGCGCGGATCATTTCGGTCCTGGAGAACGGGCAGGCGGCGGAGTGGTTCGGGCGGATGGTGGCGGCGCAGGGGGGGCCTGCGGATTTCGTGGAGCGCTGGCCCGACCGGCTGCCTGCCGCACCGGTGGTGGTGGAGGTGCCCTGCACGGGCGACGGCTTCGTCCATGCCATCGACGGGCGCGCGCTGGGCGAGGCGGTGGTGCATCTGGGCGGCGGGCGATTGCGCGAGGGGGACCGGGTGAACCCTTCGGTGGGTTTGTCGGACATGGCGGGCTTGGGCGAAGGCGTGGCGCGGGATGTGCCGCTGGCCCTTGTGCATGCGGCGGATGAGGCGGCGGCTGAGGCGGCGGTGCGCGCGGTGCAGGCCGCCTATCGGATCGCCAGTTCGGCGCCGGAGGAGCCGCCCCTTGTGCTGAAGCGGGTGGGGTGATGGCGCGGGCGTTCCTGATCGTGATGGATTCCGTGGGCTGCGGTGGCGCGCCGGATGCTGCGGCGTTCGGGGATGCGGGGTCCAACACGCTGGGCCATATCGCGGCGGCCTGTGCAGAAGGGCGGGCCGATGACGGGCGGAGCGGGCCGTTGCGCCTGCCGCATCTGGATGCGCTGGGGCTGGGGGCGGCGGTGCGGCTGGCCTCGGGCGCGGCGATGCCGGGGCTGGAGGCGGTGCCCGTGGGGCACTGGGGCGCGGCGACGGAAGTGTCGCGGGGCAAGGACACGCCCTCGGGGCATTGGGAATTGGCGGGCGTGCCAGTGCCGTGGGACTGGACCTATTTCCCCGATACGGTTCCGGCCTTTCCCGATGATCTGGTGGCGGAGGTCTGCCGTCTGGCGGGGGTTTCCGGGATACTGGGCAATTGCCACGCCTCGGGGACCGAGATCATCGACCGGCTGGGGGCAGAGCATCTGCGGACGGGGTGGCCCATCTGCTATACCAGCGCCGACAGCGTGTTTCAGATTGCCGCGCATGAGGAGGCCTTTGGGCTGGAGCGGCTGGTGGATTTATGCCGCGACCTTGCACCAAGGCTGCATGCCATGAAGGTGGGGCGCGCGATTGCGCGGCCCTTCGTCGGGGTTCCGGGGGATTTCCATCGCACGGGAAACCGGCGGGATTTTGCGATTGCGCCGCCCGCGCCGACATTGCTGGATTGGGTGCAGGGGGCGGGACGCGTGACCCATGCGGTGGGCAAGATCGGCGACATCTTCAGCCACCGTGGGATTTCCAGCCTGCACAAGGGCAAGGATGATGCTGCCCTTTTCGATCATCTGGACCGCTTGGTAGTCGAGGCGGAGGCGGGGTCCTTGACCTTTGCCAACTTCGTGGAGTTTGACAGCAATTTCGGGCATCGCCGCGACGTGGCGGGATATGCAAGTCAACTCGAATGGTTCGATGCGCGGGTGGGGCCGTTTCTGGCGCGGTTGGGGCCCGGCGATCTGGCGATCTTCACCGCCGATCATGGGAATGATCCCACATGGCGGGGGACGGAGCATACGCGGGAGCGGGTGCCTGTGCTCTGTCATGGTGCGGGGACTGGGTCCTTTGGGCTGCGGGGGTTTGTGGATGTGGGGGCGTCGGTGGCGGCGCATCTGGGGGTAGGGTCTGCAGGCCCGGGGAGGAGTTTCCTGTGATCACCAATATGCCGAAGGTGGAGTTGCATCTGCATCTGGAAGGGGCGGCGCCGCCTGCCTTTATCCGGGGGCTGGCGAAGGAGAAGAAGGCCGATATCGGCGGCATCTTCGACGAGCGGGGGAATTACAAATACAAGGATTTCTGGGATTTCCTGAAGGTCTATGAGGCGGCGACCTCGGTCCTGACATCCCCTGAGGATTATGCACGGCTGGTGTTGGCGGTGCTGGAGGAGAGTGCGCAGTCGGGCGTAGTTTATTCTGAGACGTTCCTTTCCCCGGATTTCTGCGGCGGCCGCGATGTGGGGGCGTGGCGGGAATATCTGCATGCGATGCGCGAGGCGGCGGATAGGGCCGAGCAGGACATGGGGATCACGCTGCGGGGGATCATCACCTGCATCCGGCATTTCGGCCCTGACAAGGCGCGGGAGACCGCGCTTTGCGCCGCAGAGACGGCGGGGGATTGGATCGTGGGTTTCGGCATCGCGGGGGATGAGAAGGTGGGCCAACCCAAGGATTACCTGTGGTCCTTTGATTGCGCCCGGGAGGCGGGGCTGCGGCTGACGGCGCATGCGGGGGAATGGGGCGGGCCTGACTCGGTCCGCGACGCGGTGCGCGATCTGGGGGTGGAGCGGATCGGGCATGGCGTGCGGGCCATCGAGGACCTTGCGCTGGTGGACGAGTTGGCCGAGCGGGGCATCGTGCTGGAGGTCTGCCCGGGGTCGAACATCGCGCTGGGCATCTATCCCGGTTGGCGCAAGCATCCGATTGGCGAATTGTGGCGGCGGGGGGTGAAGGTGACGATCTCGACCGACGATCCGCCCTTCTTTCACACCACCATGGCGCGGGAATACGACATGCTGAATGCCGCCTTCGAGTGGGACGAGGGGGTTTTCGACGGCATCGCGCGGACCTCGCTTGACGCCGCCTTCTGCGATGGCGATACGCGGGAGCGCATCAGGAAAAAGCTGGAGGCCCGGAATGCTTGACCATCTCACCGTCGTCACCCATCCGCTGGTCCAGCACAAGCTGACGCTGATGCGGGAGAAGGACACCTCGACCGCGTCCTTCCGGCAGTTGTTGCGTGAGATCAGCCTGCTGCTGGCCTATGAGGTGACGCGTGAGTTGCCGATGACGACCAAGCGGATCGAAACGCCTTTGTGCGAGATGGATGCGCCCGCGATCGAGGGCAAGAAGCTGGCGCTGGTGTCGATCCTGCGGGCGGGGAACGGGTTGCTGGACGGGATTCTGGAACTGATCCCGGCGGCGCGGGTGGGGTTCGTGGGACTGTACCGCGACCATGAAACGCTGCAGCCGGTGCAGTACTATTGCAAGCTGCCCGAACAGTTGGAGGATCGGGTGACCATCGTGGTCGATCCGATGCTGGCGACGGGGAATTCCAGCGCGGCGGCGGTGGACCTGATCAAGGCCAAGGGGGCGAAGCAGATCAGGTTCCTGTGCCTGTTGGCCGCGCCGGAGGGAATCGCGCGGATGAAGGAAGCGCATCCGGATGTGCCGATCGTGACTGCGTCGGTTGACAGTCATCTGAACGAAAACGGCTATATCGTGCCCGGACTAGGCGATGCGGGCGACCGCATGTTCGGCACAAAATAAAGTGATTTCACCCCTTTACGGGGAAACAATCCTCGCGCATTCTGGCCCTCACGCTACTGGGGGGTAGTCATGTTCGTGAAGGTTCTGAGAGGGGCGCTCCTGGCCCTTGCTCTGGGCGCAAGTTGCGCCTTTGCACAATCCGCATCTGATGTCGGGGGGCCGCGCGAGCTGCCGCCTGCAGGATTTTCTGGCCAGCAATATGTGGACAGCCGCGGCTGTGTCTTCCTGCGCGCCGGGATTGGCGGGCGGGTCAATTGGGTGCCGCGGGTAGACCGCAATCGCCGAGCGATGTGCGGATATCCGCCCTCGGTCGGCGGTGGGACGGCGGTGGCCGCAGCGCCTGCGCCGCAACCTGTGGCACCGCGGGTGCGGGCGGCAGAGCCGCCGCCCGAAAGCTATACGCCCGCGCCTGTGGCCGGGTTGCGGCCGGTAGCGGTGACGCCGCGTCCGGCGGCGGTCGCTCAGGTGGCGGCACCTGTGGCGACACCTGTGGCGGGGGCGGCTCCGATGGTGCCGGTGGCGCCGCGGGTGGCGGGAACGGGGCGGCAGATCGGCTGCACCACCTCGGCGCCGGTGCCTGCGCGGCTGAAGCTGACGAATGGCGGGACAGTGGTCGTCTGCACGCGGGGAGATGGCTCGTTGGAGGGGCTGCGCGCGCCGATCTATCCGCAGGGCGCGGGTGTCGGTGCGTCGTTGTCGGGCGGTGGGCAGCGGCTTGTCCCGATGGGCCAGCCTGCGGCGGTTGGGTCCGGCGTCGTGGGGGCGCGGGTCGCTGATGTCGGCGTGCCTGTGCCGAAGGGATACAAGCTGGCCTGGGAAGATGACCGTCTGAACCCGCTGCGCGGTGTGGGAACGGCGGAAGGGCAGGCTGCGCAAGACCGCATCCTGACGCGGACGATCCCAGCGCGTCCGGTGGGCGAGGAGGTGGGTCTTCTGTCGCGGCTGACGGTCGGGTCGAAGGGCGCGCCGTCGGGGCCGACGGTCGCCAAGCCTGCTGTAGAGCAGCCTGTCGCGGCGAAGCCTGCGGTGGCGGGGCGGTTCTTCGTGCAGGTGGGCAGTTTCGGGCAACCCGCAAATGCCGACGGGGCGGCGGGGCGTCTGGCCGCGCTGGGCCTGCCGGTGGCGCGGTCGGAAGGCCGGATCGGCGGCAAGCCGGTGCAGGTCATCCTTGCCGGGCCCTTTGGCGACAGCGGATCGGCGCAGGCGGCTTTGCGCGCGGCGCGTGGGGCCGGGTTCGGGGATGCTTTCTTGAGGTGAGACGCAGGCAGCCTTAGGGCCCGCAGATGGCCTTGAGGCTGCCCCAATCCTCGGCGTTCAAGAGGGCGCGGGGGCTGCCGCCGCGATAAGGATCTGCCTCGATCAGGGTGAGCGTGGATTCTCCCGTGGGGTCGAGCGCGTAGCCATAGGCGGCGGAGGAGACGGCGCTGCCTTCGAAGCGGGCCAACAGCGCCTCATCCGGCAGGGTGGGGCGTGGGGCGGCGAGGAAGACCTCGCCATAGCCTTCCAGAGCGGTGACGGGCAGGCTGCCCGTGGTCAGCAGGCGGAGCGTGGCGGCAAGGCCCGCATGGCGCAGGATATGCTGCATCGGATCGTCGGTTTCGGCGCGCAGGGTTTCGGCGAGGGCGAAGCCTGCCGGGGCCTCGGGCAGGCTGGCCTCGGTCAGCATGGGCAGGCCGAGAAGGACGAGGTTTCCGGGCAGGATCGCGGCCTGCGGCAGGCCTTCGCGCAGGACGGCGAAGCGGATGCCTGCGCCGCCGAAAAGCCGTTCGGACAGCAGCGTGAGCGACCGGTCGCCAAGCGGCGTGCCGCAGGGCGCGCCGGTGAGGCGGGTGATGTCGGCCAGCGCGGCCTCGCCGATCTGGGCGCGGGTGGCGGGGGGCAGGACGGCGGCTGTGTGGCGGATCAGGGCGTCGGGCACGAAATAGGCGCCGATCCCAAGGATGGCGAGCGTGGTGCCGATCAGGAGCGTGCCGCGCAGGCGGCCGGGGCGTGGTGTGCGGCGGCGCACGGCGCTGCGGATGGTTTCCAGCGCGGCGATCATGTCGGGATCGTCGACCTCGAGCAGTTCCTCGGCATCCGGGCCGGGGGCATAGAGGGCGGGGATTGAGCCGGGGTTCATCCGTTCGATCGCGGGGAGCGACCAATGCGACAGCGCCAGTTCCGTACGCGGGTCCGATAGGACCAGCGTCGCCTCGCGGAAGGCGACGACGACTTCGCGCCGCTGGGACTGGGGGCTGTCACGCCAGAGGCCGGGGCTTTCCAGCCTCTGGTATTTCTTCAGCGCGGTCATGCCTTGCCTGCGGTCCTGCGGCGGTTGGTCCGGCCGTTCCGTTGCGATCAGCCGCGACGATAGCGCAGGGACGGGGGCGGCACAACGTGGTCACGGCATGGGGGATCAGCCGGGCTGAGTCATCAGTTTGGCCACGGCGCGCAGTTCGAATTTCTGGATCTTGCCCGTGGATGTCTTGGGCAGATCAGAGAAGACGACATGCTTGGGCGTCTTGAAGCCCGCGAGCCGTTCGCGGCAGAAGGCGATGAGGTCCTTTTCCGTGACAGCCTGCCCCGGTTTCAGTTCGACAAAGGCGCAGGGGACTTCGCCCCATTTGTCATCGGGTTTGGCCACCACGGCGCAGAGGAGGACGGCGGGGTGGTGCATGAGGACGCCTTCGACTTCGACGGAGGAGACATTCTCGCCGCCCGAGATGATGATGTCCTTGGCGCGGTCGGTGATCTTGATGTAGCCGTCGGGATGCTGAAAGGCGATATCGCCCGAGCGGAACCAGCCGCCCTTGAAGGCCTCGGCCGTGGCCTGCGGGTTCTTGTAATAGCCCTTCATGACCATGTTGCCGCGCATGGCGATCTCGCCCAAATGCTGCCCGTCGCGGGGGACGGGGTTGCCGTGGGTGTCATGCACCTCGGCCCCGTCGAGCATGGGCATGGCGACGCCGGTGCGGGCCTTGTAGGCGGCGCGGTCTTCCTTGGAGGCGCCGTCCCATTCTTCGCGCCATGTGCATTCGGTGGCCGGGCCGTAGGTTTCCGTCAGGCCGTAGACTTGGGTGACGTTGAAGCCCAAGGGTTCGAAGGCGGCCAGCGTGGCGGCGGGGGGCGGCGCGCCTGCGGTGAAGACCTCGACGATATGGGGGAAGGCGCGGCGGTCGCTGTCAGGGGCGTTGATGATGGTGTTGAGCACGATGGGCGCGCCACCGAAATGGGTGACGCCTTCATCGGCGATGGCGTCGTAGATGGCGCGCGCCGTGATGTCGCGACAGCAGACGAGGGTGCCCGCAAGGATGGGGGTCATCCATGTGTGGGTCCAGCCATTGCAGTGGAAGAGGGGCACGATGGTCAGGTAGACCGGGTGCAGCACCATGCGCCAGGACAGGATATTGGCGGTGGCCGAGAGATAGGCCCCGCGATGGTGGTAGACCACGCCCTTTGGGCGGCCCGTGGTGCCGGAGGTGTAGTTGATGGCAATGGATTCCCATTCGTCCTGCGGCATGATCCATGGCGCGTTCGGGTCGCCTTCGGCCAGCAGCGCATCATAGGTGAGGTAGCGTCCCGAGGCGGTGAAGCCTTCATCCACCACCTCGATGATCTGGGGGGCGGGGCCTTCCATACGCTTGAGCGACTCTTCCGCAAGCGGCAGAAAGGCCGTGTCGCAAAGCACGATCTTCGCCCCGGCATGGCCGAAGATATAGGCCACGGTGTCGGCGTCGAGGCGGGTGTTGATCGTGTTCAGGATCGCGCCCGCGGCGGGAACGCCGAAATGGGCCACGGCCTGCGGTGGGATATTGGGGATCAGGGTGGCCACCACATCGCCCGGGCCGATGCCGTAGCGAGTGAGGGCAGAGGCGAGGCGGCCAACCTGCGCCGCATAGTCGGCATAGCTGAGTCGGGTGGATTTCCAGACCACGGCGGTGCGGTTGGCGTGGATGTCCGCCGCGCGCTTCAGGAAGGACAGTGGTGTGAGCGGCGTGTAGTTCGCCGCGCATTTCTCCAGTCCGGTTTCATCGGCCAGCCAGCCCATTCGTTCCCTCTCCGGTCAATTCTTCTGTTCATGTCGTTTTCGGGCGCGCATTGGCGAAGGTAGCAGGCTTCACACGGGAGGCGAGAGGGAGGATCAGGCATTTCATGAGTGGTTCCGACAGGACACTGGCGGCGGCAGGGTTGATCCTTGTCTATGCGATGGTGATCGGCTTCACCGACAATTACGTGCGGGTGATCGCCGAGGAGGCGGGGCTGTGGCAGTTCCACCTGACGCGCAGCCTGATGGCGGCGGTGCTGCTGGCGCTGGCGATGGTGCCTTTGGCGTTGAAACTGAAGCCCGTGCGCTGGGGCGCGGTGGTGGCGCGGTCATCGATCCACGGGGCGGCGATGGTGATCTATTTCGGGGCGCTGGCCTTCCTTGACGTGGCGCTGGTGGCGGCGGGACTGTTCACCGCGCCGATCTGGGTGCTGCTGATTTCGCGTTTCGTCTATGGCCATGCAATCGGGCCGGTGCGGATCGTTGCGGTGGTGCTGGGCTTTGTCGGCGTGGTGCTGGTCTTGGGGCCAGAGGCGCTGGCCGGGGCATCGCTGCCTGCGGTTCTGCCGGTGCTGGCGGGGGCGATGTATGCGATGGGCAACATCGCCACGCGGGAATGGTGCGCGCAGGAAAGTGCCGAGACGCTGCTGGCGGGGTTCTTTGCCGCGCTGGGAGTGATCGGCGCTGTGGGGATGGCGGTGCTGTGGCTGGCCCCGATTGCCGTGCCCGTCGGCGCGGAGGGGTTCCTGCAGCGCGGGCCAGTCTGGCCGAGCGGGACCTTCTACTTCTGGACCTTCGTGCAGGCGGCGGGGTCGCTGGTCGGGGTCGGGATGATGATCCGGGCCTATCAGATCACCGAAGCCTCGAAAGCGAGTGTTCTGGAATATGTGATCCTGCCGGCTTCGGCCTTCTGGACATGGGTGCTGTGGGGGACGGGGCTGGCGCCCTTGGCGGTGGCGGGGATGGTGCTGATCGTGGTGGCGGGGTCGATGATCGCGCTTCGGGCTAAGGCGGTGGAAGGGTAGGCGGCGGGGGTCAAAAATCTTCGAAGATTTTTGCAAATTTCTTCGAAGAAATTTGGGCGTTAGGCGTCGCCCACCGCTTCGCGCCAATGCTTGCGGCAGAGGCTGACATAGGTTTCGTTGCCGCCGATCACCACCTGTTCGCCTGCGGTGAGCGCGCGGCCGTCCGGACCGCGGCGGATGACCATGGTGGCCTTTTTCCCGCAATGGCAGATGGTGCGAACTTCGCGCATCTCATCCGCCCAAGCCAGCAGGGCGGCGGAGCCGGGAAAGAGGTTGCCCTGAAAATCCACGCGCAGGCCGTAGCACATGACGGGGACCTTCAGGTCATCGACCGCGCGAGCAAGCTGCCAGACCTGATCCTTGGACAAGAACTGCGCCTCGTCCACGAAAACGCAGGCGACAGGGCCTTTTTCCAGACGGGCTTTCAGTTTTTCGAACATGTCCTCGCCGGGGGCGAAGGTGTCGGCATCCTCGCCGATGCCGATGCGGCTGGCGATGCGGCCATGGCCCGCGCGGTTGTCAAATTGCGCGGTGATGAGATAGGTCGCCATGCCCCCCTCGCGGTAATTGTGCGAGGCTTGCAGGAGCAGGGTCGATTTCCCTGCATTCATCGTGGAGAAGTGGAAGTAGAGCTTGGCCATGCCCGCGCCTTAGCGCATCGGGGGCTGGGTTGGGAAGGGGTCAGCCTTCCCTTTGCAGCCGTTCGCGCAGGACGCCGATTTCGACATCCAGATCGGTGCGGCTGTCTTCGATCAGGGCCCTGGTGCGGGAGGCGAAGTTTGTTTCGAGATCGGCGAGCAGCGCCTCGTATTCCGCCCGCGCCTTTTGATCGCGGCTTTGGGCGTAGAAGTCGGCGAACTTGACCGTCGCGTCGCGGGCGCCTGCCAGATAGACCGAGAGATACTTGCGCGCCGAGGTGAGGTCGCGGGGATCGGCTTCGATGGTGCGGAACATGGCGCGGGCGGTATCGGCAAAGCGGTCGACGCGGGATTCGAGCGCGCGGTCGTTCGCGCGCAGGATGGCGTCCTTCATCCCGGCGACGAGGCGTTCGGCTTCGTCCACCGCGCGGGCGACGCGGTCGGTCTGAAAGCTGTCGATGCCTTCGGCGCCCTTGTCCTTGAGCGGGTCGGGGCCAAAGGCGAACAGATGGAGAAGCCCACCCACCGCGCCAAAGGCAAGGGGGAGCAAACCCGGCTGGCTGATCGAGGCGGCGAGCGCGAGGGCGGCCCCGGTCAGAACCGCGCCAAAGATCTTGCGCGGGATGGCGGGGCGGCGGGCGATGCGGCGGTCGTCATATTCCTGATGCGCGCGGGTGCCTTCGCGGGTGAGCCATGCCGAGAGGAGAAGGAGCGCGGTCGCGCCGAGGCCGGGGAAGAGCGCATCCGGCCCGCCCGAGAAGGCGGGGATGAGCATTGTCAGCGAGACGAAGAAGAAGAAGTTGACCCGTGCGCCCTTGCGGATAGGGCGCTTGCCGTCGAAGCGGTTGGGGCCTTCAGGGCCGCCCGTCGCGGGGGGCTGGCCTTGCTGCGCCCTGCGGCGTTCGTCGCCATCGCCGCGGCGCTGGGGGTCGGGGCTGTACTTGCCGCCAAAACGCTGGGCCATGTCACTGCACCCCGCTGCCGGCGGTGTAGAGGATGAGGGCGAGCAGCACGAAATAGGCGAGAGTCTGCAGTCCGGTGCCTGTCATCTGCCTGTTCCGCCCCCTGCTGTCCGCCTTGTGCCGCAGTATAGGCGAGGGCGGGGGCAGGGGGGAAGGGGGCAGGCTGTCCGGATCAGCCGCGCGGGGGGCGGCGCGGCTTGCCGCCGGAGGGGGCGGCGGG
>VYLE01000616.1_pt1 | contig 15936 bp, 10 predicted proteins | sample 5114391 | NCBI WGS metagenome assembly VYLE01 (sample SAMN12291771, study PRJNA351875) | freshwater metagenome | isolation source: freshwater lake | place: USA: Michigan, Kent Lake | collected 2013-08-15
CCGGCCCGCGCGTCGCCATGGCTCTGGCGCCGGATCTGGCTGACCCGGCCGTCGCCCCGCCGGCAGCCGCCGCACCGACCCCGCCGACCACCGCTCCGTCCGCCGCCGCCCTGTTCGGCGACGCCGTGCGCAAGGTCGAGGCCAAGCAGCCGGGCGGCCTTGACGCCCTGCGCAAGTCGGCCAACCAGGGCTATGCCCCCGCCCAGTTCTATCTCGCCAAACTCTATGAGAACGGCGAGGGCGGCCTGGCCAAAAATGCCGCCGAAGCCCGCCGCTGGACCGAGCGCGCCGCCGAGGGCGGTGAGCGCAAGGCCATGCATAACCTCGGCCTCTACTATTTCGAGGGCACTGGCGGGGCGACCAACCAGACAACGGCCGCCCAATGGTTCCGGCGCGCCGCCGACCTTGGCCTGACCGACAGCCAGTACAACCTCGGCAAGCTCTACGAGATCGGCTCCGGCGTCACCCAGAACACGGCCGAGGCCTACAAGTGGTACCTGATCGCCGGCCGGGCCGGCGACGCCGAAGCAAAATCGAGTGCCGAGCGCATCAAGAGCGACCTCTCGCCTCAGGCCCGCACCGGCGCCGAGCGCGCCGCGTTCGGCTATCGCGCCGCCGCCGCCAACCCCTCGGCCAAGCTGATGGCGGCTGCGCCGACGGTAGGCACGGCGGCCCAGGCCCAGCGGGCCCTGTCCCGGCTTGGCTACTACCAGGGTCCCCAGGACGGTCGCTCTTCCCCGGCGCTCGAGGGCGCCCTGCGGGCCTACCAGAAGGACAAGGGCCTGCCGGTCACCGGCAAGATGGACGCCCAGAGCTCTTCGACGCTGGCGATCTACGCGCAGTAGGCCCGGAGCGGATCGCCCGCTGTCGGGGTCGATCGTCATCAAACCCTGTTCCTCATCCCGGGCGCCCGCAGGGCGACCCGGGACCCAGGGGCCACGGGCTGGATGGTGGCCCCCGGGGCCCGGCTCTCCGCTACGCTACGGCCGGGATGACGGCGTATAGCTATGGACCTGAACGAGATCGTCAGTCCACGGAGGGTCGTCAGTCCCCGCCGAGCATGGACCAGCTGAGCGGGTGCGCCCGGTCCTTGCCGAGCGCCACCGCCAGCGGCGCGCCGCTGAACATTCCGGCGTAGGCCTTGTCGCGAATGTTGAGCCCGCCGGCATAGGCCCCGAAGGCCGGCAGGATGATCCGCTCGCCATCGGTGGCGAAGCAGCGGCGACGCACCGCGCGCCCCCGGCCGACCAGCCGCGCACAGGGGTGCAGATGGCCTGCGATCTCGCCGGGCTGGCGGCCGCCCTGCGGTTCGTGGCGGAAAATGAGGGTTCCGACCTTGAGTTCATCGGCGATCTCGCCGGGCAGGGCGCGGGGGCCCTCCTCGTCGTGGTTGCCCACCGCCCAGATCAGGGTGCGGCCCGAAGCCAGCGCGGCGATGCGTTCGGCCACCAGGGGGGCGAGACGATCCTCGGCGCGGCCGTCATGGAAACTGTCGCCGAGGAAGACCAGGACTGCCGGCGCCGTGGCGGCGACCTCTGCCTCCAGGCGGGTCAGGGTCTCGATCGTGTCGTAGGGCGGCAGGAGCTGACCGCGCACGGCATAGGCGCTGCCTTTCTCGAAGTGGAGATCAGCGACGATCAGCATCCGTTCGACCGGCAGCCAGAGGGCGCCGCTGTGGCGCATGACCACCGGGTGTCCGTGGATGGCCATGGCGACCCCGCCACACGGGCTCATGGCGAAGGATCGCTCGCGCAGGGTCTGGGCGTTCAAGACAGGGCCTCGGCGATCAGGTCCTCGGCCGCCTCGGCCAGGATCATGTCGGCCGTATCGCCGCCGACCCGCTCCCTGCCGATCTCCAGCATGATCGGCACGGCGAAGGGCGAGACGTGATCGAGGCGCGAATGCAGGATCTGGCCCTTGATGCGCTCCAGCATCTGGCCGACGCGGGCCACATCGATCATGCCGCTGGCGGCGTCGATGCGCGCGGTGCGCAGCAGCAGGTGGTCGGGTTGATGGCGGCGCAGCACGTCGTAGATCAGATCGGTCGAAAAGGTCACCTGCCGCCCGGACTTCTCGGCCCCGGGCATGCGCCGTTCGATGAGGCCCGAAATCAGGGCGCAGCCCTTGAACGCCCGCTTCATCATGAAGCTCTCGTCCAGCCAGGCCTCAAGGTCGTCTCCCAGCATGTCCTGATCGAACAGCGAGTCGAAATCGAGGTCATCCATCGGCTTCAGCGACCAGACGGCCATGGCGTAGTCGTTGACCACAAATCCCAGCGGGCCAACCTTCAGCCGGTCGAGGCGCCTGGTCAGCAGCATGGCCAGGGTCGTGTGGGCGAGGCGTCCCTCGAACGGGTAGACCACCAGGAAGTGGCGTTTGCCGCGGGGAAAGGTCTCCAGCAGCATCTGCTGCGGCGTCGGGATCATCGACCTGTCCTGCTGGACGGTCAGCCACTCGCAGACGTCGGTCGGCAGGTCGCGCCAGGAGTCGGGATCGCTCATCATCCGGCGCACCTTGGCGGCCAGGAAGGTGGAGATGGCGAACTTCGAACCACCCCAGCTGGGCAGCTTGGGGTCGTCGTTGGGGGCGGGCGTGACCAGGGCGTCGGTCGAGGTGACGCCCTGCAGCCGCCAGACCCCTCCGGCGAAGATGAAGGTGTCGCCGGGCTCCAGCATTTCGAGGTAGCCCTCCTCGACCTCGCCGATCTTGCGGCCGACGGTTCCTCGGCGGCCTGCCAGGCGAATGGCGAGGACGGCGGGGGAGACGATGGCGCCGACATTCATGCGGTGTCGCTGGGCGGTCTGGGCGTCACGCACCCGCCAGAGGCCGTCCTGGCCCTTCACGATCCGGCGGAAGCGGTCGTAGGTGCGCAGCGCATAGCCGCCGGTGGAGACGAATTCGACCACCTGTTCGAAGTCTTCCCACGTAAGGTCTCGATAGGGACCGGCGCTCCGGACCTCGTCATAGAGGGCGAGGAGGGCGAAGGGCTCGGAGACGGCGCAGCCCATGACGTGCTGGGCCAGAACATCGAGCGCGCCGATGCGCGGCGGTTCGGAGTCGAAGGCGTTTTCGGCGATGGCCTCGCGGGCCGCCTGGCATTCGAGAACCTCAAAGCGGTTGGCCGGCACGAAGATGGCTTTCGACGGCTCGTCGAGCCGGTGGTTGGCCCGGCCGATCCGCTGGACCATCCGCGAGGCGCCCTTGGGCGCGGCCAGCTGGATGACCAGATCGACGTCGCCCCAGTCGATGCCGAGGTCGAGGGTGGAGGTGCAGACCACGGCCCGCAGCTCGCCGCGCGCCATGGCCGCCTCGACCTTGCGGCGCTGTTCGGCGGCCAGGCTGCCGTGGTGCAGGGCGATGGGCAGGCCCTCATCGTTGAGCTTCCACAGTTCCTGGAAGGCGAACTCGGCCTGGAAGCGCGTGTTGACGAAGATCAGCGAGGTCCTGTGGCGCTTGATGACCTCGTAGACGTCGGCCATCGCATGCTGGGCCGTGTGGCCGGCCCAGGGGACGCGGCCCTCTGAGATCAACACCTCGACCTGGGGCAGGGGACCGGGCGGGCCGCGCACCAGGCGAACGGCCTGGGCGGGGTCCGCATCCTCGCTGCCGGCCGGACTGAGCCAGCGCCGGATCATGTCCGGATCGTCGACCGTCGCCGACAGGCCGACCCGGCGCATGGTCGGGGCGAACTGTTGCAGGCGGGCGATGTCGAGGGCCAGGAGGTCGCCGCGCTTCTGCGGCCAGAGGCTGTGGATCTCGTCGATGATGACGCAGCGCAGGTCCTCGAAGTACCGCCGCGCGCCTTCCCAGGCGCAGAACAGGGCCAGCTGTTCCGGCGTGGTCAGCAGGATGTCCGGCGGCTTGATCCGCTGGCGTTGCTTGCGGGCCTCGCCCGTGTCGCCGGTCCGCGACTCGGCGGTGATCTTCAGTCCCATCTGGGCGATGGGCGTCATCAGGTTGCGCTCCACATCGACCGCCAGGGCCTTGAGCGGCGAGATGTAGAGGGTGTGGACCCCGCGCGGGGTGTTCGGCCTGGGCCGCTCGGCAAGTTCGATCAGGCTGGGCAGGAAGCCTGCCAGGGTCTTGCCGCCGCCGGTCGGGGCGATGAGCAGGGCGTGGGCCTCATCACGGCCGGCCTGGACCATGTCGAGCTGATGCTGCCGCGCCGCCCAGCCACGCCCGGCGAACCAGGCTTCGAAGCGGTCGGGAAGGAGCGCGGGAAGCGCGGCGGCGGTCATCGGAGACCATATAGCATGTTCCCCTTCTGTTTCGAGCCGGATCGGACTAGGAAAACCGGGTGAACGCCGTCACCTCCAGTCTCACTCTCGCGCCGGCCCTGATCGTGCTGCCGGGGCCGCGTTGCGCCGTGGCCGATGGCAGTGGGGCGCGCGAGTTGCGTCCCCCGGCGGCGCGGGATCTGGCCGAGGCCGGGCCGGTGCTGGTGGTGCATGCCGGAATGACCGCCAAGCGGCTGGGGCTGAACACGCCGCCCCGGGCGCGCGGAGTGTTCGACGCTCTCGAACTGTTCGCCTTCGTCAAGCCGGCGACCTTCGCGGCGCCGTCGGCGGTGGGGCTGTCTCAGGCGCTGGGATTGACCGAACCGAAGGGGGCCGTGGAGAAGGCGACAACCCTGCGCGAGGCCTGCGAGCTCCTGCTTCGCGACCTGGAGACGGCGCCCTGGCCGTCGCGGGAAGAGGCGCTGAACCTGGCCGAGACCATGGACCGGGCCGGCTGGGCCTGGGGGCCGGCGGTGATCAACGCCCTGCGTAGCCGCACCGTGGGCGAGGCCGGACGGCGCGGCTCGGGGTTGGATGTCTGGGCGCGGGTGTCCGAATGGGAAGACGAGGCGCCGCCCGGCCAGCCGGGCTCTCGGCCGGTGACGCCGCAAGCCGCCGAGGAGCGGCTGACCCTGTTGCTGCGTCGCTCGGGCCTCGATGAGGCGCGGCCGATGCAGGCGGTGTTTGCGGCCGAGACCGCCTTCGCCTTCTCGCCCCGCGACAAGGAGGGCGAGCCGCGCATGGTGCTGGCCGAGGCGGGCACCGGGGTCGGCAAGACGCTGGGCTATCTGGCCCCGGCCTCGCTCTGGGCCGAGGAGAACGGGCCGTCGGTGTGGATCAGCACCTACACCCGCGCCCTGCAGCGGCAGATCGAGCGGGAGAGCGCCTCCATCTATCCCGACCCCGCCGTGCGGGCCCGCAAGGCGGTGGTTCGCAAGGGGCGTGAGAACTACCTCTGCCTGCTGAACTTCCAGGAGCAGGTGCAGACCGCCCAGCTGGGCAATGGCGATGTCATCGGCATGGGCCTGGCGGCGCGCTGGGTGCGGAAGACGCGGGACGGGGACATGACCGGCGGCGATTTCCCCGGCTGGCTGCCGGCCCTGTTCGCGGTGCCGCCCTCGGCCCAGGCCAGCGCCGCCAACCTGGTCGACCGGCGGGGCGAGTGCGTGCATGCCGCCTGCGCCCACTATCGCGCCTGCTATGTCGAGAAGGCCATCCGGGGTAGCCGGCGGGCCGATCTGGTCATCGCCAACCATGCGCTGGTGCTCACCCAGGCCGCCTTCGATGGCGCGCGGCGAGCGCGGGGCGGCAAGACGGATGTCGAGACGGCGCAGCTCAAACGCATCGTCTTCGACGAGGGCCACCACCTGTTCGACGCCGCCGACTCCGCCTTTTCGGCGGCGCTGAGCGGGGCCGAGGCGGCCGAACTGCGGCGCTGGATCCGCGGGCCGGAGTCGCGCGGGCGGCGGGGCAGGGGGCTGGAGCATCGCCTGCTCGACGTCATCGGCGACCGGGAGGAACCCCGGCGGGCGCTGCAGGACGTCACCCGGGCGGCGGCGGTGCTGCCGGGCGAGGGCTGGTCCGGGCGGATCGCGCCGCCGAACGGCGAGATCAATCCCATCGGGCCGGTCGAGAACTTCCTCGCCGCCGTGCTGGAGCAACTGCGGGCGCGGAACAGCGAGCGCAACGCCGGCGCGGCCGACATCGGCATGGAGTGCCAGGCCCGGCCGGCCATCGACCGGGTGCGGGAGACGGCGGCCGACGCGGCCTCGGCGCTGGCGTCGGTCGAGGCGCCGTTGCTGGCTCTGGCGCGGCATCTGGAAGACCTGCTCGACGACGAGGCCGATGAGCTCGGCCCCAGCGAACGGGCGCGGATCGAGGGCGCCCTGCGCGGTCTGGACCGGCGGGCGCGAATGACCCTGCCGGCCTGGCGCTCGATGCTGAAGGCCATCGAGGAGGACGCCGAGGACGATCCCGACTTCGTCGACTGGTTCGACGCCACCTTCCTCTACGGCCGCGTGGTCGACGCCTCCAGCCGCCGCCACTGGGTCGATCCGACCGAACCGCTGACGGCGGCCGTGCTGGCCCCGGCCCACGGGGTGCTGGTGACCAGCGCCACCCTGACTGATCCGTCGTCGGACGATCCCTTCGCCCTGGCCGAGATGCGCACCGGCGGCGCCCGCCTGCCCGAGCGGCCCAAGACCATCCGCCTGGCCTCGCCCTTCGACTACGCCACTCAGGCGCGGGCCTTTGTGGTCACCGATGTCGCCAAGGATGATGCGCGCCAGGTGGCGGCGGCGATGCGCGAGCTGTTCCTGGCGGCCGGCGGCGGCGGGGTGGGGCTGTTCACGGCGATCCGTCGTCTGCGGGCCGTGCATGAGAAGATCGCCGCCCCGTTGGCGGACAAGGGGCTGGCCCTCTACGCCCAGCATGTCGATCCGATCGAGGTCGGCGGGCTGGTCGACATCTTCCGTGCCGAGGAGGACAGCTGCCTGCTCGGCACCGACGCGGTGCGGGACGGGGTGGACGTGCCCGGACGGTCCCTGCGCCTGCTGGTCTTCGACCGTGCGCCCTGGCCTAGGCCGGACATCCTGCACAAGGCCCGCCGGGCCCGCTTCGGCGGCAAGGGCTATGACGACGCCGTGGCCCGCAACCGCATCGCCCAGGCCTTCGGCCGGCTGATCCGCCGGGCTGACGACAAGGGGGTGTTCGTCATGCTGGACCCGGCATCCCCGACCCGGCTGTTCGCGGGCCTGCCCGAGGGGGTGGAGATCCAGCGGGTCGGCCTGGTCGAGGCCATCGAGGCGACGGCGGAATTCCTGAAGAAGGACAGCGCGACATGACCCAGCCCCTGTGGACCGCCGTCGACGGCTATTTCAACGATAGCCTGGGGACCAACGACGCCGCGCTCGATCATGCCCTGGCGGCCAGCCGGGGCGCAGGGCTGCCGCCGATCGCCGTGGCCGCGAACCAGGGCAAGCTCCTGAACCTGCTGGCGCGCTCGATCGGCGCCAGACGCATCCTCGAGGTCGGCACGCTCGGCGGCTACAGCACCATCTGGCTGGCGAGGGCGCTTCCCGAGGGTGGGCGACTGGTCAGCCTGGAGATTGACCCGCACCATGCCGAGGTTGCGCGCAAGAACCTGGCCTTCGCCGGCCTGGACGGCGTTGCCGAGGTGCGGACCGGTGCAGGGATCGACCTCTTACCGAAACTGGCGGCCGAGGGCGGGCCACCGCTGGACATGACCTTCATCGATGCCGACAAGCCGTCGAACCCGGACTATTTCCGCTGGGCGCTGCAGATGACGCGGCCGGGCGGACTGATCATCGTCGACAACGTCGTGCGCGGCGGGGCGGTGATTGACGAGAACGGCGATGCCTCGGTGCAGGGCGTGCGGCGACTGGCCGAGCTGATCGCCGCCGAGCCCCGGGTGGACGCCACGGCGCTGCAGACCGTGGGCGACAAGGGCCATGACGGGCTGCTGATTGCGCTGGTGAAATCCTGAAACGAGAAATGCCGCCGGGGTCTCCCCCGATGGCATCCCTTTGCCGGCCGTCGCTTTCGCTCAGGCGTTCGGCGCTGAGATCAGTCTACTGGACTGATCTCTCGGGCCTTGCGGCCCGACCGCGCCTCACCCCTTCACGCAGACCACCTGCCGAAGCGTGTGGACGATGTCGACCAGGTCGGCCTGGGCCGCCATGACGGCGTCGATGTCCTTGTAGGCCATCGGCGTTTCATCGATCACCTCGGCGTCCTTCCGGCACTCGACGCCGGCGGTGGCCGCCACGTGGTCTTCGACGGTGAACCGCCGCCTGGCTTCGGTCCGGCTCATCGCCCGACCGGCCCCATGCGAGCAGGTGCAGAAGCTGTCCGGGTTACCCTTGCCCCGCACGATGAACGATTTCGCGCCCATCGAGCCCGGGATGATCCCCAGTTCACCCTCCTTCGCCGACACCGCGCCCTTCCGGGTGATGAAGACGTCCTTGCCGAAATGCTTCTCCCTGGTGACGTAGTTGTGGTGGCAGTTCACCGCCTCCTGCGTCACGTCCAGATCCGGAAACAGCCCCCGCAGCACCCCCAGCACCTGGTCCATCATCGTCTCCCGGTTGGCCCGGGCGTACTTCTGGGCCCAGCTGACGGCCCGGATGTAGTCGATGAAGCCCTCCGACCCTTCCGGGAAGTAGGCCAGGTCCTGGTCCGGCAGGTTGATGAACCACCGCCGCATGTCGTGCTTGGCCCGCTCGATGAAGTAGGAGCCGAACCGGTTTCCCACCCCCCGCGAACCGGAGTGCAGCATCACCCAGACGTCCCCCGCCTCATCGAGGCAGAGCTCGATGAAGTGGTTGCCGGTGCCGAGCGTCCCCAGGTGGCCGAAGCCCCGCGGGTGCGCCGCCTTCGGGTGCTTGTCGACCACGGCGTTGTAGCCGGCTTCCAGGTCGGCCCACCGGGCCTTCGCCGCTTCCGGCGGATCGACCTGCCAGGCGCCGACGTCGTTGCGTCCGCCGTTGTCGGTCCGGCCGTGCGGGACGGCCGCCTCGATCAGGCTCCGGATCTCGAACAGGTTGTCCGGCAGGTGCTCGGCCCGGATGTTGAGCCGCGCCGCCATCATGCCGCAGCCGATGTCGACCCCGACCGCCGCCGGGATGATCGCCCCGACGGTCGGGATCACCGAGCCCACGGTCGCGCCACGGCCCCAGTGCACGTCCGGCATCACCGCCAGGTGGTGGTGAATGAACGGCAGGCTGGCGACGTTGCGCAGCTGCTTCATCGCGGCGTCCTCGATCGGCACGCCCCGGGTCCAGGCCTTGATGTGGACCCCATCGCTTTCAAACGCTTCGAAGCCGCTCATTTGGGCTTCTCCTTTTCTCTTTCCCATCCCCTCCCGGCGTCGCGGTCTGGAAAGAAGAACCCCCAAAACGAAGGAACCCCTCCAGGCCGGGCCGGGAGGGGTTCCTACGTACGATCTCAAGGTTTGATGCCTTTAGACGTTGGTCCCTTCCCATGCGCAACCGTCCTCGCGCCGCAGCTTGACGCTGAGCGAGGGGATATTGCCGGTCATGGGTTGGGCTTTGTGCGCCACGGGTGGTCTCTCCTTGAGGGCGCGGCGGGTAACACGGGATTCTGAACTTCGCCAAGCGCCAAATTCCCGGCCGGCGCCATCCGCCCGGGGTGTGCCTTCGTAGCTACACCGTCAGGTCGGGGGGCCGGGAGAAACACATGCGACCGATCACGCTCGGGATATCGCTGGCCCTGATCGCCGGGATGGCGTCTGCCGCGCCCGTGCCGCCCTCGGCCGAGAAGACCCTCGCGGCCGGCAAGCCCTGGGTGGTGGTCAGTCCCTCGGGGGAGGCGGCGGCGATCCATGGCGCCATCGATATCGACGCCTCGCCCCGACAGGTCTGGGCCGTGCTGGTCGACTGCGCCCAGGCCCGGAAGGTGATCTCCAACCTGACCGTCTGCCGGGTGGTGGAGAAGGGGCCGAACTGGGACGTGCGCGAGCAGGTCAGCCAGGGCAACATGTTCCTGCCCACCATCCGCAACGTCGTGCGAGCCGACTACACCCCCTACAGCCGCATCACCTTCCGGCGGACCGGCGGGGACATGAAGATCCTGCAGGGCGAATGGCGCCTGGAGCCACGCGGCGCCGGCACCCGGCTGGTCTACGAGAACCGGGTGGCGGCCGACATCAAGCTGCCGGCCGAGGTGGTGCGGGCCGGGATGAAGGCTGACTGCGGCAAGGTGCTGGTCAACGTCCGCCGGGCTGTGACGGGGAAGTAAGGTGAAGGCTCACCAGCCCGGCCACTCCCGCCACCCCCTCTACCGTCATCCTGGGGCTTGTCCCCAGGATCCCTGGTTCAGTTGCCGCGAACGCTTGCGTTGGAGGCGCGGCCGCGCCTCCACCCCACCCGTGAGTGCGGGCGGACAGCGGGATCCCAGGCACAGGGCCTGGGATGACGGTAGCGGGTGGGTGAGGCATCGGAGCCTAAGCTGACGGCTCAGTGCTTGCCGCGATCCCGGCCGAAGTTGGGTTCGGGGCTTTCCTGGCCCAGCGCGATGACGCCCCGGCGGATCTCGCGGGTTCGCGTGAACAGCTCATGCAGCTTCTCGGCCTCGCCCCAGCGGATGGCGCGGGAAAGGGCCTGCAGGTCCTCGGTGAAGCGGCCCAGCACGTCCAGAACCGCCTCCCGGTTGGCCACGAAGATGTCGCGCCACATGGTCGGGTCCGAGGCGGCGATCCGCGTGAAGTCGCGGAAACCACCGGCCGAGTACTTCATCACCTCGGCCTGGGTGACCTCCTCCAGATCGGCGGCGGTGCCGACGATGTTGTAGGCGATCAGGTGGGGCAGGTGGCTGGTGACGGCCAGGACCAGGTCGTGGTGGCGCTCGTCCATCTGCTCGACCTGGGCGCCAAGGACGCGCCAGAAGCTGGCCAGGCGGGCGACGGCCAGGGCGTAGGCGTCGTCGTGGCGGGCGGCGATGGGGGTCAGGATGGTCCAGCGGTCCTGGAACAGCTCGGCGAAACCGGCGTCGGGGCCGGACTGCTCGGTGCCGGCGATCGGGTGGCCGGGGATGATGTGGACGCCGGCCGGGGCGGCGGCCTGCATGGCTTCCGACACGCTGCCCTTGACCGAGCCGACGTCGGAGACGGTGGCGCCGGCCTTCAGATGCGGGGCGATGCTGGCCATGACATCGGCGACGGCCAGCACCGGGGTGGCGAAGATGACCAGGTCGGCCTCGGCGACGGCCTTGCCAAAGTCGGCCTCGACGGCGTCGGCGATGCCGAGCGCGGTCACGCGGTCCAGCACGGTCTGGCTGATGTCGGCGACGGTGATGTGGCCGGCGGCCCTGTAGGCGCAGGCGGCGCGGACGACCGAGGAGCCGATCAGGCCGCAGCCGATGACGGTCAGCCGCTCGAAGACGGGAAGCTGGGTGGTCATTTGCCCATGAACTCCGCCAGGCCGTCGACGACGGCGCGGTTGTGTTCCTCCAGGCCGATGGTGATGCGCAGGTGGTCAGGCAGGCCGTAGTTGCCGACGCCGCGCGTCAGCAGGCCCTTGGTGGCCAGGAAGGCCTCGGCCTCGACCGCGGTGCGGCCGGGGGTGGCCGGGAAACCGACCAGCACGAAGTTGGCGGCGCTGGGCACGACGTCGAGGCCCAGACCGCTGATCTGCTGGGTCAGCCAGGGACGCCATTGCTCGACCAGGGCCACCGAGCGGGCGGCGAAGGCGTCGTCCTTCAGCGAGGCGACGGCGGCCAGCTGGGCCGGGATGTTGATGTTGAAGGGCAGGCGGATGCGGTCGACGGCGTCGGCCATCGCGGCCGGCAGATAGCCCCAGCCGACACGCAGGGCGGCCAGGCCGTGGATCTTGGAGAAGGTGCGGGTGACGACGATGTTGTGAGCATCGCGGGCCATGCCGAGGCCGTCCTCGAAGTTCGGGTCGGTGTTGAACTCGGCATAGGCGCCGTCGAGCACCAGGACGACGGAGGGCGGCAGGCCTTCGTGCAGCCGGCGGACTTCCCCGGCGCTGATCCAGGTGCCGGTCGGGTTGGCTGGGTTGGCCAGGAAGACCAGGCGGGTGCGCTCGTCGACCGCTTCGAGCAGGGCGTCGACGTCGATCGTGTAGTTCTTCTCGGGGACGTACTTGACCTCGCCGCCGCAGGCTTGGGCCCCGATGGCGTAGGCGGCGAAGCCGTGCGCGCCCTGGATCATGTTGTCGCCGGGCTCGAGGAAGGTCTGGTTCAGCAGCTGGAAGATCTCGTCCGAGCCGCAGCCGAACAGCAGGCGCTCAGGCTCCAGGCCATATTTCTCGGCGACGGCGGCGCGCAGGATGTCGGCGCGGCCGGCCGGGTAGAGGTTCAGCTTGCCGGCGGCCTCGGCATAGGCGGCGCGGGCGTCGTCGGAGCAGCCGAGGATGTTTTCGTTGGCCGACAGCTTGATGGGGTTGGCGATGCCTTCAGCGGCGGCCTTGCCGGGCTTGTAGGGGGCGATGTCCAGGATGCCGGGCTTGGGAACGGGACGGGGCGCGGCGAAACGGTCGGTCATGGCAGGTCTTTTTTGTTGGGCGCGCTCCCTGTCGCCAAACCGGTAGGCGCTTTGGCGGGAGCGCTTGCAAGAGGCCCGCGTCTTACACGTCGAACGGCTCTGGTGCAGCCCCGATGACGCCGGAAAGTCTCCCGGGGGCGCGGGCGAGGCGCTCGTCGTCCTTCTGGTAGAAGCCGGCGAGGCTGAACAGCTTGAGGCCGCCCGACTGCAGCATCGGGGCGGCGGCGACGCCGTCGCGGCTCAGGGCATCGACAATGGCCCCGGCGCTGTCGGGAGAATCGGTAACCCAAAGGGTCTGGTCGGCCCCGGTCGGCTCGACCGGCACGGCGCCGACGGCCAGAGCGCGGGTCGGTCCCCATTGCGCCAGGCAGGGCAGGGTGGCGAAGACCCGGATTTCCGGCTCGGCGAGCAGGCGGCCCCACCAGCTCGAGTCGGCGGTCAGGGCCAGCACACCGACGCCGCCCAGTTGGCGGGCGCCGGCCAACGCCTCCTCGGGCCTGGCCGCCATGGTCACCGGCGGGGCGACGCCGAAGCGCTGGCGGGCGGCTTCCAGGGTCTGGGCCTCGGCGCGGCCGCCCCAGACGGTGACGTGGAAGGGGCCCTGACGCGACAGGCTGTCGGCGATCAGTTCGCGCCAGACGCGGACCACCAGGCCGGGGCCGGCCACCGGGTTCTCGCGCTGGATCTTCTTGCGGATGACCTGGGCTTCGCGGGAGGGGCGCAGGCCGAACTTGAACTCGCCGCCGGCGGCCTTCTTGGCTTCGGCGACGGCGGCGGCCAGGGACGAGCGCTCGTCGATCAGGCGCAGCAGTTCGGCATCGACCTCGTCGATGCGCGCGCGGACCGCTTCCAGAGATGGCGGCGCTGTTGGAGTGTCCCGGCCCATTTGTACCTCAAACTACACCCAAGCGACTAAAGCCATGCGGCGAGGGAGGCAATAGGCGGCAAGCGGCGCAAGAATCTTGCGCCGGTCGATTCTCAGCCTTTCACGGGGATGGCGTTGGAAGAAGGTCCATTCAGCAATCCAGTCAACTTGAACAGATCCGCCTGACGGGATGATTGGGTTTTCTCCAGGATCGACCGCAGTTGTGTCCGCACCGTCAGGACCGAGGCGCCCCGCTTGTCAGCGATCTCTGCGACGCTGAGGCCAGACATAAGCTGGGATGCCACCTCCGATTCAGCCAGCGTAAGGGCGAAAAGGTTGCGCAGTCGTTCCAGGCGACCGCTATCCGCTGGACGGTTGCGAGCATCCAGCAAGTAGACCGCTCCCCTGATCGGGCCGACACTGAAAAAGGGGTTGTCATGGCCGAGCGGAATCACGACAGCGACCAACGGTTCAGACTCTTCGGTAGCAATCAGAATTTCGGCAGGGGATCGTAATGCCCAGAGAGCTGTCGGGTCACATACCTTCTGGATCGCCTGCCCAAGCGCGCGGCCTGCCGCCAAGGGGATCGCCCGAAGCTCGTTGCCGCGCCCTTCGACACGGTCGCCCTCAGAAAAAAGGTGTCGGGCTGCGGCATTCGCGTGGAGCAGCTTTCCGCCGTACCCCAGCAGGCAGCACGCCGTCTCGAACCCATCGAGCGTGTCGCCAATGGCGGCATCGAGCATGCGTGCCGGGTCGATCTCCAGTCGCAACTGGACGGCCCGCCGAAGATGAGGGAACAGCGCCCGAGCTATCGCCGCCTCTCGCTCCCCGAAAGGCGCCTGCGACCGCTCCCTCCCCACGGCGAGCGCGATAGGCGCTCGCTCGTTGCCGAGGCTGGCGCGGAGCACGGCTGTCATTCCGTGCTCCACGTTCATTGGGTGCATGTAGTGACGATAGTAGTCAGTCGCGTGCAGTTCTTCGTACGGGATGACGTCTTGGTTCAGGAATACGCCTGGCAATATCCCCTGAGCCATGGCGCGGTCCATGAAGGGGGCCTGGCGACCGTAGATGTGGATCACAGGCAGTATCGGGGTTGGGTCGACGCCCAGAGTGATAAAGATGCTGCCGTATTCCCCGGCCTGCGGCGCCGAATGCAAGGCCGCCTGGGGACAGTCCACCAGCCCGCGGAAACGTTCGACGACGTCAGTCCACAGCTCTGGCTGAAACAACGCACCATAGGTTGCCTCGACCACCGGTTCGATGATCTCGGACAATTCCGCAGACGCTGCATTCACGCTAAGCCCCCCACTGCAAGGGGAAGTTTATCAAAAGTGCAGAATGCAGCAAGCCCGGCGCAGTTAAGCCTGGACCCCGGGTCAGTATTTACAGGAACCAATCTCCCGTGTCCCCGCTGACGTCGCCGTTGATCTTGACCTGGTGATCAGCCCGACCATCGCCGTTGACGTCAAGACGCAGGGTGGTGATGCCGCCGGCCAAGGTCAGGGTCATCTGGCCTGCCATCTTGCTGAAGGCCGAGACCAGGGCGAGCGTGCCGGCAACGGGTTACAGTGACATCGCGTAATCTAAAGATAAACGGGCCCGCGAAAGCGGGCCCGTTGAAGAGGTTCAGGCGGGCCGGCCAGGCATTTCCACCTGGCCAGGCGATGCCCTAGAGGATCCATCCGCCGAGGTCCGGGCCGCTGCTGATGGTGCGGTCGACGGGTGTGTAGATGTTCATCTGATAGTCGGCCTTGCCGTCGCCATCCACATCCAGCCGCAGGACCGTGGTGGACCCCTGCAGGGTCAGTGTCGCCTCGCCTGCGTTGCGGGTGAAGCTGGTGACGAACTGGAAGGCCTGGTCGTTGGCCAGGTTGACGTTGGCGTCGATGCCCGACAGATCGAGCCGGTCGCCAAGGGCGAAGGACAGATCGTAGACAGAGTCCACGTCCTTGACCCCGCCAAGACTCGACAGTCCGATCGACGACTGGGTGATGACGAACCGGTCAGCCCCGGTTCCGCCGGTCAGGAAGTCGTTGCCCGCCCCCCCGATCAGCACATCATTCCCGGCCCCGGCGGTGAGGATATCATTGCCGCCGCCGCCGCTCAGGGTGTTGGCCCCGGCGTTGCCAACAAGGCTGTTGTTCCCGTCGTTGCCGGTGGCGTTGACCGCCCCGGTTCCGGTCAGGATCAGCCGTTCAAGCGTCGCCGACAGGGTGAAGTCGACCGAGGAATTGACCGTATCGGTGCCCTCTCCGTCCAGCTCGATCACCGTATCGCCGGCCGAGTCGACGACATAGGTGTCGTCGCCCGCTCCGCCCCGCAGGGTGTCGGCCCCGGACCCGCCATCCAGCAGATCCTTGCCAAGCCCGCCGAACAACAGGTCGTCTCCGGCCCCGCCCGCCAGGCTGTCGGCGCCGTCGCCGCCCTCCAGGCTGTTGGCCAGGCCGTTGCCGGTCAGGTTGTCGGCGAAGGCCGAGCCCAGCAGGTTCTCGATCCCCGCCAGGGTGTCGGTCCCCGCCCCGCCGGTGATCTGGGCGGTGGTGATCGCCAGGTTGACCCTGACGCCGGCCGCGGCCGTGTCATAGCGGGCCGTGTCCTGCCCGCCCCCGCCGGTGAGCAGGTCACGGCCGAGGCCGCCGGTCAGGCTGTTGTCGCCGCCATCCCCGGTCAGGATGTCGTCGAAGGCAGACCCGATGATGTCCTCGATGCCGCTCAGGCTGTCGCTTCCCGCCCCGCGACTGGCCGCGCCG
>VYLE01000617.1_pt1 | contig 15932 bp, 20 predicted proteins | sample 5114391 | NCBI WGS metagenome assembly VYLE01 (sample SAMN12291771, study PRJNA351875) | freshwater metagenome | isolation source: freshwater lake | place: USA: Michigan, Kent Lake | collected 2013-08-15
ACGTCCGCTGCTCGCTCATCCGGACTCTCACTCGTCGAAGAAAGTCATCCCCGCGCCTCGCGCCACGATAACAAATCGCCGGCGAAAGTGCACGACTTAATCAGAGACTCCTTAGGGCCGATGACGATACCGCCACTCGGGTATCTGGTTGGCTGGCGGGCGCTCGGTGAGGTGGTGGTGGCGCGCGGCTGAGCGGACAGCCGCGCGGCCATCAGCCAGACGATGGCGATTGGAGTCGCCACACGACGGCAGCGAGGCAGATGAGGTCGATAGCGCCGCCCCCGAGCGCCGGTTACTGCGTGGGGCATCCCGTAACGATCAGCCTACGGAAAGCAGAGATAGGCCCACACTCCGTTGCCGTTGAAGAGCGGCGCACCGGTACCGTCCACCGGGGTGGAGGTATCCACGACCGGCACGCCGTGATTCTTGAGGGCCGTTGTGAGCGCCGTGCTGGCTGGGTTGAAGGAAAGCCGCGTGCGCAGCTGCTGGAATCCCCCGTACGGACTCGCCGCTCCATCTACAAGCACCGGTCCGGAGGCTGGCGCGCTCAGCCCCATCGCGGTCCAGTGTGCCGAGGCATGCGCATTCGGGACGAGCGTGTCGAAGTCAGAGCCAAACCCGAACTGCCGGCTCGCCGGTGTCACGTTGGCTCGCGCACTCGTCCACGGTGCGGGCCGGTCGGTGAGTTCGTTCCAGTCTTCCGGTGAGGAGAAATAGACGGCACGCGCCAGCAGCACCGACTTGGCGAGCACCCCAACATGGCCGCCCCCCTGCGAATGACCGGCCAACACGACGCTGCTCCAATCGACGGTGTCGTCAGCACGCAGGAACTGCCCCCAGCCCTCTGAGGGAGCAGTGGTGCGGAGCGACAGCAGGAGGCGGGTGACCCGATTGACGATGGAATTCGTCGGCGTGACGGCACTCTGGCCGGAGACGGGCGTGCCGCCGCCGAAGACGACCACACTCCGGGCTTGCCAGTAGCAGTTCGGGTCCGCGCTGAACTGACACAGCGTCCCCATGGCCACCTGATTCACATAGTTGACGCCAACGGCATGGTACCCGCGCGCGGCGGCCGCACGTAGGATGCCGCTGTACTGCGACGGGCGCCCCAGTGTCCCCGGCAGGAACACCAGCAGTTTCCCCTGCGGGGTGATGGCCGGCGACGGATTGATGACGACATGCGGCGCTTCGGCGCCGGTCGGAACGGCTGCGATAGCCGCATCGGTCGTGGTGGCATTGATCTGCCGCTCCACGGACGGTGGCCGTGTGCCTTGCGGGGGAGCCGTGATGCCGGGCGCCTCGTTCGCGTCACGACGTGCGCAGGCGCCGACCGCCACCAGAAGCGAAACAGCCAATGTCCGCCAGGTCCTGCAACACGGACTCGGCATTCGAGACTTCCTCACGATGTCGCCCCTTTGCGCGTTGATTCGGAAATGGCAGGCGTCGTTTCACCCGGGCCACCACGGTCGCGAGGCCTGAACGTGAGACGGCGTTGGCAACGCGCTGTTAATCCCCGAGCCGTACTGTCCTGTTGCTTGCCGCGACCGATGTCCGGGCAGTCGCCGACGCAGGTCTCCCGAGTGTGCGTAGCGTCGAGCCCCGGCGTGGTGCCGCATAACGAGCCGCTGCTGCTGACCGCGACGGTGGGGTGCGCCGTGTAACTGCGGCGCTGACGCGCCTCCGTTAACGCCTCGATCGTCTGCACGTCCAAGGAGGAGGTCGCCCAGCACCGATGCAGCGGCGAACGCTCGGCCGAACTACCCTCTGGAGTGCCATCTGCATGCGATATCCATGCGCCGTCTTCCTGCTGGTGTTCCTCACGGCCGCCTGCGCCGGCGGCGCCGCGTCCTCGGTGCCCACTGAGCCTCCCCCGACAACGCCCCCGTATCCGGTTGGACAGATGACCGACCAGACCCTCGTCGTCGGTGGCGTGACACGGCAGTTCCGCGTGCACGTGCCGGCGGGGACGACGACGCCGAAGGCGGTGGTCTTCGTGCTGCACGGCGGCGGCGGCGAAGGGCTCGACGTCTCGGTCCTCGGCCAACATGCCCTGTCGGTGTTCCGCACCGTCGCCGACCGGGAGGGCTTCGTGGTCGTGTATCCGGCCGGCCTGCCGGCGAACGACGCACAGCGCCTGGCCGGCTGGGTGGACTGCCGCGCCGACAACACGGTCGCGAGTGCGGCGGACGACATCGGGTTCCTCGCGGCGCTGGTGGAGCGAGTGCGGACAGCGTACGGGCTCACCAGCGCGCGCATGTTCATGACCGGGGGGTCGAACGGCGCCCAGATGACCCACGCCTTCGCGTTCAACCGGGCCGACTTGGTGGGCGCGGTCGCGACCGGGTCGGGGAGTCTGCCGGTCACCCCGAAGACCGGCGGCTGCGCGACCGGGCCGAGCCGCCCCCTGCCGATCATGATCCTGCACGGATCGGGAGATACCCAGATGCCGTGGGGTGGCGGCTGCGTCGCGGACATCGGCGGCAACTGCAATCGCGGCCGGGTGATCTCGGCCGAGGCGACGCGTGATCGGTGGCTGCAGATCAACGGGCTAGGCGGGGTGACGCCCACAACGACGGTGGTCGACTCGAGCGCCGCCGACGCCGGTCCCGCGAGCCGGTTCGACTATCCGGGAGCCGCCCCCGTGCGCTGGTGGCGGCTCGACGGGGCGGGACATACCGCCCCGAGCCGCACCGTCCTGTCGCCGCCGAACCCGGTGACCGGCATCCAGAACCGGGACATCGAGTTCGCCGAGATTGTCTGGGCGTTCTTCAAGGCACGGCTGCCATAGACGATCGAACGCGGAGGGCGGGCCATCCGCATCAGCGCCGAAATCCGGCGAGCAACTGCCCGAGGAACCCCTCGTCAGCCTGCGTGTTCCGCTGCGCCGGATGGGCCGTTTCGATGCAACCTCTGCGTTGGCGCTCGCCGAACGTGCGTTGCAGCAGTCGGGCGAATTTGGGTTGCTCGCTGCGCTCGCATTCTATTTCGTTCGCCCGCAGCTGAACTTCGGCGTTAGACGGACCGACAGACCCACTGGACCATGCGTACCGCAGAATTCGTCTCCTACCACCCCAGTAAGTCCACCGGATTCGGGCATGCGTTTCGTCGGCGCGGCGTGCAACGGGCATGGGAAGATCTCCACCGCTTCTTCGCCGCCTGCACGCACGTGAGCCCGCCAACGCAGATCGAGCTGGAAGTCGAACGCCCGACGGAATGGGATGACGACGCAGTGATGGGGCGCGTCATCGACCACGCGCTCCAGCACTTCGGCGCCCCCGCGCGCGAAGCGCTCCACGGCGGCACGATGTGGCCGAGCGGAGAGCCACTCAAGGGCGGACGCTATACCTGGACGCGCACAGCCTCGCAGCTCGACGGCGACCTCGCCTACTTGATCCAGGGGGAGCCGTGGCCCAAAACCACGATCGGCCCCGTGACGCTCCGGATGGTGCAGACGTTCACGTGGAAGTCGGGGGCGGCGCTGCCGTCCTTGGACCGCGTGCATCCCGACGCACCGCCGGGCGGCGGAACCGTGTCGCTCTGGTTCGGGAGGCGGTGTTTCCTGCAGCCGTCCTTCGCGTTCCCGTTTGTGCATGATGAGCCCGCGTTTCTCGATTTCTTGGGGGAGTTGCAACCGCATCTTCCGTTTCGAATGCACAACAATCACTTTCGCCGCGTGTGGCCCGGGAAGGCGCCGCAGGTATTTCACTCACGCAAGTTGCCGTTCCCCGTGCTGCTTGCGTAGGTGGACGCAACGGCTAGGCAGGGGCGACGTCGGCGTCGTTGGGTCCGCGCACACTCAACAACGGCATCGGCGTGCAGGTCGTCCGTCTAACCTTGTGTTGCGCTTGACAGGGCCGCGAAGGAGGGCGGCCTGTTCGCTAGCGCTCACTGGCCGCAATTTGTTGTAGGGCCCTGCAAGCGAACGCGCTCGTTACACGGACTGAACCAGGCACCTGTTGCGCGCATGAATCGCCACCCTCTCGCTCCGCTCCTCCTTCTCGTTCTCGCGACGGCGTGCTCCAACGCAGATGTCCGCGTTCAGCCCGTCGGTCGCATCACGCGGCAATATGTGGATTCCAGTCGCACCGACTGGGATGGCCGAGTCGGACGCCCGTTAGTGACTCGCGTGTGGTACCCCGCGCGTTCCGGAAGCGAGGAATCCGCGTGGGCAGCGGGCATGTTCCGCTTCGGGCGGAGCGCGCTCGACGCTCCGTTCGCCGACGATGCGCGGCGTCCGCTCATCGTGCTGTCACACGGCACGGGCGGGAGCGCTGCGCAGCTGTCGTGGCTGGCTGAGGCGCTCGCAACAGAGGGCTTCATCGTCGCGGGGGTCGACCATCACGGCAATACGGCGACCGAGGCGGCGAACCGACCTGGAGGCTTCGTACTTCCCGGCGAACGCGCCCGGGATCTCTCCGTGCTGGTGGATCTTCTTCTGGCAGACAGCCTTCTCGGGTCTCGTGTCGATACGAGCAGCATCGGAGCGGCCGGATTCTCGCTGGGCGGATTCTCAGTCCTCGCGCTCGCTGGGGCCCACCTGCCACCGGACGAATGGCAACGTCGATGCACCATGGAACCGGACGTTCCGTGGTGTGTGCTTCCCCCCGAGGCTCCCTTCACCCTGCGCGACATCGATTCGCTGCGACGCAGCGACGCGGCGTTTCAGGCTGCGGCAGCTCGTGGCAGTGAGGCGACCCGGGATGCGCGCATCGCTGCAGTGTTCGCCATGGCACCGGCGCTCCTGCCGATGACGGACACGCTCACCCTCCGCACAATCAGCGTACCGGTGCACGTGCTTCTCGGTGATGAAGACAAGCAGGTTCCACAGGAGATCACCGCGAGCGTTGTCACCGCGCAGCTTCGAAGCGCGCAGATATCCCGAATGCAAGGGGTTTCGCACTATGCGTTTCTGGCGGAGTGTACGTGGCGCGGACGCATCCTCGTGCGTGCGTTATGCGCCTCGGACGGCCTCAATCGTGGTGACGTACACGTGCGCGCAGCGCGTGAAGCGCTCACCTTCTTCCGCACGCATCTGCGGCGAGCCAACTGAAGCGTAGATCCTCCCCGGCTGATTGCTGCAGAATGCCCCTGGCGCGGCACGATGCTTCGTCAAGAGACCGTGAAACTCCTGGTCCGGTCCCGCGCCGTGTAACGACGCTTGCTGCCGACGAGCGCAGGGGCGATAGCGGTTGCGGGGCCACTGCTCCCTTGTATGGAAGGTCTGCAGTGGCCCCGCAACCGCACTTTATCGGAGCGCTCGCAGCAGAAGCACACGTTATACGGCCCACCACCGCCTCCCCTCGGGGTCTTGACCGAATGTACAGTGTACATACATTCGATGCATGAGCCTCGATTTCGAGTGGAGTCCGGCCAAGGCCGCAGCCAACGCGCGGAAGCACGGGGTCCACTTCGAGGAGGCCCGGACGGTTTTCGAGGATGACGAGGCGTTGTTGATCCCCGATCCGGAGCACTCGATCGGCGAAGAACGGTTCGTCCTCCTCGGATTGAGTGCGGCGCTTCGTGTCCTGGTCGTCGTGCACTGCGAGCGGTTGGACGGCGAAGTCATTCGTATCATCTCCGCACGGAAGGCTGATCGTGCGGAACGAGCGACCTATGCTTCCAGGAGAAGCTGATGAAGACACACTACGATTTCTCCGCGGGCGTGAAGAATCCGTACGCGAAGCGGCTGAAACGATCCGTAACAATTCGGCTCGATGAGTCCACGGTGGAATACTTCAAGGCCTTGGCGGCGGAGACGGAGCTCCCGTACCAGAGTCTGATCAACCTCTACCTGCGTGACTGCGCGGCGTCCGGCCGCCGCCTCTCGATGACGTGGCGGCCAGGCCGCGCCCGAGCCGTATAACGATGCTTGCTGCAGACGGGCGCAGTTCGGAAGCGCGCTGCGCGCGCATTTGATCAAAGCGCCCACTGCAGAAGCTTGGCGTTAGGCCTCGAAGATGAGCACCATGAGTTCACCTCTACCTCCGGGACAGCGAGAGACAGCCGACTTTCCTCGATTTGGGCTCACTCAGTTTGCTGGCCGATTTCCTTCCCAAACGACCAGACCGACTCTCCAAGTGATTGGCCTCATTGAGAGCGAGTTGTCGCTCGAAGACCCGCTTCAGCAGCTGCCGCGAGTTAAGCAAACGTCCGATTTCCACTGCGTCACGACCTGGTCGCGTCGCTCATTACGCTGGAGTGGAGTGAGGTTCGTCGACTTCTTTGAGCAGGTTGTGAGGCCCCAAGCCCGTCCAGACGCGGCGGCAACTCTGGTTGCGCTTCGTGGTCAGGACGGTGCGCGCACCGCAATGCAGCTTGAAGACCTACTATCGTCGGACGTGCTCCTAGCCGACACACTTGATGGGGCACCCCTGAGCGTCGATCACGGCGCACCCCTCAGACTGATCGCACCTCAGCACTATGGTTACAAGTCGATCAAGCATCTCTCGCGCATCGAGTTCCTTTTGCCGTCGAGTGGCTATCGCGTGTCTGCACTGAAGTTCATGGATCACCCACGCGCTCGTGTGGCGCATGAGGAACGGGGTCGCTACTTTCCGGGGTGGCTCTTACGCTACGCATACAGGCCTCTTGTTCGCGGAACGGTTGCCCTCTTTCAGAAGGCAAGTCTCGAGCATCAGGCAAAGAGCGGCGCATGAGGCCTAACCCGTCGTTGCACCCGACATGCGTCCGCCTACGGCTGCCGCATGCGGGTGAACTCTAACGTTATGCCGCACGACCACGCGGTACGCGATACGAAGCACGACTTTGTCCTGGAGTCTCCCATGAGCATCGTTCGGATCGCCCTCGCGAACCTCCACCCGCCAACCACCCCAGCCGAATCGGTCCAGCTCGCGATCGCGGCGATCGGCGAGGCCAATCGGCAGCAAGCCCGCGTGCTCTGCTTTCCAGAATGCTTCGTGCCCGGCTATCGGTGGCCGGACGCGACACTGCCCGCACCCGACCCGGTGTTCTTGGAGCAGGCGTGGGCGGCCGTGGCGGTTGCGGCCCGAGCGGCAGAGGTCACGGTGATTCTCGGCACGGAGCGTCTCACCGAACGCGGCCTGCAGATCACAGCGTGCGTCATCCACTCGGATGGCACGATCGCGGGCTGGCAAGACAAGGGGCAACTGGATCCGTCCGAGGAGCAGCAGTATCCCGCGTTCGGTGCAGACCGTCACGTGTTCACGGCGGGGCCCCTGACTTTCGGGGTCGTGATCTGCCATGAGGGATGGCGCTATCCCGAGACCGTGCGGTGGGCGGCACGCCGTGGCGCGCACGTCGTGTTCCATCCGCATGCGAGTCGGGCCGAACCCGGCGCGTATCGACCGCGATCGTTTGGCGATCCCGCGAACTCGTTTCATGAGAAGGCGATCTTGTGTCGGGCCGCCGAGAACACGTGCTACTTCGCGTCCGTGAACTACGCGAGCGATGGCTCCAGCACAACGTCCGCCGTCGCACGACCAGACGGGTCCCTGCAGTGCGCGCAACCCTACGGGCTCGACGGCCTGCTGCTGGCGGACGTGGACCTGAGTGCGGCCACCGGCCTCCTCGCGGTGCGGTGCCGAACGTCTCCGTTCTAGGAGGCACTCGCGCTGCGCTGTGACGAGCGGCCTAACCTCAGCTTGGTCCTGACGGCGGCGTCACTGTCGCCGCCTTGCTCGCCGGCGGCAATATTTGGAGGGCCGTCGCAGGACAACGCTGCGGCGCTATGCCGAGTGGCGCAGGACTTGGGGCTCAGTGGTACTTTTCGGGGAACCCCACCAAGAGGATTCACCTATGGTTCGGTCTTCCGACAGCCTCGAATCGCAGCTTCTGACCCTGCCGGCAGCTGATCGCGCGAGGCTGGCGGAGTTGCTATTGGCCAGCTTGGATACCGACCTCGACGCGGGTCCTGCCACTGCAATTGAAGATGTATGGCGTGAAGAGGCCACGATCCGGCTCCAGGAGCTTCGAGCAGGAACGGTGAGCGGGATCCCTGCCTCGCAGGTATTTGAGGCCGCAACCCGGCGTCTCGCGCCGTAATGGCGCTCATCGCCGAGTTCCACCCGGAGGCGCGGGCGGAGTTCGATGCCGCCATGGAGTACTACGAGCTCGTGCGACCAGGGCTCGGATCTGCTTTCCTTGCCGAGGTGCAAGCCGCAACCGAGTACGCGCAGCGCCTGCCTCAGGCGGGCGCGCCCGTCAGCGACGACCTGCGTCGCACCTTCATTAGGCGGTTTCCCGGTTATTTGCTGTACGCCACCGAGGCGACGCGGATCTACATTCTCGCTGTTGCTCACTTTCGTCGCCGACCAGGCTATTGGCGTTCGCGCAGCGGAGCATAGGGCGTGAGCCGCCATAACGATGCCTGCTGCAGTCGGGCGCTTTCGGAAGCGCGCTGCGCGCGCATCTTGTTTGAACGCCCGCTGCAGAAGCCCGCGTTATGCCGACCGACCGGGCGGTGCTCACTCTGGCGCGCAGTGCGCCAATGGCGTATAGTTCCCCCTGCGCTTCCTCGAGACGCCGATCTTCACGGCCGCGCTGCGGCGGCACCTCGATGACGAGCAGTACCGCGCGCTCCAGACGGCCCTGTACCTGCGGCCCGAGCAGGGCGCGCTCATCCCAGGGGGCGGTGGCCTGCGCAAGCTGCGATGGGGCGCCGAAGGGCGCGGCAAGCGCGGCGGTGTTCGGACGATCTACTACTGGGCGGCCGACGACGGCGTGTGCTACATGCTCTATCTGTACGCGAAGAACGACCAAGGGGATCTCACCGCTACGCAGCTGCGCGCCCTCGCTCGAGTGGTGCGCGAGGAGTTCAAGTGAAGGTCGACGCGTTCAACGAACTGTTGGAGAGTGTCCGACAGGCAGGGGCCATCCGCCGTGGTGAGCGTAAGCCGTCACGCTCGCGCCAATTCAAGCCCACGGATGTGAAGGCCGTTCGTGCAGAGCTGGGGCAGTCGCAGGCCGAGTTCGCGCTGATGATCGGTGTCAGCGTCGCCACGCTGCGGAACTGGGAGCAAGGTCGGCGCGTACCGGATGGTCCAGCGCTGGCTCTCCTGCAAGTCGCCGCTCACAATCCCGCAGCGGTCGTTGACGCGCTACATCGGCCGCGGCGGCGCGGCGCGGCATAACGATCGCTGCTGCGGACGGGGCTGAATCAAGGATGGCGGCTGGTTCGCTTCGCTCGCCGGCCGCATTGTTATAGGGCCCCGCCGCAGAGCATGGGCGTTCTGCAGGTCACCAGATGAACAAGGTATGCCAATTCTCCGACGTCCATTGAGTACGCGGCGACTTCTACAGCTTGGTCTTGTAGTCGCCGGTGCAGCGGCTGGCGCCGTGTTCGGCGTAATCCTCACCCGACTCGGGAAGCTCGCCGCGGGTGCACCTCCCGCAACCCTCGCGAATTACGCTTGGAACGCAACCGTATTTGGCGTAGTGTCCGCCGTCGTAAGCCCGCTCATCACTTGGTCCGAACTACGCAGGGTGCCACTTTGGCGAACGATTGCCGAGCCGCTCGCCGCCGCCGTCGCAGGGGGATGCATCGCTCTCATCGTCGGCTTGCCCGTGTTGATTCTCGCCCTACCGCCACTCGGCCTCGGCCTCGGCTTCGCGAATCTCCGGCGGCGATATCCCGAGCCGCTCGAGGTTGGCCGCTTGCCGTCGCGATTGGATCAGAGACACCTCAAGGAGTCGTAGAGTCGGCACACCGTTTTGTATTCATCGATGCAGAACGGGTCGCTGCTGCCGACGGGGCTGCTCGAGGAGCGCGACCGGCTCACTGCGTTCGCCCGTCGCATTATGAAGAGGCCCCGCGGCAGAACTGGGCGTTGAAGCTGTAGGAAAAGCTGATTTCCATGGTCCTCGCCTGCTTCAACGCGAAGCGGTGACGATGGCGGCGGCGATGTTCTGTTGATCTACTGAGAAAGCGTGCCGGTCAAGCGGTGAGTCGACGTGGCACCGTGTTCTCCGTCTACGCCGCGTATCCTGCGTGGGCCAGTTTCTCGATGTTGTGCACGAGGCAGTACAGCTTCCACTGCGTATCGACCTTGGTGCGGCCGCGCAGCGTGAAGCGATCGAGTCGCTTGTTCGCGCGCAGGTTCCCAACGACGGGCTCCACCGTGGCGAAGCGCTGTGCGTATTGTGCGCGGCCCTCTGGGCGGTCGATGCGCCTGCGCATCGCGGCGCTGCGCCGCGGCGATACAGCGACTTCCCCGCCGGACAGACGCACGTGCGTGCGACAGGATCGTACTGGAAGTCCTCCGGCCCAAAGACCTCCAGCGGCTTCCGCGCCGGCTTCGATTTGTCGTGCAGCGGATCGGGCCGCGACGTCTACCGGTCCTGCGTGGCGAAGCGCGGATCCCGGCGTCGCATGTCCTTATCGGCGATCAGCGCGGGGACCAGGGCCTCCGCGAGCGCCCGCAGATTCGCTTCGCTGTGATAGCCGGCATCGGCGGTGAGCACCGTCGCGTCGGTGCGCAGCGCGGCGGTGGCCTCGACCACCGGGAGCAGCAGCTCCTGCTCTGCCCCCACGCCATGCGCTTGGGCATCCACGATGATCTGATGCGCCGCATCGACGGTGGCCCCCCCGTGTAGCCCTGAATGCCGCCTTTGCTGGTCGCCATCCTCGCACTCTCGTTGTCGGTGCGATTGCGCTTGCGCACCGCGCCGTTCGCTCCGCGTCGGTCGTCGGGGTTCCGCGCCAGCCACGTGCGAAGGTCGGCCGCGTCGCGTACGAGTCGCTCCCGTCGCGCGGTGTCCTTCGCCGTCAGGGTCGGCTCGACCTCGCGGGCATCTTCGGCCCGATGCCGTGCCAGCATCGCCTCGGCGGCGCGCTCCATCTTCTCCGCCTGTCGCTCGAAGTCGGCCCGGGTGCCGCTGCGGTGCTTCGAGGCATTGCCGGGCAACTTGACCCCGTCGATGGCGAACATCTCGCGGCCGATCAGCCCCTGGCGGTCACAGACGGCGAGCACGGCGGCGAAGATCGGCGCGATCTGATCGCCCAGGGTCGATACGAAGTGCGCGATGGTCGTGAAGTGGGGCCGGGAATCGCCGCTCAGGGCGATGAACGTGATGTGTTCCTCGCAGGCCCGGGCGATCGCGCGGCTGCTCACGATCCCGCGGGCGTAGGCGAACCGTACGATCCGCAACAGCATGGCCGGTGGGTAGGCCGGCGCGCCGGTCGTGTCATGCCGATACCGCGCATCGAACGGGGGCAGGTCGATGGCGTGCTCGAGCAGGTGGTGCAGCGCATGCTCGAACGTGCCCGGCAGGAGCTGCGCGGCGAGGTCGACCGGGATCAGCTTGGGCTGGAGGTCGATGGGCTTGTAGCGCGCCATGGCGATCTCTCGACGAGGGACGGAACGACCTGCACATTCTCTTCGAGGCCAACACTCGGCCGCGCCCTCGGTTCCGTTTCTACATCGGGGTGGTCGGCGAGTTTTTCTACAGCCCCGTTAGCACGACGAGAATAGACATGACCTCTGATGTGAACCAGTACGCCGTTGGATGGGGCGCTCTCGCGTTGATCAACGCGAACATCGCGCAACTGAAGGGCAGAAGCGGCTTGTGGTGGTTCCTGGGCTCCCTGATTGCCGGGCCAGTTGCCACCTTCTTTCTCGCGTTCGTAGAGAAGGAGACGAATGACTCGGGCAACGCGCGCTAACGACGGTTGCTACTGACGGGGCGACCACAGGATTGACGCTGGGGCTCGGCGGCCGTCCGTCGCCCCGCAGTAAAACGCGAACGTTATCCCGTCGGAACGATCCGTTTGACGTACTGTATATACAAATGTAATGTCCCGAATGGCGTTCGAGTGGGACGCCGCCAAGAGCACCCGAAACTGGCAGCAGCGCGGGTTCGACTTCGCGTTTGCCAGCGGCGTGTTTGACCACACGTACGTCGAGTACGACGACACGCGCCGTGATTACGGTGCACGGCGAGTCGTCGCCGTGGAGCTCGCTGATGGCGTGCCTCTGACCGTGCTGTTCACGGATCGCGTTGAGCCAGGTGGTGGCGTAGTTCGCCGCCTGGTCTCAGCGCGGGTAAGCAATCGCAAGGAGCGTCGTCGCTATGCCGAAAGCCTCAAAGCCACCCAGTCGCCCGACGAAGGGACGCGCTGACCTCGCGCGTCTGCGGCGGATGACGGACGCCGAGATCGAAGCGACCTCGCCGCCCGAGCTCCGCAACTTGCCTGATGACTTCTGGCAGGGGGCGCGTGTGGTCACGCCGGTCTCCAAGGAGGCGATTTCCATCCGTCTCGATAGCGATGTCGTCGCCTTCTTCCGCAAGGCCGGCCCGCGCTATCAGTCGCGGATCAATGCGGTCCTGCGGAGCTATGTGGACGAGATGGGACAGCAGAAGCGGCGGCGGCCGGCGAAGCGCGCGGGATAACGATGTTTGTCGCAGACGGTCGCGATTGCGCCAGCGCCCTACGCGCGCATTCTATTTGAGCGCCCGCTGCAGAAGCCAGGCGTGAGGCATCAGAAACCACATGCACCTTCACGCCGCGCTCTTCGACATGGACGGAACACTGGTTGACTCCGAGCGCGTCATCCTCAACGCCTGGATGGAGTCGTCGCAAGAGTTGGGCGTGCCGTTGGACCCCGCCCAGTACTCGCGAGTCATTGGACTCAACGATGAAGAGTCGAACGCGTTGCTGATCCACCTGCTCGGCAGCGAGGCAGCCTTCTTGAGCGTGCGCTCGCTCGCCAAGAGCAAGCTCCACGCTCCCGCCGGCAGTGTCGTCTTTCCACTGAAGCCAGGCGTCCTGTCGCTACTTGCCGCACTCAGCGAACGCAAAGTGCCATGCGCTGTCGCGTCATCGTCGACATCGGCAGAGATCGAGGATCGGCTCACTCGACTTGGAGTTCGCCACTATTTCAGCGCCGCCGCTGGTGGCAACGAAGTTCAACGCGGAAAGCCCGATCCGGCCGTTTACTTGCTTGCTGCTGCCAGGCTTGGCGTCGACGCAGGGCAATGCATCGCGTTTGAAGACAGCGAGCACGGAGCTGCAGCTGCCGCGGCTGCAGGCGCGCGGGTTGTCCTCGTGCCGGATGTCAAGGCCCCGTCAGCGGTGCTTGCTTCATCCGTGCACATGGTTCTTCGCTCGCTTGACGAAGCCGTACCTCTAGTCAAAACCTGGTTCGCACTGAGCGCTGATGCCTAACCCCTCGCTCCAGCTGACCCGCTACGGCAGGCACTGTAAGCCCGGCCTGAGCCGGCAATACTATCTTCTCTGCCCGGGCTTACAGTACCTGTCTACGCCGGCAGCTTCGCACGGACGGTATGCCTTTCCGGTGCCACGAACAATGTAGTTCTGCTGGCGCCCCCAAGAGACCGAGTCACTGATCCCAACTCGAGCAAAATTGTGCGAACACGAAGTGCACTGCTCATGACATTGGGTCTTGCGATGACCCTGCTGGTACTGGCCGGTACCGCGTCCGCCGCAGCCGTGGTTGTCTCACTGGTGGTGCCTACGTTTCTGGGGATTGCCGCGGCCATCATGGTGTGGCTCGGGGTGCTGTACGTGCGACGTCGTCGAGAGAGAAATCCGTGGAACCCGCTGCTGACCCTGTTCGTCGGCATCGAAGTGCTCGCGATTGTCGCCGTCGCCGGTTTCCTGTTTCCGCGCCTGCCAGCGATTGCCCCGTGGACAGCGGGCAGTGCTGCTATCGCAGCATTCGTGGCCCTTGTTCTGAAGGCCGCGCCCACTCTCGGGTGGGATCAAGACCCGCGATGGTAGAACCGTCACCGGATAGCGGTGCGCGCGAGGCATAACGATCGCTGCCGCGGACGGGGCGGACTTTGAAACGTAGCTGGCTCGCCTCGCTCGCCTGCCGCATTGTCCACAGGCCCCGCAGCAGCGCTTTGCGTCATCCGGCAAACCCGGTGAGCGATCCGGTGGCTGGCGCAGACTCCGCCAATGGCGTAGTGGAGTTACCCGACTTTCGTGGACGGTGCGAGAGTCAAGCGCCTCAACGAGAGGAGTCGCCGGTGCCAGTGAAGCCGAGAGCTGAGCGCGTTCGTCGGACGTGCGAGTTCATCACGACGCATCGAAAGCAGTTTCCCATCGAGGTCATGTGCCGCCAGCGTGGCGTCGCGTCCAGTGGGGACTACCAATGGGTAAAGTGCCCACAGTCGGCGCGCGCGATGGAGGACGCGCGGCTCCTCTTGTCAAACGCCGGTGCTCACCGACGCAGGGCAACGCGGCCTGGGCGACGGACATCACGGACATCCGGATGCGGCAAGGGCGGCTCAACCTACCTGGCCGTCGTCATCGATCTGTGCTCCGGCAAGGTCGTCGGGTGGGACGCCGGCCCGACGATCCATCACGAGCACGATAGTCTGGGAACTCCGCCCACTACCAACCCGGAAGCGCCGAGACTCCTGTCCCCACGCCCGCCACGATGCGCTCGCGCGGCTGGTGATCGCCCTCTACATTTTCACACCAAACCCGTCCAGCCCAGTTGCGATTGTCATCCCGATCGACGTCGGGGGCCTGCCGTATCGCGCGCGCAGCCTCACGGGTGAGGCGTCGCTCACGCTCGGGTGGACCTTCTGATGGAGGCGTTATGCGAGACGTCGATGGCGCGGTCGCCAACCATGATGGCAACCGCGAAGTGCCGCTGGGCCGACGGCAAGCGGTCGGGCGCCTGGGAGGCCTCGCCGTCGTGGCCGCTTTAGGGTGTCACGGCGTGCGACGCGTCGATTTGCCTGCCGACGATGCGTCCGCAGCGCCTCCCCCGGCTCCCGATGCGTCGATCCGGCGCGTGTTGGGGTACGCCGCGCTGGCGTCGAGCGCGCACAATAGCCAGCCGTGGCGCGTGCGGCGCGAGTCGGCAGACCGCCTGGTGCTGCTGCGCGACGTCATGCGCCGACTCCCCGCCGTGGATCCGGCGGATCGCGAGCTGATGCTGTCGCTCGGCGCGTTTCTCGAGAATCTCGCGCAGGCCGGCGCAGCGCTGGGCTTGCCGTGCGACATCGTGCCGGTCGAGGGTGAGACGGACGAAGTGGCGATGATTCACCTCGGCGCCGCCGCACCGGGGCCGACCGCGCGCCGAACGCTGGACGCCATCAGCCGTCGCCGCATCTTGCGGTCTGGCTATCGGGACGAGGCGATCGCGTCGGACCATGTCGCGGCGATGCTGGCGTCCGCCGGGGAGGCCCGCTTCTACGCGCGCGGAAGCCGTGAATGGTCGCTGCTGCGCGACGGCACCATCGCGGCCAACCGCCTGCAAGCGGCGCGCGACGACGCCCAGCGAGAGCTCGCCTCGTGGATCCGGTGGCGCGACGATGAGGTCCGCACGAAGCGCGACGGCCTGACGCCGGAGTCGTTGGAGATTGGCGGCGTGGCGGGGTGGTGGGTTCGGCGCCGCTACACCTCGGCCAGCGTGATGTCGCCCGCGTTCCGAAAGCGAGGGGTTGAGACCGCCGAACGTCAGGCGTCGGCCGGTGGCGGCTGGCTGGTGCTCACGGGTAGCGGTAGCACGCGCGCATCACTGCTCGACGCGGGGCGTCGCTACGAGCGACTGCTGCTGTCGCTGCGCGGTCTGGGCATCGCGGCGCATCCGATGACGCAGATCCTGGAGGAAGCCGAGACGCGCCGCGGACTCGAGGCGTCGCTCGGTGTCTCAGAGACGATCCAATTCCTGCTGCGCGTCGGCTATGTGGAGCGCTATCCGGAGCCGGTGAGCGTTCGCCGGCCCATCGACTGGTTCCTCGTGTAGGCGGCGGGCCCGCAGACAACGCGGCACCGGGGCCGCGAGCTGTCGAGCCGCACCGCCCCGCTGTCTGCCTGAGAATGGCGAAGCAACGGGGGACCATGGGCGAGCCACGTGCTGCGGGCGCGCGGTCGGCCACGGCCTCCGCGTCCACGGGCGAGTTCGCCGCGTATCTGCGGACGCATGCGCGGACGCTGGCCGCCGTGAGCCTGGGGTTCGCCAGTTCGGCGGCGG